>JRHI01000994.1_pt1 | contig 27060 bp, 25 predicted proteins | sample 215371 | NCBI WGS metagenome assembly JRHI01 (sample SAMN02929681, study PRJNA255918) | sediment metagenome | biome: cave system; feature: Ice Cave; material: Sediment; isolation source: sediment from deep within a dark volcanic ice cave with no known source of... ...
ATTTTATCACGCGGCTCTCTGTCGTGCAAAGCTGTTCATGGCCTCCTGCATCGACCCTCCGCATGCCAGCATTTACGTCGGCGCGGGTATTTCGGTATGATAGCGATTTACGGTTGTGGCGAGCATTGGGGCGAGACCATCCCCCCGGGATGAAGAGGGCAGTCGATGTCCGGCGCGGGCCTTCGCATCGGTTTTCTGGGAGCGGGCAGGATGGCCACGGCCCTGGCCCGAGGTTGGTTGACGGCTGGCCTCGTCACACCAGAAGCCATAATGGCCAGCGACCCACTGCCACAAGCCCGCGAGAGCTTCGGCGCCGACCTGGGACTCCGTACCACCGCCGACAACCGCGAAGTCGTCGCCGACAGCGATCTGCTCTTGCTCGCCGTCAAGCCGCAGTCGATGAAGGCGCTGCTGGCAGAGATACGGCCGCTCGTCGGTCCCCGCCATCTGATCGTCTCCATCGCAGCCGGCATCACGCTGAAACAGTTGGCGGAGGGCCTCGGTCGGGAGCGCCGGTTGGTGCGGGTCATGCCGAACACCCCGTGCCTGGTCGGGGCCAGCGCTTCCGGCTACGCTGCTGGTGAGGCTGCCAGTCCGGAGGACCTGGCCCTGGTACAACGGCTGCTGAACTCGGTCGGGGTTGCCCATCGCTTGCCGGAAAACCTGCTCGACGCCGTGACGGGCTTGAGTGGCAGCGGGCCAGCCTTCGTCTACATCATCATCGAAGCGCTGAGCGACGGCGGCGTGCGCGTCGGCCTGCCGCGCGACGTGGCGACGGCACTGGCCGCGCAGACGGTGTTGGGCGCGGCGAAGATGGTGCTGGACACGGGCGGACATCCGGGAGCGCTAAAGGATGCCGTGGCCAGTCCAGGCGGCACGTCGATCGCTGGCCTGCACGCCCTGGAGCGCGGCGGTTTGCGCGCGGCATTGATGGACGCCGTGGAAGCGGCGACGAGGCGGTCGGCGGAGCTTGCGAACGACTAGCTGTCGAGAGACGCTGGCAAGACTTGTGCGTTGACGAAGTATCCCCAACCGTACGAGCAGTAAGTGAACATGACGCCACCACCGGCAAGTGAATCTATTCTGATCTTCGACTTCGGCGCGCAGTACGCGCAGCTGATCGCCCGGCGCGTGCGCGAGCAAAACGTCTTTTGCCAGATCGTCCGCCACAATCTGCCGGCGGCGCGTGTCGCTGAGCTGCAGCCGAGGGGCCTGATCTTTTCCGGCGGTCCGGCAAGCGTGTACACCCCAGGTGCTCCGCGCTGCGACCCAGCCGTCCTCGATCTCGGCATTCCCGTGCTCGGGATCTGCTATGGCATGCAGCTGGCCTGTCAACTCCTCGGTGGGGAAGTCAAGCCTGCGACGAGCCGCGAGTTTGGCCGAGCTCACTGCCGCATTCAGGAAGCTGAGGGACTCTTTGCCGGAGTCCCCCAGGGGACAGTGGTCTGGATGAGCCACGGCGACCAGGTGCAGACGGTCAGCAGCGACTTCGTATCCCTGGCCGCCACCGACTCCTGCTCGGTCGCCGCCGTACGTCACCGCAGCCGGCCGGTGTATGGGCTGCAGTTCCACCCAGAGGTCGCTCATACCCCTTACGGCAGCCAAATTCTCCACAATTTTCTCTGCAAGGTTTGCGGCTGCCATGGCCAATGGCAACTCGAGTCGTTCCTGACGCAAACCCTGGGCGAGTTGCAGCAGAGTATCGGCGACCAGCGCGTCATCTGCGGCCTCTCCGGCGGCGTCGATTCCTCCGTTGTGGCCGCGTTGCTCATTAAGGCGATCGGTCCACAGGTGGCCTGCATCTTCGTGGACAACGGCCTTCTGCGCGCCGGCGAGGCGGAGGCGGTGCGTCGCACCTTCCGCGACCACTTCCATGCCGACCTGCACGTCGTGGATGCTCAGGCCCGTTTCCTCGGGGCTTTGGACGGGGTCAGCGACCCGCAGGAGAAGCGGCGCATCATCGGCCACGTCTTCATCGACGTGTTCAAGGATGAGGCCCGGCGCATCGAAAACGTCCGTTTCCTGGCACAAGGTACTCTCTATCCCGACGTCATCGAAAGCGGCGCCTCGGTGGACGGTCCCGCGGCAACGATCAAGACGCACCACAATGTAGGGGGCTTGCCCAAGGAACTCGGCTTCGAGTTGGTCGAACCGCTCAAAGATCTGTTCAAGGACGAGGTGCGCCGGCTCGGCCTGGAATTGGGATTGCCTGAGGCCCTCGTCTGGCGGCACCCCTTTCCCGGCCCGGGCCTGGCAGTTCGTTGTCTCGGAACTGTCACCGCGGAGCGGCTGGAAGTGCTGCGCCAGGCCGATACGATCCTGCTGGAAGAATTGAAGCAAGCGGGGTGGTATCGCAAGACCGCCCAGGCATTCGCGGTGCTGCTGCCGGTGCAGTCGGTCGGCGTCATGGGTGATGGGAGGACGTATGAGAATGTCATCGCCCTGCGCGCCGTGCAGACCGATGATTTCATGACGGCGGACTGGTCACACTTGCCGTATGAGTTGTTGGCCAAGATTTCGACGCGTATCATCAACCGCGTTAATGGGGTAAATCGAGTAGTCTACGACATCAGCAGCAAGCCGCCGGCAACGATCGAGTGGGAGTGAGACCTGAGACGGAGAGACCTCGAAAAACACGAAAAAGCGAAGTAGGTGAGAGAATCAACTCATGCGTTTCACCAAGATGCATGGTGCCGGCAACGATTACGTTTACGTGGATTGCGTCACCAACCCACTGCCTCACGATCCGGCCGGACTCAGCCAGCGGATGAGCAACCGCCATTGCGGCGTCGGCGCGGATGGTCTGATCCTGATTTGCCCATCCGACAAGGCCGATGCCCGCATGCGCATGTTCAATGCTGACGGCAGCGAATCGGAGATGTGCGGTAACGGCATCCGCTGTGTCGCCAAGTACGCGTACGATCATGGCCTGGTGCGCAAGCCGCGCCTCAGCATCGAGACCGGCCGCGGCGTGCTGACGCTCGACCTGGAAATCCACGATGGGCTCGTCCGCCAAGTCTGCGTGGACATGGGTGAACCGATCCTGGAAGCCGCGCGCATCCCAACGACACTCATCGGCGATCCACCGCGGAACGCGCTGCTGGAACTGCCTGGCCGCACGATGACAGTAACGTGCGTTTCGATGGGCAATCCCCATTGCATCACCTACGTCGACGAGATCACCGACGAACTGGTACTGGGGGTCGGCCCGCGCATCGAACGACATTCCGCCTTCCCGCGGCGGGCAAATGCCGAGTTCGTCCGCATCAACCGTCCCCATGACGTTACGATGCGCGTCTGGGAACGCGGCTCGGGTGAGACGCTGGCTTGCGGGACTGGAGCCTGTGCGGTGACTGTGGCAGGTGTTTTAACAGGACGAACGCAGCGGCGACTCACCGCCCACCTGCCGGGCGGCGACTTGCATCTGCACTGGTCGGAAAAGGACAATCGCGTGTATATGACCGGCCCGGCCGTTGAGGTGTTCAGCGGAGACTGGCCGGATTAGTACCTGGTCCTTTGTTCCCGGCAGGTGTCGCACCCACCACGGACGAAGGACCTAGGACAAGAGAGCAGGGACGCCAATCATGAAGATTCGCCATCCTGGGCTGATTCGGCTGCTGGGGTACCTCGCAGCCTGGCTGGTCCGTCTCTGGATCAGCACCTTGAGGTATCGCTATGGGTCCATCGGGGCCAGCATGGAACCCACGCGGCCGGGGCTGACAGGAAGGTATCTGTACGCCTTCTGGCATGAATACATGCTCCTGCCGGCATACCACTATGGCCGGTCGAACGCGTCGGTCCTGATAAGCCAGCACGCCGACGGGCAGCTCATCGCCGAGGCATGCGGCCACCTTGGTCTCCGTGTGGTGCGCGGCTCAACGACACGCGGCGGCGTCGAGGCGCTGCGGCAGATGATACGGATTGCGGCCACAGGCCACCTGGTCATCACCCCAGATGGCCCCCGTGGACCGCGCCGCCGCGTGCAGCCAGGCCTCATCTACCTGGCGGCCCGCACCGGGCTGCCGATCGTGCCGTTTGGCCTGGCGTACCGGCGCCCTTGGCGGATCGGCAGCTGGGACCGTTTCGCTCTGCCGCGACCCTGGAGTCGGGCGCGCAGCGTCAGCGCTCTGCCGATCCAAGTGCCCGAGGACGTGAGCAAGCACGACCTGGAGACCTATCGCCGGCGTGTGGAAGAAGCCATGCAGTGGGCGAGCGACATGGCCGAGCAGTGGGCCGAGACCGGCCAATGGCCTGAAACCGCCGGCGACGCCGTTTCGCCGGCGGCCTGATTCTGCACTTGCAACCGCGGCGGAGGGTCGCTATCGTGCCCGCTCCTTTGTTACCAGTTGTCGAATCCCAGGAACCGTTGGACGCGATCCCGGTGATGGCGTGGTGGGTGCGCGGCGCGCTTCTCTTCATTACCGCGGGGCTGATCGCGGTCTTCGTTATCGCCGTGCTGTTGAATCCGTACAACCCGGACGGCACGGCACGGACGATGGCGACGCACATGGGGCCGCCGCTGTATCTGCCCGAGTGTACTTTCAAGCACCTGACGGGATTGCCCTGTCCGTCTTGCGGCATGACCACCAGTTTTTCGTTGCTGATCCGTGGCGACGTGGTCAATTCGCTGCGGGCCAACTGGGTAGGTACGCTGCTGGCAACCTTCTGTATGGCCTTGATCCCGTGGAGCCTCGTCTCGGTGCTCCGCGGCCGGCCATTGTTCCTGCTGACCATCGAGCCCCTGCTCGTGCGGCTGATCCTGGCGTTCCTGGTGCTGCTGCTGACCCGATGGGCGATGGTTCTGCTCTGGCTGTGGTGGACGGCGATCCCCTCTCGGGGCGGCTGAGACAATCGGCTGGGCCTGGCATCGCCGATCGTGAGCGCTCTTTCATGGAGGAGAGGCAATGACGGCGACACGGCGACACGGAATGCTGATCAGCCTGCTACTCGTGGCGGTGGCGCTCACCATGGGCTGCAACCCCTTTTCTCTCCCCTTTTTCCTGCTCGCTCCAGAATCGAAGTTCGAGCCGAAGATCAAGAAACTTGCCTCCGACGACAAGAACAAGGAAGTCAGTGTCGTCGTCCTGACCTACGCCGGTCTGGAGACGCGCCCGGAACTCCTCCGCGCCGACCGCGACCTGTCCAACCTTGTCGTCAAAAAACTGCGCGAAGCCTTCGACTACAACAAGGAGAAGGTCAAGGTCGTCTCGCCGAACAAGGTCGAGGAATTTAAGAACAATCATCCAAACTGGCGCTCCATGGAGCTTGCCGAAATCGGCCGCCACTTCGAGGCGGATTACGTCATCTATCTCGAAATCGACAAGCTGAGCCTGTATGAACAGGGCAGTGCCAACCTCCTCTATCGCGGCCGCGCGGAAGTGACGGTCAACCTGGTGGACGTCAGCCAACCCGACGAGGGCCCGGATAGCCGGCAGCTCACAGTGAGCCATCCGAACGAATCGAGCGGTGGAGCGGTTCCGGTCGAAGACAAGCCGCTGCCGGTGTTCCGGACGGAGTTCTTCGGAAAGATCGCCGCGCAGGTCGCCTGGCACTTCACTTCGCACCCTACCAGCGACGACTTCCACCTCGATTAGGTGGACGGCGGGGCCTGGCTTGCTTAGGAAGACTGCGACGCCCGCAACGCAGGAAAGGATCCGTGCATGGCCGAGCCGATTGTCATTCGCTGTCGGGAAAATGGGCCCTTCGTCATCCAGGGAGCGGGGACGGTCAAGCTGACCGATCACCTCGGGAACGAGTTCCCGCTGCCCGCCGGCAAGGACACGATCGCCCTGTGCCGCTGCGGCCATTCGGCAAACAAGCCGTTCTGCGATGGCAGTCATCGAGCGAGTGGGTTCCAGGCAGCGGAGGTTGCCAAGCCAAAGGAAGCGTAGCGCCAGCTTAACCCTCAGCGCCAGCAAGTATTCTTTTCTGCCTCTACTGGGGCTGTGGACTGAATTGGCGTTACGCCCTGGCGAGCCCCACGTTCAAGACAGCGAAGGGCCCTGCGGCAAACCTCCCCAGCGGCCAAGTCCTTCTTTTAACCGCTGCCCTACCGTCGGGTGGTCTGCCTCGCCGTCCGATTGGTCGCCTTGGTTCACGCCCTGAAGCAACGTTTCGCGGAGACGATCCAATTCCAGCCGTTCCTCCGCCAGCTGCGTCCGTTCCTGGATCAGCTGCGATTCCATCCGGTGCGCCGCCTCGTCCAGCGCCACTGCCCGCTCACGCAGGTTCTGAATCTCTTCGTTCAGACCGCGGCGATCCTCGTGCAGTTGCCGTCGATAGGCAGCTAATTGCGCCTCATAGCTGTCCATGTCCATGCCTGCCGCAGACGGATCCTCCTGCCGGCGTTGCGTGAGCAACCGCTGAATCTGCGCTTCTTTTTCCAAGTTCTCTTGTCGCAGCGCGGCCACCTGCGCCCGCAGCAACTCGGTTTGGCAAGCGCCGTTAGTTCCCTCATCACAAGCCACAGTGGGATGAATCGGGTGGTGGTCCCACCATTCGAGGGCATGCCGCAATCGGTCGTTCTCCTCGCGCAGTGCCGCCAGGTCGGTCTCGATGTGGCCCTGTTCCGTGAGCTGCCGCCGCTGTACGTCTTCCAGCCGCTGCCGGGTGCGTCGCAGATACGCCGCATAGTGCGCTAGCTCGCGGCAGCGCAGGTCCAGGCGGCGCGCCTCCTCAGGTTCCTCGAGCACCGGCCGACTCCGCTCCACGTCCCGGCAGCGTTGCTCGCATTCTTCCCGAGTGCGCTGCAGGACGGTTTCGACCTCTCGCTGGTGCGCGGCCAGCGTCTGCTCGGCCTGGTCCATCCGCGTTTGCAGGGTGGCGAAACCCTGGTCCAGCGCGTCCCGATCGCGCGCCAGTTCGCGTTCCTGCGCCTGCAACCGCTGGCTGCGTTCCTCGCAGTGACGCAGCTGATGACGCAGGACTGACATCTGCTGATCCAGATCGACCTGGCATGGAGCGAGGGCGGGAGTGACGGTTCCCGGCCCCTGCTTACGTCGTTCCTCGCGCAATTTGCGCCGCAGCCTGAGAGCCAGGCGAGCCAGTCCGCGCCGGGAGCGCTGCAGACGACGAGCCTCGGCACCCGCGCTGGCTTCCGGCGCCCGCAGCGGCAGTTGCACGCGGAAATTAAAGGTACCGACTTGCAGGACGTCGCCGTCGCACAGCATCTCCTCGTGAACTGCCTTGCCGTTCAGTCGTGTGCCGATGCGGCTACCGCAATCGCGGACGCGCCAGCCGGCCGCCGTGCGCAGTACGATGCAGTGAGTGTCGGCGATTTCCGGGGACACCAGACCGATGTCGCAGGCACGGCTCCGGCCAAGCAGGATCAGGTCGCGTTTCAAGGGACGATACTTACGATCGGTGTGACCGTAGCTCACGATTAAAGCCGGCGCCGAGGGATCAGCGACTTCGTCGAAGATGTGGTTCATGGCCTCATCTCTAGGGGACGTGGTTCCGGATCGCGAAGGGGAATAACTGACAACGCGCTGCCGGACCGGCTGGCTTCGTTCCTTGAAAGGTGCCGGCGACAGGAGGACGGGATACCGAAAGTATAGCTCACGAAAGGCCCATCTTGCGGCAGCGGCACAAGGGCCTATAATCAGGGGGTCCAGACCCTCTTCCCGATTCGGCGAACGGTTCAGGCGAGAGACCTCATGCGCGAATGGCTTAGCAACGTACACCTGGCGATCAAGACCGTTTTGCAGGGCATGTACATTACGCTGTGGTACTTGTTCCAAACATTTCGCCGCAGGACCTTCACCGAGCAGTTCGAGTATCCCGAGTTGCCGGTGCCGGTCAAGCCTCGCTACCGCGGCTTCCATCGCTTCGACCTGACCACGTGCATCGGCTGCGACAAATGTGCCCGCGCCTGCCCGGTTGATTGCATCTACATCGACAAGATCAAGAACCCCGTCGGCAAAGGTTTCCGGGTCAACGGCTTCAAGATCGACTACACGAAGTGCATGTTCTGCGCTCTGTGCGTCGATCCGTGCCCAGTCGATTGCATCTTCATGGGCTCGACCTACGACCAGAGCTGCTTTAGCCGCGACGGTTGCGTGGTCGATTTCGCCATGTTGCCTGTGGAAGTGGCCTGGGGCCAGGCCACGCTAAACCCGACAGCAGTGGCGGCCTCGAAGGTTCAGGTCGAGCCCGTCTGGACCAAGCCGCCCGATCCGCCGCCGCCGCCCAAGCCGGCTGCGGTCGCCAAGACCTGATGGCCTCCATCTGCGAAGGGGGATGGGTCGGTGGGTAGAGCCGGAGCACCGCACCGCCGACAGGAACACGAAGGCCATAGAGCCCAGCGAGGATAGGATCCCTGGACTGCCAGGCAGGAAGCACACCAACCTTCACAGGGAAAACAGGTACGCGGGCAGGGCCCGCGGCGGTACCCTGTGTGCTCCGTCCGCAGGCTGCGGCCCTACCGCAGCAGGAACCGGAACCACGCCGACAAGGCTGCAGACGCGGTTCCAGCGAAGGAGGTGGGACAAGAGATGGCTGCAAGCAAGCCTTTGACCGAGAAGAAGTATTTCACCGCGGCGATGGCCAATGCCACGCTGCCGCTGGTGAAAGCGATTGTCCGCGACATCATGGAGCTGGCGGTGGACCTGCGGGAGCGCGATGAGCGTTTGGCTCGGGTGCGCGGCCAGCAAAAGCATGGCGCCCTTGGCGACGCCTACCAGGAAGAGATACAACACATTCAGGCCGACTTCGAGCGGGACGAAGAACGGATGCGCACCTATGTCCAGGAACTGAAGAATCTGGGTGTGGACCTGAAGGACCCGTTCATTGGCCTACTCGATTTCCCCTGCTGGATGAACGGCCGGGAGGTCTGCCTGTGCTGGCGTTCCGGGGAGCCCGAGGTGAGCTTCTGGCATGAGATCGATGCCGGCTTTGCCGGGCGTCAAAAGCTCCGGCTGGAGACGCGCCACAACTGAACGGCGGTGGCCCACGCGGCCCTCAACGGAAGAATTGCCATGTTTGGACTGGTCGGCTACCTGCTCTTGTTCGTCCTGGTTGGGATCGGCTTCATCTTCGTCCATCTATTGGCCGGCAAGTTTATACGGCCAGCCAGACCTGACGCCGAGAAGCAAACCATCTACGAGTGCGGCGAACCGACCATCGGCAGCGCCTGGGTCCAGTTTGACCTGCGCTTTTACGTCATCGCTCTGTTGTTCGTAGTCTTCGACGTGGAAGTGGCCTTCTTCTTCCCGTGGGCGATCGTTTTCGGCCAGGCCAACACGCTCGCCAACGATCAGCTGCCCGCTGCGCGCCGAGTCGAGGCGTTCAAGGCGCTGGCACCCGACTATCCGGAAACAGCCAACGAACGCGAGCGCGTTGCCGGGTTGCTGAAGGGCGAGCCGGAGACCGACGACCCGCACCGCACGAGCAAGGAAGCGGAGACGCAACTGGTTCAAAAAAACGCTCACGACTTCGCCTGGCTCGCGTTCGGAGACATCCTTGTCTTCTTCGGAGTCATTCTGGTCGGCTTCGCGTACCTGTGGCGTCGGGGCGACCTGGCCTGGGTGCGGAGCACTGCGGCGGAAAAGGTAGACACGGTCGGATCACAGCTTCCGCTGGCCGCCCCGGCTGCACGGCCACTTGTCGGTGTCGGACGCTGAGTCCTCGCTCGAACGGACAGAGAGCCCCCTCGCGGGGGCAGGAGTACCGCGAATGGGAATGCTGGAAGGACGCTTTGATGAGAGCTTCTTCACGACGACGCTCGAACAAGCGATCAACTGGGCCCGCGAGTCGAGCATGTGGCCGATGACATTTGGGCTGGCCTGTTGCGCCATCGAGATGATGGCCACGGGCGCCTCGCGCTACGACATCGACCGCTTCGGCGCCGGCGCGTTCCGGGCGACGCCGCGGCAGGCCGACCTGATGATCGTCGCGGGCACCGTCAATTACAAGATGGCCAGCCGGGTGCGCCGTCTCTACAACCAGATGCCCGACCCCAAGTTCGTCATCGCCATGGGTGCCTGCACCTGCGGCGGCGGCCCGTATTACAAGTACGGCTACAACGTCGTGAAGGGTGTCGATCTCATCGTCCCGGTGGACGTGTACGTTCCAGGTTGTCCACCGCGTCCGGAAGCGCTCCTCGAAGGTCTCATGCGCATCCAGGACAAGGTACACGGCATGAATTCACTCACCCGTGGCATGCCGGTGGACGTGCCGATTCCCTCGCGCACCGGCTATGTCCTGCTGCCTGACGAACTGAGCAACCTGGAAAAGGCGAACGCCTTCGCCAAACGCAACAAGGAACTGGCCACGCCGGCCAAGGCGTAATCCTTCGTCCGCTAGTGAGTTTTTCATGACCTCCGCCGAAATCATCAGTCTTCTCGAGCAACGCTTTGGCGACAAGATTCACGCGAAGAAGTTGGACGCCATCGATCCCTTCGTCGTGGTCACGCCTTCCGACCTGCTGGAGGTGTGCCGCTGCCTGCGCGACGAGCCGCGCCTGAGCTTCTCTCTCCTCAATTGCATCAGTGGGGTCGATTACCTGGAACCGGACGCGAAGAAGGCTCCCAAGGCCGGCTTCGAGCCGCACTTGGAAGTCGTCTACCACTTACAAAGCTTCGCGCATCGCCACCGCTTCGTCGTCAAGGTGATCCTGCCGCGCTGGAAGGATGACAAGCCCGGCCTGTTGCCGGAAGTGCCGTCGGTGACGGGACTGTGGAAGGCCGCCGACTGGCACGAGCGCGAGGTCTACGACCTGACCGGCGTTTGGTTCACCGGCCATCCCGATCTGTGCCGCATCCTCCTCGCGGACGACTGGGTCGGCCACCCGCTGCGCAAGGATTACGAATTCCCCCTGGAATACCACGGGATTCGTGGACGTTAACGCAAGGACTTCACCAGCTCGAAGCGCCAGCGCGGAAAGCAAGCAACCCTTGCTCGCGCTGCGGGCTGGTCGAGGGACTCTTCAGAGGTACGTCATGGCCACGGCTACCCCGCCGCAGAACGACCAGACCATCGTCGAGTTCGACGTTCGCACCGACGAAATGCTCGTCAACATGGGGCCGCAGCACCCCAGCACGCACGGCGTGCTTCGCCTGGTGCTGCGCACCGATGGCGAGATGATCTCCGAAGTGGTTCCGCACCTTGGCTACCTGCACCGTTGCGCCGAGAAGATTGGCGAGAACGTCGCGCCCATCCAGTTCATCCCCTACACCGACCGCATGGATTACCTGGCGGGGATGAACATGAACCTTGCCTACTCGCTGGCAGTCGAGAAGCTGAGCGGCATGAAGCTGCCGGAAAAGGCTCAGGTCATCCGCGTGATCATCGCTGAGATGAACCGCATCGCCAGCCACCTCGTCGGCATGGGGGCCTACGGCCTCGACCTGGGCACCTTCAGCCCGTTTCTCTACGCCTTCCGCGAACGCGAGATGATCCTCGACCTGTTCGAGGAGGTTTGCGGCGCCCGGCTGACGTACAGTTATGTCACCATCGGCGGCGTCCACGACGACCTGCCGGCCGGCTGGGTGGAACGCTGCCAGAAGTTCCTCGACTACCTCAAGCCGCGTATCGCCGAATACCACACGCTGCTGACGCTGAATCACATCTTTGTCAAGCGCACCGCCGCCATCGGCATCATGCCGAAGGAAATGGCCCTTGCGTATGGCTGCACCGGGCCCATGCTGCGCGGTTCGCTAAATCGCACCAAAGGCGATCCGGATTGGGACCTGCGGAAGATTGAGCCGTATTGTGGTTACGAACAATACGATTTCCAGGCGATCGTGCCGCCCTTCCCCGACTGGGCGCCGGCTGGCGCGGTCATTGGCGACGCCTGGCACCGATTCATGGTGCGCATGCTGGAAGTGATCGAGAGCATCAAGCTCGTCGAGCAAGGATTGAAGCGTTACCAGACGGCGCAGGGCTCGCACCGCATCGAGCCGCCGCGGCACTTGCCCGCGGGCGAGGCCTATGTCGAGACCGAATGTCCCCGCGGGCAAATGGGCTTCTATGTTGTCGGCAGGCCGTCGAAGGACGCCGTGCCGCTGCGAGTGCGGGCGCGGTCGTCGAGCTTCTCAAACCTGAGCGTGACCAACGAGATTTGCCGCGGCTGCCTCATCGCCGACGTGCCGGCCATCGTCGGCAGCATCGACATCGTCATGGGCGAAATTGACAGGTGAGCTTGATCGTAAACAATCGGTCCTGGCATTTGCTCCGGGCCAGCACGGCCCGGAGCAAATGCCAGGACCGATTGTTTACACGATTACAGTAGACCCAATCAGAGCCGGACACGTCAGCACTTCGTGTGGTTTCAGTCGCCAAGGCTCTCCCGGCTTCTCGCTGTAGAGTTGCGCGCGAAACGGCAGCGCAAGCCCATCACGAACTAGGGGCTGGCGTTGCCGTTTCGACAGAACGGGAGAAGACCGCGCTTACTTCGGAGTGGCCGGGGCCGCCTTCTCCTTCTGGTAGAGGAGCCTGGCGAGCTGCGACTTCTTGCGCGCGGCGGTGTTGGGATGGATGACCCGGCGTGCGGCCGCCTTGTCGAGCTTCTTGGCCACCGTGTTGAACTCCGTGCGGAGTTCCTCGACCGATCCCTCATCGGCCGCTGTCATGACCTTCTTGATCTGGGTCTTGATGACGCTCTTCGTGGCTCGGTTCCGGAGCCGACGCTGTTCGTACTGCCGCAGTCGTTTCTTGGCGCTTGAGGTATGAGGCATTGATACTCCCGAATCAACCGTTCCCGGACACTTTCCCGAAAGTATTGAGTATACGCGCCGTAGCAGGATTGGCAACCGTTCGGCGCGCCATCGGTTCCGCGTTCTCGTTTCGCTAACCGACTACTTGTCGCTGGCCACCTTCATCTGCTGCAAGCGCGTCTGCCAGTCGTCGAGCAGCTGGCCGATGTCCCGATACGCGAAGTCCATGTTGGCCAGTTCGACGGCCAGTTCCACGGCGGTCGCAAGGTCGCCCGATTCGGCCGAGCCCTGGGCCAGCTGGAAGAGGATTTCCTTGCGTGTCGCTTCCTCGTTTGGCGGCAGGCTCTTGAGGGCCTCCTCGAAGTTGCGCTGGGCCAGGCGCCAATTGTTGCGAGTCTTGAAACAGTAGCCGAGGTAGAGGAGCGCTCGCCACTGCTGCCGCGCGTCGGACCGGGCCGCTTGCAGCTCGCGGATGGCCTCGTCAACCTGCCCGCCCCGGAGCAGCCGCACGCCCAGTTCGTAGCGGTGGCCCATCTCCGTCGGATAGCGGCTGGCCTTCTGGCGGTACAACTCCAGTTCGCGGCTGTTGATTTCCTTGAGGAGACGAAGGCGCACGCGGCGAACGTCCTCGTCCTGTGAGCCCAGGCGTATCTTTTCCTCAGCGATGACCAGGTTGCGGCGGACCGGTTCGATCTCCAAATCGGCCAACTCCAGCATCAGCTCGAAATGGTTGCCGGTGGGGCCTACCCCTCCCTGAAGCACTTCGCGGGCCTGTTCGAGTTGTCCGGCCCGGCGATAAACAGAGGCGAGATGCAGGTATGCATTGGCATTGGTTGGGTCTGCTTCGATTCGCCCCCGCAGCTTGGCGGTTTCGCTGGCGTTGCGATCGGCTGGAGGCATCACGGGATCATGCAGCGCCGGATACGTTGCGCTCGATCCTTTACCGGGCGGAGAGTGCGTCTTCATCATCGGCGGGGGCGCGGGCGCCTTGCCGGCCAGTTCACGGCCCGGTTCTGCAGACGGTGGATGCTCCGGTTGTGACTGGTTCTGCGTCAGCACGGAGCGCGGCGGCGCCTGGCCGCCCACCGCGTCCTCGTAGCGACCGCGCGCGATCGTCTCGTTGGCAGCGAGATCTTTGCCCTTGCTCTGGGCTTCGACGTCCGCGGGATTGGTCCGCCGTACCAGTTCCCACAGCGCAATGGCCTGCGTGAAGTTGCCGCGCTTCTCGTAAAGGCGGGCCAGCGGGCGGTTCAAGGCGGCGTCGCGCGGGTTTTTCTGGCGCGCCTGTTCCAGCGTCCAGATGGCCAGGTCGAGAAGGCCCAGGGCGTCGGCGGCCTCGGCCATGTCGAGCTGTGCGCTCGTGTCCCACGGGTTACGCGCCAGGACCTGTTCCGCGCAGTCAAGCACCTTCACGTAATCATGTGACCGCTTGGCGGCTTTCAGCTTGGCGCGCACGGGAAAGGTTGTCAGCCAGGCGAGCCGGCTGCCGCGGAGGTTGTTCTTATACTTGTTCTTCTCGGTGAGACGCAGCCGCTGCCGATAGATGAGATTGCCCGGGTCAAGTTTGCAGCAGCTGAGCAGCAAGCGGATCCCATAGTCAGCGTTGCCCGTGGCAATCACCTGATTGGCGCGCTCGAACTGCCCTACGGCAATCCGGCGGTGTTCCGGGCTGGGCGGAGGCAACTGGACGTTGCTAGATGGCGGCATGGGTGGGTCCTGCAGCGCACTCCCCGCCACGCTACGACCTCGGGGCATGGCAGGCACCAGGGCGCGGATTGTCTCCCGCGTTTCTCCAATCTAGTTAGGTTAGCAAAGCTAGATGGGGGGTCAAGCCAGAAGCTTGTCCGCGGGTTTTGACAACCCGCTGCCGGCCCGGTAGGATGACCCGGCACGAAACCCGTTCTATCACCCAGGTTCTCGCTCGCACTCGGTGGCCAATCTTGCTCCTCGACGCCAGCCACAAGAACTGGTTTCTCGTCACCCTCCTGCTTGGCGCGGCGGCGCTCGGCAGCTGGTGTTGGCTCAACGCCGTCACTGCAGGGGGCCTTACCGGCGGCAGCCTGGCCGGGTTGACGTTCGGTTTGCTGGGCAGTGTCCTGATGATCTACGCCGGCTTACTGTCAGTGCTGCGGCGGGTGCCTTCATGGTGGTGGATCGGCTCGCGCAAAACCTGGCTGAAGGGGCACGTCTGGCTCGGCTTGCTGAGCGGTTTGTTGATCCTGTGCCACAGCGGCTTCCGGTGGGGCGGCTCGCTGGAGCAGGTTCTTTCGGTCATCCTCGTGCTGACCCTGGCCACCGGCGTGGCCGGCCTGGTGCTTCAGCAGTTCCTGCCGCGGCTCATCACGACACGCATCGATCGCGAGGCCCCCTACGACCAGATTCCGCGCCTGTGCGCCGCGCTGCGCCGCAAGGCCGACGAAGTGGTCGCTCAGGTTGCTGCGGACGCCAGGGTGACCGAGGAGGCCCGCTCCCGTATTGCGGAGTTTCACTTCAGTCAGGTGCGGCCCTTCCTGCGGATGAAGTACGACCGTGCGTCGCCGCTGGCTAAATCTTATCAAGCGGAGGCGGTCTTTGAGCGGCTACGCAGCTGGCCTGGTCTTGCGCCGGTCGCGGAACGGCTAACGGACCTGCAGACATTTTGCGAAGAGCGCCGGCAACTCGGCGAGCAGGAGCGGCTGCACGGCTGGCTGCACAGCTGGCTTTTCTTGCACGTGCCGCTCTGCGTGGCGTTGCTCGTGCTGGGGTTGGCCCATGCGGTAATGTCTCTCTATTACTAGGTAGCGCCGTCATGCCCTCGCCGCTGCGCGATCCGAAGGCCCTGTCGGAGTGGCTGGATTTGGACTATGTCCATCGGCCCCGGCCATTGTGGCGCTGGTGGCGGCCGCTTCTTTGGGGGACCCTTCTCGTGTCCCTTGCCGGTGTCGGCTGGACTTTCCTTCCCGGTCAGCGCGTCGCCTACGAGGCCGGCCCGCTCTCCACGGCGCATGCCATGTTCAACCAGGACTGCGCCAAGTGCCATACCGAATCGTTTCAAACGCTGAGCCGGTTGACCCACGCCGATAGCCGCGTCGCCTCCGTACCCGACTCGGCCTGCACACAATGCCACGCCGGCCCGGTCCACCATGCGAACGCGGCTCGCGCGGAGGAGCGGAACTGCGCGAGCTGTCACCGCGAACACCGAGGGCAGGCGGTCCTGGCCCGCGTTGCCGACGGCCAATGTACCACGTGTCATGCGGACTTGAAGGTGGCGGCAGGCCCGGCGCCCATCTGGGACCCACATATTACCAGCTTTGGCGGCAAGCATCCGGAGTTCCGCATCTGGCTGGCTCCGAAGGACCCCGGCACCATCCGCTTCAATCACAAGGTTCACCTGGTCGAAGAGGGCGTCCTAATGATCGACCGCAAGCAGGTGACGTTGCAGGAACAGAAGCTGAAGGCCCTGGAGGTCGAACCGTGCGGCCAGGACCTGCGCGGCCCGGCAGAGCCGCTGAAGTGTAACCGCTGTCATGAAATGGATCCGGCCGGCCGATACGTCTTGCCGATCAACTACGAACGCCACTGCAAGGAGTGCCATCCGCTGTCCGTGCAGCTGGTTGGTGACTGGAAGGACCGGGCGACGAAAGAAATCGCCTGCCGCTTTAGCGCGACGCCGGCGCCTCATCCGCGCGATGGCGAGACCGCTGCGACGGTGCGGGCCGCGTTGCGCGACCGGCTGACGGAGTTCATCCAGAGAAACCCGGCATTGGTGCAGAGCCAGCCGACCATCGAGCCGGAACGACCTATTCCCGGTAGCCGCAGGTCCGAGCCGGTGACGCCGGCAGCGCATGCCTGGGTCAATCGTCAATTGGTGCCGGTGGAGCGCGTCCTGTTCGATGGCAAGGGTGGCTGCCAGTACTGTCATCAGGAGCAAACGACTCCCGAAAAGCGCCCGAATGGCCTGCCCACGTACAAGGAGCCGGCTATTCCCTCGCGCTGGTTCAAGCAGAGCACCTTCCGTCATGACAGCCACCAGGGACTCAGCTGCACGGAGTGTCACACCGATGCGCGAACCAGCGACACCTCCGCCAACGTGTTGCTTCCGCGGATCGCCACCTGTCAGAGGTGTCACAGTTCCGCGGGGCAGGTGCGCAGCGATTGCGTCGAATGCCACGTCTATCACGATCCCGCACGGAAGCGAGATTTCCAGGGGAACCTGGACATTGGGACCTTTACGAGAAGGTAAGCGACTCGCTCCCCACGAGGCACGTCATGGCCAAGCAGAAAATCGTCCTGATGCCGCCAGCGGAACTGGAACGGCGCGACAGCGACCTTCGGTTGCCCGCCGAGAAGTTTCTCAAATTATCCTTTTTCTCCCGCATGAAGAAGAAGCCATCGGTAGACAAGTTTCCTGGCACTCTCGCTCTGCGCCGTTTGCGCCAGGGTGAGGTCATCTGCCGCCAGGGCGAGGCCGGCTGGACCGCGTTTTATCTCCTCACCGGGACCGACGTGCGGACGGCGCTGCAGGCCCGCCTGGAGGTGGCTGCGGACGCCCGCGAGATGCAGGACTTGCAGCAGGCCCTTGCCCGGTTGGAGCAGGAGCAGACCTCGAGCGGCACAGCGCAAGCCGTGGCGACGGTTCATCTGGCGATCGCCCGGCCGCCACAACCCGGCGAGCGCGGCTTGCTGCGGCGGCTGTCGCTGGCCGTCCTCGGTGGGCCGCGAAGGACCGCCGAACGCCAGCCGCTCCATATTCCGATCGACGCTCCCACGGACGTGTCTTACGACAGCCGGCAAGCGACGCTTTACGAGGGCGATCTCTTCGGCGAGATGAGCTGCATGTACGGCACCCCCCGCTCCGCCACGATTGTCGCCGACCGCGACTGCTACACCCTGGAAATGCTCCGCAACATCCTCGATCAGGTGCAGAAGGACGAGGGTTCGCGGGCAGAGATGGAAAAGGTATACAAGGAACGCATTCTGCAAAACCACCTGCGCAGGTTATCGATCTTCAGCGACCTGACCGAAGAGCAGTTCGCGCGGATCCGCGAGAGCGTCGAACTGGTCCGCTGTGATGCGGGTGCACTCATCTGCGATGAACACGAGCGCTCGGATTGCATGTACATCATCCGCAGCGGTCTCGTGAAGGTGGTCAAGGAATGTTCCGCGCTCCTCGCTCTGGGCGACGTTCCGGACTGGCCGGTGCTCTGTGCCCAGTTGCGAGAGGGACAGCCGCAGGCCGAGGCGCGCCAACAGGTCTGGCAGCGGTTACCGGAGGCGATCCGCGCGGTCGTCAGCCGCGCCACTGGCCCGGAGACGCCAGCGGAACGCGCCGCGGTCGTGCAGGCACTGAACGAGATCATCGTTGACACCCAGTTGCCGGATGGGCCCGGGCTGAAGGAACTCGCGGCTGGCGCCACTTTCCGCGAGCGCTTGCCGGGACTCCCGGCGCTGCGAAAAAACTGGTCCGTCCAGCAGCTGCGGCAGGCCAATCGCGTGCTCCTGGAACTGACCTGCGCGGGTGAACTGCGCGCCTTGCCGGCACGGTCGGGGCCGGAGCGCATCCTGGCCTATCGTTCGCGCGGCGAGTTCATCGGCGAGATCGGCCTGATGACGCGCCAGCCTCGCAGCGCCACCTGTATCGCCTATGTCCATCCCGAGCCGCAGAGCACTCATCAGGCGCAGGGTGTCGCTCCCTGGCGCAAGGACGACGCCGACCGGGTCGAGCTGGTGCGCATTTCGGAGAAATTGTTCTGGGAACTGCTCGACGCTTCGCCCACGATTCGTGCCAAGGTCGAGCAGGAGGTCGCGCGCCGGCAGAAGGGGGACGTCGAACGGCTGCGCGCCTCGATGTGGGATGAGAGTACCCAGCCGCTGCTGTCGGGGCGCTTCGAGGAGCTAGGTCTGGTCCAGGGACAGCGGCTGATGCTGATCGATCTGGACCGTTGCACCCGCTGCGACGAATGCGTGCGTGCCTGCGTTGAGACGCACGATGACGGCCGCAGCCGGCTTTTCCTCGACGGTCCGCGCTTCGGCAAATACCTGGTGCCCTCGACGTGCCGTTCCTGTCTCGATCCAGTGTGCATGATCGGCTGTCCGGTCGGCTCGATCCACCGCGGCGACAACGGCCAGATTGAGATCGAGAACTGGTGCATCGGTTGCGAATTATGCGCTCGCAATTGTCCGTATGGTTCCATTCAGATGCACGACATCGGCCTCATTCCCGCAAACGCTCACGGTTGGCGTTTCTTGCCGGCCGCCCTTTGCACCGACGCCCGTTGGACCGGACGAAACTTTGCTGACAGCCGCTGGCCGGCGGGACCGGCACCGTTCCGGCGCGATGGGTCTTTCCGGGAGACGCTGGCCGCCCACCAGCCGGCAAACGGGGGGCCGGTACAGGAGGTTTGCTTCCGCTACGTCTTCCAGGTGGACGCTCGCGTGATCCATGCCGCTGAACGATTTCGCCTGGAGGTGACCTCGGTGGACGGCAAGGCGACAGTGTGGGTCAACGGCCGGGAAATGCGGACGGAGGAAAAACCGAAGCGCGGCAAATTGGAATATGCCCTTCCCACAACGCAGAAGGTGCTGCAAGCGGGGAAGAACGTGGTGGCAGTGAAGGCGCTGCTGCCGGAGAAGGATGGCGACCTGGTGCTGGAATTGCGTCTCGATGAAGTGCGCACGGTGGGAGTGCCGCTCGGCATGACCGGCGACATGGACATCAGCGAGAAGCCGGTGACGGACCGGGCGGTGGTCTGCGATTTGTGCAGCGCCCAGTATGGCCAGCGGCCGGCGTGCGTTACGGCGTGTCCGCACGACGCCGCGATGCGTGTGGATGCGCGGTTTGAGTTTCCGGTCTAGCGCGCCCACAATTTCCGATCGAGGCTGCGGTAGCTTATCGCCTCCACGACGTGCCCATGCTGAATGTCCGGCGCTCCCTCCAGGTCGGCGATCGTCCGTGCCACCCGCAGAATACGGTCGTGCGCGCGGGCCGACAGGCCTAGCTCCTCCATCGCCGTTTTGAGCAGTCCCTTGCCGTCCTCATCCAGCACGCAGTAACGCCGCAGCTGGCGTGTGCTCATGCGGCTGTTGAGGGTCGCGTTGTCGGCGCCAAACCGCTGCCGCTGCACCGTGCGCGCCTGCTTCACCTGTTCGCGCATGGCGGCACTCGACGTGCCGTCGGCGCTGGCCGACAGTTCCTGGAACGGCACCGCTGGCACCTCGATGTGCATGTCGATGCGATCCAGCAACGGCCCGCTGATCCGTCCCAGGTAACGCTCGATCTGCATCGGCGAGCACTTGCAGGTATGGCGCGGATCGCCGAGATAACCGCACGGGCACGGGTTCATCGCCGCCACCATCACGAATCGCGCAGGGAATGTCGTCGAGTGGAGCGCCCGCGAGATGGTCACCTGTCCCTGCTCCAGCGGCTGGCGGAGCACTTCCAGGCTGCGACGATGAAACTCCGGCAACTCGTCAAGGAAGAGCACGCCGTGATGGGCCATGCTGATTTCGCCAGGCGTGGGCGGGTTGCCGCCGCCGACCATGCCGGCATCGCTGATCGTGTGGTGCGGCGTGCGGAACGGGCGGCGCTTGACCAACGGCTCGTCCGCCGCCAGCCGGCCCATGGCGCTGTAGATGCGCGTCGTCTCCAGGCTCTCGACCGGCGTCAACGAGGGCAGGATCGTCGGCAAACGTTGGGCCAGCATCGACTTGCCCGTACCGGGACTGCCGATCATCAGTACGTTGTGCCCGCCGCCCGCGGCGACCACGACGGCGCGCTTGGCGAATTCCTGACCGCGGACATCGGTGAAATCCACATCATAGGAATTGAGCTGGGCGAATAGCTCCTCGATGCCACCGGCAACAGGCTCCGCGGGTAGCTGGCCCGACAGGACGCCGACCGCCTCGGCCAACGAACCGACCGCATAGACCGCCACTGAGCGGACCACGGCGGCTTCGCGGGCATTGGCCGCCGGCACGAGCAGTTTCGGGATGCCCTGTACCGCAGCGGCCATCGCCATCGAAAGCGCCCCTTTGACCGGGCGAATACTGCCATCGAGGGCCAGCTCGCCGACGGTCGCGTATGCGCGCAACTGCTCCGGCAGCAACTGGCCCGTCGCGACAAGCAGGCCAAGTGCTATCGGCAGATCGAAACCGCCTGCGTCCTTCTTGAGGTCCGCCGGGGCCAGGTTGATGACGGTTCGGCCCGGATGACGCTGGTAGCCGAGGTTGGTGAGCGCACGTTCGATGCGGTGGATACTCTCCTTGACCGCCATTTCCGGCAGGCCGACGAGGACCGTCTTCGGCAGACCCGCCGAGATGTCCACTTCGACCTCGACCGACACGGCGTCGATCCCCACCAATGCATAGGCATTGAGCTTGGCCAGCATGCGCGGGCGGCTCCGGCTAGACCCTGTGACCGCGGGAAAGGACCCGATGGGATGCAGCCATCCTGGACGAAGTTGTACCCGAGTCGGCCGCCCGCTGCAATCGTCAAGTCACTCGCTCGAGCGGCGCGGGCCGCACGAGCTATTCCCCAAAGGCGTACAGATGCCCCGCCGTGCGGACGTACAGTTTGCCATCCACGAGAGCGGGCGTTGACTTGATTGGCTCTGCCAGATCATTGCGCGCCACCACCTCCATTTTGTCACCTTCCTTCAGCACGATCACGACACCGCTCTCGGCGGCCACATACACCTTGCCGTCACCGGCGACGGGCGAAGCGTAAAAGATGCCGCCTTCGCCAAGGCGCTCGCGATAGATCAGCTTGCCGGTCTTCGTGTCAAGACAGGAAAGAATGCCGCCGTTCTTCACAAGATAAAGCCGGCCGCGGTATGCCAGCGGCGAGGGGATCTCGGGCAACGACTTCTTCTCCCGCCAGGCGATGTGCGACCGGGTCACGTCCCCTTTGCCGTTCGGCCGGACGGCGAGCAGAGCGTTGTCAAGGCGGTAGAGCATCATGGAGATGGCAAACCACTCGAGACGATCGATCTTACCGTCGTGGTTGATGTCGATGGCGCCGAAAAGGTCGTGGAGGCGGATGTCACCCTCCTTGGTCTTTGCATCGCGGCTGTAAAGAGCGAAGTCCGCCGGGATCTCATCCTTGCTCAGTTTGCCGTCCTTGTCCTTGTCATACTTCTTCAGCAGGTCGTCGAAGTTCGGCAGCTTGAGGCGGTCGTCCTGGTCGCCTCCGCTGAACTGCGACACCACGAACAGCAGCCCATCAGCCGCGACCGGAGCGGGGATCGCCGAGCCAAACAGGCCGCTGATCGTCCAGCGTTCGCTGCCGTCTTTCAGGTCGTACGCCTTGATGCCCTGGTCGCCATGCACGACCACCTCCGTCGCCTGTTCCTGTTTCCAGACGAACGGCGGCGAGTAACCAGCGTCGAACGGCAGCTTGTCCTTCTGCCAGACGATCTCGCCCGTGCCAGCCTTCAGTGCAAGCAATGATGAAGCGGTGCCCTGACACTTGAACAGAACCAGGTCTCCAACCATCACCGGCGACGTGCCGCTGCCGAAACGGGTTGCGGGTGTGGCGAGTGGCTTGTTCCACAGTTCCTTGCCATCGAAGTCGTAGCAGAGAAGACCGAAGGAGCCGAAGCAGACGCAGACCCGCTCGCCATCGGTGGCTGGGGTCGAAACCGCGGGACTGCTAACCTTGTGGACTTTCTCAATCTGTTTTGCGGGAGCGGGGCGGCGCCAGACGATCGCGCCGGTGGCGCGATCCAGGCATAGCGTTTCCAGCAGCTGCTTCTCCGCGTCGAAGCCAGTCAGGAAAATCCGCTGGCCCCAGATACAGGGCGAGGAATGACCCGAGGGCAGCGAGATTTTCCAGAGCACCTTCGTGGTTGGACCGAACTCGGCCGGGAACTTCGTCCCTTCCGACGCCACCCCCTGACCGTTCGGACCGCGGAACTGCGGCCACCGTGGGGCGTCCTCGGCCGCACGAGCAACAGCCGGCAGGAAGAAGAAGAGGCCCAGCACCGCTAGCCGGATGGAGAACCATCGCATCGGAAGTGCTCCTTGTGCCACTGAATGGCGAAATCGGAGTTCTCGAGCAGTTGTACTCCGACCTGCGCCCGGCTGCAATCATCTTCTGGCGGGTGTGGCTTAGCGTTTTTCCTTTTCCGGGGGCCGCGGGTGGAAGATCAGCCGCAGCACGGCGAACCGGCCGGCGAAGAAGATGAAGAAGGCGGAGCCGATCCAGCCCCACATCTTGATGGAGCCATGGGACAGGAACTCCAGGTCCGTGTCCCTGACGAGGCCGTCGATGGCCAGCAGATACCAGACATTAACGCCGATCAGGGTCAGGATGAAGAGGACGCAGAGGATGCCGGGGAGTAGCCACAGAAACCAGTCCCAAAAGGTCAAATCGTAGGTCTTCTTTGTCGTGATCCGCATCCGCTTGTGCAGGTCGTAGCCGCAGACCAGGCAGATGCGTTGGTCGTCGCTATCCAGTTCGCCAGCGCAGAAGGGGCAGCGGGGGGCAAGGTCCGTGTCCGTCACCCCATAAGGGTTGGAGTCGCTGTAGACGTCGTCTCGGTTGCCCTGCTTGCCGGAGGGGCTCCTGGCCTTGACCACCACGGGGCCGTCGGGGCCCTTCTTCGTGGTGGGCTTCGGCGGCGCCGGCTTTTCTGGCGCGGGGGCCTTGACCACGAAGGTGTGCCCACAGCCCTTGCAGCGAATTTTTTTGCCCTGCAGCTCCGCCGGGGCCTTGAGCTGCTTCTCGCACTCGGGGCAGGAAATGACCAGAGTTGCTGCCATGATAGTCTGTTCGCCTCGTCCAGGTCTCCGCCCGCGTGTCGGGCGGGTGCCATGCCGGATGTTGCCGGGGCGTGCGGCAGGTGCCCGGAACTATGCTTGATAGATACCGGAGAAGAGACCGTCGCGACCAGGTTGCTCCAGCGAGCTTGCTCCCCCTGCCGCTCGGCCAGCATGTTCTAAGATAGATCCGCAACCGGCCCTGAGGCAAGCCGCAAACTTCTGGAAGGAGCGATTGTGCCCTCCCCGAACGCCGAGCCGCGAATCCTGGTCTCCATGGCGACCTACAACGAGCGCGACAACCTGGCACCCTTGTTGCAGGAAATCCTCCAGACCGTGCCCCCCGCCCACATCCTCGTCGTAGACGATAATTCGCCCGACGGCACCGGCAATTTGGCCGATGAATTGGCCGCCGCCGATCCGCAGATTCACGTCCTGCACCGCGCCGGCAAGCTCGGCCTCGGCACCGCCATCCTGGCCGCCATGCGCTATGCCATCGAGCACGACTTCGACCTGTTCGTCAACATGGACGCCGACTTCAGCCATCATCCTCGCTACCTGCCCGCCCTGCTTGCCGGGATGAAGAAGCACGACGTCACGATCGGTTCGCGCTACGTTCCCGGCGGTGGCACTGTCGATTGGCCGCTCGGCCGCAAGGTCATCAGCAAGAGCGTCAACCTGATGGTGCGCTTCCTGATGCGAATTCCAGCGCATGACTGCAGCGGCGGCTATCGCTGCTACCGTGTCGCCAAGCTGCGTCAGGCCGATCTGGGTCAGCTGCTGTCGCACGGCTACTCGTTCCAGCAGGAAGTACTCTATCGCTGCCGGCGCGCCGGCTGCCGCATTGGAGAGACGCCGATTGTTTTCGAGAATCGTCGCGCCGGCGCCTCAAAGGTTAACCCGCGCGAGGCGATGCGGTCGATGGCGGTCCTCCTCTGGATCGGCTTGCATGCCTTCTGCGGCATCCGGCACGGCTGACCCGGGGTCCAGTGCGCACTGGTGCGCTGCCGCCGGCTGTTCGCCTGCGCGGTCATGCGCCGCGTGGAACCAAAAGCTCAGATGGCGGGCCGACTATTGCCGTCCCAGGCCGCCACGCAAGGGAGTCGTGCGCGGTCGCAGGGGTTTCACCTCGCCCGCCGGTTCCTCGGTGTCTTCCTCGACGGGCGCTACCTCGGGTTTCGGCAACGCGGCCTTGAGCGAAAGGGAGATGCGCCGTTGTGCCGGATCGATCTTCAGCACCTGCACCTGCACCTCCTGGCCGGGCTGCACAATGTCCTTGACTCGATGCACGCGCTGCGGTGACAGCTCCGAAATGTGAATCAGCCCCTCGACGCCCGGCTCCAGTTCCATGAAGGCGCCGAAGTCCGCCAACCGCGTGATCTTGCCGTTCACTGTCGTGCCGGCCGGGTATTTCGTCTCGATGTTGTCCCACGGGCTCGGCAGCAGCTGTTTCAATCCCAGGCTGATCTTGCGCTTCTCGTGATCGATCTTCAACACGATGACCTTGATTGCTTGCCCGGGCTGCACAACGGTCGTGGCATCTTCCACCCGGCTCCAGCTCATCTCACTGACGTGCAGCAGGCCATCGGCGCCGCCGATATCGACGAAGGCCCCGAAGTCGCGAACCGAGCGGACCATGCCGTCGCGGACCTGACCCTCGGCGAGTTCTTGCCAGAGTTTCTCGCGGGCTTCCTCGCGCTCGCGCTCCAGGATCGCCCGGCGGCTGACGACAAGATTCCGATCCTCAGGGCTGACGTCGGTGACGAGGCAGCGCAACCGTTGATTGACGTACTCGTCAGGTGTCTCGACCCGGTAGAGGTCGATCTGGCTGATCGGCATGAAGCCGCGGATGCCGTTGACCTCGACTTCCAGGCCGCCCTTGTTCGTGCCGGTCACCCGCGCCTCGACGATCATGTTCGGCGCCACGGACGACCAATCGACGGCGATGGTTGCTCCCTGCCGCGAAAGCAAGACCAGGCCGTCGGCGTTGTCGTAGCCTTCGATATGAACCTCGACCTCGGTACCGATGGCGGGCGGCCCGTCGGGAAACTGGTCGAGGGGCATAACGCCCTGGCTGCGGCCGCCGGGCACGTCAATGAACACGTCGGCGCCGTGGACGCGCAGGACCTTTCCGATCTTGCGCCCCGGTTCAGGAGTCGGCGGCTTTCGGCTGCCGCGGTTCGGCTCGCCGAGCATTTCCTGGGCTGACAGCCCGCCCAGGGCTTCCTGGAGTTCTTTCTCGATCTCGGCATCCAGGTCCTTGAGCCGCGGCGCCTTGCCACCGTAAATCTCCTCGGCTTTCAATGCCGGCGGCCTGCCGATCTTGGGCTGCGGTGGGGACAAGGCCTCGTCAGCGGACGGGGGAACAGAAGAAGTGCCGGGTTCCTCTTTGTCGCTCATGATAAAAACCTCTGGGGCCGCGACGCGCGCCGGAATGCGGGCATCGCGCTCCGTTGCGCGTCGCGGCTATACACGATCACTTTTGCTCGTCCGCGAAGTCGTAGACCTTCAGCTGCTCCATGTCGAAGAACTTGCCGTGCTTCTCGACGAACTTGAGATGATCCGGATGTTCCAAATACGTCTTGAGCCCCTCGGCGTCCTCGAACAACACGATCATGCCGATCTGGTAATCGGTCTTGGCGAAGGTCGGCGTGTACTTGTCGCTGGGCTTGCCGACCTTGAGCCCATGCACGGAGGGGATCTTCGTCAGCATTGCGCGTGCGTCCTTGATCGCCTCGTCTACCTCGCCGGAGGGGGCATCCTTCTTGAGGTGGAGGATGACCACGTGGACGAAGTTAGCCTGCCTCTTCTTTTCCTTCTTCTCGCCCTCGGCGGCCTGGCCTGGCAGCATGAACCACCCTGCCGCCAGCACGACCAGGACGATCAACCGCATTCTGCGCATTTGCATCTTGCACCTCTCAGGTAAGCGAGTCTCGAATGCACCGGTGACAGGCTAGCAGACAAGGTCCCGTTCTGCAACGGCGCTGGCGTGCAGACGACCCACGGCGCAGCACGTACAATGCCTGACACTTATGTGGCAACGACTGCGGCAATGGTGGCCGGTGGGCAAAGCCCTGCTGGCGGTGGTAATCCTTGTGGCAATTGGCCGGCAGTTTGCGCTCGACCTGCAGCGCCCGGAGGTGTGGCAGCGCTCCATTCATCCTGGCTGGCTAATCATCACGGGAGTGCTCTACCTACTCGGCCTGGGCTTCTCGGCACTATACTGGTATCGCCTGCTGCGACGCATCGGCCAGGAACCTTCGGCCCTCAGCCTGGTGCGCGCCTACTACATCGGCCACCTTGGCAAGTACGTGCCCGGTAAGGCGTGGGCGTTGCTGTTGCGAGCGACCCTGGTGCGGGGGCCCAAGGTGCGACCCGGCTATGCGGGCATGGCCGCTTTCTACGAAACACTGACCACGATGACGACGGGCGTGCTGCTGGCGGCGATCCTGCTGTTCTTGCTGGCGCCGGACACGGGCGACTTCCTGGGTTGGTACGATCTGGGCAGGCTGCTGACATTGCAAGCGCCGGAGCCCGTGGCACTGAATCGCTGGACCCTGGTGCTCCTGGCGCTGTTCCTGCTGGTGCCCGTGGCCCTGCCGGTGCTGCCCCCGTTGTTCAACCGCCTGGCGCATCGGCTATCGCTGCCGTTCCGCGACAGGGACGAGCC
>JRHI01000995.1_pt1 | contig 27049 bp, 30 predicted proteins | sample 215371 | NCBI WGS metagenome assembly JRHI01 (sample SAMN02929681, study PRJNA255918) | sediment metagenome | biome: cave system; feature: Ice Cave; material: Sediment; isolation source: sediment from deep within a dark volcanic ice cave with no known source of... ...
CCCTTGCTCTATGCGGTGCCCGCCTGCGCCGCCGTATCGGCGGCAATCATGATTCAATGGCGGCTCTATCCGCGGCGCCGCTCGAGGCTCACCCGAGCCCTCGTTGCGCTGGCCGAACGAACCGGTGACGTTGCCGCGGCCCTCACGCCGCGCCGCGCTCCGGCCCAAGCGCACTCGCGAACGGCAGGCTGACATGCTCGGGCCGCGCACGCTCCGCCGCTACGTCGCCAAGCGCTTCCTGGTCGCCATCCTGGGCGCGTTCACGGTCTGCGCCGTGCTGATCTTCATGATCGACATGGTCGAGCTGCTGCGGCTTTCGCGCCGCGCGTCCGACATATCCATGCTGGCTGTGCTGTGGATCGCGCTGCTGCGGCTGCCGGCGTACACGGAGATCCTGCTGGCGTTCGCCGTGCTGGTGGGGGGGATCGGCGCACTTCTGAGCCTCAATCGCAAATCCGAGCTCATCGTCATGCGCGCGGGCGGCATGTCGGTGTGGCAGTTCCTGCGCCCTGGACTGGCGGTCGCGCTGGTGCTCGGGATCTTCGCCGTCGCAGTCTACAATCCGTTGGCCGCCGCCGCACGCTCGGAGGCCGAGCGTCGCGTGGCCGAGGCGTTCGGCCGGACGGAGTCGACTCTGCTGGCAGCCACCGGCGAAGAATTGTGGCTGCGACAGGACGGAACCGACGGGCAATCTGTCATGAGCGCCCGTGCCGCGGCCGATCAGGGGCTGACGCTGGCTGGGGTGATCGTCTATCAATTCGACCCGCTGGGCCGGTTCGTGGAGCGCATCGATGCGGAGCGCGCCAGCCTCGGCGACGGCTACTGGGAGTTGCAGAGAGCGTCGGTCACCCGCCCCGGTCGAGACCCTGAGACTTTCGATACGTATACGGTAAGCACTTACCTTACAAGGGAGCGCGTCAGCGAGGCGCTCGGCTCGGAGATTGCGGTCTCGCTTTGGCAGCTTCCTTCGTTGATCCAAGTAGCTGAAAGAGCTGGGCTTTCCGCCGCCCGATACAAGATGCAGTATGCCTTGCTGATGTCTCGTCCCATGCTGTTGATGGCTATGGTTATTTTGGCCGCTACTGTGTCCTTGGGGTCATTCCGGTCGGGGGGCATCCAGACTATGGTCATCACGGGGATGGTCGGGGGAATCGGATTCTTCCTGCTGACTGAAGTCTCGCGCCAAATCGGCGTTGCCGGTTTGGTGTCGCCGACGACAGCGGTTTGGGTGCCGATTGGCCTCGCTTTGCTCGTTGCGCTGACGGTGTTGCTACACCAGGAGGACGGCTGAGTGATGCGTCGGGCGCGGATACCGCACCCACCGTGCGGCAGTACGCGAGTTCGCAGACGTCCTTTGGGCGCGCTGCGGCTTGTGTATGCGCTCGCTCTGCTGGCTACGCTCGCCGTCGCCTTCACTCTCGCCTCGGTTCCCTCCAGTGCCCAGGACCCGAGCCTGACGATCGGGACCACGCAGCGCAAGTCCTCCTTCCCCAAGAAGGATCTCTTCGGATCGCCGCCTAAGATCGACCAGGCCCAGCCGCTGTATCTGCAGGCCGATCAGCTCCTCTACGACACCAAGAACAGCCGGGTGATCGCGCAGGGCAATGTCGAGGTCTACTACAACAACTATATTCTGACCGCGGATCAGATGGTGTACGACCAGAACACCAACAAGCTGATCGCGGAAGGCAATGCCCAGCTCAAGGACCCCAACGGCAGCATCACCAGGGCGGACCGATTCGAGGCGCTCGACGACTTCCGTGATGCCTTCATCCAGTCGCTGAGCGTCGTCACCGCCGACGACACGCGCATCGTGGCGGAGCGCGCCAACCGGCGGGAAGGCAACACCACGGAATACGAGCGCGCCAAGTTCACGCCGTGCAAGAACGATCCGGGCGTGCCGCCGCTGTGGTGCATCAGTGCCGCGCGTATCATCCACGATCAGCGCGCCGCCACCATCACCTACCAGGACGCGCAATTCGAGTTCTTCGGCGTGCCGGTGGTGTACGTGCCCTACTTCGAGCATCCCGACCCCTCGGTGAAGCACCGCTCCGGCTTCCTGATGCCGAGCTACGCCAATTCGTCGACGCTCGGTTTCGGGTTCGAAATTCCCTACTATTTCGCGCTTTCGCCGACCTACGATTTCACCCTCCACCCCAGGTATTGGTCCAACTACGGGGTCCTGTGGCAGGGCGAATGGCGTCAGCGGCTGTCCAACGGCCAGTACACGGTTTCTATCGCCGCGATCGACCAGGGGCGCGATGGCACGGCGTGGGGCAATGGCGCCGCCGACGGCTGGCGCGGATCGGTCCAGACCCGCGGGCAATTCTCGCTCTCGTCGTGGTGGCGGTTCGGGTGGGACGTCACGGTCGACAGCGACAACAGCTTCCGCCGCTTCTACCAGCTCGATCCGATCCTGCAGACCGACCGCGTCAACACCGTCTATCTGCAGGGCATGAGCGACCGCAACTACTTCAGCGCCAAGCTCTACCAGTTCGGCGGCCTGCTGCTCACCGACACCCCCTACTCCAATTCCTGGGTGCTCCCGGTCATCGACTACAACTACATCCTCGGCTCCCCGGTGCTCGGCGGCGAGCTGAGCTTCACCGCGCATGCGCGCAGCATGACCCGCTTCGACGGTAGCAGCCCGATGCGGACAGACACGAACGTCGCCGTCTTGGAAGCCGACTGGCGGCGCAAGATGATCGACCCGATCGGTCAGGTGTGGACGCCATTCGCGAGCGCGCGCGGGCAGATCTTCAACTATTCCAATGCGACCGACCCCTTCGCACCGTTTGGTGTGCTGCCGGACGACACGGTGCTGCGGGGCGTCGCCGCGGCCGGTGTGCTCTACTCGTATCCGTTTGTGGCGCACACGAGCGTCGGCTCGCACGTGCTCGCGCCGACGGCGCAGATCATCGTGCGCCAGAACCAGGTCAGCCAGTCACGCCTGCCCGACGAGGATGCCAAGAGCCTGGTCTTCGACGACACACTGCTGTTCGATATCGACAAGTTCTCGGGCTATGACCGCTTCGAGACCGGCACCCGTGCCAACCTGGGCATCCAGTACACCTTCCAGGCCAACAACGGCAGCTATCTGCGCGCCGTCTTCGGACAGAGCCTGCATTTGGCCGGCGAAAACCCATTCACGAATCCGGGCTTGGATCCGACCTTGGTAGCCTTGAACTACTCCCCTGTCAGCGGGCTCCAGACGAACCGCTCCGACTATGTCGCCGGCGTGTATTTGTCGCCGTTCACCGGCCTCAGCCTCCTCAGCCAAGCGCGCTTCGACGAGAAGGACTGGAGCTTGCGCCGCCAGGATACGGCTGTGCAGACCACCTATGGCCCCCTCACCGGCAGCGTGGCCTACACCTACAGCGCTTTCAATCCTGTGACCGGTGTGATCGACACGCAGCAGGAGATCATGACGTCGCTTGCCCTGAAGCTGACCACCAACTGGTCCGTGCTGGGCTCCATGCGCTACGACATCGATCTCGGCAAGCGTATTCAGGACTCCCTGTCGCTGAAATACGCCGATGAATGCTTCGTGCTGACGGCCAGCTACATCGAGACGTTCGTTGAAAATCCAGACCTGTTATTGAAGCCCGACCGCACGGTGATGCTGCGGTTCGAGCTCAAGCATATCGGCGAATTCAACTACAAGTCCGACCAGCTGAACCACGTCTTTGGAGACCAGAGCTCAGGACCCAAGCTTTGAGCGCGCACTGACAGACAAAGGTCCTCCGGCCGGCGCAATTCTCCGTCCATCCCCAAGGGGCAGCGCCGCTTCAGCCTCTGCCATGCCAGCGCCACGGTTGTCTTGTGGATATCAGGCACCGCCGATGCGACTAGGCGGTAAGATCGCTCGTCGCGAATCGGGCTCCTTCGGATCCGCTCAGGCATCATGGATCAGTCTGCCGTCTGCCGCCTCGCGCTCACCTCTGCAGTCGTCCTGACTGCATGTGCGGTCGTGATGACGGTTACGTCCGGTCCGCTCACCGCCCAGGCGCCGCCTCGCCAGGCCGCCGCGCAGCGGGCGCCGGCCAAGGCCGACAAGCAGGTCCAGCCGGCGACGGCCGAGCAGACCATCGCCATCCTCGTCAACGACGAGCCGATCACCGCCTACGAGATCCAACAGCGGACCGCATTTCTCGCCATGCAGTCAAACGGCGGCGGGCCGGATCTGAAGACCAAAGCGGAAGCGCGCTGGAAGGAGATCATCAAGAACCCGAAGATCAACGAGGACTTGCAGGCCCTCATTCGGCAGAGGAACGTCAAGTCCCAGGAAGAGGCGCAGGCGGTGCAGAAGGAGTTCGTGATCAAGCTGCAGAAGAACATGATCGATCAGCTGCAACGCGAGAGCCGTACCGCAATGCTGCCGAAGTTCAGAAAGGAGGCACAGGAGGAGCTGATCGAGGAGCGGCTGAAGCTGCAGGAGGCCAAGCGCGTTGGCATCGATATCAGCGACGACGAGGTCAAACGCGTCATGAAAGGCATCGCCGAACGCAACAAGATGACGGAAGAGCAGTTCACACAGCAAATCAAAGGGTCTGGCGTCGACGTTGCGACCATGCGCGAGAGGATGAAGGCGCAATTTGCATGGCGCGAGGTGGTGCGGAAGCGCGGCCAGATGCTGATCTCGATCAACGAGCGCGACGTCGAGCGGATGCTCTCGAGTTCGGCAAATGAGGCCGGAGAGGACACCATCGAGCTGCAGGTGCAAAGGATCACGCTGTTGACGCCCGCGCCGACGAATCAGACTGCCATGGCCAGGCGTTATGCCGAAGCCGATGCCCTGCGGCGCAAGTTCGGCGGCTGCAATACCATGCCCGGCCTGGCCAAGGACGCCAGCGAAGCGAAGTACGAAGACCTGAAGTACATCAAGCCCAGCACCGTTCCCGAGCCCACGCGCTCGATGCTGCTCAGCGCCAAGGATGGCGACATGCTGCCGCCGGCAACGGCGGCGTCCGGTGTCGAGATCTACGTCGTGTGCGGCCGACGCCCCATCAAGACCGACGAGAAAACGCGCGAAAAGGCGATGGAAGAGCTGGCGCAGAAGGAATTCGAGGCCGTGGGCAAGCGCTATCTTCGCGACCTCAGACAGGATGCGCACATCGAATTTCGATGAGCGTCATGAGCCCATCCCTTCGCGAGCACAGCCCTGCCGGTGAGCCCGAGCGGCCCATTCCGATTGCGGTGTCGATGGGCGATCCGGCGGGAATCGGGCCAGATATCGCGCTGGCGAGCTGGGGCGAACGGCAGCGGCACGGGCTTGCGCCGTTCGTCCTCTACGGCGACCCGGCCGTGCTGGCCGGGCGGGCACGGGCCCTCGGTCTCGCGGTGCCCATCGGGACGATCACCAGCCCTGCGGAAGCTGCGGGGGTATTTCCGAGCGCCCTGCCCGTCTGGCCGGTGCCCGTCGGCGCGTCAGGCACCGACGCGGCCATCGTTGCGGCGATCGAAGCGGCAACCGCGGCCGTCGCCGGCGGCGCGGCGCTCGCGCTGGTAACGAACCCCATCACCAAGAAGACGCTCGATCTTGCGCATCTCCCCTATCCTGGGCACACGGAGTTTCTGGCCGAGCTTGCAATGCGTCACGGCGCACACAGCAGACCCCAGCCCGTGATGATGCTGGTAGCCGAGGAGCTCAAGGTCGTGCCGACCACCGTGCACATCCCGCTCTCGGCCGTGGCGCGGGCGCTCACGCGCTCTCTGCTCACAACGACCGTCAGGATCACCGCGGCGGCGTTGGCGCAGGATTTCGGCATTGCGGCGCCGCGCATCGCCGTTGCCGGACTCAATCCACATGCCGGCGAAGGGGGGCTCATCGGCGTCGAGGAGGCGACGGTCATCAGGCCAGCCATCGCCGAGCTGGCCGCGGAGGGGATCGCGGTCACCGGCCCGCATTCGGCCGATACGCTGTTCCACGCCGAGGCGCGACAAACCTACGACGCGGCGGTCGCCATGTATCACGATCAGGCGCTGATCCCGATCAAAACGCTCGCCTTCGACCGCGGGGTCAACGTCACCCTCGGGCTGCCGTTCGTGCGCACCTCGCCCGACCACGGCACGGCGTTCGCCTTGGCCGGCACCGGCAAGGCGCGCCCGGGCAGCTTCATCGCCGCGCTGCGCCTCGCCGACGAGCTCGGCAGGCGCCGCGCCGCCTCCCGGGGCTCCTTGCGCCCATGAGCCGAGAGCGGGCGGCAGCGAGCCCGGACGGGTTGCCGCCGCTGGGCGATGTCATCCGGGGCCTGGGGCTGTCGGCGCGCAAGAGCCTGAGCCAGAACTTCATCCTCGATCTCAACCTGACGCGTCGCATCGCGCGGGCTGCCGGACCGCTCGAGGGCGCGACCGTGGTCGAGGTCGGACCCGGTCCCGGCGGGCTCACGCGCGCACTCTTCCTGGAGGGCGCCGAGCGGGTTATCGCGGTGGAGCGCGACGAGCGCTGCCGCCCGGCGCTGGAGGCCATCGGTGAGCATTATCCGGGCCGTCTGGTGGCGCGCTACGGCGATGCCCTTGCCGCCGATTGGGCCGAGCTTGCCGCCGGCAGTCGCGGTAGGCCGATCATCACGGCCAACCTGCCCTACAACGTCGCCACCATCCTGCTCATCGGCTGGCTCGAGAGCGAGCCCTGGCCGCCGTGGTACGCACGCATGGTGCTGATGTTCCAACGCGAGGTGGCCGAGCGCATCGTCGCGACGCCGTCCTCCAAGGCTTACGGGCGGCTGGCCGTGATCGCCCAGTGGCGTACGCGCCCCCGCCTGCTCTTCACGGTGAAGCCCGAGGCCTTCACGCCGCCGCCCTCCGTGGCCTCGGCGATCGTCGAGTTCACGCCCATCGATCGGCCCTCGCCGGAGTGCCGCGTGCAGACGCTGGGTGCCGTGACCGCCGCCGCCTTCGGCCAACGCCGCAAGATGCTGCGTCAGAGCTTGCGGACGCTGACCCCGGAGCCGGAGGCGCTGCTCGCCGCCGCCGGCATCACCTCGACGCTGCGGGCCGAAGCGCTCGCCGTGCGCGACTTCGCCCGGCTCGCGTACGTCTTCGAGCGGCTGGCAACGGAGTCAGACCCCTCGCGCCGACCGTAGAGGCAATCAACAGCGTCGCAGCGAGGGGTCTGACCCCGTCCCCGTCTCACAGCCCGTCCAGCACGCCGCGCACGAAGGCGTCGAGACCCGTTTGGCGCGCGCGCTTCAGGCGCTCGGCGGCGAGGATGGCGGCGAGCCCGGCGGAGCTCGCCGCCAGGTCGGCGTTGACGATGACGTAGTCGTACTCGCCCCAGTGGTCGATCTCTGTAGCGGCCGCTGCGATGCGCCGCGCCACCACCTCCTCGGAATCCTGACCGCGCGCCCGCAGACGCCGCTCCAGCGACTTGCCGTCCGGCGGCAGGATGAACACGCATACCATGTCCTCGCCCATCCGCTCCTTGAGCTGGCGGGCCCCCTGCCAATCGATATCGAAGAGCACGTCGTCGCCCCCATCCAGGGCGGCCTGCACGGCTGCCCTCGGCGTCGCATAGCAATTGCCGTGCACCTCGGCCCACTCGAGCAGCTCGCCGGCAGCCTTGAGCCGCTCGAACTCGCCAGTGTCGATGAAGTGGTAGTCCCGGCCGTCCACCTCTCCGCGCCGCGGCTTTCGCGTCGTCACGGACACCGACATGCGCAGGCCAGGGTCGGCTGCCAGAAGCCGCCGTGCCAGCGTGGTCTTGCCCGCACCCGATGGCGAGGACAGCACCAGCAGCAGGCCGCGCCGCGCGATGTGCGGCATCACCCCTTCGCTGCTCTCCTGTCGGCCCGTCTCACTCAAGGTTATCGCTCACTCGATGTTCTGCACCTGCTCGCGCATCTGGTCGATGACCGCCTTCAGCTCGAGGCCCGCGCGCGTCGTCTCCGCATCGCTCGCCTTGGAGCACAGCGTGTTGGCCTCGCGATTGAACTCCTGGGCGAGAAAATCCAGTCGCCGGCCCGCTGGCTCGCGCGAGGCTAGCAGCTCGCGCGCGCCGGCAATGTGGGCGCTCAGGCGCTTCAATTCCTCCTCCACGTCGGCCCGCGTCGCCAGCATAGCCGCCTCCTGGTAAAGGCGCCCTTCATCGAGACCGGCACCGGTTTCCAGCAGCCGCCCGACCTGCTCCTTCAGCCTCTGGCGGATGGTATCGGGAGAACGCGAGGGCGAGGCCGCAACCGCGCCGACCAGACGCTCGATGGCTGCGACCTGGTCCAGCACGATGGTCCTGAGGTGGCCCCCCTCCGCTTCCCGCGCGCGGACCATCCCGTCGAGCGCCTCTGCGAGCCCCGTCAGCATGGCCGCCGTGCGCGCCTGCATGTCGGCTTCGCTCTCCTCCGGCTCGACCAGCTCGAGCACGCCCTTGATGCCCAGCAGCGCCTCTGGGCGGGGCGGGGCCGTCTCCAGCTTGGTCCTGAGACTGTCGAGTGCGACGAGCACCTGGCGCAGCGCCGATTCATTCAGCCTGATGCGCGTCTCGCCTTCGCTGCGCTTGACGTTGAGGTTGACGGTGAGGTTGCCGCGCACGATGCGCTTGGCAACGGCCTCGCGGACGCGCACCTCGAGGGCCTCGTAACCGGGAGGCAGGCGCAGGCGCACATCGAGGCCGCGACCGTTGACGGAGCGCACCTCCCAATGCCAGCTGATCGGGCCTATTGCACCGTCGGACCGGGCAAAGCCGGTCATGCTCTTGATGGTCATGTCAGCGCCTCGAGCATGCCGCTTGTCCTGAGCGGAAGCCCCCCGCTTCGGCCGCACTCCGACTCGCAAGCCGAAGGGCCCGCGGACTGTAGTCGCAGAGCAGGTCGCGAACAAGAAAACGCGGTGGGCGAGTGTCTCAGTTTGAAATCTGGCGCGGCTTTGGATGCGCCTTCCCGAACGCCGAACAGCGCCGCCACGTCTTCATGTTCTTGAGCTTGTCGGTCATGCCAGCTTGGTATTTGTTGTCGTCACGGCGGTAGCCGATGAACACCTGACCCGGCATGCCCCCTCACACTCCACAAACACATTCGTTCAGTGTGCTCTTCTCGCGACGGTCCGCTCAGCCGTGACCGTGATTTGCGCATGCTTGTCTGACGCGGGGGCCCGGGGATGCACGACAATCTCGACGCTGCTGCCGAGCGCCACGAGAAAGCGCATCAGGCGCTCCACGGAGAACTGGCGGAAGTGCCCCTTCAGCATCTTTGAAATATCGGGCTGTGTGACAGCGAGCAGTGAGGCGGCCGACGTCTGATTGAGATTCTGCTCCTCCATTGTCGCTGCGATCCGGCGCACGAGCTCGGCCTTTAGAAGATGTTCCTCCGGGTTTGGAACGCCGATATCGGCGAAGACATTGCCGCTGCTCTTTGTGATCTTCGTCGTCACACGATCAACTGCTCGGCGATGGCCCTTCTTGGGTAGCACCTTGGTCATTGCCTCTTTCGCCTCTCCGCTACGGTTGCATCTCGCCGGCGCTTTTTGATCCGGTCGATGATGTGCTTCGGTGTCCTGACGCCTTTCTTCGCCTTCTTCTGGAAGAAATCGAGCACGTAGATCACGCCGGCGATTTCGACCGTGTACACGGCGCGCCAGGTGTCGCCATCGAAATCCTCGACGATCTCGAGGACGCTCGCCCCGCCGAAGCCATGGAGCGGTTTGGCGTTGGCCGGCTTCCGGCCGCACTGCACTTCGTAAAGTGCATAGCCAATGGCCTCCTTCACCGGAGCGGGGCTGCTGCTCAGATCCTCTTTCGTCGCCGCCATCCAGCGTATCGGCTTTGGCAGCTGAGCATCCGGCGTCATGTCGGAGCATATGGTGAAATCACCATGATTGTAAAGACCCCGCCACCCTGACGGCCGCGCGAGGCAGATCGCCAAACTGAGACACCACCCGGCGGCCTGCCGAAACTCAGCGCTTCTGCTTGGCGGCAGGCGCCTCGGTCGGGGCGGCGGCCTCCGGGGCCTTGTCGGCCGGGGCCGCCTTGGCCGCCGGCACGGTGCGAACAACGGCGCGCGTTTTCGCGGCAGGCGAGGTTGGCGCGGCCGTGGTCGGGGTGTCGGCGGCGGCTGGCGTCGCCTTGCCCTTCAAGTCCCTCTCGGCCGCGCGCCATTTCTGAACGTTGGCGTTGTGGTCCTTCAGCGTCTCCGCGAACACGTGGCCGCCGGAGCCATCGGCGACGAAGTAAAGCTCCTTGGTATCTCGCGGATTGAGGCTGGCTTCGATCGCGGCGCGGCCCGGGTTGCAGATCGGCGTCGGCGGCAGCCCGTCGATCTGGTAGGTGTTGTGCGACGTCTTCTGGGTAATCTCGTTCTTCTGGATCGGCCGGCTCCACACGGACTTGCCGCCGCTGAGCCCGTACAGGATGGTGGGATCCGACTGCAGGCGCATGTTCAGCTTCAGCCGGTTCACGAACACGGCTGCCACGCGATCGCGCTCGTCGCTGCGCCCGGTCTCTTTCTCCACGATCGAGGCCAGCACGAGGGCCTCCTCCAGCGACTTGAGCGGCAGGTCCTTCTTGCGCTGCGCCCAGGCCTTCTCTAGGATCTTGCGGGACTCCGCCTGCATGCGATCGACAATGGCCTGACGGGGGGCGCCGCGCTCGATGATGAAGGTCTCGGGCAGCAGCGATCCCTCCGGCGGCACCGTCTCGAGCTCACCTGAAAGGTTGGCGTCCGCCTTCAGCCGCTCGATGATCTGGTGGCTGGTAAGGCCCTCCGGGATCGTCACCCGGTAGGACATGGTCTTGCCCTCGGAGAGCAGGTCGATCACCTGGCGAATGCTGGCGTTCTGCTTCACCGCGTAATCGCCGGCCTTGAGCTGGACCGGCTTGCCGCCCTCGAACGTCGCCGCGAGCTTGCTCCAGAGATATCCGGCGATGAACAGCCGACGATCGCTGATGATGCCCTCGCGCTCCAACCGCGAGGCGATCTCGTGCGTGCCCTCGCCTTTCGGGATCACCACCGTCTTGCCCTTCTCCAGCGGCCCCGGGGCATCGACCTGGGCGTCGAACACGTAGGCGATGGCACCCACCACCAGCATCAGGAGCAAGACGAACGTCAACAGGCCGTTGAGGAAGCGCACGAACGGGCCGGACCGCCGCGGCTCGCGGTCACCCCTGCGGCGGCGAGGCCGGGTCGGTGGGCGGGTGGGCTCCAGGCGCTCGGAAGGGCTGCGCGCCAGCGTGCCGCCCGTGCGGGGGACGTATGGATCCATACGCTGATCCGCCGGCTGGCGGGTTCTCATGGTCGGCTCCTGAGAGGCGCACGCTGCGCCTTCGAGCTGTGCCGCGCACCGTTCTTACACCGGCTGTCGATTCGGAACCGAAGCTCGAAGGTAAATGTGGCGAAAGGACGATGCCTTGCAATGGACAGGGGTCAGACCCCTCGCATCGACGCTGCTGATCTTTCTCGACATCTGCGCGAGGGGTCTGACCCCTTTGACAGGTGGGTGCTCACGCTGCGAGCCGCCGCAGCACCAGCGACGCGTTGGTGCCCCCGAAGCCGAACGAGTTGGAAAGCGCGGTGTCGATCTGGCGCTTCTGCGCCTTGTGCGGCACGAGGTCGATGGCCGTCTCGACGGAAGGGTTGTCGAGGTTGAGCGTCGGCGGCGCGATGTTGTCACGTATCGCCAGCACCGAGTAGATCGCCTCCACGGCCCCCGCGGCACCCAGCAGGTGCCCCACCGCCGACTTGGTGGAGGACATGGCAAGTTTGCCGGCGGCGTTGCCGAACAGCCGCTCGACGGCGGCGAGCTCGATCTCGTCGCCCATGGTCGAGGTGCCATGGGCGTTGACGTATTGGACGTCGCTCGGCTCGATGCCGGCGCGCTTGAGCGCCATGCGCATGCTGCGATAGGCGCCGTCGCCGTCTGCCGCCGGCGCGGTGATATGGAAGGCGTCGCCGGAGAGGCCGTAGCCGACCACCTCGGCATAGATGCGCGCCCCGCGCGCTCTCGCGTGCTCGAGAGCTTCCAGCACGACGATGCCGGCGCCCTCGCCGATGACGAAGCCGTCGCGGTCCCGGTCGTAGGGGCGCGAAGCTTGGGTGGGCCGGTCGTTGAACGCGGTGGCGAGCGCCTTGCAGGCCGCGAACCCGGCCACGCCGATGCGGCTGATCGGGCTTTCTGCGCCGCCTGCCACCATCACGTCGGCATCGTCCATGGAGATGAGGCGCGAGGCATCGCCGATGGCGTGCGCTCCGGTCGAGCAGGCGGTGACGACGGCGTGGTTGGGGCCCTTGAGCCCGTGCCGGATGGAGACGTAGCCCGAGGCCAGGTTGATCAACCGCCCCGGAATGAAGAACGGGCTCACCCGCCGGGGCCCTCTCTCGTTCAACAGCAGGGCCGTCTCGGCGATGCCGCTCAGCCCGCCGATGCCGGAGCCGATCATGACGCCGGTGCGCTCCTGCTTCTCCTGCGTATCGGCCTTCCAGCCCGCATCCTCGATGGCCTGCTGCGCGGCGGCCATGGCGTAGATGATGAAGTCGTCGACCTTGCGCTGCTCCTTGGGCTCCATCCAATCGTCGGGATTGAACTTGCCCTCGCCGCGGGGGCCGCGGGGAACGAAGCAGCCGATCTGGCAGGAGAGGTCGTCGACGGGAAACTCCTCGATCCGGCGCGCCCCGCTTTGGCCGGCGATCAACCGCGACCAGCTCGCATCAACGCCGCACCCGAGCGGCGTGACAAGGCCAAGCCCGGTGATGACGACGCGTCGCAACATCTCGGATCCTGAACCGTTCTCCCGCCTCGACGATCGGCACCGCCGCCTGGCCGGTCTGCGGGCCGGTTACCAGGTGACGATTGCCGGTCGTTGCCGGCGTCAGGCCGCGCTCGCATGCTTCTCGAGGAATTTGACGGCGTCCCCGACCGTCTGGATCTGCTCGGCGGCATCGTCGGGGATCTCGCAGCCGAACTCCTCCTCGAACGCCATCACCAGCTCGACCGTATCGAGGCTGTCGGCACCCAGATCGTCGATAAAGCTCGCGTTATCGGTGACCTTGTCGGCCTCCACGCCAAGGTGCTCGACTACGATCTTCTTCACGCGCTGTGCGACGTCGCTCATCGGTATATCCCTCGGCTCTTTGGCTGATGCATGCTGGCTGATGCCGTGTTCATTCAAGACCATCTCGGGTGAGGCCATCCGGGCAATGCCCGCAGCTCAGGAGCCACAGCATAACTCGCGCAGCACAGCAAGCCCGCCGACGCTCCTTCCCCACGTTGCACGCCCAAATCAACGGGCTCGTTAACACACTTCATAGGGCTTGACCAGCGCTCCAGGGCGCGCTTTCCGGGGCGTTTACCTTGGCTATCAGACCCCTCAAATCATTATCAATCCGCCGTTCACGTGCAGGGTCTGGCCGGTCATGTAGGCGGCCTCGCTAGACGCCAGATAGACCGCTGCCGCAGCGATGTCGTCGGGAGTGCCGAACTTCTGGGAGGGAATGTGCTCCTTGATGGCCCCGGTCTGCTTCTCGTTGAGCGCGTCCGTCATCGGCGTGGAGATGAAGCCCGGCGCGATGCAGTTCACCGTGATGCCCCGCGCGGCCACCTCGCGCGCCAGCGATTTCGACATGGCTATGATGCCGGCCTTGGAGGCCGAATAGTTGCCCTGGCCCGGGTTGCCGATGACCCCGCTGATGGAGGAGATGTTGATGATGCGCCCGTAGCCGGTCTTGGTGCGCATCATGGCACGTGTCGCCGCCCGCATGAGCATGAAGGTCGAGGTGAGGTTGACGGCGATCACGTCGTCCCACTGGTCGTCCTTCATCACCATGAACAGGTTGTCTTTAGTCAGTCCGGCATTGTTGATCAGGATGTCGAGGCGCCCGAGCTTGGCGATCGCCTCGTCGATCAGCTTGGCCACTTGCGCCTTGTTGGCGAGGTCGCAGGGACAAATGTGCACGCGGGAGCCCAGCTCGGCGGCGAGCTTCTCGAGTTTGTCCACCTGGCGCCCGGAGATGGCCACTGTCGCCCCCTGCTTGTGCAAGGCGCGGGCGATGCCGCCGCCGATGCCCCCGGTCGCCCCGGTGACCAGCGCGGTCTTGTCGTTGAGTTCGAACATGAGTGTCCTCTACTTCGTGAGCAGCGCGGATAGCACGGCTTCGACATCCTGCGGTGTTCCGACGGAAACAGCATTGAGCGTCGGCACGATGCGCTTGGCGAGCCCGGCCAGCACCTTGCCCGAGCCGATCTCGTAGATGTCGGTGACGCCGTCGGCGGCCATGCGCGCCACACACTCGCGCCAGCGCACCGTGCCGGTCACCTGCTGGATGAGGCGCTGCCTGATCTCGGCCGGATCGGAAATGGGCGACGCCAGCACGTTGGCAACCAACGGGACTGCTGGGGCTTTGATCTCGACCTTCGCCAGCGCCTCGGCCATGGCGTCCGCTGCCGGTTGCATCAGCGCGCAATGGAACGGGGCGCTGACGTTGAGCGGGATAAAGCGGCGCACGCCGTGCGCTTTGGCGAGCTGTGCGGCGCGATCGACCGCGCTCTTGGATCCCGAAATCACCGCTTGCGTCGGCTCGTTGTCGTTGGCGAGCTGGCACACCTCGCCTTGCGCTGCTTCCGCGGCGAGCTTCTCGCCCGCTTCCTTGCCGACACCCAGCAGCGCCGCCATGGCCCCCTGGCCGACCGGCACGGCGGCTTGCATCGCCCGACCACGGATCTTCAAGAGCCGCGCGGCATCGTCTACGCCGAGCGCTCCCGCCGCGGCGAGTGCGGAATATTCGCCCAGCGAATGGCCGGCGACGCAACTGACCTTGTCGGCGAGGCGAAAACCCTTCTCCTCGAGAACGCGCATCACCGCGAGCGAGACGGCCATCAGCGCCGGTTGGGCATTCTCGGTCAGCGTGAGCGTCTCCAGCGGACCATTGAACATGATCTGGGAGAGCTTCTGGCCGAGCGCGCCATCGACCTCCTCGAAGAGAGCACGCGCAGAAGCGTAAGCCTCGGCGAGCTCGGCCCCCATGCCGACCGCCTGGCTACCCTGCCCCGGAAAGACGAATGCAATGGCCATGGGTTCAACCGGGTTGTATTGCTAATCAGCGCTTAGACACGAGCGGCGCCTTTCCTGTCAAGACGCGAGGCAGGCATGGCTTCCCCCGATCTCACGGCGGCTATGTTAGGCTGATCAGCAGACAATTGCCGAGAAACTCGCGGACGTCGTTGACGCGGTGCGAGACCTGCCCATGGATACGCAAGAGGCACTCGTCCGCCAACTGGAAGACTATGTAGCGCCGAGATCACGCGCCGCCTCGCCGGGCCGCGTGAGCACGTGCCGGATGAGGCGGTACTGGGCATTCTTCGCCACGACAATCCGAGAGTTGTACTGGTCAGAGGCCTGACGTACGCCTTCAACAGGCCGCCTGACGATGCTATAGTTCAACCATGAGCAAGAAAGTTTCCAAGCGCTCGGGCAAGGCTGCGAAAAGCGCGGGCAAGGTCCTGTCCGGCAGCTTCATGGGCATCCGTATCGTCAACCCTGCCGTGAAGCCACGTGGGACGACGGTCAAACAGATCCGTCAAGCTGTCGCCACCGCGCGCAAACGCGCGTGAACCTTGATGGCGCAGGCTCGCCTGAAACGCGATCCCTTGGCGGTCTTCGTCAATGCACCTTTCGATCCCGCCTACGACCCTATGCTCGAGGCACTCGTCTTCACCATCTTCGCATCAGGCTATAGAGCCCGCTGTGCGCTCGAAGAGAACGACAGCGGTGATATCCGTCTCGACAAGCTGGTGCGTCTGATTGGCGAAAGCACGCGATCCATCCACGACCTCTCGCGCATCAGGCCCGCCGAAGGTGGGAACGACCTGCCCCGCTTCAATATGCCCTTCGAACTGGGGATGGCTATGGGGGCCAGGAGGTTCAGCCCGTCCCGCAAGAACGACAACGTCAAAATCATGGTCGCTGAGCCCTACAAACTCCCCGAATACCTCTCGGACCTCGGTGGCAACGATCCAGACGCTCACCACAATGAGCCGCCCAAGGTCATCCGCATTGTTCGCGACTTCCTGCACACTGCGCCCAGCGGCAGGCCGTTACCGGGTCCGGTCAAGCTTGTTGCGACGTTCGACGAATTCAAAAGACAGCTCCCCGACATAGCTCGGGGCATTGAACATAGGCACGATGAGATCGGCGTGAGGAGGAACTTCCTCACGTTCGTCTGGTGCATCACCGAGTTCTTGAAGCGCGCCGAGGGTTGATGCCGTCCGTCTGCTTTGCCCTTGCCCCTTCGCCACAATTGCGTATAACACCCCCCATCACCCGCTCCGGTTGGAGGCTGAAGGGGAGGCCGCGCTCGCGCAATCGAGCGTGGCAGGGTCCAGCGCCCGGCTCCCAGTGTCTCCGCTCTTTCGGGTCCTTTGGGCCTTTCCGTGCAGCTGTTGCTGCCTCGGGCCCAAAAGGGGCTTTGCGCCGGATCGGACATCGGTAACGGAAGGAAAGGCCATTCCATGCCTCTCTACGAGCACGTGTTCCTGGCGCGCCAGGACATCAGTCAGGCGCAGGTCGAAGCGCTGACGAAGGAATACAGCGACGTCATCACCGAAGGCGACGGCAAGGTCGGCAAGACCGAGTACTGGGGTCTCAAGACCGTCGCGTTCAAGATCAAGAAGAACCGCAAGGCGCACTACTCGCTCATGAACCTCGACGCCCCTCCGGCCGCGATTGCCGAGATGGAGCGCCGCATGGGCCTCTCGCCCGACGTCATCCGCTTCATCACCATCCGCGTCGACGAGCACGAGACCGAGCCCTCCATCCAGATGCGCAAGACCGACCGCGACGAGCGCGGTCGCGACGGTGATCGCGGTGGCGGCTTCCGCGGCGATCGTGGAGGCTTCCGCGGCGGCGGTGGGGGCGGCGGCTTCCGCGGGGATCGCGGAGGTGGTGGAGGCGGTGGTGGTGGCTTCCGCAGCAGCGGTGGTGGTGGTGGCGGCGGCTTCCGTCGCGAGCGCGAAGGCGGCGATGGCGACCGGGGACCACGCGGCCCGCGCCCACCGCGCGAACGCGATGGCGAAACGCCGCCCACTTCGCCCCCCGCAACCACGTCCGAGGAGAGCTGAGCCATGGCCGAGATTGCCACCATCCCTGCCCGCCGGCCCTTCCATCGCCGCCGCAAGACCTGCCCCTTCTCCGGCGACAAGGCACCTAAGATCGATTACAAGGACATGCGCCTGCTCAGCCGCTACGTCTCCGAGCGCGGCAAGATCGTCCCTAGCCGCATCACGGCAGTGTCGGCCAAGAAGCAGCGCGAGCTCGCCAAGGCGATCAAGCGGTCGCGGTTCATCGGGCTCTTGCCTTATGTGATCAAGTAGCGGGATGCCGGGCGCAAGCCCGGCCCCTTTTGTCGAAAGGTTGGGACCAGGACGCTCGACCGGCGCCTCGTCTCTAACCGCCACGGCGGGACAGCTTGAGGCATGCCAGTCGGTTTTCTCATCGGCCTCGGCGGAGGCTTGGCGTCCGCGCTGCTGTTCTATTCAGCGGCGCGCGGCTCGCCATTCCTGGGCACGATGCTCTTGCTGCTCACGCCGCTCCCCTCGCTTCTTGCCGGGCTCGGATGGGGTTGGCTGCCGGCGGCGGCCGGCGCTCTTGCAGGCACGCTCGTCATGGCGGTCGCGGCCAGCGTGCCGTTCGCGGCCGGATATTTCGTGGCCCTCGGACTGCCCGTGGCGCTGATCCCCTATCTTGCGTATCTGAGCCGGCCGCAGCCCCAAGACCCGAGCAAGCGCGAGTGGTATCCCGCAGGGCGGCTGCTTGCCGTCGTGTCGCTTTACGGTGGCGCGCTGCCCGTACTCGTCCTGCCCCTGATCGGCGGCAGCTACGATGCCTTGCGGGCCCCCATGGGAAAGTTCTTCCGCAACCTCTCGACGCGGGCTCCCGAGCTCGGCTTGAGGTCTCTCGGCGACCAGCAGATCGAGGCCCTGGCCGAATTCGTCGTCTCCGCCCTGCCGGCCGCGCTGGCGGCCTACTGGGTGGCGATTTTCACCCTCAACCTCTATCTCGGGGGGCGCATTGCGCGTGCCTCGGGCCGGCTCGGACGCGACTGGCCGGACCTGCCGGCGATGGCCTATCCACCCGGATTTCCGCTGCTCGCCGCGCTTGCTGTTGCGGCATCCTTCGCCCCGGGCACGATCGGCGTGGCCGGGACCAGCTTCAGCGGCGCCCTGCTCTTCGCCTACCTCATCGCCGGGCTCGCCCTCATGCACTGCCTCGCCAGAGGTCGCGGGCCCTGGATCTTGTGGTTCGTCTACGCCGCACTCGTTCTCTTCGGACCCTACACGGCGCTCGCGCTGACCGTCGCCGGGCTGCTCGAGCCGGCACTCAAGCTCGGGCGTCGCTTCGGCGCATCGCCCCCCGCAACCTGAACCTCTCGAGCAAGCAACGGAGCACAAGCATGCAAATCATTCTCTTGGAGCGCATCGGCCGCCTGGGCCAGATGGGCGACGTGGTCAACGTCAAGAACGGGTACGCGCGCAACTTCCTGCTGCCGCAGAAGAAGGCCTTGCGGGCAACACCCGAGAACCTGGCGCGCTTTGAGAAGGATCGCTCCCAGCTCGAGGCGCGCGACCTGGAGCTCAAGAAGGAAGCGGAAGCCGTCGCCGCCAAGCTCACCGGCAAGACCTTCCTCGCCATCCGGCAGGCCGGCGACACCGGCCAGCTCTACGGCTCCGTCACCCCGCGCGACATCGCCGAGCTGGTGACCGCGGGTGGCTTCACCGTCGACCGTCGCCAGATCGTTCTCGACAAGCCCATGAAGACGCTGGGGCTGCATCCCACTCGCGTCGCCCTGCACCCGGAGGTCATCGTGCAGGTCACCCTCAATGTCGCCCGCTCCGAGGACGAGGCCGAGCGCCAGGCGCGCGGCGAGGACGTGACGGTGGTAAAGGAGGAAGCGCTCCAGCTCGAGACCTTCAACCCCGACGCCCTGTTCGAGGAGGAGGCCCTGGTACGTCAGCGCGGGGCCGGCGAGGAGGAGGACAAGGAAGTGGCGGCTGACAAGCCCTGAGGAGCCCTACTCGAAGGACGGGCTCGCGACGGCGCCGGCGATTGCGGCGCCGCTCGCATTCGTCTGCCCGCGGCGGCCTGGCTACGGCGGCACAAGCATTTCCCCACCGCGGTGCGCCCGGATGGAGCGATCTAGCTTTTCCGCGTTGTTACCGCCGCCCGGACCGCACGGCGCGAACGTGGAGTTGTGCCGGCAATCGAGCTTGAACGTGGCGGGTAGCATTAGCGTCAGACTTTCGTATAATGGGTCTCAAGACTTCGGACACGGAGCACACCGGGGGTCAGGCGCTGCAAACACAATTGGTGTTGCGTCATGTTCACGTTGCTCGACATCCTCCTGCACCGCATCGTCCGGCGCGGTTCGCTAACGCTGATTGACGCGGACGGCATCGCGCACGGTTATGGCGATGGGGGTCCGCCCGGAGTGTCTGTGCGCCTCGCCGACAGGCGGCTCGAGCGGCAACTCGTACGCGATCCCCCGCTGGCGCTCGGCGAAGCCTACATGCAGGGCCGTCTCGAGATGCTCGAGGGCGGGATCTACGACTTCCTCGAGCTGATCCTCTCCAACCTGGAGAGCGAGCCTCTGCCGAGCTGGACCAAGAGCTTCAACGCGGGCCGTTACCTGCTGCGACGCCTGCTGCAATTCAACCCCTCCGGACGGGCGCGACGCAACGTTGCGCACCACTACGACATCGACGGAGCCATCTACGACCTCTTCCTCGATTCCGACCGGCAGTATTCCTGCGGCTACTTCACCGAAGGCGCCGATCTCGAGGAGGCGCAGCTCGCCAAGAAGCGCCACCTTGCCGCCAAGCTCGCCATCGAGCCGGGACAGCGCGTGCTCGACATCGGCTCGGGCTGGGGCGGGCTCGGCCTCTATCTCGCCAAGGCGGCCCATTGCGACGTGACCGGAGTGACGCTGAGCAGCGAGCAGCTGAAAGTGTCCCGCGAGCGCGCGGCCAGGGAGGGCCTGAGCCGCGCGGTGCACTTCGAGTTCAAGGATTACCGCAAGGTCGAGGGCCGTTTCGACCGCATCGTGTCGGTCGGCATGTTCGAGCACGTGGGCGTCAATCACTACGGCGCCTATTTCCGCAAGCTGCGCGATCTGCTGAGCGACGACGGCGTGGCGCTGATCCACACCATCGGCCGCTCCGAGCCCCCCACCGCCACCAACCCGTTCATCGCCAAGTACATCTTCCCCGGCGGCTATATCCCGGCACTGTCGGAGATGGTGGCGGCGATCGAGCGCTCGGGGCTCGTCATCGCCGATCTGGAAATCCTGCGCCTGCATTACGCCGAAACGCTGCGCGCCTGGCGGGAGCGGTTCGTCGCCAACTGGGACAAGGCCGCTGCGATTCAGGACGAGACGTTCTGCCGGATGTGGGAGTTTTATCTCGCCGCCTCCGAAACCGCCTTCCGCTATCAGAAGCTCGTCGTGTTCCAGGTCCAACTGGCCAAGCGCATCAAGACCCTGCCGATCACGCGCGACTACATGTACAAGGCCGAGCGCGGGTTCATCGAGCACGAGGGTGCCGAGCGGCCCCGCATGGCCGGGGAATGACCGGGCAAACGTTTGGCGCGCGCGGCCGTCCTTCGACAGGCAGAGGATGCGTCAACGTAGAGGATGCGCTAGCCCGCCACCAGAGCCTGACTCCGATGGTTGCGAGTGCATCCTGGTAGGGCAAGATTTGGTCTGGTAGGGCAGCGTGGGAGCGCAGTCGATCATGCCCGCAGAACAAGGGGTAGTTTTCCGATAAAATATCGGAAAACTCCCGACTGGTGAAGCTGGCAGCGGACGATGGCGGAGATTACGCCGCTGGAGGACTGATCGTTTAGGCTGCGACCTGCGCTAATGTGATCTTTTGTGTCAACATCGATCGGAGGCTGCCTTGGAGGAAGGCCGGTTTGGGCTGCCGAAGGATACGGTTCTCGACGACACCTACCGCATCAAGCGTACGATCGCCTCGGGCGGCTTTGGCATCACTTACGAGGCCGAGGATATCAATCTTGGCACCCTAGTTGCCATCAAGGAATATTACCCGGAGCAGTTCGGTGCGCGCAACGCGACCATGAGCGTGCGGCCCAAGTCCGAACGGCATACGGAAACCTTCGAATGGGGTCGGTCGAGCTTTCTCCAGGAAGCTCGGACTCTTGCCCATTTTCGGCATCCGAGCGTGGTGCGGGTAAGCCGCGTCTTTCAGGCAAACTCAACTGCCTACATGGTGATGGATTTCGAACAAGGCCAAGACTTCGAAACCTGGCTCAGAAAACTCGGGCGGTTTCCAGCACAGGACGAGCTGGATCGGATCGTGCTGCCGCTGCTCGACGCCCTCCAGATCATGCACGCAGAGAATTTCCTGCATCGCGACATTGCCCCGGACAACATCCTCGTGCGCGCCGACGGCAGCCCAGTACTGCTCGATTTCGGTTCGGCCCGCCGGGCCGTGGCTGAAAGGAGTCGGGCACTGACCGGCATCGTCAAAGTCGGTTACTCGCCGAGCGAGCAGTATGCCAGCGACAGCCGTCTGCAGGGGCCCTGGACGGACATCTACGCGCTCGGCGGACGCTCTATCGTGCCGTCACCGGCCACCCGCCCGAGGAAGCCACATTGCGTGGAATCGATGACCTGATGTCTTCTGCGGCCCAGGCTGCACAGGGAACTACCGGCCAGCCTTTCTGGCGGCAATCGATCAATGCCTGAGGGTCAAACACGTCGACCGACCCCAGTCGGTGGCACAATTGCGTGCAATGCTGCTCGACGACCGGCATGTATCCCGCACAAGCAATCTACTTGGCACGCGCAGAATACATGATCCGCTCGGGTTGGCACGTTCCGAGCCACGCCCGCGCATGACACGATTGCTCCCCGTCATTGCAATGCTCGTCCTACTGGCGGGAGCCTACGGCGGGTATGAATACAACAAGCGCTGGCAGGCGACGGAACGGCAGGGGCAGCAAGCCGAGGCTCGACAAACGCCGCCGCCCGCCTTGCCACCAGAGCCGAAGAATGCCTCTTCGGCAACCGCGCCGCCGGCCCGGACTCCAGAGTCATCGCTGACCGAGCCCTGCGAAAGCAAGATGTCCAAAAGCGATCTGCCAAACGATCATCCGCTCCACGAGTTTTTTAAGAGCTACTTTCGTAAGTGTCCAATGCTCGGTCTAACAGTCTCGCGGGGCGCTAACACTATTGAAGAGGGGGTCGTCGTCAAAGATGTCGACAGCTCCTCCGCTGCGGCCGAGAAGGGCATCAAGTCGGGCGATGTGATCTTGGAGGTTGGCGGACTCAGCGTGAAGGACCCGGACGACGTCGCCACCGGCCTTAGCGAAGCCATGAAGCTCGGTCGCAAGTCCGTGCTGGTCTACATCAAGTCCGGTGGTGAGGCGCGCTACGTTGCAGTGCGAATTAAGAAGGATTGAGCGGGGCTCACAGCCGGCAGATTCCGCGCCGCTTGATGCCCCCGCCGGTTTCGGAACGCAATTTGTCGAGCACATCCTAAGGTCCGTATAGGGCACGGTGGTGACCGAGTTCCTCCCGAGCGGCCTGCAGTGCACGCTCTCCTTTGTTGCGCCGCTGGCCGCTGCTTCACCATCTTGAGGGACGCTCGCGACCTCATCAGCAACGCAGCGTATGACGGTCCCACCCTCACGGTCCTCACCCACGTATTCGATGCGACGTGGGCAAGTCTCGCTTCAAGTTATAGTCCCGGTCCAAGCGAAGATGCGGCACGCCGGAAGCTCGCTGGCGTTATCTTGACGCTCGCGTCGGCGGGGCATCGTGAATTCGATGGTCTCAAGTACCTCGCCGCGAAGGCGATGACACTCGGGGCCTAATTCGCGTTCAGCAGCCTCACCAGGGCCGGATTTAAGGAGGCGAGGCCCTGCTCAAGGGACCTCGCCAATCACAGGATGACACTGGCCTTATCAGCACCGGGCCTTCGGTCATGCGCGCACGTGTTCACTTCGCCTCCGCATAGGAGATGTGCCAGCATTCGTGCGGCGACACGTCTGGGACCACGTGTTCGTCGTAGCCTTCCACGAGATCGGACGCGGCAGCGTGTTTGCGAAAATCGGCGATCTCTTCTTTGGTCGGTTGTCCGTATGGGGTGTCGCGTTCTCCAGCGCCTACAATGAGCGCCAGCTCCTTATCGCTCAAACACTGCCTGAGGAAGTCCGCGACTTTCTCTTCGAGCGCACCCTTGGTGTCGGCGACAAACACAATGGGCTCGTTGCCCCACTTGTCTTCGCGGTCCCGGATTACTGCTGCCTGCATTGTTGTCACTCCCCACTGGATAATGTTCACTCTGTGACTTCAACTTCGCGCCGCTATGTCTTCCTCTGTCTTTTTCCAACTGCGCCTCAACTGCCGGAAGTCGAGCGCCGTGAACGGGTCCGGCACCATCGCGATAATTTTCGCGATCACGCTCCCGGTCCTAATCGGCATGATTGGACTCTCGCTCGACGTGGGCAGAGGCTACGCCGTGGCGGCTTTGACGCGGGCCGTGAACAACGCCATGTCCATAGGTGCGTGCGCACTGGGGGGCTGTGCTCCAGCAACCACAAGTGTTCTTCGAGCACCCACGCCAAAGTGAAGACGACGGAGGCGCGGCATACAGAGCAGGCGTGCTGCAGTTTGAAGTAGTCTTCGCTCCCGTCGAAGCCGGGTGCCAGCGTGAACCAGTGGCCCCATTTTAGGCCGCCGCGGGTGCCCTGCTCATTAGGCGCGGCCAGCGTCGGCACAACGCGCAACATGTCGTAGTCGTCGCCGACGAAGAAATACTCAAAATGGTAGTTCCACGCCTGATTATGGGGGTGGTCGATTTGCATGGGTCAGTCCTTTCCAAAGCCACGAGGTAGGTCGACGCCTTCCGCGTCACTCAGAATGTCGGGTTCGCTGAAGTCGAGCTGGGCGATCTCCTCGCACTTCTGCGCGAACGGTCCGTCCTGGATCGGGTTGTTCTGGCCCATCTCCTCGTACTCGCACCGCAGTTCCTCCAGTTCCCCGAAGGCGCTGCGGGCGTCGTTGATGGCCTTCTGCCACTGCTGTGGACGGGACAGCCGCGGACGGTAGTGCCCCAGGGACGAATGTGCCTTGTCGAGCGCATTGATCAGTTTTCGGGGCGGCTTGTTGTTCGCGATCCGCTCGTGGAGGTTTGTCAGCGCTGCGATTGCATCCACGAAGTCGTCGTCTTCCTCAGGCTCGTGCTCGTCATCAGCGTCCGTTGGCCCAGGCTCGGCGTCACCTTCCTCGCTCTCGTCCTCAGCTGCTCCTGCAGGAGCAGCTGACGTGTCAGCAGCGGGGCCAGTCGGCGCGGCCTTTGCCGCCGCCTTCAGCGCGTCGCTTGCTTCCATTTCCTCGAAGGACAATGGTGCGTTCGGGTCCGCTTTCGCGATCTCGGCGGCAACGAGCTTGGGCGTTGCACGACGCTTGGGCGTCTCGCCGCGTACTGTCCGCGCCGCCTTCCCCAGAGTTATCTTGCCTGCCTTCACATCGGCATGCAGGCTCGGCGACCGTTTCTTTATGGCGGCGACGGTTGTCACAGAGCGCGTCGACACGTTCAACGCCTTCGCGGCAGCCGCCTGGGAGACCGCTGCGGCACCACTCGGCAATTTTGCTGAGTGGTCCCCGCCTTCACCCATGTTTGCTATCTCTTTGGCGATGACGGCACGCTGGCCCGTCGTAAGGTGACGGCGGTGCAGGTTTTTGCTGAGTACCCAATCCAGCACCTTGTCGTCAGGCAGGTCTATCCGAATGGCAGGTACTTTGACGCCTGCCTTGCGCCCGTACTTTTCGCGGTTACGACCGTCCAGGATGCGATTGAGCATGTCGAGAGTGACGGGATCGTGGATACCGTTGTCCGCAACGTCCTTGCCGAACTCGGCAGCCTCCTCCCCTTCCATCATCGGGAACAACGCAGTGTAGGGATGTGCCTGGTATTCTGTGTCTGGCTCGAGGAAGAACGGAACGTCGGTTGCGATACGCACGCCAGGCGCTGGCGAGCCTTCTTCCTTGGGCGCGGTGTCGTCGAGCAGCACGCCGACTTCTTCTTCATTCAGGTTTTTGCCGGCGGCGACCTTGTCTTGCACTTCTTTCAGGCTGGGCATGGCAGCGTTCCGCGATGTGATTGCTCTCTTGCCCGGGCGAGAGACACCTTGCGGATGGGGCAAGCAAGTAAAATCGTCAGCACACGTGTCAATGTGATTGACATCCGTCAACGTGATTGACATAAAAATTCGGCTAAGCTACTGCCAACATTGGTTTTTCTTCAGTGCGCGAGTCTTCCCATTAGGTATTTAGTGCGTTTTACTGTCGCACTCCATTTTGAATAGCGGAGAGAATGTTCTGCGTTAGTTGCCCGAGCAGCAGGAGAGCAAGAAGTATGCCGGGTGGGTATGCCGCCGTGGTGGTACCATGCCCCTCGGCGATTCCCCCGCCAGTTTGCCGTCAAACAACATCATCTTGATAGGAAAATCGCAGCATAAACGCGCTCAGAATATAACAAGGGATCATCTTTAGAATTCATTTTGGAATGATGTGAACGATCTTTGCCTATGCGGCGAAGCTATATCCAACAGGCTTTGGAGCGTGTCACACGGGCTTGCTTGTGTGGATAAAGCAGTGCCCTAGCGAAACCACGCATAAACCGTTTCACAGGACTTGATTCGCTTGTTTTGGGCGCTTCAGCTACTCTACGGACTAAGTGAAACACTTCGTAGAGAGCTTCAAGATGTTGATTGGATACGCGAGAACGAGCACGTTGGACCAGGAGGCCGGGTTCGCGGCGCAGCTCGCCGAGTTGAAGGCTGCCGGGTGCGAGAGGGTGTACAGCGAACAGCTTTCCAGCCTGACTGACAGGCCGCAGCTGGAGGCGATGCTCAACTACATCCGCACGGGTGACGTGGCGTACGTGACGAGCATCGATCGCCTCGCACGCGACATGGCGGACTTGCTCAACATCCAGGCGCGCATCGCCAAGGCTGGAGCGACGCTTCGCATCCGTGGCTTGGTGGACACTGCCGACGCAAGTGGTGAACTGGTCCTCCACGTGTTCGGTGCGGTGGCGGCCTTCGAGGTGCGGCGCATGAAGGAACGCCAGCGCATCGGGATCGAGCGTGCGAAGGCACAAGGCAAATTCAAGGGTCGCGTACCAACGGCTCAGCGACAGTCAGCTCGCGTTCTGGAGTTGAAGGCGGCGGGCCGGAAGCCGGCTGAGATCGTGCGGGAGGTAGGGATTTCGAGATCGTCGGTGTGGCGCATCCTGAACGTGCCGACGGTTGCGGAGATGAGTATCTAGATCATGAGCGCCCTTGGCGACGCGGTTCGACTAGCCAACAACTGGCAGAAGGGTTGTGCCCGCTGGCGAGAATTTGACCCGCCGCCAGGGTGCGACCGGCGCGAGCGGTGGATTTTGGATGGTTGCAAGCTGTTGAGCATCGCAATGGAGTCGCGGGACGCGGCGAAGATCGCGTATGAGCGCGCTTCGTTGACCCGTGCATGCCAGCAGTACATTGCGAGTCGTGGCGGTGATGGTGGTGGAGATGAGGTGTCACAGTCTCAGGGCTGCGGCGGCAGGTTCTTCCATCAGCTGATGGTGTGCCTTGTGGCGATCGTCGGCGGGCTCGTATTGGGCCGGCTGTTGCGGACCGACATGGGACACTACGTGGTCAAGAGCACGGTCCGCGGACTCATCTATCGAGGGATTGGCGCACTCAGAACGTAACAGGTAGACACGCTTACCTCGAAGGTGCCTTCAGCTTTTTTGGCCTGCAGTCGCCGGTTGACGTTGCACAGGTACAAAGATGCAGCCCGAATAACGTCGCGTCCGCTGGTTATTCGGTGAGCAACGCGCAAGGCGATTCTCCAGACCGAAAAATGTGTACATTGACCCGATTCATGCTAACAAATAGCCAATATTTGCTCAGACCAATAGTTCATCAAGTGCTTGTTTTTGTTGGTAGCTTATATCTTTGGTCGCTGCGATTGTGGCAGAGTGACATAGTGCTCCCTACTATTTGCTGGAAGCGGCCCGTGCTGTAATTGCTCACCCCCTGCGGCTCTGTGACTCAGCGATG
>JRHI01000996.1_pt1 | contig 27013 bp, 22 predicted proteins | sample 215371 | NCBI WGS metagenome assembly JRHI01 (sample SAMN02929681, study PRJNA255918) | sediment metagenome | biome: cave system; feature: Ice Cave; material: Sediment; isolation source: sediment from deep within a dark volcanic ice cave with no known source of... ...
ATCCGGCCCCTGGCCATGCGCCGCATCGACACCACCACCGGCCGCGTCGATATCGTCCCCGTTCCCTGCGGGTCTACCCGGGAAGACCAATGCCGACCCTGCGCAGACAAGGCCCGCCGGTTGCGGATGACCCAGTGCCGCGAGGGCTGGCACCTCGAAACGGAGCCGGTCATCGACCGACCCAAGCCTGGTGACGACCACAAGGCGCTGATGGCCACCCGGGCCGATCTCTGCGCCGTCTACACCGAATGCAAAGCCATCGGCGACCAGGTGACGTGTGAGCAGATCGCCGAATCGGTCGCCGAGGTCGACGCCGAACTCCGCGCGGCCGGGGTACGCGGTCGGCTCACCCCGCTCGATCCACCACCCAAGCCGGTCAAGCGATCTACCCGGCGCCGCCAAGACGCCCCGGATCTGCCCCGCCGACTGGTCGACAAACGCACAGTAGGACGGGTGTTCGCCGGGCGCTACCGACCGTCCACCTTCCTCACGCTCACCCTCGATTCCTACGGGCGCGTGGACAACGAGGGAGCGGCGGTCGACCCGGACCGGTATGACTACCGGCGCGCGGCGCGGGATGCGATTCATTTCCCGGCGTTGGTGGATCGGTTCTGGCAAAACACCCGGCGCTGTGTCGGCTGGGAAGTGCAGTACTTCGGCACCGTCGAACCCCAAAAACGCGGCGCACCACACTTCCACGCCGCCATCCGCGGCGCCATCCCCCGCACCGAGTTACGAGCGATCACGGCGGCGACGTATCACCAGGTGTGGTGGCCCGCACATGACCAACTCGTTTATACCGACCAGCGGCTCCCTGTCTGGGACACCAGAGCCAAGGCCTTCACCGACCCCGACACCGGGACACCGCTGCCCACCTGGGACCAAGCGTGCGAGGAACTGACCGAACCCGCCCACGTCGTCCGATTCGGCACCCAACTACACGTCAAGGGCATCCTGGGCGGCACCGAAGAAGCAGGCCGCCACGTCGGCTACCTCACAAAATATTTGGCCAAGAGCATCGGGCACGCCGCTGGCCTCGACGAGCACGCCACCGACGCCCAACGCGACCACGCCCGTCGGCTGCACACCGAACTACAGCTCACCCCGTGCTCGCCGCGTTGCCCGGTGTGGCTGCTCTACGGAATCCAACCCCACGCCGCGCGGCACTCCATGACCCCTGGGCGGTGCAAGGGCAAGGCCCACAAACCCGAACACCTGGGCATTGCCGGGAGACGCGTCCTGGTATCGCGGAAGTGGTCCAACAAGACGCTGGATGATCACAGGGCTGAGCGCGGCGCGTTCGTTCGGCAACTCCTCGAAACCGCCGGTATCCAACCCGCGCACGGCCCCGACGACGGCCCCTACCAATGGGAACGACCCGCACCTACTGACCCCGACGTCCCGCCCCGACCCGTGCTGCTGCTGCACGCCGTAGCCGAGCGGCAGCGATGGCACGCCGAATACGCCGCCGCGCAATTGGCGGCCGGTGAACCACCCGGCGACTGTTCGGCAACTAGCGATCAAGCCGCGTGAGAGAGGGGGAAGCGATGCAGAAGTACCTCAGCGTGGCGGAGACGGCCGCCTACCTGAACACATCCGAGCGATTCGTGCGGCGGCTGATCGCAGAGCGGCGAATCGCTTTTCATCACGTTGGTCGACATGTGCGTTTCGCGCAGTCCGATCTCGACGCCTGGTTGCTCGCTGCCCGTGTCGAGCCGATCATCGCCCCGACGGTGCGGCGGCACCTTGGGCAGGTGGCGTGATGGCGAACAAGAAGGGACACCGCCGGTTCGGCAATGTCCGCAAGCTGACTTCGGGTCGATTCCAGGCCCGGTACCTCGGGCCAGATGGTCTGATGCGTACTGCACCAGAGACATTCGGTTCGAAGCGTGACGCCGAGCAATGGTTGACGCTCACCGAGTCGGAGATCTTGCGTGGGGACTGGTCAGACCCACTCAGGGGCCGGGAGCCGTTCTGTAAGTTCGGGGCGCGCTGGATCACAGAGCACCGGGTGGGGGAGCGCACCCGGGAGGAGTACCTGAGCTTGTGGCGACACCATGTCGAGCCGTACCTCGGTCAGGTCGAGCTAGCGGAATTGTCGACGGACACGATCCGGAGCTGGCGCGCGGCGTTGTTGTGCGACGGGCGGTCGGAGGACCGGACGGTCAAGGCGTACCGGCTAGTGAGGGCAATCCTTAACACAGCGGTGGACGATGGACGGATCAAACGCAACCCGTGCCGGATCAAGGGCGCCGGGGAGTATCGGGCCGACGAACGACCGACGGCGAGCGTCCGGCAGGTCTACGTGCTCGCCGAGCTTATGCCTGATCGGTTCCGAGTCCTGGTGCTGGCTGCGGCGTTCACCGGCCTGCGGTGGGGCGAGCTGATCGCGCTGCGACGTTATGACGTCGACCTCACAGGCCGCGTGCTGCACGTGCGGCGGCGCCTGGCGCAGCTAAATGGAGGCGCTATTCAGTCCGGTCCGCCCAAGTCAGCGGCGGGCGTTCGGAGTGTCTCGCTGCCGGTCGTCCTCGTCGAGGAGCTGCGCCGACACATCGAGCGGTACGCGGGTCCAGGGCCTGAGGGTCTGGTGTTCCGGGGTGAGAAGGGCGCGGTGCTTCGTCGCGGGAACTTCGGCCGTCGTACCAAGTGGCCGGCGATGGTCGTGGCAGCCGGACTCCCCGCCGGGTTCCACTTCCACGACCTCAGACACACGGGCAACCACCTGGCCGCGGGTTCGGGAGCGACTACGCGGGAGCTGATGCACCGGATGGGTCACGGTTCGATGCGTGCAGCGTTGATTTACCAGCACGCGACTAATGCCCGTGACCGCAGCATCGCGGACGCGATGAGCGCGCTGGTCGAATCCGGTCGGACAGAGGCCCTGGAGAGCAGCGACAACGGTGCAGACCCGGCCGACGACGGTGCGGCAGGGGCGGTGGTCCCGGTGGCCTAATGGCACGTTAATGGCACGGACGGCGACGGCGGCTCTTCCCATGATCGGGGCGGGCCGCCGTCTTGGCCGGTGAGGGCTGTGGAGCGGGCGACCGGGATCGAACCGGCATGGCCAGCTTGGAAGGCTGGGGCTCTACCATTGAGCTACGCCCGCATGCTCCGGGGCGACGGAGCGAGCTAAGCGTACCCGGCGCCAGCTTCGGTGTGCGACGCGAGCGGCGGCCGAGGTGGGATCCCGATGGTCGCGTAGGCTGCGCTCTGCACCACGTCGGTGCACCGGGGTGTGGCGCAGCTTGGTAGCGCACTCGCTTTGGGAGCGAGGGGCCGTGGGTTCGAATCCCGCCACCCCGACCAGGTCAGAGGGGGTGTCAGTGATCTTGGCACCCCCGAACCCGCACGCAGGCGTACACCCGCGAAGTGCCGATTCAAGCTGCGCGGCTCCATCGGGGTGCCGACGCTGGTTGGAAACACAAGATCGTGCTCGGTCCACAGCTCACTAGCTGCCGCGCGTTCGGCGGCTTGACGGTCGTGGTGTTCGAGCAGGACCCGTCGTGCGATCATGGGTAGCGGGATGGTGTTGTCGGAGTCCTCGGTCTTGGTGTCGTCCATCAGGAGGCGACCGTTGACCCGCTGGACCGTTTTGGCCGGCGCGACAGTGCCGAGGTCGAGGTCTGACCAGCGCAGGCCGATCAGGGGCCGCGGAGTTTGGTGATATCCCACGACCACACCCGATTCGGCGCACTCGCAACCAACTCCGGTTTCACGCTGGCCGGGTGGGTCGCCTGCCGGCGCGGCTCCCGATTCTCACCCGCCCGCCGCAGCAGCCGGTAGAATGTCGAGATCGACCCGAGGTACACGCCCTCGTCGAGCAGAGTGGCCCACACCTCGGCCGGCGCGACATCGACGAATCGCTGCGAGTGCAGCACGTCGAGGATCCCGTGCTGCTCTTCCTCGGCCAGCGCGCGGGGCTGGGGCCGGTCGCGGTGAGCCACGGATGGGGGCCGCGCCGGTGCGGGACTGATCCGGTGCCACCGGTAGTAGCCGGCCTGCGCGTGGCCAAGGACCTGGCACGCTGCCCGGACGCCGATCTCCGGGGCCAGCTCGGCGACCGCGGCGTCGATCACGACGGTGACCCGCGCTCGGGCTGCTCGCTCTCGGAGATCGTCTCCAAGAGCGCGTGCAATTTTGCCTGCACCTCCACCACGAAGCGGGCCTTGGCCAGCTCCTGCTCCAGCTGGCGTTTCTCCCGCTCCAAGCGAATGATCTGCTCATCGCGCGCATCCCGCCGCGGCCGCCCCCGCGGCGCCGCCAAGCCAGCCAACGCGCCAACATCGCGGGCGCGCCGCCACGCCACGATGTGACTGGAATACAAACCCTCCCGGCGTAGCAGCGCACCCTTCTCACCGTCAGCACCCCCGTCGTAGGCGGCCAGGAGCTCCAGCTTGTACTGCGCGGTAAACCTCCGCCGCCGAGCTCGCTGCGGCACCTCAGGGTCGGGACGTTCCCTTCCACCACCAGACACCCGCCCAGGATCTGCGATCCCGGGCGCTCGGTCGAGCGTGGCCACCGTGCTCGTCATGTCGGGGAGTCTCTCCATCCCGCCCTCAGGTCACTAATTACCAGGAGTCGGGTGCCTCAACCCAGGTTGAAGAGAGAGGAACAGATGATCTTGCGGATCTCGACGTCATAATCGAGGAATCCCATAGACTTTCACTGTCCTGATACTCAATGCTGTGTATGGGTGGTAGATCGCTGGCAGGGGGTTGCTGTGCGGGTTGCAAGGCGAGTTCTGCTGTGTGTTGCGGTGTTGTGCTGGTGTTGGTTTCTCCGGGATTGGATCCTGGTTACAGCCCGGCAGTGGCGGCGCAGGAGGCACTAAGTACGAGGTGATCACCATGGCGACCCACCACCAACATTGCCGCGATCGATCGTATAGCAGCCGTGTAGCAACGACTCACGACGGCTGCCATCGCACGCAGCCTCCACCACCACATCGATGCAGGTGAACTACCTCCCACACACCACCGCACACGACCTGCCGAGGCTTTGGGAGCGCGGGGCCGTTGGGTTCGAATCCCGCCACCCCGAGTAGTAGGTCAGATGCGGGTCGGGAACTTGTACTCCCGCTGGTCGACCCAGCCAGCGGTGACGCTCAGACTGCCGTACCCGGGCGAGCCGGCCACCCCGGCTTGGGGCGGCCTGATGCGCCGCCCGCAGCGGGCGGATCGGAGGGCTCGCCTAGACTTGGTTTCGACCTGCTGCCCGGCGGTGGCTGTGCCGGCGCGTCCCCATCTTTCCCCGAGGAGTACTTCCGTGAAGAGCACCGTCGAACAACTCAGCCCGACGCGGGTGAAAATCAACGTCGAGGTGCCGTTCGACGAGCTGAAACCGGACTTCGACCGCGCTTACCGGAAGATCGCCCAGCAGGTCAACATCCCGGGATTCCGGCCCGGCAAGGCGCCGGCCCGGATCTTGGAGCAGAGGCTGGGTCGCGGCGTGGTTCTCGAGGAGGTGGTCAGCGGTGTGGTGTCGGCAAAGTACGCCGAGATTGTCCGAGCTGGCGAGGTCCACCCACTAGGCCGTCCGGAGATCGAGGTCACGAAGATCGAGGATGGGGACCACGTCGCGTTCACGGCTGAGGTCGACGTCCGGCCGAAGATTGAGATGCCGGCGTTCAACGAGCTTGCGGTGTCCGTCGACGACATCGCGGTAACCGACGCGGAGGTCGACGAGCAGCTTGACGGGCTACGTTCCCGCTTCGGCACTCTCACCACCGTCGAGCGTCCCGTGCAGCAGGGCGATTTTGTTTCACTCGACCTCTCGGCGGCCGTCGACGGCGCAGAGGTTGCGGACTTGGCGACCACCGACCTTTCCTACGAGATTGGCTCCGGCCAGCTCATGGAGGGCATCGACGACGCGCTGGTGGGCGCCTCGCAGGGCGAAGAGCGAGCGGTCAACGCCGTTTTGGCCGCTGGAGAGTATGCCGGACGCCAAGCGGAGGTGACGGCGAAGATCCAAGCGGTGAAAGAGCGAGAGCTGCCCGCGGCCGACGACGAGTTCGCCCAGCTCGCCAGCGAATTCGACACGATCGCCGAGCTGCGCGCTGATCTGCGCGCGCGGCTCGGCCGGGTCAAAGCGATGCAGCAGGGCACCCAAGCCAGAGACAAGATCCTTAAGATCCTGCTTGACACCACCGAGGTCCCCTTGCCGGCGGCGATCGTCGACTCTGAGATCGAGTCGCGTAAGCACGAAGCCCTGCACTCCTTCGACCTCGATGAGGCGCGTCTCGGCCAGTGGCTGGAGCAACAGGGCCATACCGCCGAGCAGTTCGACGCCGACCTGCGCAACGCGGCGCAGGAGACGGTCAAGGCGCAACTCCTGCTCGACGCGATCGCCGATAATGAAGATCTTTCGGTCACCGACAGCGAGCTCAGCGAGCGCATCATGTACCAGGCGCAGCGCCAAGGCGTCAGCCCCAACGACTACGCACTGCAGCTTCAGGAGGCCGGCGGGTTGGGGACCGTCTACGCCGACGTCCGCCGCGGCAAGGCGCTGGCCGCTGTGCTGAGCCAGGCCGCCGTCACCGACGCCAGCGGGAACCCGGTCGATATCGACGCGCTGAGCGACTCGGCGACCCCGGGACAGGCCGTGGCCGCCCGGTGATCCAGGCTGCCACTGACGTAACGCTCTGAGCGAACTGTGGGCGCGCCAGGAAGTAGTCGGTCGTCTCCTTCGTTAGGGTCGGCAGTGTCCACCGCGTCGGAGTTCGGATAGATCTCCCCGCCGGACCCTCACCCACCCGCAGGTGGCCTTGATGACAGAAGGCAGGCATACGTGACCTCCCACCACATCGCTTCGGCCGTGCCGCTGCCGGGCGCCCCCACGATGCGGGCCGCCACGGCTGGGCTCAATCTGACGGACTCGGTGTACGAGCGGCTGCTGCGAGAGCGCATCATCGTGCTCGGATCCCAGGTCGAGGAGAACATCGCCAACCAGATCTGCGCCATCCTATTGCTGCTGTCCGCGGAGGATCCCGACCAGGACATCAGGCTCTACATCAACTCGCCAGGCGGCTCGGTCACCGCGGGAATGGCCATCTACGACACGATGCACCTGATCGAACCCGATGTGGCGACCTACGCGATGGGCTTGGCCGCCTCGATGGGGCAGTTCCTATTGTCTGCGGGCACCCGCGGCAAGCGATACGCACTGCCGCATGCCCGGATCCTCATGCACCAGCCGTCGGCCGGCGTGTCCGGCACAGCGGCCGACATCGCGATCCAGGCGGACATGTTGATTAAGCACAAGCGTGAGATGGCAGAGCTCATCGCCGAGCAGACCGGCCAGCCGGTAGAACGGATCATCGCCGACTCCGACCGTGACCGATGGTTCACCGCGGAAGAGGCCCGCGAGTACGGCTTCGTCGACTACGTCTTGACCCGTGCCAACTCGTTGCCCGACGCGAGCCACTGAGCTTCGAGGAGCCCCGATGAACCACCTGCCCGGGGGCGCTATGCCCCACGATCACATGTCCCAAGATCATATGCCGCAGTCACGCTACGTCCTGCCCTCGTTCATCGAGCGCACCAGCTACGGGGTCAAGGAGTCCAACCCATATAACAAGCTGTTCGAGGAGCGCATCATCTTCCTCGGCGAACAGATCAATAACACCTCGGCCAACGACACCATGGCGCAGTTGCTGGTGTTGGAATCCGCTGACCCGGACCGCGACATCTGGATGTACATCAACTCCCCGGGTGGGTCGTTCACCGCGATGACGGCGATCTACGACACGATGCAGTTCATCCGGCCGGAAATCCAAACGGTCTGTCTCGGCCAGGCCGCTTCGGCTGCTGCGGTGTTGCTCGCCGCCGGCACTCCGGGCAAGCGGATGGCGGTCCCCAATGCCCAGATCCTGATCCACCAGCCGGCCACCGAGGGGGTGTTCGGGCAGGTCTCGGACCTGGAGATCCAGGCTGCCGAGATCCAGCGGATGCGCCGCTTGCTGGAAGTCACCCTGGCTCACCACACCGGCCAGACCGTGGAGCGTATCCGCGCCGACATCGACCGGGACAAGATCTTGACCTCCCCAGAGGCCAAGGAGTACGGGATCATTGACGACATCACCCAGATTCGGAAGCTCTCCGCGGTCAGAACCTGACCCTGAGTAGGACGACACGCCGAGTGAGCAGCGGAGCAGTCTCAGCCGAGCAATGTCAGGAAGGCTGATCCTCCCGCACGGCGGGGTCGGACGGGTACCGTCAAGCACACACGCAGCCAGGCGCGCTGCACATCACGCGCCGGGAAGGACGAGAGGCCAGCGCCCATGGCACGGATCGGTGACGGCGGCGACCTGTTGAAGTGTTCCTTCTGCGGGAAGAGTCAGAAGCAGGTCAAGAAGCTCATCGCTGGACCCGGCGTGTACATCTGCGACGAGTGCATCGACCTGTGTAACGAGATCATCGAGGAGGAGCTCGTTGACGCGGGCGACGTCAAGCTCGACGAGCTGCCTAAGCCCAGCGAAATTCACGACTTCCTCAAGGCGTACGTCATCGGCCAAGATGATGCCAAGCGCACCTTGTCAGTTGCTGTTTACAACCATTACAAACGTATCCAGGCTGGAGAGAAGGGTCGCGACGACGAGATCGAACTGGCCAAGTCGAACATCCTGATGCTCGGCCCTACCGGGTGCGGAAAGACCTACCTGGCCCAGACCTTGGCGAAGCTGCTCAATGTGCCTTTCGCCATCGCTGATGCTACCGCCCTCACCGAGGCCGGTTACGTCGGCGAGGACGTGGAGAACATTCTCCTGAAGCTCATTCAGGCTGCGGACTACGACGTCAAGCGCGCCGAGACCGGCATCATCTACATCGATGAGGTCGACAAGATCGCTCGCAAGTCGGAGAACCCTTCGATCACGAGGGACGTTTCCGGTGAGGGTGTCCAGCAGGCCTTGCTGAAGATCCTGGAAGGCACCACTGCCAGCGTTCCGCCGCAGGGCGGCCGCAAGCACCCACACCAGGAGTTCATCCAGATCGATACGACGAACGTGCTGTTCATCGTCGCCGGTGCGTTCGCAGGTCTGGACAAGATCATCGATGATCGAATCGGCAAGCGGGGACTCGGCTTCGGCGCGGAGCTACGGTCGAAGGCTGACATCGGCAGTTCCGACGTATTCGCTCAGGTCATGCCGGAAGATCTGATCAAGTTCGGCCTGATCCCGGAATTCATCGGTCGGCTTCCGGTGATCGCCAGTGTGACGAATCTGGACAAGTGCTCTCTGGTGCAGATCCTCACCGATCCACGCAATGCTTTGTCGAAGCAGTACTGCAAGCTCTTCGAGATGGACGGCGTGGAACTGGAGTTCACCGGCACGGCGTTGGAGGCGATCGCCGATCAGGCCATTCTTCGAGGCACTGGTGCCCGAGGGCTGCGCGCCATCATGGAGGAGGTGCTGCTGCCGGTGATGTATGACATCCCCAGCCGCACCGACGTCGCGAAGGTGGTCATCACTGAGCAGACCGTGCGGGAGAATGTGAACCCGACAATCGTGACGCGGCAACCCACTCGGCGCGAACGTCGCGAGAAGTCGGCCTGAGCGCCCAGTTAGGGGCGCTTCGAGCCGTGTATTGGGGATGACTCAACAGTCGGTACATCAGGTGGATGCCGCATTGGCTGGCCTTCGGGCGGTCGAGGCCGAGCTGGACCGTCGTTGGCCGGAAAGCAGGATCGAACCGTCGCTGGCCCGGATCGCGGCGCTGGTAGACCTGCTGGGCTCTCCGCAGCGCTGTTACCCGGTGCTGCATATCGCTGGCACGAACGGCAAGACGTCGGTGGCCAGGATGTTGGACGCGCTGTTATCCGGTCTCGGGCTACGGGTGGGCCGCTACACCAGCCCGCACCTGCAGCGGGCCACCGAGCGGATCAGTATGGATGGAATGTCAATCAGCCCGGAACGCTACGTCGAGGCCTATCACGATATCGAGCCCTACGCCGCGCTGGTCGACGCCGGATCATCGGTTCCGATGAGCAAGTTCGAGGTGCTGACCGGGATGGCATTCGCGACCTTCGCCGACACGCCAGTGGACGCCGCCGTCGTCGAGGTCGGGCTCGGCGGAAGCTGGGATGCCACCAACGTCGCCGACGCTGCGGTGGCGGCGATCACTCCAATCGCCGTGGATCACGTCAACTATCTGGGCAGCGACATCGCGGGTATCGCCGCGGAGAAAGCCGGGATCATCAAGCCCGGGTCGGTGGCGGTGCTCGCACAACAGCCGCCCGAGGTGGCTCGGGTGCTCGCGGCCCGGAGTGTCCAGGTTGACGCGACGGTGGCGCGAGAGGGTATGGAGTTCGGCGTGCTGGCGCGCGACATCGCCGTCGGTGGTCAGCAGCTGAAGTTGCAGGGTCTCGCTGGGGTGTACGACCAGGTCTTTCTTCCACTGCACGGCGCGCACCAGTCCCGCAACGCTGCGCTCGCGCTGGCCGCTGCCGAGGTGTTTTTCGGTGCGGGCGCCGACCGGTCGCTGGACATCGACTCGGTGCGCGATGCCTTCGCCACGGTGACCGGCCCGGGACGGCTGGAGCGGGTCCGCACGGCGCCATCAGTCTTTCTCGACGGTGCGCACAACCCGCATGGCGCGCGTGCTCTGGCGGCTGCGCTGCGCGAGGATTTCAGCTTCAGCAGGCTGGTCGCTGTCGTCGGTGTGATGCGCGACAAGGACGTCCGTGGCATCCTTGCGGAGCTCGAGCCGGTGATCGACGAGGTTGTGGTCACCGTCGGTAGCTCGTATCGCGCGATGGACGTCGACGATCTCACCGAGGCGGCTCGGGAAGTCTTCGGCGAATCTCGGCTGCGGGTAGAACGCCGGTTGCCGGACGCGATCGAGGCGGCCATCGCCTCGGCCACTGAAGTCGATCCGGATCCCGACCGCGTCTCGGGCGACGGCGTGGTGATCACCGGCTCGGTGGCGATGGTCGGTGAGGCACGCACGCTGTTCGGCCGAGAACCGCAGTGAGCGACCCGCCGGTCCAGGCGGATCCGCTGCGCGGATTGCGCGGCATCTTCGCGGGAACCCTGGTGATGGAGGCGATCGTCGTCGGGCTGGCCCTTCTCGTCGTCAACCGGATCGGTGGCGGCCTGGGTGCACCTGCCGGCTGGTATACCGCTGGTTTAGCGCTGGCGATGGTCGTTGCGGCCTTCGTGCAGCGTCGCTCGTGGGGCTTGGGGCTAGCCCTGGTGTTGCAGATCGCGATGGTCGTCGGCTGGTTCGCCCACCCAGCCTTAGGTGCTCTCGGCTTGCTGTTCTTGCTGGTCTGGGGCTTCCTGCTGTACGTCCGCTGGGCGGTGGTACGGCGGCAGCGACTACCCGCCGGAGGTGGCGGTAAGAACTAGTCGCCCATACAGCAGTGCTCGGGATGCGGCTGCTCACAAGGGATCCGACCAGGTATCGCCCGTACTTCCGACCATCGAGCTCATCGCTCCAGTGACCGGTCGCTAGGCTCCTCGCGTCCGATCACTGTTGCCACCCTGAGGAGAACGAGCTGCCGTGAGTGAGCGCACCCTGGTCCTGGTCAAGCCTGATGGTGTCGGCCGTGGCCTGGTCGGCGAGGTCATCGCCAGGATTGAACGCAAGGGTCTGACGCTGGCCGCGTTGGAAATGCGCATGGTTCCGCACGACCTGGCCGCGCAGCACTACGCCGAGCACGCGGACAAGCCGTTCTTCGGCTCGCTGCTGGAGTTCATCACCTCCGCCCCGGTGGTGGCCGCCGTGGTGGAGGGGCAGCGGGCGGTGGCGGCATTCCGGCAGCTGGCCGGGGGCACCGATCCGGTGGACAAAGCTGCCCCAGGCTCGATCCGCGGTGATCTCGCGCTGGAGACTCAGTCAAACCTGGTCCACGGGTCGGACTCGGTCGATTCCGCCAAGCGCGAGGTCGCGCTGTGGTTCCCCGAGCTGTAGCGCGCTGGTGTTGGAAGCGGTGATCGCCCGGTTGGTAGCAGTTAGCGGCGCCGCCGGGCCGGGTTGGCGGTACTTGAAGGGCACCCAACTAGGCTGAGCGCCATGGCAGGTACCACGGTATTCGAGCAGCTCGAGCCACTGCTGCCCCGGGTCTCCAAGCCGGTGCAGTATGTCGGAGGAGAGCTCAATGCCACGGTGAAGGATTGGGACACCGCTACGGTGCGCTGGGCGTTGATGTATCCCGACGCCTATGAGGTAGGGCTGCCCAATCAGGGGATCATGATCCTCTACGAGGTGCTCAACGAGCAGCCCGACGTGCTCGCTGAGCGGACCTACGCGGTCTGGCCGGATCTCGAGGCGCTGATGCGGGAGCACGGCGTCCCACAGTTCACCGTGGACTCGCACCGCCCGGTGGGGGCCTTCGATCTGCTCGGGGTGTCCTTCGCCACCGAGCTGGGCTACACCAACCTGCTCACCGCGCTGGACCTCGCCGGCATTCCGCTGCACGCGACGCAGCGCACCGACGATCATCCCGTCGTCATCGCCGGCGGCCACGCCGCGTTCAACCCGGAGCCGATCGCCGACTTCATCGACGCCGCCGTTGTGGGCGACGGCGAGGAAGCCGTTCTGGAGATCACCGCGGCCGTGCGGGACTGGAAGGCGCAAGGACGTCCCGGCGGCCGCCAGGAACTGCTCGGGCGGCTGTCCACGGTCGACGGCGTCTACCTGCCGAGCTGTTATGACGTCAGCTACCTTCCCGACGGTCGGATCGCGGAAGTGGTCCGCAACACCCAACGCGCCGCGCAGCGCGTGGCCAAACGCACCACCATGGACCTCGACGAGTGGCCCTACCCGAAGCAGCCGCTGGTGCCGATCGCGGAGAGTGTGCACGAGCGGATGAGCGTGGAGATCTTCCGCGGCTGCACCCGCGGGTGCCGGTTCTGCCAGGCTGGGATGATCACCCGACCGGTACGTGAACGGTCGATCCAGGGAATCGGCGAGATGGTCGAGCGAGGCCTTGCGGCCAGCGGGTTCAACGAGGTCGGCCTGCTGTCGCTGTCCAGTGCGGACCACTCGGAGATCCGCGAGATCACCAAGGGTCTGGCCGATCAGTACGAGGGCACCGGTACCGGCCTGAGCCTGCCGTCGACCCGGGTGGACGCCTTCAACATCGACCTCGCCAACGAGATCTCCCGCAACGGCCGCCGCTCCGGGCTGACATTCGCCCCCGAGGGAGGATCCGAGCGGATCCGTCGAGTGATCAACAAGATGGTGTCGGAGGAGGACCTCATCCGCACCGTCTCCACAGCCTTCGGCGCGGGCTGGCGGCAGGTGAAGCTGTACTTCATGTGCGGGCTGCCCACCGAGACTGACGATGACGTGCTGGAGATCGCCCACATGGCGCATCGGGTGATCCGGGCCGGCCGGGAGGCCAGCGGCAGCAAGGACATCCGGTGCACGATCTCGATCGGTGCCTTCGTGCCCAAGCCGCACACCCCGTTCCAATGGGCGGCTCAGGAGCATCCCGATGTGGTCGACCAGCGGTTGCGGCAGCTCCGGACCGAGATCAACAGTGACCGCAAGATCGGCCGTAATGTCGGCATGCGATACCACGACGGGAAACCGTCGCTGATCGAGGGCCTGCTGTCCCGCGGGGACCGGCGGGTCGGCCGGGTGATCGAGCGGGTGTGGCGCGACGGCGGCCGATTCGACGGCTGGAGCGAACACTTTCGCTACGAACGGTGGGTGGCGGCGTGCACGGCCGAGCTTGCACCCCTTGACGTGTCGCTGGAGTGGTTCACCACCCGCCAGCGTGATCGCGAGGAGGTCCTGCCCTGGGATCACCTGGATTCCGGTTTGGACCGGGACTGGCTCTGGGACGATTGGCAGGACGCGCTGACCGGCCGTGAGCAGGACGACTGCCGGTGGACTCCGTGCTTCGACTGCGGAGTCTGCCCGTCGATGGGCACAGACATCCAGATCGGGCCTAGCGGCCGGCAGTTGCTACCGCTGCGTCCGGTAGCTGCGGACAACGGCCGCTGAGTCGGATCGGGCAGGCGCGGGCCGCGCGGTCACCGCCGCCAGCGCATCGACGAGGCCGTAGCCGTAGAACGCGTTACCGGCCTCGCCCGCACACGCGGCAGCTAGGTCATCGCGGTCAACGCTGCCCGACGGGCACGGCAGCGGGTGGGCCTGGCTGCGAAGCAGGGTGGCCAGCTCCCGCGGGCCGGCCTCCGGTCGCACGGAGGCGAGCAACGCCGCCACCCCGGAGACATGCGGAGCCGCCATGGATGTCCCACACAGGAAGCCGTACCCGCCAGGGACGGTGGACAGCACACATCCGCTGGAACCCACACCCGACGGTTGACCCCAGTCGCCTCCGGGGGCGGTCACCGCGACCACACCCGACCCGTATGAGCTGTACTCCGACTTGACACGCTGGGCGCCGATAGCCGACACCGCGACCACGCCGGGCAACTCCGCAGGCAACACGTTGCAGTGTTGGTCCACCGGGCGCGGCCGCGGCTCGGGCACGTTGTCCGGGCTGCGTAGGTCTTGGCGGGGGTTGGCCAGATCCATCCGTTCGTTACCGGCGGCGGCGATGCTCAGGACGCCATGGGCGGTTGCGTACTGCACCGCGCGCCGAACGGCTTCATAGGCCACCGCCTGACCAGGCACGTCGGAGCAGGTCAATAGCCATGGGTCCAGGGAGTAGCTGCTGTTGGCTATGCGCATCTGCTGCCGGGCTGCCCACATGAAGCCGCACACGGCGTACTCCGGGTAGATGAACCCGTCGTCGTCGACCACCTTCACCGAGGCCAACCGGACCCCGGGAGCCACCCCGGTGATGCCGCGCCCGTCGTCGGCCGCGGCGATCGTCCCCGCCACGTGCGTTCCGTGGGAGGAGGTGCTCGGACTCCACGCGCTGCGCGCCTGGTCGGGCTTTCCCGACAGGCAGCCCGCCGACCGGGCGGGTTCGACAGCGGCGGCCAGGTCAGGGTGCGTCGCGTCTATCCCGGAGTCCAATACTCCGACCACGACCTCCGGGCTGCCCGGGTTGATTGTCCTGGCCCGCGGAGCGTCGATCAGCTCCATATCCCACTGCTCGGCCGACCGGTCGACGCCCAGCATGTGCGCGGCCCCGGGGACTCGGGCTCCGGTGGACGGGATTGGTGGGCTGGCCAGCTCCGCCCGCTGCGGGAAAGCGAGCGCCTCGGCCTGCGCGCTGTAGGCGCGATCGGAGCCGAACCGAGTCCTGAACGTCGGCTCGGCGGAGGTGGCGACTCCTACCCCGATCTGCGGGTAGTAGGCCGTGCTGGTGCCGCAGGCGGCCTGGAGCGCTCGCGCCGCCCGCTGCGCGGGTGTCGCGGCCTCGAACAGCACCACGTAGCGCAGCAGGTGGCCGGTCGAGGCGCAGCCCGAAACCGCGGATGACATCCCCGTGACCACCAGGGACGGCGGACCGGCCAAGGCAACCACAGCTGCCAGGACCGCGACGACCCGAAGGAGACGCAGCAACACCCGCACCCTCCGGGTGGACGGGGCATAGGCCCGCGGAAAGGTCGCCGTGACCCTAGTAAGGCGCCCCCAGGTGCGTCCCACAGGGGTGTCGTGAGTGGCTTTGAGTGCTAGCGCACCGAAGTGCTAGGAAGCTGTTACGCACTCACGAGAGGTTTCGATGAGCCCTAACCCGTCCGCCGCACCGGTCTGCAGGGTGCGGTTGTGCTACGCCAAGCGTGGAAAGCTGCGGTTCACCTCACACCGTGACGTCGCCAGGGCCTTTGAGCGGGCGTTGCGGCGGGCCGGTCTGCCCATGGCGTACTCGCAGGGTTTCCACCCGCATCCGAAGGTGTCCTGGCTAGGCGCGGCGCCCACCGGCGCCGCTAGCGAGGCGGAATACGTCGAGATTGCGCTCGTGGAGCACCTCGATCCCGAGATGGTTCGTGCGCAGCTCGACGCGGCCCTGCCCGATGGGCTCGCCGTCCTTGAGGGGGTATTGGCGGGCCCCGGCGCGCTTGCCGAACGAATCGATGCCAGCGCCTGGCGCATCGAGGTCCGCGGGATGAACGGAGCGCAGCTACGGGAGGCGGCGGACCTGCTGCTCGCCACGCCGGAGTTACTCGTCGAACGCATCACCAAGGACGGCCCGCGGTCGCTCGACGCGCGGGCGGCGATCGTCTCATTGGAAGTCGAGGATGGTCCTCCGGTGCTGCCTGAACCCGATCAGCTTGGCGAGTGTGGGATACTCATGGCGGTCGTGCGACAGGTTAGCCCTGCGGTACGACCCGACGATGTGCTGAGCGCGCTCGGCGCCGTCGCCGGACTTCCGTCGTCGGCGCTCGTGAAAGCGATCCGGACTGCGCAAGGCCGGCTTGACGACGACGGGGGTCTCGTCGATCCGCTCGCTGCGGACCGGGCATCCGCCCGGACGGCTGTGGCCGGGAAAGCTTTGACGCAGTCCGACGATGGGTCGCATCAGCTCGACGTCGCGGGACACACCGGTTGACCGCTCCGGACCGCGGAGCTGCCGGTGCTAGACAGGATTGCCGTCGCCGACCTCGGCGGCGGATGACGCGCAGAGCCCCTGTGCGGCCGCGTTCCCACCTGTGGGACGCGCCCGGGGGCTGGAGGAGTTGAATGGCGAACACGACAACGCCCGCCGGAGGCATCGGCGGGTGGACAGACGCATCCGCGACCACCCCAACCGACCGTGCTGATCTCGCAACCTCGCTGCCAGGCAAGTTGCGCGTGCACGCCTTGGCCAAGCTCCTCTCGGTCAGCAGCAAGGACGTCATAGGCGCGCTGGCTGAGCTTGGCATCGCGGTAAGCAGCGCGCAGTCCAGCATCGACCGCGAGACAGCGATGCAGGCACTTGCGGTGCTGCTGCCGGATCCCGATCCGGATCCAACGGAGATCGACGAGGTGGCGCAGCAGGGCGCGCCAGAGACACCGTTGCTGCCGGTGTCGACTCGGGCGGCGCCGTCGGCGGCGTTCAACTCACCGGCGCCGCCAGCGGTGTTCAACGCGGCTGTGCCGGTGTTCCTCTCGCCAACCCCGCAGCCCGCCGTGATCGACGAACCTGACCTTCTCGACGACGAGAACGACAATGAGGACGAGGCGGGCGCGGACGAGGCGGACAACGACAGTGCCAGCCGGCGCCGCCGCCGGCGAGGCCGCCGTGGCCGAGGTCGCGGCAAAGCCGGCGGCGAAACCGACGACGGCTCAGCCGAACAGGATGACAACGTTCGAGACGAAGCCGACGAACAGGACTCCTCGGACGGGCCGACCGAGGAAGCGCCGGTCGAGGAGGCCGGCGAGAGCGTGGCTCGTCGCCGCCGTCGCCGCAGACGCCGTCGCGACGGCAGCGACGACGACGCCGGCGGCTTGGTAGTCGGTGAGGATGACCCACCAGACACCGTCGTGCACGTCCGCGACAGCAAGAGCGCCCCGCTGGTTGAAGACGAGGTGCAGTCCATCCGTGGCTCGACCCGTCTGGAAGCCAAGCGGCAGCGCAGACGCGATGGTCGGGAGGCTGGCAGGCGCCGGGTGGCGATCCTGTCCGAATCGGAGTTCCTCGCCCGGCGCGAGGCCGTCGAGCGCACCATGGTGGTGCGTGAGCGGCCCGAGCGTACTCAAATCGCGGTGCTTGAGGACGACGTCCTGGTGGAGCACTTCGTCACCACGTCGGGTTCGGGATCGCTGGTCGGCAACGTCTATTTCGGCAGGGTGCAAAACGTGCTGCCGTCGATGGAGGCCGCCTTCGTGGATATCGGTAGGGGCCGTAACGCAGTGCTCTACGCCGGCGAGGTGGACTGGGACGCCGCCGGGCTCGAGGGCAAGGCGCGCCGCATCGAGCAGGCGCTATCCAGCGGCGACAGCGTTCTGGTGCAGGTCACGAAGGACCCGGTGGGTCACAAGGGTGCCCGGCTGACCACCCAGATCAGCCTGCCTGGCCGGTTTCTGGTGTACGTGCCGGGTGGCCGGGCCACCGGGATCAGCCGCAAGTTGCCCGACACCGAGCGCAAGCGCCTCAAGGAGGTGCTCAAGCGGATCGTTCCCGAGGACGCCGGCGTGATCATCCGCACTGCCTCTGAAGGGGTCAGCGAGGAGGAACTGGCCCGCGACGTCCGCCGGTTGCAGGCTCAGTGGGACGTTATCCAGAACAAGTCGGGCGCTTCCACCGACAATGCACGTGGCAAGCCCACCGGACCGGAGTTGCTCTATGAGGAGCCAGATCTGCTGGTGAAGGTGGTCCGGGACCTGTTCACCGAGGACTTCCGTGAGCTGGTCGTTCAGGGCGACGGAGCATGGGACACCGTCGAGGGTTACGTCAAGCACGTGGCTCCGGAGTTGATGCCCAGGGTGCGCAGGTACGCCGGCGCGGCCGACGTGTTCGCCGACTTCCGGGTCGACGAACAGATCACCAAGGCGCTGGACCGCAAGGTGTGGCTGCCTTCCGGTGGATACCTGGTCATCGATCGCACCGAGGCGATGACCGTGATCGACGTCAACACAGGCAAGTTCACTGGGTCCGGCGGCAACCTTGAGGAGACCGTGACCCGCAACAACCTCGAAGCAGCCGAGGAGATAATCAGGCAACTGCGGCTGCGGGACATCGGCGGGATCATCGTGATCGACTTCATCGACATGGTGCTCGAGTCGAACCGGGACCTGGTGCTACGCCGGTTGACCGAATGCCTGGGTCGGGACCGCACCCGCCACCAGGTCGCCGAGGTGACCTCGCTCGGACTGGTCCAGATGACCCGTAAGAAGGTGGGCACCGGACTGCTGGAGGCGTATTCCAGCACCTGCGAGCACTGTAAGGGTCGCGGAGTGCTGGTGTCCGCGGAGCCTGTGAACGTACGAAGCCAGCCGGCTGCGGCGGCGCCTGTGGTGTCGTCGGTAGCGTCTTCTGGGGTGCCGTCCGCGGCCAGGGACTCCGGCAACGGGAACGGCCGTCGGGTCAAGTCCCGCGGACGTGGGACCGGAGCGGCCCCCGCGGCATCGGAACAGACGATCGTCGATGGCCTGCCCGTGGCAGAGGTCGCGCCGGCACAGGCGGATGGCTCGCGCTCGACGCCGATGCCGGTCAGCGCTGAACCGGCTGCGCCCCTCACGGCAGACCACGTCGCTGCGGACCCGATCGATGCAGACCGTGTCGCCGCGGATGAACCGGAGGCACCGCCGACCGACGCCCCGAGGGTGCCCGTGCAGCCGGCAACTCGCACCATGGCGCGGCGCCGGCGAGCCGCTTCCCGGCCCGCCGGACCGCCCGCTACAGAGCTGGCGGAGGGTGCGGGATCGGCAGCCCAGTCCTTCGCGGTACCGCACGCGAGGTGAGGACCCCGGTTTGACCGAGCCGGACGGCGGGCCGTACGCTTGTTGGCGCGGCCCGCCAGCTCGGCGGGCCTAAGGTTTGTCCGCTGCACGGAGCAGTATTCAGTGTCCACAGTGCAGCCAGGGCATGTCACAGTCAGTCCAAGCAAGTCGAACAGCCAGGAGTACCACCCGATGTACGCGATCGTGAAGACCGGCGGCAAGCAGTACAAAGTGGCCGTTGGGGACATCGTCGAGGTGGAGAAGCTTGACGGCGATCCTGGCACCGAGGTCAGCTTGTCCGCCGTGCTGCTCGTCAGCGGTTCCAGTGTGACCACCGACTCGGCTGCGCTTAGCGCCGCCTCGGTCCGCGGGAAGGTTGTCGCGCAGGTCAAGGGACCCAAGATCCGGATCCACAAGTTCAAGAACAAGACCGGGTACCACAAGCGTCAGGGTCACCGGCAGCAGCTGACCCGCGTTGAGGTCACCGCCATCTCCTAGTGATCTTTGCATCCCGGTTCGGTAGCTGGGATCGGCGTTTGATCGTTGACCTTGAGAAACTCCTGACGAGGGTGTGAGCACCGATGGCACACAAGAAAGGCGCGTCCAGCTCCCGCAATGGCCGCGACTCCAACGCTCAGCGGCTCGGGGTGAAGCGGTACGGCGGCCAGCTAGTAAACGCGGGCGAGATCCTCATTCGCCAGCGCGGCACCAAGTTTCACCCTGGCGTGCACGTCGGCCGCGGTAGCGACGACACCCTGTTCGCCCTTGAAACCGGAGAGGTGCAGTTCGGCACCAAGCGGGGCCGCAAGACCGTCAACATCGTCCCGGCGCAGCCCTGATCCCGGGCCCCACAACGCACCCGACGAGGGGCGGCCCGGCAGCGACCGGCTCGCCCCTCGTCGGTTTTTTTGACGCAGTGCGTTTTATGACCCAGTACCCACCAATTCCGAATCGAGGAGAAGCCAGAGGTGTCCCGCTTCGTGGATCGGGTGGTGATTCACGTCGCCGCGGGCGATGGCGGCCACGGCTGTGCATCGGTGCACCGGGAGAAGTACACGCCACTGGGCGGCCCCGACGGTGGTAACGGTGGCCGCGGCGGCGATGTGGTCGTGGTCGTAGACCCCGGAGTGCACACCCTGCTCGATTTCCACTACCGGTCCCAGGCGCGAGCGTCGAGCGGCAAGCCCGGCCAGGGCGGCCATCGCAACGGCGCCATGGGCGAGGACCTCGAGCTGCGGGTGCCAGACGGCACCGTGGTACTCACTGCCGACGGCGAGGTGCTGGCTGACCTGGTCGGCGCCGGAACCCGATTTGTCGCCGTGGCTGGCGGGCACGGCGGCCTGGGCAACGCAGCGCTGGCTTCCAAGGCGCGCAAGGCGCCGGGCTTTGCCCTGCTCGGCGAGGAGGGTGACGCCCGGGATCTGGTACTGGAACTCAAGTCGGTGGCCGATATCGGTCTCGTCGGGTTCCCCTCAGCCGGCAAGTCCTCCCTGGTCTCGGTGCTCTCAGCAGCTCGTCCGAAGATTGCCGACTACCCGTTCACCACTCTGGTGCCCAATCTCGGTGTGGTCACCGCGGGTGAGATCGTGTTCACCGTCGCCGACGTCCCCGGTCTGATCCCCGGCGCCAGCCAGGGCAAGGGACTAGGGCTCGAGTTCCTGCGGCACATCGAACGGTGCGCCGTACTGGTACACGTCGTGGACTGCGCGACCATCGACCCCGGCCGCGACCCACTGTCCGACGTCGACGCTCTGGAACATGAGCTCGCCGCCTACACCCCGTCGCTGGGCGGTGAACTGGTGTCTCGTCCCCGGCTGGTGGTACTTAACAAGATCGATGTCCCGGATGCCCGCGAACTGGCCGAGATGGTGCGCTGTGAGCTCGAGGCGCGCGGATTGCCGGTGCATTGCGTGTCCACGCTGAGCACCGAGGGTCTTCGGGAACTGCGATTCGCCCTCGGCGCGGCGGTGCGCCAACACCGCGAGTCGCTACCCTGCGTCGAAGCGACCCGGGTGGTGCTGCGGCCTACGGCGGTGGACGAACAGGGTTTCGAGGTCACGGTCGACCCTGAGCGGCCCGACGGGTTCATCGTCCGCGGCGGGCGCCCGGAGCGGTGGATCCGGCAGACCAACTTCGACAACGCCGAAGCAGTTGGTTACCTCGCCGACCGGCTGGCCCGGCTCGGCGTCGAGGACGCTTTGGCTGGCGCGGGCGCTCGCGCTGGATGCCCAGTCACGATCGGCCACGTCACCTTCGACTGGGAACCCGCCACCCAGGCCGGAGCGGGCACGATCCGGTTGGGTGGTCGAGGCACGGACTGGCGGTTGGACAGCGACGAGCGTATCGGCGCAGGTCAGCGCAAGGCGGCCCGACGCGTCAGGCGCGATCCAGGCGCAGCCGGTGAGGTCCCGCAGGAGTGAACCCGACCCGGCAGGCCGTGGCGCAGGCGCGGCACCTGGTGGTCAAGGTCGGCTCGTCTTCGCTCACCACGGCAGCCGGTGGGCTGGATCGGGCCAGGTTGGACACCCTGGTGGACGCGTTGGCCGCCCGCGTCGCGGCCGGTACCCATCTGGTGCTGGTGTCCTCCGGTGCCATCGCTGCCGGGTTGGCTCCGCTGGGGTTACGCCGCCGGCCCCGCGATCTGGCCACTCAACAAGCCGCGGCCAGCGTCGGGCAACTGGCGCTCGGATACGCCTACACCCAATCCTGGGCGCGGCATGGCCGCACTGTTGGCCAGGTGCTGCTGACCTCTGACGATATGGTCCGCCGCGCGCACTATCGCAATGCGCAGCGCACCTTCGCCCGGCTGCGCGGCCTGGGGGTGGTGCCGGTGGTCAACGAGAACGACACTGTGGTCACCGACGAGATCCGCTTCGGAGACAACGACCGGCTCGCGGCCCTGGTCGCGCACCTGGTCGGTGCGGAGGGGTTGGTGTTGCTCTCCGACGTCAGCGGGCTCTACGACAGTGACCCCCGGCTCGGCGCCGCTGGGCTGATCGCGGAGGTGACCGGACCGGCTGACCTGCACGGAGTGCAGGTTGGTACCGGTGGTGCGCTGGGTACCGGGGGAATGGCCTCCAAGCTCGGCGCCGCGACGCTGGCCTCGCAATCCGGGGTGCCGGTGCTGATTGCCGCCGCGACACAGGTCGAGCGAGCCCTGGGGGCCGCCGACGTTGGAACGGCATTCGCGCTCACCGGGGCGCGGTTATCGGCCCGCCGGTTCTGGCTGCGTCACGCCGCGGGTGCGGTCGGCCGGCTACAGCTCGACGACGGGGCGGTCAGCGCGGTGGTGCACCGTCGGCGTTCGCTGCTCGCCGCCGGCATCACCGGCGTCGAGGGTGACTTCGAGGCCGGCGACGTCGTGGAGCTGATCGACGGGCGAGGCATCGTGGTCGCCAGGGGAATGGTCGGGTTCGACGCGGCGGAGCTGCCCGAGTTGATCGGCCGCTCGACCCGTGACCTGCCTGCCGAACTGCGCCGCGAAGTCGTCCACGCCGACGACCTTGTGCCGGTGTGAACACCGGCTCGTGAGTGGGACACAGCTTCCTAGCACTTCGGTGGGCTAGCACTCAACGCCACTCACGAGTGGGTTGCGAGGGCGAAGGGGAGTACGGCGGGCGCTCCGGCGTGGCGTAAGGCACGAGCGGCCACGGTGAGTGTCCAGCCCGTGTCCACCCGGTCATCCACCAGCAGCACCGGACCGTCCAGTGCGGGGAGTTCAGGCGCTCGCAGCGAATCCAGCAGTGCTGCGGCGCGATGCGCCGAGTTCGCCGTCGAGGGGATGGGTCCGGCGCTGGTCATCATGCCCAGCAGCGGTAACCGACCCACCGCGGCGATCCGCTCGGCGAGATGGAGCACCAGTTCGGGCCGCGACCGGGAATCCATCGCAACGATGCCCACCGGGCGCGCCGGCCAGTCCCAGCCGGCCAATGCGGCGATGCAGGCGTTGAGCAGCTCACCTGACAACAGCCCGGCTGAGCTTGCCGAGAAGACGTCCCGCAGCTGGGCACCCCAGCCCAGATCGGTCAGCCGGCCCACCGCTCGCCCCGTTTCGGGCAGCTCGGCAGCCGGGATACGCCCGGTGAGGCCCAGACCCCAGGCCGCGAGACCGGTTGGCCACTGCCGCCGCGGCACGATCTCCACGCCCGGGCGCCGAAGTAGCTTGCGAGCGGCAGTGTGGGCGGCGGCTGGGACGTCGGGCGACCAGCACCGGTCGGTGCAGTTGTCGCAGCGCCCGCACGGGGCGGCGGCGGGGTCGTCCAGCGCCCGGCGGAGGAACTCCATCCGGCACCCTTCGGTGCTCACATAGGACGACATCGCCTGTTGCTCGGCGTGGCGGGCCTGCGCTATGCGGGTGTAGCGCTGAGCGTCGTAGTGCCATGGTTGGCTGGTCGCGATCCAACCGCCGCGCACCCGTCGGACCGCGCCGTCCACGTCGAGCACCTTGAGAACGACCTCCAGCCGGGTTCGCCCCAGCTCCACTCGGGACTCCAGCAATGGTGTCGACAATGGACCTTCTGCTGCGCCGAGAACTTGCAGAATCTGTCGCACCACGTGCTCGGCGGGGAAGGCGAGCGAGGCGAAGTAGGCCCAGATGTCGCGGTCCTCGGGCCCCGGCAGCAGCAGCACCTCGGCCCGGGCCACCCCACGTCCGGCCCGACCGACCTGCTGGTAGTAGGCGATCGGCGAGGCTGGGGCACCCAGATGTACGACGAACCCCAGATCCGGTTTGTCGAACCCCATACCCAACGCCGAGGTGGCGATCACCGCCTTGACCCGGTTGCCCAGCAGGTCGGCCTCGATCGACTCGCGTTGCGCTGGGTCGGTGCTCCCGGTGTAGGCGACCACCGCGTGCCCGGCCGCGGACAGAAACGCCGCGCCGTCCTGCGCCGCAGCCACGGTGAGCACATAAACGATCCCGGAGCCCGGCAGCTCGCCGAGGTGCGCCGCCAGCCAGGCCAGCCGCTGCTCCGAGGTCGCGAGCCGCAGCACCCCCAGATGGAGCGAGTCGCGATCCAATGATCCGCGAAGCACCAGCGCGTCCCCGCCGACGGAGATGGCGAGCTGCTCGGCGACGTCGCGCACCACCCGGTCGTTCGCGGTCGCCGTGGTGGCGAGCACGGGTACCCCGGCCGGTAGTTCGGTGAGCAGGGTGCGCAGCCGGCGGTAGTCGGGCCGGAAATCATGGCCCCAGTCGGAGATGCAGTGCGCCTCGTCGACGACCAGCATCCCTGCCGTGGCCGTCAACGAGGGCAGCACGGCGTCCCGGAAGTCGGGGTTGTTCAATCGCTCCGGACTCACCAGCAGCACGTCGAGCTCGCCGGCAGCCACCCGATCCTGCACCTGGGTCCAGGAGTCCCTGTTGGACGAGTTGATCGTCGCCGCGCGTACTCCGGCCCGGCCCGCGGCGTCGATCTGGTTACGCATCAACGCCAGCAGCGGTGAGACGATCACCGTCGGCCCCGCACCTGCGGCCCGCAACAGTGCGGTGGCCACGAAGTACACCGCCGACTTGCCCCAGCCGGTGCGCTGCACGACCAGCGCGCGGCGCCGGTGCGCCACCAGCGCCTCTATCGCGGTCCACTGGTCGTCCCGTAACCGTGCGCCAGATCCCGCCAGTGCCTCGAGTACCGCCTGTGCACTGCTGTGCAGCGCAGTGGGCTGATTGATGGATGTCACGTCGCCATGCTCTCCCACCACTGGCGCCAACCTCCCCGTAGGCTCGGGAGCCGTGCAGCTCCGAACGACCCCTGAGATGTCTACCGAGTCTGCGGCCAACGTCGTCGCCGGGTGTGCCCGACAGGCGCAGCGCGCCGCTCCCAGCCTGGCAACCGCGTCCGACAAGGCCATCGATGCCGCGCTGGACGCCATGGCGCAGCGGCTGACCGGCACCGCCGCGCAGGTGCTGGCCGCCAACGCCGCGGACATCGCCGCGGCTGAGCAGTCCGGCATGACCCAGGCGCTGATCGACCGGCTGCGTCTGGGTGAGGAGCGGCTAGCTGAGATGGCCGGCCAGCTCGCCCTGCTTGCCCGGGTGTCGTTCCCGGCCCGGGACCGGGTGCTGGAAGATCGTCCGGACGGATTGCGGCTGATCGAGCGTCGCCGCCCGGTCGGTGTGGTGGGTGCCACCTTCGAGGCCCGTCCCAACGTCACCGTCGACGTCGCCTCGCAGCTGGTGAAGTCCCGCAACGCCGGGGTGCTGCGGACTGGGTCGGCGGCACTGCGCAGCGCGCTGGCATTGTGTGAGCACGTCATCGCGCCCGCGCTGACCGAGGCCGGGTTGGACCCGGATGCCGTGCAACTGGTGCCCGACCCACGCCGGGACACCGCCGTCGCCCTCGTGCAGCAACCCGAGCTGATCCCGCTGGTCATCGTGCGGGGCAGCGGCGAGACCACCCGGATATTGGCCGCCGAGGGAGCCCGTCACGGGGTTCGGGTGCTGGCACACGCCGACGGTGGTGGCGTGCTGTACGTCGACGCGGCAGCTGACCCCGTGCTGGCCGTCGAGCTGCTGGTGGGCGGGCTGGACCGGCTGGGCGTCTGCAACCGGGTCAACCTCCTGCTGGTCGCCGACAGCGTCCCGGACCAGCTATATGCTGCGCTGCTTGAAACCGCCCGACAGCACGGGATCGCATTGTCCCTGCCGCCGCACGACCACCCGCTGGGGCACGAATGGGCGTTGGACACCGGCCGGGAGGCGACGCTGACCGTGAGCCGGGTGACCGGTCCCGGACACGCTGCCCACGTTGCGAACCAGGAGACCTCCGGACTGGCCGCCACGATCGTCACCCACGATGAGGCCGCCGCCAATGAGTTCCTGGACAGCTACGCCGGCACCGGGGCGTTCTGGAACGCCAGCACCCGGCTGCTCGACGGCTTCAAGCTACGGCGGGTCCCGGAGACCGGGATCAACGTCGACCGGGTGCCCGGGCCACGCGGGCCGGTCACCTTCGCCGACCTGTACCTGCGGCAGTTCGTGATCATCCCGACGCATTGGACTTGCGGATGAGACCGAGGTAACCAGCGATGGCCAGCGTCGCCAGCGTCCACACCAGGGCCTGGAGCACCCAGGTGGATGCGGTGAACGCTTCGCCGGCTGGACTGGATGTGTCGAAATCGCAGCGGTTGCCGATGCGGGCCGGGGCCAGCGGCACGCTGCGGTCAATCCCGACTCCGATCTGCTCGACCAGGGAGCACGGTGACCTGGGATTGAGCGCTTGGCTGGTGTGTGCGGTGACATAGCGGCCTGGGCCCAGGGTGGTGTGCCCGGCGGCAATACCCAGCCCCGCCGCGATCATGAGCACCAGCAGGAGGGCTACGACAGCCCGACTGCTTCGGTAGCCGTATCCGGCGAGTGCTCCCCAGAGCCAGTGCGCACCCTTGCTCAGCCGGCCGCCGACATCGCCGCGGCGGTAAAGATCCCGCTGCTGGGCCATGAGGACTTCCCGCGCGGCGGATTCGTGGCCACCGGCTCTCAGTGCTGCAGCAAGCTGATGGTAGGGCTGAGGTCGATAGTCACGGGTGTGGTGGATGATCAGGTGCAGCCACTCATGCCACTCGACCGCATGAATCGACGTATAGGCAAGGCCGGATAGCGTGATCTGATGCGCCGGTACTGCGCAGCGTGTCGTCTTGGCAGCACCCTGTGGGCAGACTACCTGGGCGGGTAGGAACAGGTGCTTGGCTGCGGCGTCCTCCAGGTCAAGGACAGGGCCGGCCGGATTGGTCAGCTTCGCGTGGCTGAGGTTGAGTTGACCGCTGATGTGGGCGTCGGCGAGTCG
>JRHI01000997.1_pt1 | contig 27002 bp, 26 predicted proteins | sample 215371 | NCBI WGS metagenome assembly JRHI01 (sample SAMN02929681, study PRJNA255918) | sediment metagenome | biome: cave system; feature: Ice Cave; material: Sediment; isolation source: sediment from deep within a dark volcanic ice cave with no known source of... ...
CGGCGCATCAACGGATACCAGTCGATCTCCCTTGAAAACGCCGAGGCGGCGTGAGATGCTCATGACGCCGATGCTACGCCGCTGAACGAATGTCCCCGATAATCGGCACGACCTCCATCTGCTACCGCCACTTGTTCAAGGATATTGCCTATTATATCACAATATGCGAATATAAGAAAGTATGCGACATGAATTTAAAGCGCAATTTTTCAAAGTTCTTGCGCATCCGAGGCGGATCCAGATAATCGACGCCCTTCGAGGCGGTCCTACGAGCGTCGGCGATCTACGAGATAAGCTCAATTTCGAGCAGTCGACGCTTTCTCAGCAGCTCGCGTTCCTTCGTGCTCGAGGTTTTGTTCAAACGGAGCGTCGTGGTACGACGGTCCTATATACCGTCACGGACCCGGCGATTTGGAAGCTTCTCGATTCGGCACTGGAGATTTTTGATAACCAACTGGTGACGGTCAAGCACGTTCTCGAAGATCTCAGCCGCGGAGCATAGCGGTGCTCGTTCGCCTAACCGGAGTTTGCTTCATCGTCGCATTGGCAGTATTTTCAGGATTGCTTGCGGCAATCGCCTTCGGAATTCCAGCGGGCCCTGAAGCAGCTCACGCGATCGGAGTTGGTCAAGTTCCCCTGCTCGAGCTGAGTTTCGGTCTTACAAACCTCGCCGCACCGTTTCTTGTGATCATCGCGATTCTAGCATTCGTGGTTGCGCTTTGGAGCGTACGCCGAGCCCGCTCAGTCGAGGCCGCCTTAATAGCGGGATTCATAGCGGCGATGATCTGCGTCCTTTCTGCGCGTAGCATTACCGCTTTCTTTCTCGCGTGGGAAGCCATGTCGTTAATCTCGGCTTTCCTCGTGGCCGCACATCACGAACGGCGATTTGTGCGCCGAACGACGTTTCTCTACCTCGTCATCGCTCAAAGCGGAGCGCTCTGTATTCTCACAGCGCTCATTATACTGGCGACTCACGCGGGTAGTCCGCTTTTCGGTGAGATCGCGCACCATGCAAACTCTCTTTCAGCTGGAAGCCGTAACATCGTGTTCGCTCTCGCCCTCATCGGATTCGGATCGAAAGCAGGCTTGATGCCGTTGCACTTTTGGCTTCCGCGGGCCCATCCCGTCGCGCCTGCCGCCGCGTCCGCGCTGCTTTCAGGCGCGATGCTTAAAGTTGCGCTCTACGGCTTGCTCGTCGTCACGCTAGAGCTCGCCGCCCCGGCGCCTCCGGCGTGGGGCATCGTGCTCGTCGTCGTCGGATCGCTGACGGCGCTTGGCGGCGTAATCTATGCCGTCGTCGAGCGAGATTTTAAACGTCTTCTCGCTTACTCGAGCGTCGAAAACGTCGGAATTATCGTGCTTGCAATAGGCGTCTCACTCTTGGGTAGCGCTACCGGAAATGTGGTTGTGGCGAACTTGGCCTTGGTCGCCGCGGTTTTTCACGCCTTCAATCATGCGCTTTTCAAATCGCTTCTTTTCCTAGGCGCGGGCATCGTGAACGATCTCGAAGGCACGGTCAATCTCGAACGCCTCGGCGGCCTGTGGCACACGTTACGCTGGACGGCCCCATTCGTACTGGTTGGATGTGCCGCGATCGTGGGCGTCCCACTCCTCAACGGTTTCGCATCCGAATGGCTCGTCTTCGAAAGCATGATCGCGATGCTCGTGGCTGGTGATGTGGCACTGAAGTTCTTGATGATTGCGGCGCTTGCGGCGCTCGCGCTTACGAGCGGACTCGCCGCCACGTGCTTCGTCAAGCTCTTCGGCACGGCGTTTCTCGGTTCGGCGCGTCGTCCCGTCGCCGCACGCGCGAGCGAAATATGGGGCTTCGAAACAGCGGCGATCGCCTCGCTTGCTGGACTCTGTCTACTTTTCGGCGTCGCGCCGATGCTCGCCGTCTGGCCGCTTTTGCACGTTGTCGCCTCGGTGTTACCGTCGACGCCCAATTTGGGAAGCCCGATCGCGATGTTGCCCGCGTTGCCGCTCTCGCTTATGGTGTTGCCGCTCTTCGGTGGCGCTCTATCGATTCTCGCCGCACGCCGCCTCGGTGTTCGCTCCGTGCCGACGTGGACGTGCGGCTCGACCGTAACGCCAGCCGCACAATACTCGGCGACGGCCTTCTCGAAGCCGCTGCGCACGATCTTCGCCTTTCTCCTCATTCCCGATCAAAGTCGACTCGTCGAAACCGGGACGTCTTCGTGGTTTCCAAACCGCATCGTGTACCGGACGAAGAGCCGTTACCTCATCGATGAGTTTGCCCGGAGCATCGCGGCCTTCACACTCATTTTCGCACGACGATCGCGAGCGCTCCAGAGCGGAAGCCTGCGGCTGTACATCGCATACGCGATTCTGGCGCTTATCGTGACCGTGGCGATCGCAAGATGAGCGTTCTTCAGATGCTGGCCATCGCGGCGCTCGCGCCCCTTGCCCACGGGCTCCTCAAACGACTTCGCGCGAATTTGCAAGGGCGCCCCGGCCCGTCACCGATCCAGCCGTACCGTAATCTTACGAAATTGTTTCGTAAGGAAGCGGTCCTGCCGAGTTGCATGTCCCCGCTCGCCCTTGCGGCACCCGGAGTTTCACTCGGCGTCGCGTTGACGTTCGCCGCAATCGTACCCATCGCTTCAAGGCCTGTCGCTTCGCCGATCGACATCGTCGCGCTCGTCTTTCTGCTTGGCGCGAGCAGATTTCTAATGGCGCTCTGCGCGCTCGACACGCGAAGCGCGTTTGCGGGGATGGGTAGTAGCCGTGAGATGACCTTTAGCAGTGTTGTCGAGCCGACGTTGCTTCTTGCTCTTCTCGGTGCAGCAAGCATCGGCCGTGGAACGCAGCTTTCCGCGCTGGCCACGCTTCCCTTCGGACTCGCGGGATTGCTTGCGTTACTGGCCTTTCTCTTCGTCGTGCTTGCCGAGACGGCACGCGTCCCGATCGATAATCAAGAGACGCATTTTGAACTGACGATGATCCACGAAGCGCTCGTACTCGAGTTCTCCGGATGGCAACTCGCGATGCTCGAGCTCGCGTCATACGTGCGGCAAGCGTGCTTTCTGCTTCTCGCCGTAGCGCTTCTGCCCGGCTCGGCGCTTTGGTCACACGTTTTGTGGATTGTGGCGCTCGTTTTCGGCATCAGCATCGTCGAGACGCTTTTCGCGAAGCTTCGTCTTTTCGAAGTGCCGCAATTGCTCACGACGGCATTCATCCTCGCCCTCACAAGTATTGGTCTACGAGTCGCCTCGGGATCATCGTTATGATTGGACTCGTGCTGCTTTTCGCCGGTGCACTCTTACTCATGGACGGACGCACGTCTCAGGTCCTCATCGCCTACGTCGTCCTCGCATTGACGACGAGCCTCATTATCGCCCCCGTCGCCGTAGCAACGCCGATCGCCCTCCTCTTTTTTGTCATCTCGACGTTACTTAAAGTGGTGCTCGCGCCGGTTGGCTTCGTGTTGTTCCTGCGAGCGAATCCGGCAGCCGGGGATTTGCGACCGTCGATCACCATGCCACTGCGGCTGCTTTTGGCGATCGGCTTCGTGCTCGTATCGCGTGCCGTCTCGCACGTACCGGCGTTCGGCGGTACGCCGATGATCGACGTCGTCGCGTTTCTCGTTTTGTGCGGGGTCGGCATGCTCGTCGTGCATCGGAACCTCTTAGCCGATATGATCGGACTCCTCGTGTTAGGTGTCGCCGTCAATCTCGCCGGCGCCGTTCTCGCGCCGACATTGCCGGAATCGGTCGAACTTGGCGCGACGTTCGATGCGCTCGTCGCGACGTTTCTGGGGCTCACGCTGGTGCGCGCTATCGTGATGCAGAATCCGTTGCTCGATGTCGAATACTTGCGAAAGTTACGTGGATGACTGGATTTATTGTTGCCGCACCGTTGCTCCTCGCACTCATTACCGTCGCGATCCAATATCGGCAGACGAGACAGTTTGCTCGCATCGTCCTCGCGCTCTGCGCCGCGTTGTTACCACTAGCACTTGTCCGCACACTCGACGGACTATCGCTCGTGTTCGTCGCGATCGTGTCGATCCTCGGCTTCGCAGCGACGGTTTTTTCAGCTGGTACCTTTACGACTGGATGGGAATCCGCCGACACGATCTGGTCGCGTAAGTCGATCTATTTCGTTTTGCTCGGTGCGTTCTGGAGCGCCATGCTCCTCGCCGTCGTCGCCGATAACTTCGCTACGCTGTGGCTCGGAATTTCGGCGACGACCTTAGCGACGGCGTTCTTGGTCGGCTTTAGCGGAGAGCCCGCCGCTCTCGAAGCCGCGTGGAAGTATCTCGTGCTTTGCAGTGTGGGCCTCGGGTTCGCTTTGCTCGGGATCATCGTCCTCGGCCACATTTCTATTGCGAACGGCCTCGATGCGCGAACGGCGTTGTCATGGGTAAGTATCTCGTCACACCCCGCGGCGCATACGACGGTTCCACTCGCCCGGCTCGCAACCGCGCTGATGCTCATCGGCTTCGCGACGAAGGCCGGGCTCGTGCCGATGCACGCATGGCTACCAGACGCGCACTCGAAATCTCCGGCGCCCATCAGCGCGCTGCTCTCCGGAGTCCTCGTCTCCTGTGCGCTCTACGCAATCATGCGAACGCTCTCGACCGGGACAGTGCTCGGCAGCGGACCCCTGCTGCATTCCATGTTGCAGTGGCTCGGGGCGCTTTCGATCGTCGTCGCAAGCGTGTTAATGCTCAGCCAACGCGATCTCAAGCGTTTACTTGCCTATTCGACCATTGAGCACGCCGGCATCGTCGCACTCGCGTTCGGCTTCGGCGGGGACCTAGGGCTTTTTGCGGGGCTTTTACATATCGTTGCCCACGCCTTCGCCAAATCGAGCGCATTTTTTGCAGCAGGCCTCATTCAGCGCGAACAGCAAACGACTGAATTTAGCCGCCTACACGCGCTTTGGAACAGCGGATCCTCGGGCCGATTCTTACTTGGATCGCTCACCGCGCTTTCGGGGATGCCCCCTTTCGGCGTGTTCGTAAGCGAATTTCTTCTCGTCCTCGCCGGCGTCGCCGCCGGGGCGTGGATACCACTATGCATTGGCCTCATTGGTTTGCTGCTCGCGTTCTCGGCAATCGCACGCGTTGCAATCGACGTCGAGTCGGGACATCCACACGCTAGGCCGTCACTCGAGGTTTTGCGCGTTCCCGGCTCGACATTCGGACTCCCACACGTACGCGGTGCCGCAGTCTTGCCTCGACTAGCCTCTGGCGTTGCGGCAGCAGTCCTCATCGTTGCGGTCGGTGTCTCCGTCGTCCCGTGGACTATCGTCGGAAGCCAACTGTACACGACGGCGACGCACCTCGAAATCAACCGATGATGCGTGCACGTGTTGATACTATCGATCTCGCAGCACGGCTCGACGATGCATTCGAACGGTCGATTCTTCTTGGAGCCTACGCGGCTGGCGAAGAGATCGTTTACGTTCTGCTCCAGCCGCATGGTCCGTGGGTCGTCACGCAAAGAATCCAGGAGGGGAGGCGAGCACATGCGTTCTCAGGGCGCTTTCCTCTTTTGTCGTGGGACGAGCGGGAAATAGCGGCGTCGATGAATGTCAACTTCGATGAGCTACCCGATTCGCGGCCGCTCAATATTACACGAGACGCAGATCCCGCTGCCGTCGTCGCACGCGGCGAAGGGCTGATGCAATTCGTCGTCGGTCCCGTCCATGCGGGCGTCAACGAACCGGGCCGCTTTACGTTCAGTTCGGGAGGCGAGACCGTCGTGCATCTCGACGCGCAGTTATCGTTCACGCATCGCGGCGTCGAGCAGCATCTCCAGGGTATGTCGGCGCTACAAGCGGCCCCCTACGTCGCGCGGATCTGCGGATCGTGTAGTGCGGCACGTTCGTTTGCATACGCACGAGCGATCGAGGAACGCGCGGGCGTTTCTCTTCCAGAAAGTGTCGAAGTTGCGAGAATCGTCATCGCGGAACTCGAGCGGCTGTACAATCACGTTTCCGATTTAGCTGGAAGTGCATCGGGTGCGGGTTTCGGCCCGGGCAGCGCGCGGGGTTTGGCGCTCAAAGAAGAGTTGATGCGCCTCAACGCTCTCGGGACGGGACATCGCCTCTTATTCGATGCGATCGTTCCCGGTGGCGTTAGCGCGTATGCTGGCGAGCATCTCGTATCGATCGGGCGCGAGGTGTCACGGTTGACAGCCCACGTTGAGCGATATCTTGATGATCTTTTTCGGAACGCGTCGCTAATTTCTCGCTGGCATCGGACGGGCGTCGTTCATCATGCTACGGCAAAAGCATATGGCGCCGTAGGGCCGACGCTTCGCGCCTCCAAAGGAAATCACGACGTTCGGACGCTTTCACCATACGGAGCATACGGGGACCACGTGCCGCGAGTTGCGACCGCGGTCACAGGCGACGTCTTCGCACGCTGCTCGATTAAACGCAACGAGATTCTTGATTCATTCCGGCTTATCGCCGAATCACTCGAAGAACTCCGCGAGCCGATATCGCTTCCTGTCGACGTCGTAGCGCACGCTGGGAGATCTTTTGCGGTCGTTGAGGGGCCACGCGGTGCGGAGGTCGTCGCACTTCACGTCGATGATCGAGGCACCGTCGAACGCGCGCATTTTATCTCCGCTTCCTATCGAAACTGGCCGATCGTTGCTGAGGCGATGAACGGGAATATTATCCCGGACTTTCCACTCGTCAATCATAGTTTTAGCCTCTGCTATGCCTGCGCGGATAGATAGATGCCGCCACGTCGATGTCCGCTACACAGTTAAGGAAGTATGTTTAGTAAATCACTTGGGATTCGACATCTTAATTGCGGGAGCTGTAATGGGTGCGAGCAAGAACTGAACGCCGTGAGTAACACCTTTTACGATATCACACGGGACGGCTGGGACATCGTCGCTTCACCCCGCCATGCCGATGTCATAACGGTAACCGGCCCGATGACGGAGGCGATGCGGCTGGCGAGCCGCGATACAATTGAGGCCGCATCGAAGCCGTGTATCTTGCTGGGTATTGGAGATTGTGCTGCCGGAATGGGACCGTGGACGGCTGCGGAGTCTGCCGGATACGGCGCTGGAGTCGAGCTTGAAGCTCATGTCTTGGTTCTTGGCTGTCCGCCGTCACCTAACGATATTCGGGCAGGCTTGCGAGCCGCAGCAAATCGGTTGAATCACGAACACACGGATGACCGAGCAGGAACAACTCCCGTTCAATCAATCAGTAACGAGTTGTACTCTACCGTACCTTGGCACGATACTATCACGAAACGAGATGACGCTTGAAACGATATGAATTTAAAATAGTTTTCCTCGATCGAATCCAACTACGCGACGAATACTCAGAAGCAACCACAAATCTGAACGGGTTTGGCGCGAAGGGATGGCACATCGTGCATGTCCGAGAAGACGCGAGAAACGAGCGCGATTTAGCATTTTACCTCGAACGGGAGTGCGCCGAATAACCCGCGCGAAGGGAAGCGACTCCTTCGGTACTGACGAGCCTTTTCTGGCTGCTACGCTCGCATGTCTACCTCATCGATTTCCAATGAGAATGCTCGATAAGCTGGAGTATTTGTCAGCGACAACCGCGCGTGGATTTAAGAACCTCTCTGCCAACGAACCTTGGTTCCCTTCGACCGCTGGTAGTTGTCCAAGAATGCTCATCATTGAATCGATGGCTCAGCTAGCGGGATTTCTGGTCATTACGCCCGTTGAATCCGGGCGCAGAGCCGTCGTGCTCGTGGGGATCTCCAAAGCACGCTTTACGCGGTCCGCCTTTCCCGGCCAGCGCCTGGAAATGGAGGCTAATCTTTTGCGACTGCGCGGGGGAGCCGGTTGGGTTTCAGTTTCGGCGGCGATCGGCGGCGGTCCCATCTGCACCGCGAAATTGAGTTTTGGCATTCTTAAGGCCGCAGATGCGGCAGCGTCACACGAACAGCATGATACAGATTGAAGATCGACTTCGTCATCCCCACGACGCGAAAGCGTTTTACGTGACATGTCGTGAATAGAAAGGTGCTAACGCGCGGATAGAGGTCGAGCCCTAACGTATGGTTCTGCTGTCTTCGAGCGAGTGAGGAACTCAACGAACGATGCCACTTAATTCGATGAAACTCGAACGAGCCAACTCGCGGTTGACAGAGTTGCGTCGTCGACTAAACGACGGTAAATCGCACGATGTTGAAGAGATGCAGCGAGAGTTAACGCCGTCAGCGAACGACGACGCGGCCGCTATCGCTACATCTTCATTTTAGCATGCGATCCGTGCTGATCGACTTGGGCCGCGAACCAGCTATGCACGGCCGCGACGAGTTGCGGATCGCGGCTCTCGTACCTGACTGCCGCCCCATTTGGAACGTCGATGTAGTTAACGCGAATGCGCTTAACCCCGGCCCGCAACGCAGCGAGACCTGGCATGTCCATCCCATGGATTGCGGCGGGATCGCGGTAATCACCGTCAGCAAACGCGACAGCTTCCTTGTGTGTTGGCGCCGCGATAAGACGGACCCAGTACGGTCGCGTTAAGACGGACCCACCTGGGAGGCGGTTTTCCGTTTCGCGGTACTCGTCCCTTGCGTCTTGGCGCGCATGCGGTAACTGTCGCCTTTGAGGCTCAAGACGTGGCTGTGGTGTAGGAGCCGATCGAGCAACGCGCCGGCGAGCGTCGTATCGGAAAAGATCTGGGCCCAATCGGCGAACGGCTTGTTGCTGGTAATGATCGTCGACCGATGTTCGTAGCGCTGGCAAATCAATTGAAAGAGCCACGTCGCGGCAGACTTGTCGAATTCGACGTAGCCGAGTTCGTCGATGATGAGGAGTGGAACGGTATTAAGGTGGCGCTGCTTATGCCCGGGAATACCGTCGGGTTGAGCAAGCCGAATCTGGTCGAGCAAGTCCTGAGCGGTAAGGAAATAGACGCGATGACCGGCTTGCAACGCACGCACGGCAAGGCCGATTGAGAGATGCGTTTTCCCAACGCCCGGCGGTCCGAGAAGGACGACGTTTTCGGCGCGATCGATGAATGCGAGCGATTGCAATGTCGTGACGACCTTGCGATCGAGCGACGGTTGTGCGTCGAAGTCGAAGGAATCGAGGCTCTTGAGAACGGGAAGGTGCGCGAGTTTCGTGCGCACGGTTATGCTGCGTTCTTGTCGTGCGGCAAGCTCGTCCGCGAGCAGATGATCGACGAACTCCAAGGGCGAGAAGTCCCGGTCGGCGGCTGCGCGTAGGTGCGTCGGCAACGTCTCCGCGGCCGTCTGAAGGCGCAACTGCATGAGCGCTTGGATGACGCGATCGTTTACCAAGTCGCTCATGCCACAGCTACATCGTAGGAGGCGAGCGAACGTTGCTCGACGTCAACATGCGGCAGCGAAGACGCCATCGCCGGTAACGCAACACGCGGCGTTCCACCGAAACGATGGCAGAGCGTTGTAAGCGTTCCCCGTTTAACGACGGCGAACTGCAGGAGACTCTCGATCGAGCCGGTGACAACGGCAGCACCGTATTCATCATGACGCTCAAGAACTTCGCGAAGGAGCGCGAGCGGCGCGTGCGGCGCTTTGTGCTCGATGGCTTCGACGTACCGTCGGCCGACTTCGCCTAGTCGATCGACGATCGCCTCACCAAGTTGAGCAAAACGTTCGTGCCGAGGCGACGGAGGAGGCGGCAGATGCTGCGAATTTTGCACGGGGCGGACTCCGTACGCCGGATATGGGTGCTGCGCGACGATCGTTCCGTCGATAATGAACGTGAGATGTTCTGGACGACATTGGAGCGTAACGGCTTTTCGCGCGTGCTTTGCCGGTACCGAATACCGCACGCCGTTGAAGCTCACCAGAGCGTACGCATCAGCGACGCGCGAAGCCTCAAGGACCACGTCGTATTCGCATACGGCTTTCAACGCTTGCCGCTCGATGGTAAAACGATCGCAGGGGCGCTCACGAGTAATGCGATGTACGCGACTGTTCGCGCGCTGGTTCAACCACCGGAGCGCTTCGGCGTTGAAGTCGTCGATATCGATCGCGTCGCGGCCAACGAAGAACCGCTCACGGACGAAGCGCACAATTCGTTCGACGCGGCCTTTCGTCTTCGGACGCATCGGAAAATGCGCTATCGGACGAAAACCGTACCCGACCGCCATCGCYTCGTACGACGGATGCCAACGAACCGTTCCGCCGGCTCGCGAGAGAACGCCGTTTTTGAGGTTATCGATGAGCACCTCCGACGGCACGCCGCCGAAGAATGCAAACGCACGACGATGGCAATCGAGCCACGTGAGCAGTTGCATGTCGGTCGTGACGCACACGAACAACGCGCGCGACCAGGCCATGATCGCGACGAAGGCGTAGAGCTTGCGCTGCACACCGCCGATTGAGACGATACCCATTTCGGCCCAATCGACCTGCAACTGTTGGCCTGGCTTGACGTAGAAGCGCGCTTCGGCCATGATCGCTTGGCGCGGGCGATGCGCACGAACGTACTCCTTAACGACCGTACGACCGCCGCTATACCCGCGGTCTTGCAACTCATCAAAAATGCGCTCGGCAAGTCCACTTCGACTTCACCTCGTCGGCGAACCACGCCGCGATCTGAGCCTTGTACGGCTCGATTGCAACGCCTTTCGCACGGCAACGCTTCCCCGTTGGGGGCGCCGTAGCGCGCAACGCTCGCCGGACGGCGTTCCGGCTGACCCCACGTAGGGCGGCAATCTTGCGAATGCTCAAGCCTTGCTGCTTGAGGATATGAAAATCCATCCATCGCTCCGAACGGTTGATGCGGATCCCTCCTGTCGGTGCTGACTCAACACCAACGCCTTTCAGGGGGGCTCCGCCATTTCCAGGCACCGGCCCGGCTCGGAGGTGGGTCCGCCTTAACCCGGCGGAAGTGGGTTCACCGTATCCCGGCGCCTACATGCAGATACCGGTCGAGCAGTTGACGGAAAGCACCGCTCGTTGCACTTAACTGGCGAAATGCCCTCACGCTAATCGTGATTGCCCTGCCGCGGACTTGGCAGTAGCAGTCATTCGCGGTGCTTGAGGCGCCCATCAGTAATGGAAAGGCTGACATTCCTTCGCGGCCGATGGTGCCGACTTCAATTTGGCTGCCGTCTTTCATTATGCGTTACGACGGAAAGGACGCAGTCGAGCGGGAAATACACCTCGCGAATCGGCTGCTCCGGCTCATAGATTTTTTGCCGCAGCGAAAGATTGATCAAATCACCCTGCTTCAGGATCATTGCCGTTTCCGACTCGCCGAGTTCTCGCAAGATAGCATTCTGCTGCAGTAGTTGGCGAGTCAAGGTCGATCCATTCAACGATGGATTTTTCATTGTTTTTGCCAAGTAGGTCTGTTCACCAAGGGAAGCTGACAGGTGAATTTGGTCAGCACTTCAATGTATCGGATAATATTCCTGGGACGTCTATGTGCGAATTCCGGCAGAGTTTGCCCACGCCACGAGCCCATACTCCAAGGGTGTCGAGGTTTGGTCGCCGACTCGATGCTTGGGATAGGCTCGGCGATGCCGTGGAGCAGCATTTATCGCTCAGATCGAAACCGTCGACCTCCAACGGCCCCCGTCGACGAGTTCTGTTTTCAATGGTGTCGCACTAAACTCGCGCATTATTCCGGCGCGCCGCGCGGAGCGTGGCGGTGATTGGTGCGAAACGTTCGCCCTGTCTCATGAAATTCTCGCGCTTTCGATCGGAGACGTTTGCGGTCATGGTGTTGATCGATTCGAGACCATGGTTGCCGTCCGCCAAACCGTACGCGATGCGGCCCGTTGCTTGGACCCGGCGAGAGCGCTCGCCCAGGCGAATCGTCTCCTTTGCCGTTCCGATCCGCCAACGTGTGCGACGGCAATTCTGGCTTTGCTGGATACGCGTCGCCGCACGGTGACTTTTGCGAACGCCGGACATCCGGCGCCGCTCATGACCAGCCCTGGCAATCAGCCGCGATTTTTGGAGTTTCAAGAGAAGGATTTTCCGCTGGGGTTTGATGTTCCGCTTGTGCCGGCCCTGCGTGTGGTGAGCTTGCCTGCGGAAACGTTGCTCGTGTTTTATACCGACGGCGTGACCGAGCACGAGCGCAAGCCGCTTCAAGGGGAACTCGAGTTGCTCAGCGCGGCGATGTTCGCGTATCACTATTCGGCTCTGCCGTCCGCTTCCGTGATCGAGCGACAAATGTCTCTCACGGGAGCAAACCTCGATGACGTTGCGATCCTTACCGCCTGGACACCGCCTGGACCGGCAATTCGCAACACTCTGCGAAGGTCCCTTAGCGCGTCATCGTTGATGAGCTCCTCGCAGATCGCCTAACTGATATGGTTTCGCGCAACAGTTAGAATCGGCCCAAGGCCTCACGAGACTGCCGAAGTGCAAAGCCGTCGACTCGCGGCACGCGATRAGTGTGGACCGATCGAGTCTGTCTGCTGCACGGCTACAGGGCGGCGGACCCGGCATTCTGAACGTGGTTGCGATGCTCGAAGCCCGGCGCGTGCGCGACCTCCCCAAAGTGCAACTGCACTGCCATCTCGAGGGCACGGTCGGCGCGAACACCTTCCTGCAATTGGCCCGCAGCCACAATGTCGATTTGGGGCCGCGCGCCGGGCTTGATGCCGAGGCGATCTACCGGTTCGAGTCGTTCGGTGAGTTCCTATTAACCTTCGCCGACGTCTGCAAAGCCCTACGAGCACCGCACGACTACGCGCGAATCGCGCACGAATACGTAGTCGACGCGATCACGCAGCAGGTTCGGTACGCCGAATTGTTCATCTCACCGTCGGTCTGGACATACTTCCACGGCGAACTCGATGTGCGGGCTGCGGTTGCGGCGATAAAGGGCGTCTTCGATGCCGCCCGCGATGCGATCGATGTGGTGCTGATTTGCGACGTCACCCGAAACTTCGGCCCCCAACGCGCGTTGGCGACCGCGCGGCTGGCAGTCGAACTACGCGATCTGGGGGTGATCGGAATCGGACTCGGCGGCGATGAAGCGAATTACCCGGCGCGCGATTACAGCGATGCCTTTCGATACGCGCGCGATCGCGGACTACGTTGTGTGGCGCACGCCGGTGAGGCGGCTGGCCCCGACAGCGTGCGCGAAGCGATCGACATTTTGGGCGCCGAACGGATCGGTCACGGAGTGCGTGCAATCGAAGCCCCATTGCTGGTTGCCGAGTTGGCGCGGCGCCGCATTGCCCTCGAGATCTGTCCGACTTCGAACCATCTCACCGGCGTAGTCGCTCGCGACGTACCGCACCCGCTCGGCGAGCTGGATGCTAGCGGCGTGCTATGCACGATCGACGCCGACGACCCGGCGCTGTTTTCGACCAGCATTACTGGCGAATACCGTTACGTCGAAGCACAATTCGGCGCCGAAACCGTCAATCGGCTGGCACGCAATGCGATCGATGCGAGTTTTGCGAACGCGGCTCGCAAAGCCGATTTGCTTGCCGAACTCGATGCATATCTAGCCCAGGCGACGCTGGATTCGATCACCTCCCCGGAGATAGAGACGGCGCGTCGAAATAAGCGCTAATGGCCGGTCACACGCACTTCGACGAGTCGACGGAGGAATATCTCGAAGCTATCTACCGGCTCGAACGCGAGGGCCCCGGGGTCACGACGTCCGGACTTGCGTCGGAATTGGGCGTGGCGGCGGGCTCGGTTTCCGGAATGCTGAAGAAGCTAGCAACGGACGGGTATATCGATCATCGCAGTCGTGGGGAAGTAAGACTCACCCCGCAGGGACTCGAGATCGCGGTGCGTGTTGTGCGCCGGAATCGTTTGGCCGAGTGCTTCTTGACGGACGTTCTTGGTATGTCGTGGGACGAAGTCTATCAAGAGGCATGCCGGCTCGAGCATGCGATTTCGGCGCGAGTCGAAGAACGGCTCGTCGTGTTGCTCGGCGATCCGAAAGTCTGTCCGCACGGCCATCCGATCCCGCCGGCCGACGGTTCGGAGCCACCACGCTTGGGCGTTCCGCTCGCGCAGCTCGCGGCCGGCGAGCGCGGAGTCGTGCATGGCGTGACCGAACACGTCCCTGAGATCCTGCGTTACCTCGCCGAGATCGGGCTGCGGCCGGGCTGCACGCTGGACGTCGTCGACAAGGCTCCGCTGGCCGGTCCGATGACGCTCGCGCTCGACGAAAAACGGCACGCGATCTCACTCGAACTGGCGCGAATGATTACCGTGTTGCCCCAGTGAGCGCCGGCGGCCGGTTCTCGCTAACGTCAGCCCTGGTGGCCATCAACGTGCTGGTGTACGCGTGGGTCGCGCTGACGGGCGGTTTTGACAGCACCCAATCGCTGGTCGACCACGGCGCCCTACTTGGCGTTCTGGTAGAACGAGGCCAGTACTGGCGCATCGTCAGCGCCGCTTTTTTGCACGCCGGTATCCTTCACATCGGACTCAACATGCTGGCGCTCTATCAAGTCGGCTCGTTTCTCGAGTCATTGACGGGCAGCGTGCGCTACGCAGTGATCTATGTGTTCGCGATGATCGGGGCGGGTATCGCGGTGGTCCTGTTCTCGTATAGCGATGTGACCGTCGGCGCCAGCGGGGCCATCTTCGGCTTATTTGGAGCACTGGTCGCGATCGGTATCCGCTTGGGTCAGCGCGGCCGGAGTTTGGTCATGCAAACACTGCCGGTCATTGGGCTCAACCTCGCATTCGGGTTTGCGGTTCCGCACATCTCCAACGCCGGTCATATCGGCGGATTGATCAGCGGCTTCGTCGCCGGCTTCGCGGTGTCGCTCATGCTTCCACAGCGCCTGGCCGCACTGCGGGACCCCACAATCGACAACGAGGTGGCGTGAGGGCGCCGACGATCTCACTCGATGAACTATTCGGTCCCGCGGGACCGCTGGCGAGTGCTTTGGCCGGGTTCGAGCCACGTCGCGGTCAGGTGCAAATGGCGAAGTGCATTGAGCGGGGGTTTCTCGAAGGCGCACACACCATCGTCGAAGCGGGTACCGGGATCGGCAAATCGCTAGCCTACCTCGTCCCCGCAATTCGCAGCCGGAAGAAGATTGTGGTTTCCACTGGAACGATCGCGCTCCAAGAACAGCTCGTCCGCAAGGACATTCCACTAGTCGTGCGCGCGCTCAATGTTCCGCTGCGAGTCGAATTGCTGAAAGGCCGCAACAATTACCTGTGCCGCTCCAAACTCGATCGGATGCGCGCCGACCGGTTGGTCGCTCAAAGCGGGTCGATGGAGGCGATGTGGTCGTGGGCCGAACACACCCAAACCGGTGACCGTTCGGAACTGCCGTTCGTACCGCCGGCGATGGAATGGGAAGCACTCGATGCCGACGCCGACGATTGCACGGGCGAATTCTGCGATCGCTTTCGCGACTGTTACTTTTTCGAGCGGCGCGATGCGGCAAAATATGCCGACATCGTTGTCGTCAATCACGCACTATTCTTCCTTGATTTGGCAATGGGCGGCGGCCTCTTACCGCCATACGACTATGCGGTGCTCGATGAGGCCCACCAGTGCGAACGCTGGGCGACTGCGGCGTTGACCGCCACCCTGTCGGCGGCGAGCGTCGGCCGGCTGCTGCGGCGATTGCATCGCAACTATAGTGTGCCGGCGAGCTTTGATGCTGAGATCGAAGAGGGGATGCGCGCCCTGGCCTCGGTGCTCGCACAGGTGCCCGGTGAACGCTATCCGCTGGCTGCCAATGAGGCGGCACCGGATGCGTTGCAGACGCTCGTCCGATCGTTCTACCGGCTGGAAAACTGGCTGTTCGCGAACTGGCAGGCGGCGCTGCGCTCTCCGTCGGCCAATCCGGCCGAGGCCGAGCGGCGGCGCGATCTTGCGATGCGCGGCGTTCTTGCCCACATCGCAACAATCGAGCGCACGACGTTGCCCAACGAGGAAGCAATTAGTTGGGTCGAGCGCGCTGAAAGCGACAGCCGATACGAAGTGAATTCGGCGCCGTTCGATGTCGCCGCCTATTTACGGGCGACTCTTTTCGACCGCGCCCAAAGCGTCGTGTTGACGAGCGCCACGATTACGACCGGCCGGTCGTTTGCGTTCTTGCGGGCGTCGCTGGGTGTCGACGAGGCGCAAGAGTACATCGCGCCGTCACCATTCGATTATGGAGCCCAAGCCCGGCTCTACGTCGCGCCGCCCGATTGCAATCCGAAGTCAGCCGGCTTTGCGCGGCGAGTCGCGCCGCTGATCGAAGAAACACTCGATCTGACCGACGGGCGTGCATTTGTACTGTTCACTTCGTATGCACGGCTGCGCGAACTCTACGCGCTGTTGCGCGAACGGTTGGCGTACCCGGTGCGATTGCAAGGCGAATTGCCGCGAGCCGCGCTGCTGGAATGGTTTCGCGCCACCAAGAACGCGGTACTGTTCGCGACCGGAACGTTTTGGGAGGGAATCGACGTCGTGGGCGATCAGCTGTCGTGCGTCATTATCGACCGGCTGCCATTCCCGTCGCCGAGCGATCCGCTGGTGGCCGCTCGCATGCAGGCGATTGAAAACGCTGGTCGATCGAGCTTCGAAGAGTACATGATCCCCTCGGCGATCGTCCGGCTCAAGCAAGGATTCGGTCGGTTGATCCGGTCGAAGACCGATCGAGGGCTCGTCGTGCTGCTCGACGGCCGCGCAGTTGCGATGCGCTACGGTTCGGCGATCGTGGACTCGCTACCGCCGGCGACCCGCGTCGACAATCTGAGCGAACTGCGGCAGTTCTTCGGTCAGTGACCCGCGACACCGGCGGAAGCTGAGCGGGCGCCATCGCGCTCGCGCCGGCGCTGCGCCTTCATGCGATTTCCGCAGACGGCCATACTGCACCATGTACACGAGCGATTCTTTGAATGGTCGTAGAAGGCCCAGCAACAACTGCGTTTGCGGCACGCCTTGAGCCGTTCCCACGTGCCGCTGGTCATTGCCCGATAGACGATCGCCAGCAAACGGCCGAGCGCCGCGTCAAAGCCGGCGGCGTTGGACTCCAAGCGCAGGCGCCGCCGTCCGGCGTCGAAAGCGAAAGAGAGGCTAGCGTGATGCGCCGCGGCGGCTAGCGAGTCGCCGGCGTGCGGATCCATTGGATCGCCGTGGTTGGCGTAGGCCAACTCGCGCAATGCCTCGCGAAACGCGCAAGCGCGGAGACGGCCCGTTTCGTCGATGGTGTCCTGCGGCCCGATCAGGGCGCGCTCGGCTAGCCATCCTTGGAGGGCACTCGGCGTCGTAAACTGGTCCCGCCGGTTCTCAAGGTTAATGGTATTTAAGAACTGCCGGACGATCTCGAGGTCACCGGGCGCAGCTTGGGGTGAGGTTTCCACTGGCATCAGTCTAACACCGTCAAAGCAATTTGGAAAGCTACATTATCACCTCCTAATTAGATTGACAAGCCACTATAGTACCCTGTATAATAGCTTAGCCAGTTATCTACACCGCGTAAGGACATCAAAATGTCATCAACCCAGAACCCATCCCTCCGCCGCCCAACCCCGCTTGACGGGGTGGCGGACGATCGTCAGGGCGGTCTTGCGATCCCCTCCGCCGTGCGAGTGGCCATCACGCCGCGCTCGATGTGGCAGCGGCTTCTCGGTACCGACCTAGGTCCGCCGACCAGTGGAATTCGCGTCCGCTGACAGCGGGAGACCTCTATGACTAGTCTCGCCTTCGTCGGGCTGGTAGCCGCGCTGATCGGGCTCGCCCGCGGAGGCTCGAGCCCGCTGGTGGGGCCTTGGAGCGATCAGCGAGAGCGTCGGACCACCCGCCAAGATCCGTGGTGGCCCGCTTGAGCTGAGAGGCCGATTGACCGCCACTTCCTTTGCGGCAACCGCTGTATTAACCGAAAGTCCAGAAAAGAAAACCTTAAAGTCGGCCGCCCGCACCTTCGTCCCTCATTGGAGCGAACTCGGGGTCGACGGGAGATTAATCGGACCGTCGCTCAGAATCAGGCGCTGCTCTTAGCCCTAGCCGTTTGATGCCAGAGCAATTTGCAACTTGCTCGAAATCGTGCGCTCCAATGCCCGCACGAGCCGCTGGCAAGAACTGCATTTTTGCCCAGGACGCAGACAGCCAACGACCTTGCACACGTAAGCCCGGACTTCATACAATATGTTGTGCCCCGGGGCGCTGGCAGGTCGTTGGCCGTACCAGTTGTATCGTCCGCTGCGCAGGCGACTTTAGCGCAGCCGAGCAGCCGGCGGCTGGTCGTCAAATTAGAACTATTAAGAAATGCGAACAGCCGGCGATCTTGCGGTGTTTAACCCGGTCTTCATAATCATTGTGTCCCGGGGCGCTGCAAGAACGTCGGCTGTACTACTCCTATCGTCCAGCCGTCGGACGGACTTAGCGACCAATCTGAATCTTTACTCGAGCGTCCCGCCCGACGTCTTCCGGACTATTCTTCTTTGTACGCCTCGGCTTTGGCGCGCTCTTGGAGTTCGGCGACGACGGCGGAGTCGGCCAGCGTGGTCGTATCGCCGACCATGCGGCCTTCGGCGATGTCACGTAAGAGCCGCCGCATGATCTTCCCGCTCCGAGTCTTCGGAAGTTCTTGGGTGAACGTGAGATACTTCGGCGAGGTGAACTTGCCAAGCTTGGTACCGACGTGCGCCCGCAACTCGTCGGCCAGCTTGGGACTTCCGTCGACGCCTGACTTGAGGCTGACAAAACAGCAGATCGCTTGGCCCGTCATCGCGTCGGCCTTTCCCACTACCGCCGCTTCGGCGACTGACAGATGGTCGACGAGCGCGCTCTCGACCTCGGTCGTGGAGATGCGGTGGCCGCTGATGTTCATGACATCGTCGATGCGGCCCATAAACCAGTAATTGCCGTCTTCATCCCGCCGGCAGCCGTCTCCGGCGAGATACAGATGTGGAAACTTCGACCAGTAGGTTTTCTTATAGCGGTCGTCGTCGCCCCAGATTCCGCGCAACATCGAAGGCCAAGGCCGCCGGATCACAATGTATCCGCCGCCGCCGAGCGGGACGCTGTTACCCTGCTCGTCGACGATATCCGGCTCGATGCCCGGGAATGGTTTGGTTGCCGACCCTGGCAACGTCGTCGTGATGCCCGGCAACGGTGAAATCATGATCGAGCCGGTCTCGGTCTGCCACCACGTATCGACGATCGGGCACTTGCCCCCGCCGATGTGTTCCTGATACCAAATCCATGCTTCGGGATTGATCGGTTCACCGACGCTTCCCAACAGGCGCAGCGACGACAGATCGTGCTTGCGCACGTACTCGGTTCCCCACTTCATGAATGTCCGGATCGCGGTAGGCGCGGTGTAGAGGATCGTTGCTTTATAACGCTCGACGATCGCCCAGAAGCGGTCCTTATCGGGAAAATCAGGGGTGCCCTCGTACAGGATGCTCGTGCCGCCGTTGCACAGTGGGCCGTACACAATGTACGTGTGGCCGGTGACCCAGCCAATGTCGGCCGTGCACCAAAAAATGTCGTCGTCCTTGATATCGAAGACCAAATTGTGGGTCGCCAGCGCGCCGGTCAGGTATCCGCCGGTCGTGTGCTTGATGCCCTTGGGTTTCGCGGTCGTCCCGCTGGTGTAGAGCAGGAACAGCAAGTCTTCGGCATCCATCGCTTCGGGCTCGCACGTCGTCGATTGATCTCGCGTGACCTCATCCCACCACAGGTCGCGCCCAGCTTGCATCTCGACGCTGTCGCCGATGTGCTTGTAAACGATGCAGTGCCGCAGCGACGGCGTCTGCGTCATCGCGGCGTCGCAATTCGCCTTGAGCGCGACTTTTTTTCCGCGGCGCCAGCCAAGATCGGCCGTGATGAGGGCGACGCATTCCGCGCCGACGACCCGATCGACGATGGCGTCGGGTGAAAAGCCGCCGAAAATCACCGAGTGGGCCGCGCCGATGCGAGCGCAAGCCAGCATAGCCACCGGCAGTTGCGGAATCATCGGCATATAGATGGCGACTCGGTCGCCCTTCTTGATGCCGAGTTTTCGCAAGCCGTTTGCGAACCGGCAGACGTCGTCGAGCAGCTCCGCATAGGTGATCGTGCGCCGGTCGCCCGGCTCGCCCTCGTAATAGAAGGCAATGCGCTGACCCCGACCGGCGCGCACGTGCCGGTCGAGGGCATTGACCGACGCGTTGAGCTTGCCGTCGCTGAACCATTTGGCAAACGGTTCGTCCCACTCGAGGACTTTGGTAAACGGCTTGATCCATTCGAGCTTGCGCGCCCAGGACGCCCAGAACGCCTGATAGTCGCGCTCAGCTTCCTCGTGGATTCCGGATTTCGCATTGGCTCGAGCCGCCAGCGCAGGGGGCGGCGGGAACCGCCGGCTCTCGGTGAAAAGTGCCTCGATCGTGCTAGATTGCGGCTTGTTCATGGCGCACACTTGTTGAGGGGCCGGTGGGTCCCTCCCCGGTGCCGGCTGTTGGTCGATATGTTTCAATGATGGAGAAGCTGACGCGGGCTCGGACCGTATGGATGCTGGTCGCTTCAGTGCTCGCGGCTGTCGCGCCGGCCAGCGCTTTGGCGCGCCCGAACCGCACACCGGGCACCGGCTTGCGCACGATCAACTTCGCCAAAGTGCCGCCGGACTTCGCCTTCGATTTGGGTGATGGTCGAACGCGGCTGTCGGAACATTTCGGCAAGCCGGTCGTGCTGAGTTTTTGGGGTACGTGGTGTCATCCATGCGTCGAGGAACTCGAATCGTTTGCCCGCCTGCGCGAGTCCTACGCGCAGAGTGCGACGCTGATCACGCTTTCGGCCGAGGCGCCAGGCGTCGCGCGCAAGTATCTCGCCGCCCGTCAACTCGAGTTGCCGGTGGTTGAAGATCTCGGCGGCAAGATCTCCGCTGCGTACTCCGTGCAGACGTTGCCAACGACGATCGTCCTCAAGCCAGACGGCACGGTGGCCTACGTGTCGATCGGCGAATTGACCTGGGATGAACTCAGCCGTGCAGTCGACGCGGCGCAGGGGCCCGCAAAGGCCTCGTCGGGTTAACCCGGCCGGCGGTTCACCACCGGCAAGCTGCGGTTGGGATTGGGCGTCGGATCGAAGCCGGAAGTTCCGGTGGGTTGCGGCGCCGGTGATGCCGTTGATTGCGGCGCCGGCGTTGCGGTTGGCGTTGCGCTAGGGCTGGGCGAAGGTGAGGATGTCGCCGTCGGTTGCGGTGTCGGGGTCGGCGGCGGCCCGCCACTAGCCAGCACCGTCAACAGGTTTCGGGTAATCGTTTCGACGGCGCTCGACGAGCCGCCGAGCCCACCAACCCAATTGATGGTGCCGGCCGTGAACACCGTGCTGCCGTTGTGCTGGTACAAGCCCATCGTGGCATAGCCGGCTTGACCGTTATCACCGTTGGGCCAATCGGTGAGATCGGCGTAGCCCAGAATTTGAAAATCGGTGGGCGAGCCGTCGGCGCCGGTCGGCATCGCGACGTTGTTGATCAATCGATACGCAGCGGCGTCGGTCTCGTAGCCGACGATGGTCGTCGCCAGCGAGGCGGTTTGGCCGAGCAGATCGCCGTTGCGCAATCCGGTGGCGTTGTAGATCCAGTGGTTGGCGTTTTGCACGGTGTAGCCGCGCAGGCGGTTGGGGTGTCCTTGGTCGCTCCACCAGCCGGCGCCGGCCAAATAACCTGCCCCAACCATCGAATTGCCCGGCCGATTGACCGACTGGTCGCGCCACAGCGTCGTCGGGCCACCGAGGGCCGGATTCTGGATCGGATCGAGTGACGCGTCTTTATAACACACGAGCTGCCGATTGCCACTTTCCAACCGAATCTGCCAATAACAAACGTTGCCGGAGAAAAAACACGCGTTGCCGCCGCCGGCGATGAAGCCTTCCACGTTGTCGCGCATCTGCTTCGACCAATATTCGTCGTGACCGACACTCAGGAAGAGTCGGTAGCCGTTCAAAAGATTGGGGCGCGCGTGAAGGTCGACGCTCGAGCAGAAGTCGATCGCGAACCCATTCGATTCAGCCCACCGGATGAAAGGTATTTCGTAGAACCCGATGGGCGCGACATCGTCCTCGTACGGACGCGCATACGAGAGCCGCGGTGCTCGTGGGCTCGTGTACAGGCTCATACCGCCCCAGGCGTTGTAGGCCTGATTCGTCGAGTCGGCGATGCCGAGTATGATCGAGGCGTTGCGCGCCGGAGCGCGCACGACGAATCCAAGCGTCGTACGATCGTAGGTGGGGGTGTCGGGATCCTGGTAACTCGTCAGCCGCGCGTAATACACCCCCGAGCGCCAGCTGCTCGGGACCGTCAGCGAATAGCCCGCCGGCCAGTTGCAGCCGCTGACCAGCAACACCGAGTCATCTTGCGGGGTCCCCGGAATGAACGTTGGCCCAAACCCGCTATGGACGAGCGTTTCAGAGGGCCCCTGGCGAAAGATTTCGACCTTGAAATAGGCGTTCGGCGACAACGCTCGAACGTGAAACGACAGCGCGTCGTCGACGGCGACTGAGGCCGCCGAGCAGTAGCCTTCGATCCGAGACGGGGTACCCGACCGCACGCGACGTATCCGTTCCCCGGCAGCTGCGGGGTCGTGGGCCGAATAAGGCATCCGCGGCAGGCTGGGGGCCGATAGGCGATGACCGCAGGCCGTCAACGGCAAAAGCCCGGCCGCCAATAGAAAACGCTTCCTCGGCAATAATGGTGCGGGCAATTGGTCCCCTTCTAAGCTCGGTCTCTCTAGCGTAGTGGGCAGCGCCGGCCCCTGCGAGGGTCGGTACTACCAGCAGGGGGTCCCGTTTGGCCTGCCCACGTTACCCGAAAGACCTACCACAAGGCCGCCGTCGATCTTCGCGCTGATTGCCCTGAAAGCAGTCCGGCGCTCCTTCTTGACCGGGAGCCACGGGTTTGTTACGGTAAAACGAATGTTGGCAGTCGTCGATTATGACTGCTAAGGCCATCCGGCCGGTGGGAACATGAAAAGCGCACGCCCCGAACTTGATAAGCGAAAGGCCTTTATTCTGGCAACGGTCGTCTATGAGTACATTGCGACGGCCGAACCGGTGAGTTCGAACACGCTTACCCAGAAGTACAATCTCGGTGTCAGCTCAGCGACGATCCGCAACGAGATGGCCGAGTTGGAAGCAGCCGGCTATTTGGTACAGCCGCATACTTCAGCGGGGCGAGTCCCGTCCGACGCTGGTTATCGGACGTACGTCGACTCGCTGATGACGCCCGAAATTCTCTCACCCCCGGAGCTGCGGCGGATTCGCGACGAGTTCCGCGAGGCTAGTCGCGAACTCGACAGCGTGATCGAACAGACGACGCGGCTGCTTGGACAACTTTCGAAAAACGTCGCGTTCGTGGTTGCGCCGCTTCGGGAATCGCAGACGTTTCGCCACATCCAACTGATCTGGCTTTCGGCGCAGACCGGACTGGCCGTGATCGTGACGTCGCTTGGGGTTGCGACCCAAAACGGTTTTGAATTGGGCGCCGGCGTCGAAGCCGACGACCTGACCCGGCTCTCGAATCGATTGAATGTCGCACTCGGCGGCAAGACAATGCGAGAAGTTGCCGCCCATGACCTGACCGACATCGTTCGCGACGTTGGACTTCACAGTGACATCGCGGCGGCCGTGATGCGCGCCTTTCGTGCGGCCGCCAGCTCCGACGAACCGACGGTCGCCTTAAGCGGTGCACAGAATCTGCTCGATCAACCGGAATTCCAGGACTTACGCAAGCTGCGCTCGATCCTGCGGATCATCGAAGAACAGAAGAGCCTCTACGATCTCGTCGCCGACTCGATGCAAGACGTCGCTCCCGCGGTGAAGATCGGCCACGAGTTGGGGTCTGACGACATCACCGAGTGCAGCCTCGTCACCGTTCCGTATCACTTCGGCGAGCAAATGGTCGGCGTGCTGGCGATCCTCGGGCCGCGCCGGATGCCGTACGGGCGGCTGCTCGCGCTCGCCTCGGGGACGGCCCGGTCGCTAGACCGTCATCTCGCCGACGGCATGATCCGATAAGAGATAGCGTGGCCACCGATTACTACTCCGTCCTCGGCATCGAGCGAGGAGCGAGCGAAACCGAAATCAAGCGTGCGTACCGGTCGCTCGCGCGCCGACACCACCCGGACGTGTCGTCGGATAAAGACGACGCCGCCGTCCGGTTCAAGGCGATAAACGAAGCGTACGAAGTGCTCTCCGATCCCGAAAAGCGGCAGATGTACGATCGATACGGCAGCGTCCCCAACGGCAACGGTATGGGATCGGGCGGCTTTTCAGGGGCCGAAGGATTCGGCGACATCTTCGATATGTTCTTCGGTGCGGCCCGCGGCGCAACGTCGCAACGTCCCAGTGGCCCAGCGCGCGGCGCCGATCTACGGTACGATTTACAGATCACGCTCGAAGAAGCATTTCGCGGTGCTGAACGGGAGATTTCGTTTAATCACCTAGCAGCGTGCGACACATGTAAAGGCAACGGTGCGAAACCCGGGACGCTGATCCATACCTGCGAGCGCTGTCAGGGCAGCGGCACGATGCGAACGGTGCGTCAAACGCCGCTCGGCCAGTTCGTCACGCAAGCACCATGCACCAAGTGCCATGGTGAAGGCAACACGGTCCCGACGCCGTGCGAAGTTTGTCGAGGGCGGGGCCGGTACGAGCGTCCTCGCACGATGGCAGTAAAAATTCCGGCGGGCGTCGGCGACGGCAGCCGGATTCGCATCGGCGCCAGCGGCGAAGCCGGTGCGCGCGGCGGTCCAGCGGGCGACTTGTACGTGTATTTGTCGGTGACGCCGCACCCGCGATTCCGGCGCGATGGCAATGACATCGTGGCCGATGTTCCGATCTCATTCACGCAGGCCGCGCTGGGCGGTCAGATCAGTGTCGAAACGCTCGACGGGCCTGCGCCGTTTTCGATTGCAGCCGGTACCCAGAGCGGGGCGACGTACCGGCTCCGCGGTCGCGGAATGCCGGTAGTGCGGGGCAGCGGCCGCGGCGATCAGCTGGTAACCGTACACGTCGTCGTTCCAACGAAGCTTTCGCGGCGCGAACGTGAGGTGCTCGAAGAATTCGGCCGCTTAGGCGGCGATCGGGTCGACGAGCGATCGTTCTTCGATCGCTTTAAAGACGCGTTTAAAGTCGACTGATTCGCCGGTAGGCAGTTCGTTGCCGGCGCGGTTTTTCGTCGACGGGATATATCGGAGAGGCGACCTCGTTACGTTGGCGGCCGATGATGCGCGCAAGCTGCGCGTCGTCTTGCGCGCAAGGTCCGGCGACGCAGTCGTGATTCGGGACTCGAGCGGAACAGCGTTTGCCGCGACGCTCGCAGTAGGTGCACTGGGCGTCCGAGCGGTACTTGGCGAGCCGATCGAGCAGCTGTCCGAGGCCACGATCGAGCTGACGCTCGCGCAGGCGATACCAAAAGCGCAAAAAATGGATTACGTCGTCGAAAAGCTGACGGAGCTCGGCGTAACGCGGATCCTTCCGTTCACGAGCGAGCGAACGATCGCGCCCGCCGCCGGCGGCGCGAAGCTCGAGCGCTGGCGGCGGCTTGCGCGGTCGGCGGCCCAGCAGTGCGGTCGCGCCGCAATTCCCCGCATCGACGAACCGGTACGTTGGCCGTCGATCGTCGCGGGTTTCGGAGAGTTCGATCGGGTTATTGTGCCTTGGGAAGGTGGGGAACAACGATCGTTGCGCGACCGGCTGCCCGAGCTCGTACGCGGAGCGCGTCGGTTGCTCGTCGCGATCGGACCCGAAGGTGGATTTGCGGCGGCCGAAATTACATCCGCCCAGGCGGCCGGAGCGGCCATCGTGTCGCTCGGTCCGCGAATTTTCCGTACTGAGACCGCGGGATTCGCCGCCTGCGCCGCAATCCTGTACGAGACCGGCGCCATCTGACCCGAAAGCGCTCCGCAGCGTTGGTGTGCTCTGCTACCACCCACGTTCGCGTTACCGGCGTCACAGCTTGGCTCGGCGCCTTGTTTCCACGGCGGTTTGGCGTCAGTTCGGTTGAACCGAAATCGCGTCGATGACGCGGCGCACGCCTTTGACTCCCGTGGCCGCTGCGACGATCGTTTGCTTAACTGATGCAGACGGCGCTGTTCCGGTCAGCGTGACGGTGCCATCACGCGTCGAGGGTGTGACATGGAAGACATTGATTCCCGTCTGGGCGGCAATGGCCGCGGCAACGCTCGCATTGAGTGCAGCATCGTTGACCGAATCGCGCGTGCTCCGCAGATGCGGGTTGACCGCCAGGGCGTTCGTCACCCTTTTGACCCCACTCGTGGTTTTGGCCGCTTGAACGTACCTCCGGACCTCCTCGCGACTCCTTGCCTGGCCCGTAAGCGTAACGTTACCGTCATGCGTTGACACTTTCACCGAGGTTGCCGCATCCACGTCGATGCGCACTAATTTGGCGACGACCGTGGTCGTGGTCACCGCGTCCTTCGCGGCCGCCGGCATCGCAGTCGCGACCGACTGGACGGCCTGCTTCGCCGACGTAGCCACTGCGTTTGCAGTGCGCTGTGCCGACTGCTGATCCTGCGCGCTGCACGCTGCCAAGCCAATGGATGCCGCGGATGAGATGAGCGTTTGTAAGAACCGCCGCATCGACGTTCCTCCTAGCAAGAATCGATTCTTCGGATGGCATCAAAGTACGCTCGGCTGGGCCCTAATCCCACCGGCTCCCTGTCTTTAGTCAATGCCGAACTCGGCCGCATTCAGGTGAGCGACTTTCCGCGATACCCGTGTCCGGCGCCACCTTGAGCGCATTTCGCAAACTCCCTGGAATAGGCCGCCCCAAAATCGGGGCTCCCTAATTTCGCGGAGACCACTTATCGGATGCTGGTCCCCGATCGTATTCCTCGACCGCGATGCGAACCAGCAGGGCCGTCCGGATTGCCTGGTAGGCGGCGTCGCCTTCGTTGGGGCAGACGGCGCGTAGGATGTTGCCTGCGTGCGCGACGCGCTCGGGAATTGAGCCGGTCATCTAACCTTCTCTTGGGCATGGAATTCGGAGAATAGTTTCATATTGCGCCTTTTCGGAATCAATTAGAAAGGCTTTCGTGGTACGTAAGCTGTATTAGCTAGTATGTGATCTGACAGTCGTACGAA
>JRHI01000998.1_pt1 | contig 26966 bp, 28 predicted proteins | sample 215371 | NCBI WGS metagenome assembly JRHI01 (sample SAMN02929681, study PRJNA255918) | sediment metagenome | biome: cave system; feature: Ice Cave; material: Sediment; isolation source: sediment from deep within a dark volcanic ice cave with no known source of... ...
GGCCGCAACCTGCCCTTGCTCCACAAAGCTCGCGAGCGCGTCGGTGCTGCCATCATCAATGGCATCGCCCACCTGTCGTAACAATCCCTGGAGAAAGTTCGCGAGGTCTTCCTCGGAGAAGTTTTTGAGGAATTTGAAAGAGTTGTCGGCGCGCTGGGCATGATAGAGGCTGGCGGCAAAGGCTTTGAGCGTAAGCAGCTCTGGACCTGAATCGGTCTGGTGATCAACCATTAATGCGATCTCCATGTGTGCAAAAAGTCAAAAATATGATGCTATAGAGGAGAACCGTTGTGCGCCACTTGTTATTCCACACCTAACGCTTCAGGGTGAGACAGACTCGTTTTTGTGGGTCGTCGCTTGTATTTATGCGCCGGGTAAGACCTTGTTCGCTTCCTCCTCCAAGTTTTGATTACCCGGCGGGGTGAGGCGACCGCGATAGTTGCAAATACATGCCTGATGAATCGTGTAATGATTGTAGAACAGATAAAAAATCTCTCTCCTCCTTGCTGAATGGAGCAAGAGGAAAGCATCCCTTCCTCGCACATCCCACTTACGACGCATCGAGTCCCCGGCGATGCGTTCTTCTTTTCCTGGTCAGTCTTGTATCGCGTTCCTCGTTGAGCTGTCCCTGTCGTTCTTGCCCTCTATCATGCGTCGCACTATTTGTGCGATCCCAACACTGTCGTTAACTCTTACTTGTTTCGAGGCATCAGGTCTGGTAAGGCTCCACACGTGATACTGGCGAGCTTGCCAGCCAGTCCTGCATATGTTTCGCTGAACGCAAGTATACACACAAGAAAGGAACCTCGCATGAACTCACTCAAGCCTGTTTTCACTATGCTTCACCCAGTGGCAGTACTCAAGCGCCTGCTGGTCGCCGCGCTCGCCGTACTCCTCCTGGGAACGTTCACCATTATCCCGACCCAGGCTGCTGGCTCGGGTACCTGGACCATCACCGGCAGTTTGCTTACCGCTCGGGCCAACCACACGGCGACGCTGTTGCAGAATGGCAAAGTATTGGTGGCGAGCGGTACGAGTGCGGAGTTGTACGATTCCTCCACCGGTGTCTGGACCACCACCGGCGACCTGCACACTTCCCGGTCCGCCCACACCGCGACGCTGTTGCAGAATGGCCAGGTGCTGGTTGCAGGCGGGTTTGGTGTGATGAATGGTCGGTACGTCGGGCTCACCAGCGCGGAGTTGTACGACCCCTCCGCCGGCACCTGGACCACCACCGGCGACCTGCGCACTGGCCGGATTAACGCGACCGCGACATTGCTACAGAACGGCCAGGTGCTGGTCGCCGGGGGATATTACCTCCAGAACTCATCCGTCGCGATTGCGGTCGCCAGTGCGGAGCTGTACAACCTTGCAACGGGCACATGGACCACCACGGGAAGTATGAGTACGTCACGTAAATTCCACACCGCAACGCTCTTACAAAACGGCCAGGTGCTGGTCGCCGGTGGAGTGTTTACGGATTCGACAGGCTCGCAGTTTGGCTACCTGTCCAGTGCAGAGCTGTATAATCCGGCTACGGGAACGTGGGCCATCACCGGAAGTATGAGTACCACTCGTTCCCAGCACACCGCAACACTGTTGCAAAACGGCCAGGTACTCGTCGCAGCAGGAACGAACTTGTGCTGTATCCTCTCCAGTGCAGAATTGTACAACCCAAGTACAGGTACCTGGGCCACAACGGGCAGTTTGAGTACCGCCCGGTACAACCATACCGCGACCCTGCTCACAAACGGCCAGGTGTTGGTTGCTGGCGGGGAGACGCTCGATAATTACGGATGCCCTATCGTTTTCTCGAGCGCGGAATTGTACAACCCCGGTACCGGTGTCTGGACCACTACAGATAGCCTGAACCAGGCTCGAGATAGCCACACCGCAACCTTATTATCGAACGGCCAGGTACTCGTCGCCGGGGGAAGTTATGCCGTACCCGACTGTGTGTCGTTTTCTACTCTGACCAGCGCGGAGTTGTACACACCATAGCCCGTGCTGACGGCCATGCGTCCGGCACCTGTGTGTCCGGCTCGCTTCGCTCCCCGAACTTTGCAGAGTGCGGTGTGCTGTCACGGAGATGAAACACTGTTGGTGTCGGGAGGACTTATGTTTCGTCTTGATGCAGCAATCGACACGTATTCATATGTTTTGAAGGGCAGAAGGAGTCGGACACCGTGACGAGATCCGAGGCAGAGACCAGTAAACTTGCATCCTGAGTACGCATGGAAGTTCCTCCTTCCCCATGAGGGGTGATGTCTATGAAGCGTTCCTTTGCGGCGTCCGTGCCAGGGAACGGCGAAAGAAGGCGTCGATCTTTGCCACATAGGCCGGTCGATCAGCGAAGTACGCGCCGCAGTGGTCGGCGTCGGGAATCAACCACAGTTCCTTCGGTTCCCGCGCCGCTGCATACAGGCGCTGTGCATCGCGTGGGTCCACCACCCTATCGTTCTGCCCGTGAATAATCAAGACCGGGCGCGGCGAGATGGCCGCAATATCTCGCAGGGGTTCCACCTGGCGGAAATGATACCCGGCGCGTTGCCAGAGCAACGCATCCGCCAGCCAGAGGAAAGGGAGCGAGGGGAGGTGGAGCGCGCGGCGAAGATGGTAGTCGATGACGCCGCGATGCGTCGCAAAGGCGCTATCGGCAACCAGCGCCTCTACCTCGGTCTGCCAGGCGCTGCACATGATTGCCACCGCCGCGCCCATGGAGTAGGCCAGCACCCCCAGGGATGTCTGCGGCGCGCGTGCCTTCGCGTAGGCAACGGCCCCGAGGAAATCGTTGACCTCACAATACCCGAGCGTCACCGCAGTGCCAACCGGCATCCCATGTCCGTAATATTCAAACACCAGCACGTTGTGACCGGCCTTCCAGAGGTGCGCGCAGATACCGAGCACATCGGCGGCCCGCGAACGGTACCCCGGACACACGAGAATGGTCGTCGTGGCCTGCGGATACGGAATGTACCAGCCAGCGACCAGGTAATCTCCCTGCCGTGGCGGAAACGTCACCGCCTCGGCGGGCAGGTCGAATTCATACGGCGAGAGGGTATACAGATCGCGTGCCGTCTTCCTCTTTGGATGGGTAAGGACTGCTACAATTGAGATCGCTACCGTGACGAGCAGGCCGAATACGCCGAGACCGCTGCCGAGGCCGACGAGGAGGACCTGCTTGAAGGAAGGACGCGGAATAGACAGATGGTGTTGCTGCTTCATCATGGGTTCACCACGGCTTTCTGGTCGACGCTGACCTGAAAGAACGCTTTTGTTACAGACGACAACAGCAACCCGAGCCATCGTATTCCTGTGTAGCCCCGGCTACACAATCCTTTCAGCTTCGTTCATCTACGGTCTCCATATGTTCTGTAGCCAGGGCTACAGAACATATGGAGACCGGCGGGTATGCTGAGAACATACTATGCTATCCACGCTCACTGAAAGGGATACCATGTCAGATTCACAACCATTCACCGGACAACACACGATTACGATGTACGCCACCACCTGGTGTGGCGATTGCCGCATGGCGAAGCGCTGGTTCGATGCGCACGGCATCCCGTATGAGTATATCAATATTGAGAGAGATGAGCGGGCTGCCGCCGAGGTGCTGCGTCTCAACAGGGGCATGCTCAGCGTCCCCACCATCGTCTTCCCCGATGGCTCGGTTCTCGTCGAACCGAGCGCGCGCGAACTGGCCGCCCAATGCTTACAGGAACCAGAACCCTCGCTCGGCGAACGCCTGAAGAATCTGTACAAAGGAGTCGTGAGGAGAGAGAGCTAGAAGAAGCTTTTCCTTTGGCCTCACTTCGGGTACACTGTATCCACATCCGCCGACGCTGCGTGAAAGATCGAGAGGAGTACATCGATGACCGATGAACCCAAAAACCGTGTCAATATGGAAAAGGGGCACAAAGTCTACGAACAGACCCGCGCCCGCTTCGCCAGCAACCCCGGGGCCGCGTTCTGCCTGATCACCCAGATCGCGCGTTTCGCGCCCCTCTACGATGTCCCACTCGAAGAGGTGCAGGCCGATGTCCGAGCCGAATTCAACGCCGCAGACAAGTTCGTCACGGACGGTTCCAACGGTGCTTTCGAGCAGGTCACCTACGCCCTCACTGTGCGTAGCTCTGCCCCTCCCGAGCGCGTACGCCTCCTCATCGAACACGCCGAAAGGGCCTGCCATGCCGCCCAATCCCTGCGCCAGTCGGTCCCCGTCTCGCTAGAGGTCCATCTGAATGGGCAACCACTCCCGCTCATCGGTGAGTGAAGGTGGAAGAGGATGTGCCTTCCAGGTATGCCTGGTTGGGATATGACAACAATTCGTCAATTTTTGGGCCATTTGTGCTTGTAATAGTTCTGATGCACTTAAAGCTGTTTACACGCGCTTAGTAATATTACAGAACTTGCCATACATATACTCCATAGCTCGTCGAGGCGATCTTTGTACCATCGGGGGACTACGCTACGCTGCTCACCCAGTTAGAATGGCTACGAGAGATGTAGAAAGTAACTTCTGTAGTAACATCCCAGATTTGCACAGCCTCATCAACCATTTGGTGAGCTTTTTCCCTCTTTCAACAAGGTCAAAGGTATCATTTATCATGGCGAGAATCGTAGCAACAAGCACTACAAAACAGGCCCCGCTAGTACCCTGTGCTCTACGTCTGGGAGCAGACACCAAGGGCGAAAGTGATTCGTGCCCAAATGACTAATGCCACAATACTCGCGAATCCAACAAGCAGGAGGATGCTGCCCCGCTTGAGCCAGTCCACATGACGAGTGATGAGCACCTGAAGGATGCCAATCCCAGATGTAATAACTCCGATAGGGCCGACAACAAACATTCCTATCCCGATCAGGATATCAAGGAGTACCAGGATAGTGACTGTCCACGAAAGAGATTCAAAGCCGTGGCACGCCGTGTTGTAGTCGTAAGGAAGAGGACCGACAATGGCATGAACTAGCTGTAAAACACTTAGCTGCCACATAAGGCGCGAATAAAAACTGAGTGCGATGATATCCAATATGATCCAGGACATCAACCCAACTACGTTGCGGATTTTTGCCCCATGTACAGGAGTATAGTGGATTTCCAATTTCTCCAGGAGACGGCGTGCTTCCGCCGGAGGAAAGGTCTGGTACAAAGACGAGGGAGTGTGAGTGTTGAGATTGTCCATCACCAGCACAATTCTTTCGGCTTTGGGATAGTGGGCATCAACCAATTCGCGGATGAAATCAGCCCAATCCTGACTGGTGCGATGCTGTGCGACCTTCACCTGTCGCTGTCCCATCAACGGCTCGCATGCCAGGAAAATCTTACACATTCCAGCCGATTCGAAGGTGTAATCAATGCGCTCGGGCTGACCCGGTTGCAGAGGCAGTATCTCTCACCTTGCCTTCCCTAAGCAGTGATTCTCGTCAGCAATTGTTGCAAGAGAAGCCTCTTTTGAGCCTGTATGAATCCTTGTCGTACCCCCATTTCTCCCCATTCAACTCTTATCCATCTCACTTAGCCTCATAGCCTTCAGGTCGATCCCCTCTGCGAGAAGGTACTTCCAATGAATAGTATACTCCGTTCGACAAGAGAGATGCAATAGATGAGAAGGAGCAATTCGTGCTCAGAAATGCTTACGAGAGGGTATGTATCGGCACCCAGCATCGGAACCTCTGAAGTGCAAATTGAGTTGGTTGAAATGTAAAGCCACAAGTGACAGTATTTCGTATAGTCATTTACTATATAAAAACACTTTTTCCCAAGTATATGGTATACTCCATACATGCCAGTCACCTTGAGTTAGACGAGGAGGCACTTCATGGAGCGTAAACCGCGTGCTCGCTACGATGAATTCGCAGATCAATTCACATCTATTATGTATGAGCATTGGTCTGATATTCTCCAGGTCATCAACCGTCAATCTCCCCGTGTCGCGGCACTTTTACGAGTGGCGACCCCGTCTGGTCTAAAACGAGTCAATGGCATGTGGTATGTACAAGTCATGATCAAACGTGTAGTACAACCTGACAAATTACACCAACCTCGTGATAATGAAATTGTGGCCCAGGCCATCAGGCTCTGGGCACACACAGAAGCAAAACTGAAATTACCTCGCGTGATAGTGAGTTTTGAACTCTAATCACATGAACGTAGAAGGAGCCTTACATGTCTGCTGCTCAGCCTAAGGCGCGGAGGCGCTTCCCCGGCCTGGACCCTGCCGTTCTTCAACATCCCTATGATCGCGCTGCTCTGAATGCTTTACAAAAGGTCCCTGGCCTTGACATTATCGTACGCAAATTTATCGAACTCTTTCCTGAGCGCGTAGCCTACATTCAAAACGTTGCTCAGACAATTCGCGTGACAAAGAAGCAATGCCCCCAGTTACATATCCAGCTCCGTGAGTCCTGTGCCATTTTAGGTATGAGCGAACCCGAACTGTATGTTGCGCAAAACCCGCTTCCTAATGCCTGGACAAGCGGCCATGTTCGCCCTTACATTATTCTCACCAGTGGTCTCCTCGATCTGATGAATGAAGATGAAATTATGGCTGTCATCGCGCATGAACTTGGCCATATTAAATCGGGACACGTTCTCTATAGAACAATGGCTCTCTGTATCACACTCGTACTCACTCTCATCGGAGATATGACTTTAGGGATTGGCCGCTTGGTCGGGCGCTCTCTTGAAGCAGCATTGCTAGAGTGGTATCGCATGTCGGAATTTACCGGAGACCGCGCTGCGCTGTTGGTGGTGCAGGACCCACAGGTGATGCTCTCATTGATGATGAAGTTCGCGGGCGGTAGCCTCTTTCAGCGCAACCAATTGGATCCACACGAGTTCTTGAAGCAGGCCGATCTCTACGAAGCGGTGGATGCGAGTCTGCTTGATCGCATTTACAAAATGCTTCTAGTCATGCCAGTAACACACCCTTTAACCATTGTACGCGCTCGCGAGATAATGAACTGGTCTGAGAGCCGTGAGTATAAAGATATTCTTGATGGACACTACACACGGATGGGTGTAGGCGAAAACGGCAAGACCAAAACAGCTGAGAGGAACGGGAGAGGCGCATCCACACCTGGTGCTAAAACCTCAACTGGTTCAAGCCTTGTTAAGTGTCCCCACTGTGGACGCCAACAAACAAATAGCCGCTTTTGTAGCCTCTGTGGTGGAACAATATTGTGAGAAGTGGGGGGCAAGAAGAACGAGGCACGACATATCGCCTGGTTGGTTACCTGATGATCGTGATCGCCACTGTGCTATTTGGTTTCAATGGGGCACTTTCGAGACTACTCTTTGATAGTGGTATATCGCCAATTACCCTGGTCGAACTGCGAATGCTCATAGGCGGAGTATGCCTGCTGGTTATACTTCTAGCTGCTAAGCGCAAGGAACTGAAAGTCCCGCGCCGTTCCATCGGCTGGCTACTGGCATTTGGACTATCGTTAGCCTTTGTGACGTTCACATATTTTGTGGCGATCAGTCGCCTCCCTATTGCCGTTGCCCTGGTGATTCAATTTAGTGCGTCAGCATGGATGGTACTCGGAGAGTCTCTCTGGTTCAGGCGCATGCCCTCAGGATATGTGCTGGTGGCAATGGTACTGACCTTTGGCGGGATTCTCCTTTTGACTGGTATATGGCACTTGAGTTTGAATGGCCTTGACAGCATTGGATTACTCTTTGCTACGCTTGCCATTTTGACGTACATTGCTTATCTTCTGCTTGGCAGACGTGTTGGTCGAGATATCCCTCCCCTTACAACAACCGGCCTGGGCGCGCTGATCGCTGGCGCGTTCTGGTTAGTCGTTCAACCGCCATGGTCTATTCCAGCAAATACCTGGACCCCCAACCACCTGTTCCTGATTTTCCTGGTAGGCACCATCGGGATGGCTATCCCCTTCTCACTGGTGCTTGGCTCGCTGCGGCGGATTGATGCTACACGAGTCGGTATTGTCAGTATGCTGGAGTTGGTAGCCGCAGGTATCATTGCGTACTTCTGGCTCGGCCAGCATCTTGATGGCTGGCAACTCATAGGATGTTTGTTGGTGATGATAGGCGTGACAATATTACAGTATGAAAAACAGGATGTACCGAACGCATCAACGAATTGACTTCTCGCGATTGGAATCTTGTTTTTCCAGGTGACGGTTCTCTTGATAGGCATCACAGACGATTTTACAAATTTCATCTGGATCGTCAGAGATACGCAGCAGTGCGACATCTTCCACCGAAACTTTCTCCTCCACCAGCATTGTCTCACGAATCCAGTTTAACAGGCCATTCCAGTATTTTGAACCATAGAGGATTACAGGAAAATTACTTACTTTCTTTGTCTGGATGAGCGTGAGGGCCTCGAATAGTTCGTCCATCGTCCCAAATCCGCCGGGATAAATGATGAACGCGTTGGAGTATTTCACAAACATTGTCTTTCGTACAAAGAAGTAGCGAAAGTCCAGCGAGATATCGAGATACTGGTTTGGAGACTGCTCAAAAGGAAGCTCAATGTTACAACCAATTGAGAGGTTGCCTCCTTCTTGTGCGCCCTTATTCGCGGCCTCCATAATACCAGGGCCACCGCCAGTAATGATGCCGAAGCCTGCTTTGGCCAGGATACGCGCGGTTTCAACCGCTGACGCGTACACAGGATCGTCGGCATGCGTGCGTGCTGAGCCGAAAATTGTTACCGCGGGAGGAATGTGCGCCAGGGCATCAAAGCCATAGACAAATTCACTCATAATGCGCATTACCCGCCAGGGATCGGTAATAGTGAAGTCAAAATGCAGGGCACGCTCGAAAGAATGCTCATCAACACGTTCCTGCTCCTGAGATACTACTTCCGTGGGGCTAATAAGGGGTTGTGTAGGTCGAGTGAGCAGTCGTTCATCTTCCGTCACTCCTCGCCCCTGACCCCTTAGAGAACGATAGCGATCAGCTGCTTTTTTTCCGCGATTGTTTGATCCATTTTTCATATGATTACTATTACGACTCATGATTATTCTCTTTTTCTACGCCTACTTAAGAGTAAATTGCCTCAAGCTCGCTCAGTATCATAACATGAAGGGCTTCAAAAAGCGAGTATCGTAGTACGTATACTATTCGCTTCGCCACTAATTATTACGAGCAATGACGTAGAAAAGTAGAAGGCGTCCATTATCGCTCCTTGTTCGATTGTGGTTCACTTTCGTCTTCACCTCCATCTCCATCCTTCACAACATCGAGTCGTCGTTTTAAAACGATTGTACTGAGTGGGGGGAGCGTTAAGAGAAGGGAATGCGGACAAGACTGCCAGAAGACCGGTCCGCTTGGCATTACTTGCAGGTTTTCCAATCCGCTGCCACCATAGCGATTAGCATCACTATTGAGTATTTCGTAGTACTCTCCCGCGCGAGGTACACCCAATCGGTATCCGAGCCGGGGTATCGGGGTGAAGTTGCATACAAAAATGAGAGTGTCATCCGCGTTTTTACTACGGCGCATGAAAGATACAACACTGTTGTCAGTATCATGTACATCTATCCATGAGAACCCTTCTGGATCACTGTCCAAAGCGTAGAGACCTGGTTCGCGCCGGTAGATTGCGTTTAGATCGCGTAAATAGTCATGGAGTTGAGCGTGATGGGGATCGCTTGGCGGCTCAAGTAAATGCCAGTCCAGGCTCTCTGCATAGTTCCACTCATGCCATTGTCCAAACTCCCCTCCCATGAAAAGCAACTTTTTCCCTGGATGCCCCCACATGTATCCATAGAAGGCGCGTAAATTGGCAAAATGTTGCCATAGATCACCAGGCATTTTATTGATCAATGAGCCCTTGATATGTACCACCTCGTCATGAGAGAGCGGCAGTACAAAGTTTTCAGAATAGGCATACATCAAAGAAAAGGTGATCAAATTGTGGTGGTAGCGACGGAAGACGGGATCCAGGTGCATGTACTCCAGCATGTCATGCATCCAACCCATGTTCCATTTCATGGAAAAACCCAGGCCGCCTACATATGTTGGACGCGAGACCAATGGCCATGAAGTAGACTCTTCAGCAACTGTAAGCGTTCCCGGTTGCTCGGCATACACTGCCTCATTGAGTTTGCGCAGAAAATCTACTGCCTCCAGGTGTTCTCGACCACCATACTGGTTGCTAACCCAATCACCATCTTTACGTAGATAGTCGAGATAAAGCATAGATGCGACGGCATCTACACGCAAGCCATCGATATGGTACTCTCGCAGCCAGAAGAGCGCATTCGCAATAAGAAAGCTCTGTACTTCACTTCGTCCATAGTTGAAGACAAGCGTTCCCCATTCTTTATGTTCACCCTTGCGTGTATCTGCATACTCGTAGAGGTGCGTGCCGTCAAAGTAGCTCAAGGCGTGACCATCTTTGGGAAAATGGGCAGGGACCCAATCTACTAAGACACCGATTCCTTGCTGGTGCATGTAATCTACAAAATACTGGAAGTCTTCGGGGTGCCCAAAGCGGCTGGTAGGTGCATAATACCCTGTGACCTGGTAGCCCCAGGAACCATCATAGGGATATTCGGCGATAGGCATCAGTTCGATGTGGGTGAAACCCAGGTCTTTTACATAGGCAGCGAGGTCATGTGCCAGCTCTCTATAGCTTAAGAAGCGATCCTCTTCAGGGTTCCCCTCCCTATGTCGCTCGGGAGCGTGTCGCCATGAGCCAAGATGAATTTCATAGATGGAAATTGGTGAACTTGTTTGTTGCCGTTCCGAACGTTCTTGCATCCAGGTGTCGTCTTGCCACTGATGTAAGTGTATATCGGCCACTATACTAGCGGTCAAAGGACGAAGTTCAGCGGCAAAACCGTAGGGATCAGTTTTATCTACAGCATAGTTGTTATAACGAGAGTAGATCGCGTACTTATACAGGGCGCCAACCTTTAAACCAGGAACGAAACACTCCCAGACTCCCAGGTCTTGATGGCGCAGGTTCATTGGATGCGAACCATGGGTCCAGTCATTGAAATCTCCAATCACTGAGACCACCAGCGCATTCGGCGCCCAAACTGCAAAGTGAATACCTGAAATACCATTGACGGTGCGTGCATGTGCCCCCATTTTTTCATAAATCCGGTAATGTTTCCCCTGCCCAAAAAGATACAGATCGAAATCACTAAAGATCGAAGGTACCTCTTGTGCTATAGCTTGTGTCTCACCTGACGAATTGTTATCCTGCTGGGGTACTGTCATGGTTTTTATCCTCGTGTATTCTTCATAACCTACACAAACCTGTGTGTTATGAGCATCGTCATTACTAGCATAGCACATATGAGGGTGAATACACTTCTACTCGTCGTTGTAAGTCTGGTATTTCAACACATGTGCATAAGCATTTGCCACGCACTCGCCCACTGTCATATCATGAGTTGATAGGCAAAACAACCGAGGAGAACCCCAATGCAAACTTCACCTGACCATGATATCTTTCGTGAGCTTGGTATTCATCGGGTCATTGAGCCTCGAGGAGCGTTGCCCCAGCCAGCCTGGAAACTTGATAACACACCTATAGCCTATCCTACCGAAACATTAATCGATGTACAGCGGCTCCATATAGACTCGGCCAGCTTTACCCAGATCGCCAGTGCTTGTGAACGAGATACGAATCGTATGAGCAGGCATATCATAGATATTGTAGCAGAACGCGGTAAAATGCATAATCCGGTGACCGGTTCGGGCGGTGTTCTGGTTGGAACAATAGAACATCTTGATGAGACTTTCGGTAGAAAACATCAGCTGACTATAGGAGATACTATTGTCAGCCTGACTTCTTTAAGTTGGTTACCCCTGTATCTGGAGCATATCAACCAAATCCACCTGGATCGTTCGGAGATAGGTGTTAAAGGGAAGGCTATCTTCTTTCGCAGTAATCCGTTGACGAAACTGCCAGGTGATCTCCCACAAGAAATGGTTGTTGCTGCGCTGGATGTAGCAGGGGCACCAGCCCGTGTAGCGGCATTGGCTACAACAGGGCAACGAGTGACGGTGCTGGGAGCTGGCGGGACTGCAGGTTTGTTGACGTTATGCGCCCTTCATCAGTGCCTCGGTTCTCAAGGAGAAATCATCGCCATTGAGTACAGCGAGCAGGCGCTGCAGGATATTGCTACCCTTGGTGTCGCAAATGTGATTATACAGGGTGATGCGACGCGTCCACTCGAGCTTGTCAAGCAAGTACAGCAAATCTTGTCTGGCCGTGATTATCTATCTGACCTATCTATTAACGTTGTTAACGTCCCTAACACAGAGATTGCTACTATTCTGCTTACAAAACCAGCTGGACGTGTCCTCTTCTTCAGTATGGCTACCAGTTTTACCAGGGCGGCTCTGGGCGCCGAAGGGATGGCACGCCAGGTGGAGATGCATATTGGTAATGGCTATATGCCAGACCATGGAAAGGTTGCCCTCCAGTTATTGAGAGACTATCCCACATTACACGCTATCTTTGCTAAAAGGTTCTGTTCGTCTCAAGAGGAGTAAAAATGACGACAAACCTCGCGCAGATCGTGTCGGAGGCAAATATCTCACGCCTCTCGTTGATTGGTCTCTCGAAAAACGTAGGCAAAACAACAACAACAAACCACTTGTTGGAGACGCTCCTTCGCCAAAATCTCTACCGCGCCGAGGACTTAGCCATCACGTCGCTTGGTTTGGATGGAGAGGCGATAGATGCACTCACAGGTCTTCCCAAACCGCGTTATGTCCCACAGGCAGGAATTTTGGTAGCAACAACTGAGGACTTTATACAACAAGCTGAGAGCGAGGGTGCACAATTTGAACACCTGCTACGACTCCCTGGAAGAACTGCATTAGGACCTGTAATGCTAGCCCGTGTTTTACATCCTGGAAGGATTGTTGTCGCTGGTCCAACCTTGCTGCGCGAACTGCGCGCTGCGCTTGATCAACTGCGGATGTATGGTGCTCGACTCAGTATCATTGATGGCGCGATTAACCGCCTTGGCGCCGCTGCTACAAACGTTACCGATGCCTGCATTGTCTGTACAGGAACAAGCTCCGGTGCAACACCGGAGCTTGTAGCGCGCAGAACGGCTGATGTACTTGCTCGTCTAACGGTGCCTCAATCAATCTGGACAGATGAATATAAGAAGCTCCTCCCCGAAATACGATTGCTTATGTTTTCCTCCGATCGAAAAGATGAGCTTACTTCGCCTTTTACTGATCGAAGCGAATCTGCAATCGAGGCCCGGTGGATTGTGGAAGGTATGCAAACCTCTCACAACGCGATCTACCTGTTACGAGGTGCGTTAACAGAAGAGCTTTCACGCGAACTACTTGGACAACTGGCACAAGAGCCTCTTCCTCCTCATCACGCAGAACTTGTGGTTAGTGATGGCACTAAGATCTTTTGCCACTCGGTAACGCTACAGCGCTTAGCCGCCAGAGGACTGCAGGTTGGTGTAGGCACCTCCATCCGGATTCTAGCCCTGACCATCAACCCCTTTACCCCCGAGTATATCTGTACGCCGCAGCGGCTTTTAGATGCTCTTGGCCGGGAGCTACCGACCGAGCGCCCTCCAATTCTAGATGTTGTTTCGGGTATAGGAGCGTGACAACTGCTGTCTCATGCTTTAAAAAATAGGGAGCAGAATAAGCGGTTTCTGGCCAAGATTCGCGCTCACTCTTGTATTTTGCAGTACTCGGCCCTTATGCCATAGCTGATGATTGTCTATGCTATAATGAGTCGTTGTAACCTCATGCCACGTATTCATATGTATAGGTTGGCATCACAAAATGTTTACATGGCTACAAGACACTACCCCTCAGTGCCTAAATAGGCTAGAATACATAACAGGAAAGAGAATTTGTAGGGAAAGGGAGACTACTTAAATTATGACTATCGATCTTTCGCTTATGAAACAACGACTTGAGGCAAAACAGTCAGAGCTGCAGCAACAGATTTCAGGATTATCGGAGGCGCACCCCAATCCCGTTGGTGCTATTGAGGCAAGCGAAGGCCCAAATGACTTCGAAGAAGTTGCCGTGGACTTCCTGGAGACCCAGCAGGAACAGTCTATACTTGTCAATGAGCAGGCTCTGTTGACAGAAGTGCAGAATGCACTCGAGCACATTGAAAAAGGGACCTATGGCAAATGCATAGTATGTGGCCAGCCTATACCCGAGAAACGGCTGGAGGCTCTGCCCTGGGCTGCTCGTTGCATTAAGGATGAGGAACGCCTTGAAGAAAGAAATCTGAGTATCACCGAGACATACGACGCAGATCTCAACTAATGTGCAATACTCGTCTCACAACATTCATCGCCTTTTCAAAATGTAGGGAATCGGGTACAATACCCCCACCTGCTTCGTGAAAGGGAGAAAAAACATCGTGTCGATCAAACGTGCGCGCGTCTATGATGCACTGGCTCTGCTTATAGTAATTGTGGTAATCACACTAGATCAGTGGACAAAGGCGCTGGTTGTGACAAACCTGGGTCCGCCCGAAACAAGATCACCCCTTCCTGTGATAGGCGACTATCTCACTATTTACTATATCCAGAATAGCGGGGCAGCTTTCAGCTTATTAGCGAATAATATTGTGCTCGCAATGCTCATTGGAGTTGCTATTTGTGTTATTACCTATCTTTACGCGCGCATGTTCAATACGGGACCTCTGGCATACAAACTCATTTTTGGCCTCATTATCGGGGGAGCAGCGGGAAACCTGATTGACCGGGCGCTACGAGGCGGTTACGTCGTAGATTTCATTTTCTTTCGTATCCCCCAGATTGGATATCGCTTTGCTATCTTTAATATTGCGGATGCCTCCATATCTGTTGGTGTATTTTTGCTCTTCCTGTTTATTTTGTTCGGTGGACTGCGAAAAAAAGGGGATGCAACAGAAAAGCACGAGCATGAAGGAGATTCAGTTATGAAGAGTGTGACTCAAACCAATCATAGTGGCCCTCTTCGCCCAACGGAGCAAGATGCACAATCCTGACATACCCGTCTTTGACGATGCGCACATGTATATCATCGGAGAGGTCGAAACCGGCCAGAGAATTGACCGCTATATCGTATCTCTCTTAAGCGATGTCTCCCGTTCCTCGGTGCAGCAAATGATTGCAGAGGGGAACGTCCTCGTCAATGGACATACCAGCAAGCCAGGCTATTTACTTCGAACTGGGGATGAGGTGCAGATAGTTCAATCAACTCCTGATGCTTACTCTGGAAATGCCACACCTCGCTTGTTGCCCCTCGACATAATCTATGAAGATGAAGACCTATTAGTTATCAATAAAGCAGCAGGAATGGTTGTTCATCCTGCTCCAGGACACTTAGATGATACGCTAGTCAATGCTGTATTAGCCTACTGTCCTGATCTACTGGGCGTAGAAGGGTTACGTCCAGGGATTGTCCACCGCCTCGATAGAGATACATCCGGCTTGATCATAGTAGCCAAAAATGCCCGCACTCAGGCTGCTTTGATCGAACAAATGAAGCAGCACGAGATAGTCAAGCGCTATCAGGCCCTTGTTGAGGGTATTGTATCTGTTGATAGCGGTAGTATCGATGCGCCTATTGGCCGTGATCGCCGCCATCGCCAACAAATGGCTGTAACGGCTACAGGAAGCCGGGAGGCGCGTACGCATTTTCGAGTGCTAGAACGCTTTCACCGCCATACGCTACTACTGTTGCAGTTAGAAACAGGACGTACTCACCAGATACGTGTACATCTAAAGGCTATTGGGCATCCTATCGTTGGCGACTCTGTTTATGGATCAGGAAATACACGTGGCAGCCATTCGTTGAAACGCCAGTTTCTCCATGCTTTCCAACTTATCTTTACTCATCCCAGCACAGGACAGGTCTTAGAGCTAGAGGCACCTCTGCCTGAGGATTTGAAAGCTGTGCTTCTTCAAAAATCTTCACTATAGTACCTTGCCAAATCACCTCGGTATAGTCTATAATATTACCAGAGAAGATGATCTTGGAGCACACAAAAAGGTGTCCTTTGTAGGAAAGTACTGATCGTCCTTTACCCCCATTACTGTTAACCACAACTCATTCAGGCTATCTTTTGTCCGTAATTTTTTCCCGCTAATCAAGTTGCCTACTGTATTTTAGACCTATTGAATTAGAATACCCGTTCTATTATCTGTGTTTGTTTATGTTCGGGGTATCTGTGGGAATAGGGTGGTATGGTCCTCCGGCCAGGAGCCGGTATTTCTTCACTTGAGGAAAATGGCTATTACCCGTGAGGAAAGGAGACTATGCATTATGCCAGTTCTAGAATCAACTGAATTTACGACTCCTCGAAGTGCATTGCGCCATCGTCCAATTGGGAATGATGGTAAGCATCAAGAGAAGCGTCCTACAGGTACTGATGTGCCAACGCCGATCGTCCCACGTGCATCACGGACGCGCTCAACGGATACTGACGTCGAGATCGACGAGTGGGAGCGAGTAGCAGGGAATAGCGAGAAGAGCAGGCAACCACAGCCGCCTATTCGTCGATCTAGTGCAACGACCGAAGCCAAAGCTCTGCCGAAAACTCCATTGCGAAAGCCGACTAAATCACATCGCTTGCCCAGAGCGAAAAATGTCATGAGTAAGCATGCTCATCCACTGCTCTATCTTGGTATAGGAATGCTGGGTATGCTAGTGTTGTGGACGGTTCTGGTGGGTGTTGTGAGCTGGTTTAGTACAACGATGGATGATGTCCACTATGGACGTCCGCGTACATATCAAACGGACCAGTTTGTAGGACATAGTGAGTCGGGAGGCATACCCAGTCATTTTATTGCTTTGAATTTATATGGTAGAATCGAAGTCGTCGAATTCCCTGGTAGTGATGCTGTGCACGCACGTATCTTCCTGGGACCCCAACTTTATACAACAGGTAGTGATCTGGTACCGGCGACCCTCTCATTTAGAGATGTGAATGGCGATCATAAGCCAGACATGATCATCAATGTTCAGGGTTCACAAATCGTCTTTATCAATGACCAGAGAACGTTCCGTCCACTTCGTCCAGATGAGCGGCACCAGGTAGAGCAGTTTTTGCAGCGGCATGGACCGTAGTTTCGATAAATGTCGTGGCCAATTGATACACTTCTTCCTTTTCAGGTCCCAGTGTAATAACATGATCAGACCGTTTAAGCCAGTGGAGTGACTTTGGACTTGCCGCGCTTGCCAGTTGGTACAGTTCCTCCGCACAAACTGGACTAACGGTCTGATCTTTCTTGCTATGTATGATTAAAAGTGGGGAGTGCACGAGACCGAGACGTTTGCGACCCCTGTTTGTCAAACGCACTAATTCGTCAATAGCTGACACTGGTAGCCGAATAGCTTTCTTGATGTGCTCGAGGGCCTTTGGGTCAGAGAAGTTGATAGTTATTTCTGGATCACGCAGACGTGCCTGGTGTAACACCTCTTCTTGAATCTTTGGACTGTTATAGTCAAGTGTTGCCAGCGGATAGAACCACTTGATAAAATAGCGCGCCAGCGGTAATACCTTGACCTGCCAGCCCCCGGCAAACCGGGTCGGAGTTGACATAACAATCACACCCGTAACGCGTTCTGGATGTTGGCCTGCTAACAGAAGGGAGATGACACCACCTAGTGAGAGTCCTGCAATGAAGACGCGAGGATACTGCGCTAGTTGTGCAAGCCCTGCTTCAGCTGAGGCGAGCCATTGTTTGTATCCGATATGCAATAGCCCTTCAGGATTGCCCTCGTGGCCCGCCAATACGACACCGAGCACTCGGATACCGTGATCTGCTAGTACGTCACCCAGCCCGCGCATTTCAGAGGGTGAACCACTAAAGCCATGGATGAGTAAGCAGGCCGTATCAGCATCTTCTGGTCCAAGCAAGAAAGTGGTGTTGGAAATTGGGTATGTCACAATATATCTCCTAGCAAATCAACAAAAGCCTCTTGTATGATATGACTCACACTAGCACGATAGAGGGTAATGCTTCACAAAGGCAGATAGTGGGAAGAGCTCTGATCTGGACGCGCTTTTGCGTATTCGTTCGTTACCGCGATGTTACTATGGCCCAGGGTATCTCGTACGACTGTGAGGGGCGCTTTGCGATCAATAGCGTGTGAACCGTGACAATGTCTGAGCCAGTGTGGAGAAACCTCGAACCAGTTCAACACAGCAGCATGTTTTGCCGCCTCTCGTACGATGCGGAAGATGGTGGTCGCGTCGAGACGCGCTCCCTTATAGTATCCTTCGCGCGAGACTTCCTGACGCGATTGGAATACGAAATCATTATCCGATGCACCTTCGCGTATTGCCGAGAGGACGGTCCACGAGCTTTCTGAAAGGAGAACATGGCGTTGTTTATCACCCTTGCCGCTCATGATATCAAGCTGGACACCATCAGATCGGCGGATGACGTGGCGCCAGTGAAGATTGCACAGCTCGGAGACGCGTAGGCCAGCGGCGTAGAGCGTGTGTAAGATGGCGTGATTGCGTGGGTCTTGTTCCAATAGGATCATCTTAAGGACAGTCGCTTCTGTCAGAATACGCTGGGAGATGGCGCTTTTAGCCGAGGGAGGCTTGATGGCGGCCATAACGTTGGCGGGAAAGATACCGGATGTATACGCGAAGCTATAAAGAGATTTGACAGAATTGAGGATGCGGCGTTTGCTGTTGTCTTCCAGAGGTTTCACTTCACCGCGTTTATTGGTGATCTCAAGTTCATCAAGATTATCACAGAAATCCAACGCGTCTTCCAGGGTAACTGATGCCAGCGGCTTTTCAACGAAGTCGCGGAATACCCCGATGTCCCTACGATAGGCCCGCTGCGTGTGTTCGCTCTTTTTGAGGCGGATCCACAATTCGATGAGTTTTTCTTCTGTCGTGCCTTCGGGTACCACTACTAGATCGCGTCTCATGGTTCTACTCCTTGCCAGCTCTCAATAGCGCCTGATTGATGGAGTTCTGCATATCTTAACATTCATCTTCAAGAGAACTGGTCTTATCTTGAAGTCCGGTCTACGGTGATTGTAACACACATTTTCACAAGAAAACAAGAATTTCGGTGACAAATCTTCTAGCGGTTCTACCAAATGCCCGCTAGGACGTGCAGCATCCTGCGAGTCAACACGTTTCGTTGGCAATGAGATTTCTAAAAAGCAGTGCATTACTGGGTACAGTTCTATCCATTTCGCTGGGTGCTTGCAGCAACAGTAGTGAAAGATGAAGAAATTCCTCTCTTCCCCAGTAAAACGCACTCATGTTTTCCTGAAAATATAATTATGTCAAGTACAGTATATTGTATATGCAATATAGTTAGAAGCGTGAGCCAGTGAAAAAGATCTATTGAACTGGTAACCGAACTGGGGCAGGATAAACTACTACATTGTTAAAGGAGGCCTGTACCCCATTAGAGGATTGACCATTTTCAACAAAAAGAGCGATTGTTCCATTGGTATAGCCATTGCTGTCACTGATAGAACTTACCAACGTATCGTTAATCAGTATCACTAATTTCGCTCCTTTTGCCACGACAGTCAACTTGTTCTTCCGACCAACAGGATGAATTGTGGAGGAGCTGGTAGGACTTACCAGGAAGGTATCCTTACTGGAATCTGCAAAAATCTTGACGATATCAAACGAATTATCACCAAATATATCGATAAAATAGCCCTGACTCAGGTTGCTATCACCCCGAACGTAGAGACCTACACTATCATTTTGATCGGCCTTCAACAGCGTGAGCGTCGTCGTTACTTCAAAATCGCTATAAGTAGCGGAAACGTTATTGCTAGCAGGAATAGTCATATCTAAGATTTTATGGTTGGCCTCGACCAGGGTCATTATATTGTTGCTGATAGTACTGCTGTACCCAGATGAACTAGCAAGCCCCCACCCTTTGCTGTTATCCGCAAAATTATCAGTAAACAAGGGTATAGGGGTGGGTATCGCTGTTGCGCTATTCGTCGTAGAGGAGGTTGATCCGTTACTTGTTACATTTGTATTACTCCCCTTACTTGTTACTATGAAGAAAATTCCACCTCCTACCACTAATACCACCAGGAGAATAATCCCAATAATCAACCGTACGTTTGGACCCCTACTTTGGGGTTGAAATGCCTCAGCAAGCCCGTCTAACATTTTCTGGGTTGAAGATGATTGCTCATGCCCTCCTACTTTACTTTGATTGGGATCAGCGGCAAATGTCGGGGAAGACGGAGTATTTTTTGTATCTGATGAGGGCTGGGGTGAATGATTTTGCCCTGTTGACCCATAAGAGGTACTATCGAAAGGAGACTTACCGTAGGATAATGGAGATGATGACCCTATATATTGGATTGGCTCAAATTGTGCAGGTCCCATACCTGAAGAGGCCTGATCTGTTAATGGTGTATGTTGTGAAGGCCTTACTATCGTTTGTTCTGTATACTGTGTACCACAGTTACTACAAAATGTCGCATTTGGAGCCAAGGGAATACCACATTGTGAGCAGATAGTGTTTGACGAATCCATTTTTCAAATTCTCCTGATCTCTCTCATGGATGGCAGAAAATAGCAGAGCATTGATCCAAGGTATTATACTCTCTTATATAATCCTGAACAACTCACGAAATACACTGTTTTGCTAATGTGGAAGGTATCAACATAATTATGCTGGCAGCTCTCTATTACGGTCCAATGGATCTTCGCCTGGAAGATTGTCCTATTCCTCAACCGAGAAAAGGCGAAGTCCTTGTTAAAGTTGCAGCAGCTACCACCTGTGGCACTGATGTTAAATCCTTTCGTCGAGGGCATCCACTACTCTTTCAAAATATACCTGCAGGTTTCGGTCACGAGGTCTCCGGTATTATCGCTGCGGTTGGTAAATGTGTAGCACAATTCTCTGAGGGCGATGACGTGGTTGTAGCAAATTCTGCCCCATGCCAACATTGTTTCTATTGCCGACGTGGCCGCTATAGTCTCTGCGAAAATCTTTTGTTCCTTAATGGCGCATACGCAGAGTATCTCCTGGTTCCCGAGCCTATAGTTCGCCAAAACCTCTATAAACTTATGCCAGGCACATCCTATATAGCTGCAGCTTTGACCGAACCACTGGCTTGCGCACTGCATGGGATAGAAGCAAGTGACATCATGCCGGGAGATACTGTCGTGATTTTAGGCGCTGGCCCATTGGGTCTGCTACTGGCGGTGGTAGCCAAACAACGTGGTGCTCGTGTCGTCATCACAGGACGAGGTACACAACGTCTCGCCGTGGCCCATCACTTTGGTGCAGATGCGGTTATTGATGTGAGTGAGCTATCTTCAGAAGAACAGGTAGAGAACGTCCGCAATGAGACAGATAATCTGCGCGGAGCTGATGTTGTTATCGAAGCGGTAGGCACTCCGGAGACTTGGAAACTAGCAGTTGCGATGGCTCGTTCAGGAGGACTTGTTAATTTTTTTGGTGGATGCCCCCCAGGAACACAGGTTTTGCTTGAAACACGCTCTCTACATTATGGGGAACTAACAATGAAAGGAGTATTTCACCATACCCCGCTCTTTTTTCAACAGGCGTTGGAACTCATTACTGGTCGTCATATTGATGTCGAGGCGCTGATTACAGCACGCGTTCCACTCGAATCCATTCTTGATGTCTTCGAACTTTTACTACAGAAACAAGGAATCAAGTATGCTCTGCTTCCTCCCGCGTTTGAGGAGACGTCGGTAATAACAGCAGCCCCTGAGTAATCATTCGGCTATACATATCGATTACTTGCTGCACGCTGAGGCGACCACTGGGCCGAAACCATGTGGATACTGCCGTGCACATAGCAATGATAGCATATGATGAGACCTTTACATCGCTCAAGCGAAACATACCGCGTTCCATGCCATCTCTGAGTAATTCCTGAAGCAGTGACTCATAGTGATCACGTAAAGAAAGAATGTAATGGCGATTATCACCCTCCAGTGCTCGGATTTCAGTATCAATAATGAAGAACTCACTTTTATAGCTCGTATGCAATCGAATATGATTTGCTGTAGCCTCGTAGAGTCGTTTTAAAGGGTCTTGCTCTTCGCGAAGGATACGTTCCAGGCTAGCATTCAAGTGCCGCATATGGGTTTCCATGATTTCAACAAGCAAAGCCTCTTTATTGGCATAGTGGTAGTAAATACTGGCTGCTTGAATACCAGCTATCTGCGCGATATCACGTAGGGGCGCAGCGTGGTAACCGTACTCAGCAAATAGTTGCACGGCAGCCGCAAGAATATTATTTCGTACCGAACGGCCCTCATGGCTCGCTTTATCTTCGACTTTTTTGTGTGTCATACAGCCATTTTAGCAGAAATGCAGCAGCATGAATACCCTTGGAGAGAAGGATTTATGAAGCAGTGTGTATTTTACGCTGTTGCTCGGCCTTCACTACCGTTGTACCAATAGCACGTCCCACAATTATGGGAGTTTCTAGTACATCGGCAGCAGAATCGCTTATATCAAGTCGTGCGCAAATCACCTTTCGCGCTTCAAATTCCATACGCCGTGAGGTTCGTCCAATCTTCGTGATCCGACCAGTAACTTCAACAAAGTCTCCTGCATAAAGGGGCGCAAGAAACTCGATGCTCTCGTAACCCACTAACAGACCTTCGTCTCCATCACACAAAATAGCAAGTTCAGTCGCCACGTCTCCGAAGAGTGAGAGCATGTGTGCGCCATTTACGAGTTGTCCGCCATAGTGGGCATCACTTGCACTCAAACGAACTCGAAGCATCGCGGAAATCTCTTTCGTTTCAGACAAGACCTTATTCCCTTTCTCGTTCTCGGTATATAAAATATGTTGCAGCTGCCCAAACGGGAAGCCAGGCACTTCCAGGCTTTTTCTAGTTATCATATATACTATAAAAATCCATGTTATGATCTAATATCGAGACTATAGATTATAACATGGATTTCAGAAAAAGTGTGGAAATCGCTTCTCCTACCTGTCAGGTTTATGTCTTACTCCTTTAAAGTTACCATGATGTTTCCGATATGTATTTGTGAGAGGAATACCCATCCCTTCAGCAAATTCTATTAACTTATATTCATCATCGTAACGAGCCTCATGTGTTGAGGGAAACTCTTCTATGATGCGTTTACCACAACGCTCATGCTCACGCTGACGTTCCTCTAGCCATTCTGTTGAACCAATATAATATCCTTCTTCACCATCTACAGCAAAGTATACTTTAGCTTCTCTCTTGTGTCTAGCCATTGCCTTTTTCCTTTCTGTTCTGTGAGGAGGGTTACCGTGAGTAAGGTTCATGGTATTCCTCTTTCTAGGAGAGAACAGCCCTTAACTGTTCTCTCCTTTCGCTATATGGTGACAAATGATCTTGTCACGATAAAACAGGATGGCGCGCTACTACGCCTCTTGTAAGAGTGTCGGTAAGGGTTCGGTGTGACGTGTGGACTCAGGGATGACTTGGCTGGTAAAGAAGTAGTCAGGGTTATTCTCACACAAAGCGGTGATCCATCCGAAGACAAAACCAGCGTTCCAGCGAACGGTTGCCCGTTCGTCACACAGGTTATTCGCCATAAGCAGGGAAATGTCTTCACTGGTGAGCGGTCGGGGAAGCTGGTGGTTGGTGTCATAATAGTAGAGGGTGCCGTTGAAGTGCCCGTCTGCAAATTCGGCATCGGCGTTCACGGTGTTGTTTCCTATCTCCAGGTTCTCTCGGTCTGTCATGTCGGTATGCTCTCTCTATCCGCGCTTGACGTGCTCTGGCGTGCATGTCATACTGCTAACGAGAACAACGCTACGGTGGACAACGGTTGTATCTGTTCTCACTCGCTAGCCTGTCGTCTCTGACACGACAGGCTAGTACCGTATCACCCCCTTTTAAGCAAGCGTCTAGAATTATGTAGAAGGAAGATATCCTATAAGGCTACTTTGTTTGGCAACACTCGACTTTGCTTTCACTACAGTAACCTCATAGTCCATAACATAATGGTAACATAGAAAAATTGCTATTTCAATAGAAAAGTTGTCAAATTTTGTCAAATTTGACAACTGCTTTTAATTATTGTATCTTTGTGTTAAGATATGGGTATACTAACTCGTCTGTGGAGGGGTTAACTCATGTCTAAGGTTAGAGAACTTCGTATTAAAGCCGCGCTGAATGTCTCGCGCTTAGCAACATTGGCAGATGTGTCACGTCCTACCATTGAGAAAATGGAGAATGATGAACCTGTGCGCCCTGATCTCGCTTCGGCTGTTTGCCGTGTGCTTTCGGACAAACTCGGCTATGAGGTGACCATTGAAAGTGCGGAGATCAAAGTCTTATGACAGTTCATCATTTCTGATAAACGAGAGTTGAGACAATGGAAGAGCATACCTACATAATTTATGCTCTCGTTGATCCAAGAGATGGCAGTATACGATATATCGGAATAACCAATAATCCCGACCATAGGCTCAAGGAGCATTTGCGCGGAGCAGGGGGCAACCCTCCTAAAAGAGAGTGGGTATACGAGTTGCGTCGGCTTGGCCTTGCTCCAATTATGCAGCCACCCCTGAAAAATATTTGCCGCGGTCGGCGTACTTCCAGAGCCACCATGTCCAGGGTTCTGAGCGTGATAGAAAGGCACTTGGAAAGACACATCGCCTTAGATATTATAGAAGGTACGATTCTAGTCGTTAGTCGTAGGAAGGAGGCAATTACATACCTAAAACCCTTGCTTTCAGTCAAATTCCCAATACCCATTTCTTACTGTTATTTACAGAATTATCATGGAGGAATAATACATGGCGACAGTTGAAAAACAGGGTTACTTTTCGGGCTGGACGCTCAAAACAGAGGGTGTAATAGCACCTGAAGAGCGACTTCCCTGGGGACAAACCATTTTTGTTGGCCTGCAGCATGTGCTGGCCATGTTTGGAGCTACAGTTCTTGCTCCGATAATTATGGGGTTTGATCCAAATACTGCAATTTTCTTCTCTGGCATAGGTACACTCATTTTCTTTTTAGTGGTTGGAGGGCGTGTCCCGAGCTACCTTGGATCAAGTTTCTCATTTATCGCCGTCGTCGTTGTTGCGTCTGCCTACTCAGGTAAAGGACTTAATGCTCATATTGATGTAGCACTGGGTGGTATCATTGCTGCCGGCGTTGTCTATGCCATTATCGGTATTATTGTGATGTTTGCAGGCTACAGGTGGATCGAGTATCTTATGCCGCCTGTAGTTACTGGCGCAGTAGTAGCGGTAATCGGTCTTAACCTGGCTCCAGTTGCGATTAGTGAAGCTGCAACCAGTCAATTCGATACATGGATGGCGATAGTTACCGTTCTCGCCGTTGTGTTGGTTGCCGTCTATTTGCCTGGGCCTTTGCGTCGTCTCCCAATCTTACTGGGTGGCATTATTGGTTACATCGTTTATCTGATTTTTGCAAATGGTCTAGGTTTTGGAAAGGCCATCGACTTTACAGGCCTATCAAGTTCGGCGTGGATAGGTTTGCCAAACTTTACTACTCCCAGTTTTCACCCCGAGGCTATGACTCTCATCGCTCCGGTTGCTATCATTCTCATTGCCGAGAACCTGGGACATGTCAAGGCTGTAGGGGCATTGACAGGCCGAAACCTGGATAAATATCTTGGGCGAGCGTTCCTGGGAGATGGTTTAGCTACCATTGTTTCCGCCTCCGGAGGTGGGACAGGTGTCACAACGTACGCTGAAAATATTGGTGTAATGGCAGTGACACGCATCTACTCAACACTTATCTTCGTTATCGCTGCCGTTGTTGCCATCCTGCTGGGTTTCTCACCCAAGTTTGGTGCCTTAATCCACACAATACCGCTGGGTGTTCTCGGTGGACTAGCAATTGTCCTTTTTGGCTTAATTGCTGTAACTGGAGGCCGTATCTGGGTGCAGAATGGGGTAGATTTCTCGAAGAGCCGAAATCTTCTGACAGTTGCTGTTGCTCTTACTCTTGGCGCTGGTAATTTCGTGTTAAACATTGGCAATTTCTCCATAGGCGGTATTGGTACTGCGACGTTCGGCTCTATCATCCTGTATCAGATATTGCGAGAGCGTCGCTCTGAACCTGAAGAAGTTGCTACTGCTGATGCTACTACGAATGTAGATTCTAGCGATGAAGGTGAGCTAGAGGCTGGTGCGGACAAGTAGAATTAGGTGTAGAGGTAGGTTCTCCTACGTTTGTTTGGAGTTCCGAATAACCTGCCTCTGATGGTTCGTTATATGGGGAGACTAGATTTTTTGGGGGAAAACATACGCTAAGCAAATTATCGGATTGTGAGCATAGGAATCGTTCTAACAACGATGATAGATATAGTTATCCTGTCCTCACTTTGCTTGCCAGATATGCACAGTATTATCTCGAGAAGCAGAAGCAATATAGGCTCCATTGGATGACCATGAAACCTTTGTGACGGACTCCAAATGTTCACGATATGTGTAGATAGGCTCTCCGTTGGTCGTATTCCAAACCCAGGCTCGCACCTTGTCTCCTCTAGAGTATCCAGACCCTTTCTGGCACAGAAGCAGAGACAATGTATGTGCTATCAGGTGCCCAGGCTACATCAAAAGTTACATCATCATTGCTAAAGACTGTCTGCCCAGTAATAGCTCTTCGTATACACAGACCATTGAGTTCCTCAATTGAATCATGAAGTCCGTAAGCGATCTGCGTTCCATCGGGCGACCACGCCACACAACAATCTTCAATTAGGTCAGTAAAGAGTGCTGACGGAACGTCAATTATAACAGCCCCAGGGGGTAGTGGAGGTGGTGGCGGCAAAGGGTTTCCGGTAGCTGCATCCCAAAAATCCCAACCTCCAGCATTGTCAACAGAAGCAACATACTTACCGTCTGGTGACCATGCTACTTTCATGGTATGGACGTTTATATATTGAGTGGGGTTCGCATTCCAAGTGACAATCCGTTGCCCAGTAGCAGCATCTATTATCCATATATTCCCGCTTACAGGAAAGAGCCAGAAAGCCCCCATCTTTCTAAGCGGGGGATGAAT
>JRHI01000999.1_pt1 | contig 26953 bp, 25 predicted proteins | sample 215371 | NCBI WGS metagenome assembly JRHI01 (sample SAMN02929681, study PRJNA255918) | sediment metagenome | biome: cave system; feature: Ice Cave; material: Sediment; isolation source: sediment from deep within a dark volcanic ice cave with no known source of... ...
ATTGTCGGCAGCACACGCCAAGGGAGTGCTGCACCGAGATTTGAAACCAGCGAACATCATGCTCGATGGGCGGGGACAGGTGGTGATCACTGACTTCGGCTTAGCTGGACTTGCCGATCAGATCAAGGGAGCGGAAGTACGGAGCGGTACGCCGGCCTACATGGCGCCGGAGCAACTGGCCGGCAAGGAAGTCAGCACGCGTAGCGACATCTATGGCTTGGGCTTGGTGCTATATGAAGTATTTACTGGGAAGCGTGCCTTCTCGGAGACATCCGCCGAATCGCTGCGTTCTCGCGGGGACAGAACTCCTAGCCGCCCATCTTCGGTAGTACGGGACCTGGATCCAGTGGTAGAGCGCGTCATCCTGCGTTGTCTGGAGAAAGAACCTTCGGCCCGTCCTGCAACAGTGCTCAGCGTTGCTGCTGCGATGCCGGGAGGGGACCCATTGGCGGCAGCACTCGCGGCTGGAGAGACCCCCTCGCCTCAGTTGGTCGCTGCCTCTGGAGAAACATTTGGTCTTCGTCCGCGGATCGCAGTCGCCTGCTTCGCTGCCGTGCTGCTCGCGTTGGGAGTGGTGACCTATTTGGCGGCTCACTACAGCGCTCTGGAAAAGATGCGACTGGAGATGACGCCGGAGGTGCTCGCACAAAAAGCGCGGGAGATTGTCGCCCGGCTGGGATATGCGGAGCGCCCCGCCGATAGCGCGTTCGGCCTCGACTACGATGGCGATTTCCAGGATTACGTAGAGAAGAATGATAAGCCGCATCCGAATTGGATTGCTGTGCTTGGGGCTCGGCCATCGTTGCTTCGCCACTGGTACCGGCAGAGTCCGCAGTACATGCTGGCGCTAGGCTTTCAGGATCAATTGCTCAATCCCGGCATCGTCACGCGTGACGATCCTCCCACAGTTTTGTCGGGGATGATCAACGTGGGACTCGATCCGCAAGGGCATCTCACTTATTTCCAGGCAATCCCGGCACAGAAAGAGACTTTAGCTGGACAGCCTGCGCCCTTCGACTGGAGTGTACTCTTTGCCGCGGCGGGACTCGATCCTGCCCAGTTTCAGAAAGCGGACCCATTGTGGACGTCGCTGGCCGATGCCGATACCCGCATGGCCTGGACCGGAACATGGCCGGGGACGACGCGGTCACTGCGCGTCGAGGCAGCTTCATGGCGCGGCAAACCAGTTTTCTTTTCGCTCATTGGCGACTGGACCAAGCCGGAACGCGCCAAAAGTCCCGATGATTCTGCCGGGAAGAGAGTCCGGGATGTCCTCGGAGTCGCAGTCATTGTCGCTATGTTGGTGGGCGCCATTTATGTGGCGCGCCGTAATTATCGTCAGGGGCGAGGTGACCGGGAAGGCGCTCTCCGCCTGGCATTGGTGATGTTCGCGCTGGAGATGGTCCTGTGGTTATGCCGCGGCCACCTTGTGCCCAGCCTCGAAACGTTCGGCCAGATCGTGATCGCTGTCAGCACCGGGCTGTTCGTCTCCGGAACGACATGGATGCTGTATCTTGCGCTTGAGCCGTGGGTGCGGCGGCGCTGGCCGCAGACAATTATCTCGTGGAGCCGACTGCTGTCGGGACAGTTTCGCGATCCGCTGGTGGGACGCGACATTTTGTTTGGCGTGATGCTGGGCGTGGTCTGGACTCTTATCTTTCAGGTCCGCTACATCCCCATGATGCACATGGGAGCTTCACCCGGAGTCTATTCCACCGAATACCTGGTGGGCGGACGGCTCGCGCTTGACCAGTGGTTGAGGCAGATCCCTGTTTCGATCATGGGCACGCTGCAATTTTTCTTTCTGCTGCTCGGACTGAAAGTTATTTTGCGCAAAGATTGGCTGGCGGCCATCGCGTTTGTCAGCATCTTTGCGCTGCCGAGGGGACTCTCGTCTTCCTACCGGGCGGTGGAGCTACCGGCTTGGATTTTGATCTATGCCGTCGCAGTGCTAATTGTCTTTCGCTTCGGCCTGGTACCGCTGGCCTGCGCAATCTTTACCGTAAATATGCTGGCGAATGTTCCCTTCAGCGCCGACTTCTCAATCTGGTATATGAACGCTTCGATTCTCGCGCTGCTGAGCGTAGTGGCTCTCGCAGGCTGGGGCTTCTATCACTCACTGGGTAACGAAACGCTGTGGAAAGCGGACGCGGATTAGGGCTTTAGAGGGCTTACACTTCGGTAGTGGTTGTTGCGGAACGCTGCGCAACACGGAACAAATGGTACTGCGCCCGAAAATGGGGACGCGGGATCGCTCTCGCAGAGGATCGTATTTAGAAAACCTCGATTCTCACCGCACGGGTGGAAGCGCAAGCGAGGCGGGTGTCCCGCGTGATGAGCGTGGCGCCAAGTTTCTCGGTTAATGCAACGTACGCCGCATCGTATGCCGTCAAGTTATGTCGGAGCCGCCAAATGTGCGGCAGGAAAACGAAGTGGGGATAACGCGTTACGCGAAGATCGAGTAAGTCCTGCAGCGCCTGATCGCCGCGCGGTTCCGAAACTGCTACTTCCCGCACCAGTCGCCGCAGAACCTGCGTTACCTCAAGATCCAAAAGGTGCGGAGCATGAAGAGATTCGCCGCGCGAGTAAATTCGGTTCTCAATTCGCCGTCCCACGCCCGTCTGAAGAAGCCAGTCAATCGCCGCGGATGCGTCCAGGACAATCACCGGGTCTCGCGCTCTTCGCGGACCAGGCGTGCGCTGTCGAGTGAGAGCGATACCTGCTTACGAGTGTGTAGGCGGTCGCGCAACTCCGCGAGCGTCGGTCGCTCGGCGATCTCCTTGATCTCCGTGAGCAGGTAATCCGACAGGGACATACCTGCTATGGCGGCACGGGACTTCAGGCTGCGATGCAGGGTGTCAGGCACATTGCGAAGCTGAATCATTTTTGACATGTGAATAGCATACTTTCATGTGCTGCACATGTCAAAGTAGACCCAAAATGACGGGGACATAGAATTCCCCCCTTGTCGTAGAGCGAGAAGAAAGGATGCGGCGCTTGTCCGCCTGCCGGTGTAGAATGCGTCCGCTTGGGTTTGAATCGAGAATAAACAGGGAGTATCCGATGAAAAGGTCACTATTACTCGTTGGAGTGGCGGCGGCGCTCATGGGCGCGTGGTCTGTGGGGCGGGTTCAGGGACAGAAGGAGCAGGGTGACGGGAAGAAAGTCATCTTGGTTTCTCCCGATCAGGCGAATTTCACAGCGACGGGCAAAGGCGTGTCCATGGCCGCTCTGTGGGGAGACGCTAGCGCTGGAGCGCATGGCACGTTCACCAGGTTCCCTCCCGGATTTGACGCCGGAATGCACACGCACACCAACGATGTGTGGATCGTCGGTGTGAAGGGCGCTTATTTGTACAAGGACGAAGCCGGTGACAAGCGTGTAGGACCCGGCGATTTCCTACGAGTTCCCGGAGGGCATAAGCACTGGAGCGGCGGCGATGCGAAAGAGGGCGCGGTCTTTTATGAAGAATCGTCTGGCAAATTTGATTCCATCCCTGCGAAGTAGGGTTGGAAGATGATGAAATGAATGCTATAGCCGGTGTGGCCCGCGGGGCGGTGCATTCGCGAGCTTCGGTAGCCAAGCCGCCCAGTTATCACAGAGGGTGAGCATCGTTTGGGGTGGCATGATTTTGGGTGGCGCAGCGCTTCCAGCGCTGCGATCAGGCAGTCAAGCTGGACGGCTTCAGCCGCTGAGGGACCTCGTCCAGCGCAAATTCTGGCCGCGCCGAACCGTAGGGATAATCGGGGAGCTTACTAGCCAAGCCCTGCTTGATTGGATTTTGCCGGATATATTGTTCGAAGTTGTAATAGTCTTCAGCTCAGGGAACTCGACGGTCGTAGAAACTCTTCTCCCATATTTCGCCGGCAAATCCCAGTTCTTTTTTCGCCCGATAAGAAATCCTCCTTTGTTCAGTTGCAGAGAACGTTCGAGGCTGAGTGTGGGTGAGATCAGCAGGTGAAAGTGATCGGGCATCAGAACAAATTTATACAGCCAATAGTTCTTGAGGTCTCGATAGTTAAACAGCACTTCCACAAACAGGCGCGCCATCGGCTCTCAGCGAAACAGAGGTGTTCGTTGAGCATAGGACGCAGTGATGTAGTAGGCGCTGTAGCCGGTATTACCTCGGGGCGGTGCAGCCATAAGTATTTCGGCAGCTAAAGCCGTTCTCTTATGGACAATCTATCGCAGCGCTGGAAGCGCTGCGCCACCCACTTTTCCGGAATGCAGTTCCGATTTGAAACAGTGACCCTCAGCGGCAGTTCAGTTCATCGCTTCCTCGAAGGGTTTATAGGTTTCATCAACAGAGCACCGAAGTATCTCAAATCTTGCCCAAATTGAATTGTCGACGCTATTTGAAAAGGAGGGTGCGATTCAAGATGCGTTGCCATGAACATCCTCAACTCGTTAAGATGCAAACGTGCATAGTGCAAAAGAATCGCTGCTGACGACGAGAAATCGCGATAATCCTGGCCTATGGATGGAACGAGAGCCCGAAGAATCTTTCCTTTATGCTCACCATCGTCTTTTTGAAAAAGGTGCGCCACCGCATTTCGCTTGTCGAACCAAAAGTCAAAGAGTTAATTGAGATTGACCTTTTCGGGTTCTGCTGTTTTCTTGTTGGAATTAGTTCTAAGGAGGTTCGCGCCCCGCTGCAGAATTTCGCGCGAAGATATCACGGGCAATTTTGGCAACTCTTGCTGCTTGCCTAGGGCAGCCGCCATATTGCCGAGCACGTCGCGGATATGGTCAATGCCATCTTTGACACGGTAGGCGCAAAGTAGTCGATAGTAAGGACTCTCGGAACAGATCCCTTCTCGAATAATGGCAGATGGAATGGTGAATAGCGGATTTAGCGGCGGAAGAAACTGCCCTTTATCGAAGCGCATTTGAGTGTGAAAAGGAATATGTATTTCGAAAGCAAAAGGTTCCGATTCTTCCGATTCTGCCACGGAATATTGTATGTATCGCAGCGGCGATCCCGAGAAGGATGTTATCGAGTCGAGCAGTTCCCCCAATGGCTCCCGCGCATCCTCAAGGGCTTCGGTCGGGTCATCGGCCTCGACTGGTAGCTGGAGTGCGACTATATCGTTCTTTGAGTTGCTGATCGGCCGAAAGCTGAGCGCCTCGCTGGATATTCTGCTTCCCAATGTACTGACCCACATCTGACCCTCGGCCTTGCTTAATAAACTAGTTGGCTGCGTGTTGAAACAAGGGGGGAATAACGGTTCTTGACCTAGATAACCTCGCACGTACCAAAGTCTCCTTACGCGGTGTTCAAGGAAGGCCGAAAACTTCTTAGACATCGATGAGTGCGCGACAATCGCCAATCCGCCTGGCGTGAGAATTTCGGGGATTGCAAAGTCAAATCCATGCATCACCAAAATTTGTTCTGGAGTTAGTATGCCAGTTGTTTGACTCATGATGGTTGAAATCATACCTAAGTACTACTGTAGGTCATTCATCTGGGGTAACGGTCTCGGAGAGGGGTGGTGAATGAGCAAAGCAACGTCATGGGATTTCACACGAGTACAACGCATAGGAAAAAAGGCAGGCCAGCATCGCTCGGCTGGGGACGGGCATAGTGCTCGTCCAACACTTCCCCAACTTCCACACAGGTTTCTTCCAGACCTAAAAACCCACGCAACTTCTTGATTTCCCCCGCATCTAAACTTGACAGTGACTCACTCAAGTCTTATCATGCGGGTGGATGCAAGTATCATGATACTGATTTAAAAGCACTTATAGATTCTAAGGAGACGCGTTATGGGCAAGATTATTGGAATTGACCTCGGGACGACCAATTCCTGCGTGGCGGTGATGGAGGGTGGGGAGCCAAAGGTCATCCCTAATGAAGAAGGAGGACGCACTACGCCTTCCGTGGTGGGGTTCACCAAGACCGGGGAGAGGCTCGTCGGGCAGGTGGCCAAACGGCAGGCCATCACCAATCCCGAGAACACGGTTTATTCGATTAAGCGGTTCATGGGACGGCGTTACGACGAGGTGTCGGAAGAGATAAAAATGGTCCCTTATAAGGTGATCAAGTCGGGGGACCATGTTGCAATTCTCGCGCAGGGGAAGGAGCACACTCCTCCGCAGATCTCGGCGCTGATTTTGCAGAAGTTGAAGAAGGCGGCCGAGGACTATCTCGGGGAGAAGGTTACCGAGGCGGTCATTACGGTGCCGGCGTATTTTAATGACGCGCAGCGGCAGGCAACGAAAGACGCCGGGCAGATCGCCGGGCTCGAAGTGAAGCGCATTATCAATGAGCCTACGGCGGCGGCGCTGGCTTACGGGCTCGACAAAGGCAAGGACGAGACCATCGCCGTGTACGACTTTGGCGGCGGGACGTTCGATATTTCGATTTTGGAAGTGGGCGAAGGCGTTATCGAAGTCAAGGCCACCAATGGTGATACGCACCTGGGCGGCGACAATCTCGACCAGCGCATCGTCGACTGGTTGATTGATGAATTTAAGAAGGATGAAGGTCTCGACCTACGCGGCAAGGGCAACGAAATGGCCTTGCAGCGTCTGCGGGACGCGGCGGAGCGGGCGAAGATCGAGCTCTCGACCACGATGGAGCATGAGATCAACCTGCCATTCATTACTGCGGATGCCGCCGGACCGAAGCATCTGGTGAAGAAGCTGACTCGGGCGAAGCTTGAGGGGATGGTCGAGGACATCATCCAGCGCTCGGCGGGGCCGTGCAAGCAGTGCATGAAGGATGCAGGCGTGGATGCCAGCAAGATCAACGAAGTCGTGCTGGTCGGCGGCCAGACGCGTATGCCGCGCATTCAGCAATTGGTGAAAGACCTGTTTGGGCGGGAAGGTCACAAGGGCGTGAACCCGGATGAAGTGGTCGCGATCGGTGCGGCGATTCAGGGAGGCGTGTTGGGCGGCGAGGTGAAAGACCTGCTGCTGCTGGATGTGACTCCGCTAACGCTGGCGATTGAGACGCTGGGCGGCGTGGCGACGCCGATGATCCCGCGCAATACGACGATTCCGACTCGCAAGACGGAGACGTTTTCAACCGCGGCTGACAGCCAGACTTCGGTTGAGGTGCATGTGCTGCAGGGCGAGCGTCCACTGGCAGCGCAGAACCGGACGTTGGGTAAGTTCCATCTGACGGGGATTCCACCGGCTCCGCGCGGCGTTCCGCAGATTGAAGTGACCTTCGACATCGACGCCAACGGCATCCTGAACGTGACCGCAAAAGATACGGCCACGCAGAAGGACCAGAAGATTACGATCACGTCCTCTTCGGGGCTGTCGAAAGAAGAAGTCGAGCGCATGGCGAAGGAGGCGGACGCTCATTCCTCTGAGGACAAGGCGCAGCGCGAACAGATCGACGCCAAGAACCAGCTCGACAGTATGGTTTACAACGTGGAGAAGATGCTGCGGGAGCAAGGTGACAAAATCTCGGGGTCGGAACGCGGCGACGTCGAAAACGCCGTGGCCGATGCCAAGAAGGCGCTGGAGTCGAAAGACAAGTCGGCCATGGACAAGGCGCGCGAGACGCTGACTCAGGCCTCGCACAAACTGGCCGAGCAGATGTACAAGGCGGCGCAGGCCACTCCTGGCGCAGAGCCGGGCGGCGGTGGTCCGGCGGATGGGGCGGGAGCGGGTCCGAGCGGCAACGGGCAGTCGCAGAAGAAAGACGAAGGCGTGATCGACGCCGAGTACGTGGACGTGGAAGACAAGAAGTAAGCTTTTAGCTGATAGCCGTTACGGTCAGCGGAGGGCGCCACTACGGCGCCCTTTGCTGCAAGAACGAAAAATTATCTGGAGAGCGATGTGCAATTTCAAGTAAATGATCAAACGTATTTCTTGAGCCTGGCGGAGAACGAGAGACGCTGGCTGGTGTTTACTTCCACCCCGACGGGCGCGATGTCGATCCCTGTGTATGTGGATGGCGCAGAGTCTGAAGGTATCATTCTCGTGCACGACGAAGAGGATAAGAATCGGGTTCCGAACTAATTTCTAATAAGTAGGCCGGTGAACGCTGTAACTCGACATGACCACGACCACCAAAAAAGATTACTACGAGATCCTGGGCGTGAAGAAGGGCGCCTCGGCGGAGGAAATCCGCAAGGCTTTCCGCAAACTGGCGCGCAAGTACCATCCTGACGTTAATCCCGGAGATAAAGGGGCTGAGGAGAAGTTCAAGGTCCTATCCGAAGCGAACGACGTTCTGAGCGATCCCAAGAAGCGCAAGATTTACGACCAAGTCGGCTTCTACTCCGACAATATCGATCCCGCCACGGCCGAGGCGTACGCGCGGTCGGGCGGCGGTGCAGGCGGATTCTCTGGCGGCGCAGACGGAGCGGCCGGCAGTCAGGGCCAACACTTCGACTTCGGAGGATTCGACTTCTCCGACATGTTCGAAAATGCAGGGCGCAGCGGGCGGGCCAGCAGCGCTGGCAGCGGTGGCTTCAAGGACATTTTTTCAGGAATCTTCGGTGGCGCACGCAGTGGCACCGCGACGCAAACCGGGCCGGAACCGGGCACGGATTTGGAGTACCAGGTCGACGTCCCTTTCTGGACGGCGATTCGGGGCGGGGTCATGCGCCTCAATATTTCTCGCCAGGATGTTTGCGCGAATTGCCAGGGACAGGGCTTCCTGGAAGCGCCGGGAAAGTGTCCGCAGTGCAACGGGACCGGGCAGGTCTCGCAAACTGGCGGCCGCATGAAATTCAACGTGCAGTGTCCCCGGTGCCATGGCACGGGCAAGAATATGTCTGTCTGCCCCGCGTGTCACGGCGAGGGCACGGTGCCGCGGACCGAGCCGCTCGAGGTGCGCATCAAGGCGGGAACCCGCGATGGGCAGCGTATCCGCATTCCGGTTAAGGGCAATGCCGGAGAGCACGGTGGGCCAGCCGGCGACCTCTACGTCATTATTAGGACCGGGAGCCATCCCATCTTCCGCCGGGACGGTGACGACATTTATCTGACTGTTCCGGTTGCCGTCAGCGAGGCTGCGTTGGGCGCGAAGATTGAAGTACCAACCATTGATGGACGGGCGCTGCTGAAAATCCCTCCGGGAACGCAGCCTGGGCAGAAGCTGCGGCTGCGCGAGAAAGGTGTGCCGTCCGCTACAAAGGAAGGCGAACGCGGCGACGAGATTGTGGAGATTACGGTCGTCGTCCCCATGCCTCGCGATGAGCGGACGAAAGAACTGCTGCGCGAGCTGGCGAAGTTGAATCCGGAAGATCCACGGGAAGAGCTCTGGAAGAAAGTTTAGCCTGCCTCGATTCAAAGCGGACAAACCGGAATTTCTACCACAGGACATGGCGGATCACAGGGTAGATCGTCATAAGTGTGATATTCAGGTTGGATGGCTGCTTCAGCATCGTCTTCTCGGTCGCTTAGGGTCAACCAGGTTTCCGGCGCTATTGTTTCTTCTTCCATGCACATTCACGCTGTTCTTGGTTCAGGACAACTGGGGCGGGTGTTTATCAAGCTTGCCTCGCTCATGAACTGAGGAAGCGTGGGCTCGAAGTGGTAAGCCAAGTCGGCCTGCCGGCGGTTTACGACGGCGAGAAGATCGAACCCGGGTACCGGATGCAACTCGGGGACGTTTAGGCCCCGGCCACGAACCAGCCCTTTCAAAATCTATCTCTCACTGTCCTCCCGTACAAAACTCTGCGAAAAATTTCCACAATTTTCTTGCATCGCTGCTAATTTCTCGTAATCTCAACAATGCGAACTAACTCCAGCGTGATTTCCGGAATCTAACGAAAACCGGAAAGCTCGAGCAGGAAATTGCCCGCTGCGGAGTAGCTGAGAGTGAGTCGCTTGAGGAGGAAGACATCGAAATTGGCAACAGCCAGCGCCCCGCGCCAACAAACGGAGAATCCCCAACCCCTCGCCGTCATCCCCAACCGGAAAAAATTCGTTCGCCTCACTCTGTGGCCCCTGGTCGCTGCCACCTTCTTTATGGTGTCGGGCGGAACCTATGGCACGGAAGAGATTGTGCATGGCGCCGGATATGGACGTGCGATCCTGATTCTGCTGCTCACCCCACTTCTCTGGAGCCTGCCCACCGCGTTCATGATTGGCGAGCTTTCGAGCGCGCTGCCGTTCGAAGGCGGCTACTACGCTTGGGTGCGGCGCGCCATGGGCAACTTCTGGGGATTTCAGGAAGCGTGGCTCTCGCTGGTAGCGTCTATTTTCGACATGGCGATTTATCCCACGCTCTTCGTGGCCTACCTGACGCGAATGTTTCCCTGGTTCTCGGCCGGAAATCGCGGATGGTGGGTTGCTCTGGCCGTGGTGATTGCGTGTGCCGTCTTCAATATTGCCGGAGTGAAAGTTGTATCGCTTACATCGCTGTGGCTGTTCTTCGCCCTGTCGGCGCCTTTCGTTGCGATCGTAGTGCTGGCGCCGTTTAAGCTGGGAGCGCTGACCAATGCGGTCACCAGACCGACCACGTCCACGGTCGATATTCTGGGCGGGCTGCTGATCTGCATGTGGAACTACATGGGCTGGGATAATGCCTCGACCATCGCAACGGAAGTCGAGCGTCCGCAGCGGACTTATCCGCGGGCGATGCTGGTGGCGGTGGCGATTGTAGCTTTGAGTTACGTGCTTCCGTTCGCCGCCATGTGGGTGACCGGGCTGGCTCCCACGGCATGGGAAACCGGTTCATGGGCGGATATCGCCGGACTGCTGGGCGGCCCGCTGCTGCGGATAGGCGTAGTCCTCGGTGGCATCGTCAGCGCTTTCGGCATGTTCAACGCGCTGGTGATGAGCTATTCGCGACTGCCTCTGGCGATGGCGCAAGACGGTATGCTACCCGGCATTTTTGGCAAGTTGCATCCGAAGTCGCGAGCTCCATGGGTTGCCATTCTGGCTCTGGCGATTGGATGGGCGATGTGTCTGGGCCTCGGCTTTGCCCGGCTGGTGACGCTCGACATTCTTCTCTATGGCTGTAGCCTGATGCTCGAGTTTATGGCGCTGGTGGTGCTGCGATTCCGAGAGCCGGATTTACTTCGGCCGTTCCGCGTTCCCGGCGGATTATTCGGGGCGATCGCAGTCGGCATCCCGCCCATGCTGCTGCTGGCTTTTTCTGTTATCCGCAGCGAGCACGAACAAGTGTGGAGCCTGAGTTCGTTCGCCTTCGGCATGATCCTGATCGCGGCGGGATGCGTGGCATACCTGGTGAATCATGCCTTCAGGCCACAGGGATGGGCGATACACGAAGAAAAACCGCAGCCTGCTGCTTAGCAGCGTTCGTCGGAAAGACACTTCCACGGAAAAGTAGAAGAGAGGGTGGAGAAATCTCCGCCCTCTCTGCTTTCTTTGTCCTTGTAGCTTTGTCACAAACTAGGCTGCGGCAGTCGCGCTGTCTCTCAAACTCTTTACTTTATCGTGGGCTTTTTGCACGCTGGTAGCCTGGCGGCGAACGATTTCTGCCAGACTGGCTGGCAGGGAACCGCTCAACGCCTTCTGGTAAGTCTCCTTGGCATTGTCCTCGCCTTGCTCAACCGACTCCAGAATCGTCTTGTCGCCTCCGCCGAGGTTGGCTTTTGCATCGATCCAGGCCCGATGCAGAGCTCCGGAAACGGATCCCGAAACTTTCTTGCCCGGCTCGCCCAACTTGGAGAGTTCGGATTGCAATTCCTGCGCAAAACGCGCACGCTCCATGCTCTGCTCGTTAAAATACGCTTTCAGTTCAGAGCGCTTCACGTGCGAAGCAGCATCCTGATAGCCCTTTTGTCCGTCTTTCGCCGTCTCAATAAGATTTTCGACAACACTGATGCCGTTATTTTCGTCCATAGTAACCTCCAGAACTTTGGATGCTTTCATGGCGCAGGGGTTTGGCGATATTCTGCGCTGTGAAATTTAAAAAGAGGCGCGCCCCATACATCAGGACGTAGTGATTCGCCCCATCATCAGGGATTTTCGCTGTTTCAAAGCCCTGACGATCTAGAATTTGAAGCCGAAACCGATCGAGATGATCGGGTACACTTTGAACAACGACAAACTGTCGTTAATTTTTGTCTGCTCCGTGTGAATCTGACTTTGGACGAGAGCGTCGCTGGCGACTGAGCGGCAATTGACGCCCCGTGAATCGCAGACACTCCCAGTCAGATTCAGTGTCGTCTGCGGCGATCCCTGGAATGCAACTCCAATTTCAAAAGGGATACTGAAGCGCTGGCTGCTGCGGGGAACCAGATTGCCCCAACCCACCGTCATTGTCGGCGCAGCGTGATTGAAGTTGATCTTGCCCGTTCCAGTAAGCGGCGCTGTGGTGTCACTGAAGAAAGTTGTGCCTCCCAGGGTAAAGCTTTGGCCGCCGGGCACCGAGGCCTTCCCGGAAATGGGATCGCCAAGGAACGCGAGCACCCCAGGGCTGATGTGAAAGCTGCCAGAAAAGGGGAAGAAATCGAAATGCGCTTCGACGGTCTTGAAACTCAACTGGCCGTTGTAGGCGATGCCGTCTTTACTGAAACCCCGGCTGTAGCTGATCACGTTGAAGCCGGTGCGCACATTGGTGCGGTCCGTCACTCGGAACGCGACTTCTGCCCCTGCGCTGAGTGTGGATGCTCTTACTCCGATTCCAACTTTGCCCGAGCTTGGTTTAGCGCTGGCCGCCGCACCTGGAGACCGTGGCGGTAAAGGCGGCGTTTCGCTCGGGGCATTTGTTTGGCTATAGGAACGAAGAACAAAGCCCATGAGCAAGCAGGAGGTTAAGAGAATGACGCGGACAACTAGCCTCATAGTCTCATTTCCTTACACAATTGTTTAGTGAACGCCGGCCCCGCTCACGTTAACATGGATAGGTTCGACTCCAAAAAGGGCTGGTAGGTTGTTTTGGGTGTTTTCGAGTGACGGACAACCCATGACCAAACGCAAATCGAAGGGCGCGTACATGATTTCCGCCGTCGCGGAAATGTACGGCATTCATCCGCAGACGTTGCGGCTTTATGAGCGTGAGGGGCTGCTGAAGCCGTCGCGTACCGAGGGCAACACACGTCTCTACACGGACGAAGACTTACAGCGACTGGAATTTATTTTGTCGCTGGCGCGCGATTTGGGCGTGAACATCAGTGGGATGGCGATCATCCTACAAATGCGCGAACGCATGGAGGAGATGCAGCGCCAGATTCAGGAGTTCGTGCAATACATTCAGGAGGAAGTACTCACCCGAGCCCATGCCGCGGCGGATCCCTCGAAGGGCGCGCTCGTGCCGGTCCGCAGACCGATGGTGGCGCCGGCGGGGCCGCCGGGAAAAAAAAGGTAGTCCGTTTCCTGCTGCAGTTGATTCCGTCCAGCATGATAGAGGTTCAGTGCCATGACCCTCGGCACGCGCAGTATCATGAAAGGGTCCCATGCTCCCCTTCAAGCTCATCTACAGCAACGGCTACTATCTCCCCATCGGCGCCCACGTCTTCCCCGCCAAGAAATACCGACTGGTTCACGACCGCCTGCTCGCGGGCAGCGTTGCTGAGGCCTCGGACTTTCTAGAGCCCGATCCCGCTACCGACCAAGATATCTTGCTGGTGCACACGCCGGAGTACGTCCATAAGTTGAAGACAGGGACGCTCAGCCCTCGTGAAGAAATGGAACTGGAAATCCCTTACACGCCCGAGTTGGTCCATGCTTTCTGGCTGGCGGCAGGAGGATCGATTGTGGCCGCGCGCCAGGCTTTGACTAACCGCGTTTGCATCAATATTGGTGGTGGTTTTCACCATGCCTTTCCCGATCATGGCGAAGGATTCTGCATGATCCACGATGTGGCAGTCGCCATTCGCCGCATGCAAGCAGACGGCAAGATTCGCACTGCGATGACTGTCGATTGCGACGTTCATCATGGAAACGGTACCGCAGCGATTTTTGCGGGCACGCGCACCCATAGCGAGGCGTTGCCTTCGGTTTCGACGCCCCCACTGAATCGAGCGCAACTAACCGCGGCCAAAATCCGCGGCGCACACGCCGGCGACGTTTTCACGATTTCCCTGCACCAGCACAACAACTATCCGGCGGTGAAGCCGCCCTCGTCGATCGATGTCGACTTGCCCGACGGCGTGGGAGACGACGATTACCTTGCCTGGCTCGACAATGCTCTGAGTTCCGGCCTGCGGCAGTTCGCGCCCGATCTGTTGTGCTACATCGCGGGCGCCGATTCCTACTGTGAAGATCAACTCGGCGGGCTGTCTCTCTCGATGGAAGGGTTGAAGAAGCGCGATGAACTGGTCTTTCGAGTGGCGCGAGCGCGGGATATCCCTGTGATGGTGACCTTCGCGGGCGGCTACGCGCGTAATGTGGAGGACACGGTGACTATTCACTGCAACACGGTGATGGCGGCGAAAGAAATGTTCGGACGAAGTTTGTTTTCATAGTGAGGATGACACCGAGCCCAGTCAGGTTCTGGGTCTCGGTGCGTAACTTCGGTTAGAATGCGGACGCTATGAATAAAGTTGTTGCCAGTGCGGATGAGGCCATATCCGACGTGTTCGATGGCGCTGTCATCATGATTGGCGGGTTTGGACTATGCGGGATGCCGGAGAATTTGATCCGCGCGTTGCTTCGCAGGGGTTCGAAAGACCTGACCACCATCAGCAACAACGTGGGCGTGGACGGGGTAGGCAATGGGTTGCTGCTGGCGGCCGGACAAATCCGGCATCACATTGGTACTTACGTCGGCGAAAACAAATTGCTGGAAGAGATGGTATTGAGGGGAACGATCAAGCTCGATCTAGTGCCGCAGGGGACATTTTCCGAGCGCATTCGCGCCGGGGGCGCGGGTATTCCGGCATTTTTCACTCCCACCGGTGTGGGGACCGTCGTCGCGGAAGGCAAGGAAACTCGTGAGTTCGACGGGCGGCCATATGTGATGGAGCGTGGCCTGAAAGCTGATTTTGCTTTCGTGAAGGCGTGGAAGGGCGATCGTGTGGGAAATCTTGTATATCGTAAGACGGCGCGAAATTTTAATCCCATGATGGCGACGGCGGCGAAAGTGACGATCGCCGAGGTAGAGCATCTCGTGGAAGTGGGCGACTTGGATGGAGATTCGATTCATACGCCGTCTGTTTATGTGAAACGGATCTTTCAGGGGGAGTTGTACGAGAAGCGGATTGAGAGACGGACGGTGCGAAAAGCGCTGGTTGAGCGCGCGGGTTAGATACGAGCGGTAAAAGATAACTCCCTGACTGGCAGGCGGTGGTCCTGGAGTGCAAGGGGTCCTTCGAATGCGGTTATGCTTCGCACTCGGGAAGGACTACCTTCGCTCAGGCTGACAACAGTAAAAATGATGAACAAGGCCGGCAAAGACGTTGACAAGCGGGAGCGCATCGTTAAGCGGATTGCGCGCGAGCTTCGCGACGGGTTCTACGTCAACCTGGGCATCGGTATGCCGACACTGATTGCGAATCACGTCCCGCCAGGGATCGAAGTCGTTCTTCAGTCGGAGAATGGGATGCTAGGAATTGGGCCTTATCCGTTCGAGGGACAGGAAGATTCCGACCTTATTAATGCGGGCAAGGAGACAGTAAGCGAGATGGCAGGCACGGCTTACTTTTCAAGCGCCGACTCGTTTGCCATGATACGCGGCGGGCACATTGATTTGAGTGTACTGGGCGCGATGGAAGTGGACGAGTCGGGGAGCCTGGCGAACTGGATGATTCCGGGGAAGATGGTCAAGGGAATGGGCGGGGCAATGGACCTGGTCGCAAGCGCGCGTCGCGTTGTGGTGGCCATGGAGCACACGACGCGCGAGGGTGCGCCGAAGATTTTGAAGAAGTGCACACTGCCGCTTACCGGCGTGAACGTAGTGGATACGATTGTGACCGAGATGGCGTATATCCGGGTGACGGAAACCGGACTCTTGTTGGAGGAAATCGCACCCGGATTGACCGCTGAAGATGTGCAGCGGGCGACAGAGGCGAGGTTGGTGGTGAGTCCAAAGCTGAAGCTGATGGAGAGTTAAATGCGCTCTCAGGGGCTAAAGCCCTGAGATTATCGAGAAATTTAACCGCAGCCCTGAAAGCACGGCGCCATTCAAATTCTCATTCTTCCAGCGGGCCTTACTTTCCAAATACGATCGTTCGTTTCACCTAACAATCTACCTCCCGTGATTTATATGCGGAACGGCGCCGCCAGCAGCCGCAACGGCAGTGTAATCGCGAGATAAATAATTTCCAGAATGCCGTGGACGGCGATTCCGACGATGCGGAACGGGAGAAGCAGCAGCCACACGAGTGGGTACGCCACCAGCGCTAAGAAGGCCAGGGGCCAGCAGAATACGAAGAGAATGCACCAGAGGAGGAACGTGAACATGGCGAGGCCTCCTTATCTTTCTGATTAAGATCTTTCTGATTAAAGATACGGCTGACCGAGAAGGGAAGTTCCCTTTGCTGCCGCGTTTCCGGCTTTAATATCCGAGCTTTTCTTGGCTGGCTAGCCACGGGCGAGTGTTGTTGCACTAGCATTCTCCCCGCTAGTAGCGCTGCTTCACACACAATCATTGGACTTCTACAATTGATTCGGCGCTGGCCATTTTACGGAGCGAGTCGCCGTAAGGCGGGCGGGCTATGCCTTTTTCGGTGATGATGGCGGTGACGTACTTGGCCGGCGTTACGTCGAAGGCGGGATTCTCAATCTCCACTCCGTCGGGGACCATTTGCTTGCCAGCAATGTGGCTCACTTCTTTTGGATTGCGCTGCTCGATTGGAATCTTGCTGCCGTCGGTGCAGGCTAAGTCTACGGTCGAGATGGGGGCGGCCACGTAGAACGGGATTCCGTGTTCTTTGGCAAGGATTGCGACGGTGTACGTGCCGATCTTATTGGCCACATCGCCGTTGGCAGCGATACGGTCGGCGCCGACAACGATGGCTCCGATCTTGCCTTGGCCCATCATTGCTCCGGCCATATTGTCGGATATAACGGTGGTGGGAATTCCGTCCTTCTTCAACTCCCAGGCGGTGAGGCGCGAGCCTTGCAGGAATGGGCGAGTCTCGTCGGCATAGACGTGGATTTTCTTGCCTTGCTCCACGGCGGCGCGGATGACCCCCAACGCCGTGCCGTAGCCGGCGGTCGCGAGCGCGCCAGCATTGCAGTGGGTCAAGACTCCGCCTTCGCTGGGCATGAGCGTGGCACCGTGGCGTCCCATGGCCTGGTTGGCGGCAATGTCTTCGGCGTGCATGCGCTGCGCTTCTTCGATCAGAGTTTGCTTAATCTGAGAAATCGGGCGGATGCGAATGCGCTCAAATTTCTCCCGCATCCGGCGAATAGCCCAGAAAAGATTCACAGCGGTCGGGCGAGTTTTGCCGATGAGATCGCAGGCCAGGTCGATGTCGCATTTGAGATCGCCTGCGGTATCGGCCTTTGAGTTCTTGACGGCCAGCGCGATCCCCATGGCCGCAGCCACGCCGATCGCGGGCGCTCCACGGACGACCATAGTGCGGATGACCTCGGCCACCTGCTCATGAGTCTTGCAGGTGACGTAAGTTTCCTCCGTAGGCAGCTTCGTCTGATCGATGAAGCGTACGCCCTGGTCGGTCCATTCGAGAGTTTGAATCATAAAGGCAGTTCTCAGGCAATTGAATCGTTGAGAGATTGAGTCATCGAATCAGCGAAACCCGACTCAGTTAAACTCTGTGAGCGTCACAGAGGTTTCGTGGATTGTTTGTGGCTGCGGGGCGTCCGCAAATTTCACAGTTCGCGGCTACGGCAAAAATATCGGGCGGCGTTTCCTCGTTTTGCAGAACATGCTCGGCGCGAACCTCTTGCGCGGTAAAAATCGAAATAAACGGCGCTGGGGCTGCGAATTTTTCGACGCTGGGACGGCCTTTCGCCTCTTCGCGTTCGACCAGGCACATAACGCCAACGATCTCGAATCCGAATTCGCGGGCGGCTTCGATAGCTTGAACCGTGGATGCGCCTGTGGTGCAGACATCGTCCACGATCACCACGCGGGCGCGCTTCTCGCGGAAACCCTCGATGCGCTGTCCGGTCCCGTGCTGTTTCTCAGCTTTGCGAACCAGGAATCCATGCAGATCACCACTCACAACCGAGACCGCCACCACGATGGGATCGGCGCCCATCGTGAGCCCGCCGATGGCTTGGGGCTTCCAACCCTGCTTTCGGATTTCTTCCCGAAACACTTCACCCGTCAGGCGCGAGCCTTTGGCGTCGAGCGTCGTTGTGCGGCAGTCGACGTAATAGTCGCTGGTTCCTCCCGAGGAAAGCTTGAACTCGCCCAGCCGAAAAGACTTGCGGGCAAGAATACGCAGCAGATTTTGACGGGGGGAATCCATAAAAATCTACGATAACACGGGGACCAGACTTCGGAGGCGCAGACCTAAGGCGCCGCACTCAGGCTCGAAGACTCAGCGCTCCGATCTCGGGATAGGGCAAAAGTCAAAAGTCAGAAGTGAGAAGTCAGTAGTCAACGGTCCGAAGTCCGGCGCCCTCATCGTCGTGATAACCTGAATGTCTCCCTCCAATCATGCATCGAGGTTCGAAAATTGCAGATTCTGCGTAAATTTTTCTACATTATTCTTGCTGGCTTCCTTCTCGCAAACATTGGCGGGTCCGGGCTGGTTGCGAGTGCGTTTGCCGAGGGCACGCGGACCTGGGAGCAGTCGAAATTTGAGGAACTGATCAAGGGAACGCCTACGGGAATCGCGATTCGTAGTTCCGGTGGACTGGAGCTGGCGCCAGCTTTCAAAGCACTTTGTGCCACGCCATCCACATACATCTGGGCGATCGTGGCGGACGACGCGGGGAATGTCTACGCCGCTACTGGAGCGCCTGCGCGAGTGTACCGCATTACTCCGACGGGGCAGGTGACCATCATCTTCGAGCCCCAAGAGTTGCAGGTGCAAGCTTTGAAGCAGGCGGGTGGCGTGATCTACGCCGCTACCGCGCCAGACGGGAAAGTGTACAAGATCGAGCACAAGCCAGGCGCGCCCAAGGCGGAGTCCAGCAAGGATAAGGATAAGAATCCGGACAAGGATTCGTCAAAGCCGGCACTCGATCCTTCGTGGAGTTCGTCCGTGTATTTTGCGCCGGGGACGAAATACATTTGGGATCTCCTCCTCGACAAGTCGGGAAACCTGTATGTGGCGACCGGCGATCACGGTGAGATTTATCGGGTCACGCCGAAAGGGGTGCACTCGCTTTTTTTCAAGAGCGATGAGACACACGTCCGCGTGCTGGCTGTGGACGCGCAAGGCAATGTAATCGCAGGGTCCGACGGCAGCGGGCTTATCTATCGAATCTCTCCCGCCGGAGAGGGCTTCGTGCTGTACAGCGCTCCGAAAAAAGAGATTACGGCGCTCGCGCTCGACCATGCCGGGAATATCTATGCTGCCGGTGTGGGTGAAAAGCGTGCGGTAGCGGGATCAAGCGGGTCCGGCGGTCCGCCGACAATGCTTACGATTACAACTGGCGGGCCGGCCGTCACGGGGCCGCAAGCACCAGGATTGACGATCGGCCCATCGCCAACCGCTTCAGCGATCTCTGGGGTGTTTCCATTTTCGGGCGGAGGAGTGAGTGGCGGATCCGATGTGTACCGCATTGCTCCAGACGGTTCTCCTTCGCGAATATGGACATCGCATGATGACATTGTTTATGCGCTGGCGTTCGATGCACGCGACCGGCTGTTGGCGGGAACGGGGAATCGAGGCCACATCTTTGCGATTTCGGGGATCGACGAATTTTCGGACCTTCTGAAGGCCACAGCATCCCAGGTGACGGCTTTCGCTAAGGCTCCGAGCGGCGCGTTGTATGCGTCGAGCAGCAACCTGGGGAAGATTTTTGTGCTTGGACCGGGCCCCGAGCCGGACGGCACCTACGAAAGCGATGTGTTCGACGCCAAGGTTTTTTCGCGCTGGGGAAGAGCGGGGTTTCGCGGGGCAGGGAATGTAGAACTGTTTGTGCGCAGCGGCAATGTAGACAATCCGGACCGGAACTGGAGTCCGTGGAAGAAAGTAGATTGGACGAAAGATGCGCAGATGGCGGTACCGTCCGCGCGTTACGCGCAGTGGAAGGCGGTGCTCCACGCGGGGAACAAAACACCTATTGCCGATAGCGTGACGCTGAATTATCTGCCGAAGAACGTTGCGCCCGAGATTGACGACGTCACGGTACAGATCGGGACCCGCTATCTGCCTCTGCCGAAGTCATCGACACTCAGCATAAGCCCGGACGTGAGCGGATCGTCAGGCTCACATTTTGAATCGCCAGTGCCGAGTTCACGCGACCGTGACTCGATCGGGGTGAAGTGGAGCGCGCACGACGAGAATGATGACCAGTTGGAGTACTCGGTTTACTATCGCGGCGATGGCGAGAAGAAATGGCTTTTGCTGAAGGACAATCTGAGTGAGAAGGCGTATTCCTTTGATGCCAGCTTACTGCCGGACGGAGGATACACGGTGAAGGTGGTGGCCTCCGATGCGCCGTCGCATTCGCCGGGCGAAGCGCTTACTGCGGAAAAGGAAAGCCGACGGTTTGAGGTGGATACGACTCCGCCGCGGATCGAAAATCTGACGGCGTCGGTGGAGGGTGGTCAGATTCATGTGCACTTCGCTGCCGGTGATGGATACTCCACCATCAAGCGCGCGGAGTACTCAGTCGATGCCGGAGATTGGAAATATCTCGAGCCCCTCGGGCAGTTGTCCGATGCGAAGAGTGAGGAGTACGACTTCAAAGTCGCGCCGGAAGCTGGAAGAGATGGGGCCGCAGCGTCGGAGCATGTAGTGGTAGTGAGGGTATACGACCGGTATGACAACATGGGAGCGGCGAAGACGGTGGTGCGCGGCAAGTGAAGGCTCCGTCGGATTGTCATCCTGAGCGCAGCACGTGACTCGCGAAGCGAAGTTATTGCGGAGTCGAAGGATCCCTCGGAGTCCCATGCACTGGTAGTGAACGAAGATTCTTGGATTCAACGTCGACGTCAAGGATAATGTTAACGACAACCGCCTAACCCGCTGCCAGATAGATGTAGCGCAGGATGAAGAGCGCGGTGAGGATCCAGAGCACGAGGCTGACTTCGCGGAATTTTCCTGCGGAGACTTTTACCAGAGTGTACGAGATCAATCCGAGGCTCAGGCCCGTTGCGATGCTGAACGTCAGCGGCGTCGCGAGGATGGTCACGAAGGCGGGAAAGGCCTCGGTGAAGTCTTTCCAGTCGATCCGCGCAATGGATTCGGTCATCAGTGCGCCGACAAGAATCAGAGCGGGGGCCGTGGCATAGCCGGGAATGGCCGTCGCCAGCGGCGAACAGAAGGCGGCCACAAGGAAGAGGCCGGCAACTACCACGTTACTGAGTCCAGTGCGTGCGCCTGCGGCAACCCCGGCTGCGCTCTCAATATAGCTGGTGACGGTAGAAGTTCCGGTGAGCGCGCCGAAGATTGTTCCAACGGCGTCCGACAGTAGTGCGCGGCCCACGCGCGGAATCTTTCCGTCCTTGACGAACCCACCTTGCTCGCAGACCCCGACGAGTGTCCCAACATTGTCGAAGAGATCCACGAAGAGAAAGACGAAGATGATCTCAAACAAGCCGAGGTGTAGAGCGCCGCGAAGGTCGAGTTGCAGCCAGGTTGACGATGGGTGTGGGAGCGAGAAAATAGCCGCGGGCCATTCCGCCATGCCGCGAAAAATCGCGAGCAGAGTGCTGGCAAAGATGCCGATCAGTATGGCGCCATTAATTTTTCGCGCCATCAAGACGAGCGTGATGGCGAGGCCGACGCAAGCGGCTTGTACTTCGGGGTCAGAAAAACTTCCAAGGCTAACAAATGTGGCGGGATTGGCGACAACCAGCTTGGCGTTCCGCAGCCCGACGAAGGCGATGAACATGCCGATCCCCGCGGCGGTCGCATGCTTCAGGCAGTTGGGGATGCCGTTGACGATTTGCTCGCGAATTCGCGTGACCGTAAGAACGAGAAAAAGAATGCCGGAAAAAAAGATGACGCCGAGCGCCGTACGCCATGGGATGTGCATCCCGAGGCACACCGAATAGGTGAAATACGCGTTCAGTGACATGCCAGGCGCGAGCGCAATCGGATAGTTTGCGTAAAGTCCCATGACGAGTGTGGCTGCGGCCGAGGCAATGCAGGTGGCAAAGACGACGCCTTCCGCGGGTATGCCAGCCTGGGAGAGAATTTGCGGATTCACCACCACGATGTAAGCCATGGTGAAAAAAGTTGTGAGTCCGCCCAGAAGCTCGCGGCGCATCGTGGTGTGGTTTTCGGTAAGACGGAAGTAGCGCTCGATCAATGGAATTCGATCCTTGAATTAAGCGTCATTTTATAGCACGTACTGAGGGCTGGACGCCGCAGGCTGCGCTACGTGCTTCCGCGGTCTGCAGCCTTGGCAGCAGCTTCCAGTTGTGTGCTCTTAATCGATGTGAGTTCCCCTGCTTGACGAAGTGCGGGGAACAGCCAGGCCCATAAGCCGATGACCACGAGCGTTCCGATCCCTCCTAACACTACGGCGGGGACAGTGCCAAACCACTGTGCCGTCAGACCGGATTCGAACTGGCCGAATTCGTTGGAGGCTCCGATGAAAATCATATCGACCGCGGTCACGCGTCCGCGCATCTCGTCGGGGGTGGCAAGTTGTGTAAGCGTCGCGCGGATGATGACGCTGACCATGTCGGAAGCGCCCAGAAAGAGCAGCGCGACCAGCGAAAGCACCAGGCTTCGCGATATGCCGAACAGAATGGTGAAGACTCCGAAGGCGGCGACCGACCAGAGAAGTGCGATGCCGGAGCGGCCGCGCAGCGGGCGGTGTGCGAGCAAAACAGCCATGATTGCGGCGCCGACTCCGGGAGCAGCGCGCAAGAGCCCCAGTCCCCACGGGCCGGTGTGAAAAATCTCACGGGCGTAGACAGGAAGCAGCGCAACGGAGCCGCCAAGTAGGACGGCGAACAGGTCGAGCGAGATTGCGCCCAGCACGAGCTTTTGGCGCCAGATGAAATGCAATCCGGCGAAGACGCTACTCCACGTCATGCCCTTAAGGGCTGCGGTTTCGCGTGGACGCACCCTGACTTCCGGCTTGATGCGGAAGGTGGAGATGAGAGCTGCGATGGCCGTGATCAGGGCGGTGGCGTAGACCGCAGAGGGGCCGCGGAATAAGGCATAGAGGATGCCGCCAAGCGATGGCCCGAGAATGGTTGCGGCCTGGAAAGTTGTGGCGTTCCAGGCGACGGCATTGGGAAAGTGCTCTTGGGGAACTAACTGCGGAAGAATGGACCGGCTGGCCGTTCCATTGAAAGAGCGGACGATGCCGAGCAGGATCAGGACGACGTAAATAGCCGTCACGGAATGCAGGCCGCGCTGGGTGAGCGCCAGCAGCAGGGCAAAGCAGAGGGCGAATCCAGCGTAGCAAGCCGACAGCACATGTCGCCGCTCGAAGCGGTCGGAGGCGTGGCCCGAAATTGGGAAGAGCAGGATTGCAGGCAAGAACTGCGCCAGACCGACAAAGCCAAGATCGAGAGGACGTTTGGTGATTTCGTAAACTTGCCATCCGACGGCGACCGCTTGCATCTCGACGGCGGCAACAATCAGAAATCGGGCGGTCTGGAAAAGAACGAACGCGGGATGAGTGAAGGCGGCGCGTCCGGCTCTGGGGTCGGGTGCGGGCATCTGAGCTTACTAATGTGACATAGAAAAGGGGGGACGTACACGGGACCGACTGCTGCGGCTCCCACTCGGCATTTGGTCAGGTGAAGTTAGGCGTTGATCGAGTAGAGAGACGAGCCTTCACAGCCCGGGAATCGCTTCAGTTAAGATCAGAGACATGAATTTTTCGGGGCCTGTAACGTCCGTCGTGTTCGTTCTTCTTAGCGCAGCACTCGTGCCAGTCCAGAGCCCAACCTACCTGGGGTTTGACCGTAACGACTATCCCGGCGATGCGAATTTGAAAGTGCTCCGTCAGACTTTTTCGTACTCAGGATACTGGCTCAACAATCCTCCTGGCGAACGAACAAATAGCTGGGCGGGAAAGCGCTCCGCCGTCGAATCCGCAGGCTTCGGGTTTCTGGTTCTCTTCAATGGACGACTCTATGGCGAACTGAAAACCATTGCGAGCGCCACTCAGCTTGGCCAATCCGATGCACAGGCAGCTGCCGCTGCTTCGCGCCGGGAAGGATTCCCGGCCGCGACCGTCATCTTTCTTGATCAGGAGCAAGGCGGACGCATGTTGCCCGAGCAGAAGGCCTACATCTACGCCTGGGTCGATGCCGTTACCGCCGCCGGATTCCGTGCCGGCATCTATTGTTCCGGCCTCGCCGCAAAAGGCCCCGACAACATTGTTACTGCGGAAGACATTCGACAGAACGCAGGAAAGCGCCAGATCGTTTATTGGGCGATTAACGACGCCTGCCCGCCCTCCCCAGGGTGTGCCTTTCCCAAGAGCCCGCCAAGGCCGGCAGAAAGCGGCATCGCCGTTGCCGAGGTTTGGCAGTTCGCACAATCGCCGCGACGCAAGGACGTTGCCGCTCGTTGTACGAACTACAACCGCGACGGCGATTGCTACCCGCCAGGAACGTCTGCTGGCCAGGGACTGCACGTTGATGTGAACGCCGCCACCAGCCCCGATCCCTCGCATGGCAAAACTCGCTGATTGTGTGGCGGGCCTTCGTCTTAAAACGTATCCCAGCGCATCGAAACGATTCAATACTGGCATTTCGCGGGCAAAGCTTGCCTTGAGCGAAGCCGAAAGGAATGCCCGCGCCACGCGAGCTTGCGTTAGAATGGATTCATCCCTTATGTCCGACCGTAGTTTCACTCTTGACGAAGCTCAATCTTTGCTGCCGGTGCTCGAGTCTTTGCTGCGCACTGCGATGGCTGGTAAAAAACTCATGGAAGACGTCGACGCCGAAATGCAGGCCCTCGGTCATCGCATCTTTCTCAATGGTGGGACGCACCTCAACATCGTCCCCCTCGCGCGGCGCAAGGCAGAGCGCGTCAAGGCCGAACAGCGCGTCCGCGACGCATTTGCGGAAATCGACTCGATTGGCGTGCAGGTCAAGGATCTCGATATTGGCCTGCTGGATTTTCCCTGTGAAGTTGAAGGACGCACGGTCCTTCTTTGCTGGAAGCTAGGCGAGCAAGGCATCACATACTGGCACGGCACCGATGAGGGATTCACCAGCCGGAAGGTAATCGACGCGCGCATCTCTAAGGCCAAGAGATCGAATTAGACTGAGACAAGCACTGGCCCACAATTGAAACCCCTGCCCGCTGATCTATTTCCGCTATCGAAACAAAAAGAAATGAACGTGAAGACGCTGGCTCTACTCGCGTCGAAGTTTCAACTGGGGTTTGAGCCCGAGGAAGTTAAGCAAAGCAGGGATGTGCGAAACGCGCTCCCTTGCGGACCTTTCCGAGACGTGCGAAAGAGCCCGGATCTGGTTGCGATAATGCCTGGCGATGAAGCGCATCCGCATCTGGCTTTCGTCCCGCGCGGCGCTTACAAGATTCCGAAACAGCGACAAAAGTTCCTGAACTTTATCAGGGTCTTTTTCGTTAAGGATTTGCTGGCAGAGATCCCGTATCTGGGTGTCGATATCGACTTCCGACATTCTAGGTGCGTGTCCATTTCACTCGGCCAGGTGACCTTATGTTGATCCATTTTTTATTAACTAGGCCATCGGGTTGATTACGTAGGGTAAACGCCTAGGGCCAAGTGGTGCCGATATCAGTTATCGAGGGGCTCTGGCCGCGCACCCCCCGACCAGGAGAAAGTAGGAGTCGATGGAATCGCAATCTTGGAGTAAGAGCCGGTTGGGGCGCGGCTGACCCGCGCCCTTTCAAAACAACCTCATTGACGAAGTTTGCAGCGGCCTGCTAGGGCTGCATCGTCCCTTTAAGCAGCTTCGGTTCAGAGGGAAACTCGGCTTTAGGGTTATCCTCGGCAGTAATAAACACATCGAAATCCTGGTTGGAAACGGTGTCCTCGAAAGTTCCCTGCAGCTTGTCGTTTACCTTCAACGCGCCCTGATTCTGTGGATCCTTGCCCCGGGCTTGAGTCCACACCACATAGGATTGTTTTGCGGGAGTGAGAGCACCCGGCTTTGCCAAGTGATAGACCTCTACTTTGAGCTTAAGGTTCCCATTCTTTTCCTTTTTCAGATGCGCCTTCCCGGCTGCCGCGGGCACGCTAGGATCCGCCGAGAGTCGAACTTCAGATGCAAGGCTGCATAGGCTAAACGAAACCAGGAAAGCGAACACTGCGATCGTGCGATTCATCTTCATCTTCATCATTAAATTATTGCCCCGTTTCTGGAGGTGTCTAACTATATGGCTAGCGAGGATCTATTTTAGAGCCGGGGCTGAATCGATACCATACTCGTCGTATAGTACCCGGTCAGAAATTATCTGGTATCTCCCAACTATTGTTCGCCGAAGAGACGTTTCCGCAAGCAAACTCCTTCTTTCCGCTCACCGAAGGGAGCCTAGCGCCGAGACATGGGGGCTGGGTACTTCCGAGTAAAAAACCGCCACTTTTTCCTTTTACCGCATACAGTGTTCCGGTACTCTGACTACACTGTTTCACTGATGGATTCGGACGTCCGGGACCTCCGCAGCCGTAAAGGGTCCTGAACGATCTGAACTGGCCGCAATACCAACGCCACGACCTAGCCGCTTCGTCGGTCCTCGCGCGTGAGTTCACGCGTAGGGCAGCTTCAAACGTGCAGTTCTGCTGCGCTCGGAAGCAAATAAAACCACATTGGAGATGTATTAATGCCAAAGTCTTTATTGCTGATCGTGAGCTCGCTCGTTATCTGTGCGCCGGCTTCGTTTGCCGGTGTGACCGTTACCTCCCCTGCCAATGGCGCAACTATATCTGGTACAGTGGCTTACGCGGCGTCGGCTACATCCTCCTGCTCGAAGGGGGTCGCTTCGATGGGAATTTACTCCGCTCCCGGAGTGTTGGCCTACGTGTCAAATGGATCAAAGCTAAACACCAGTCTTACCTTGAGCGCCGGAACCTACAATAC
>JRHI01001000.1_pt1 | contig 26924 bp, 24 predicted proteins | sample 215371 | NCBI WGS metagenome assembly JRHI01 (sample SAMN02929681, study PRJNA255918) | sediment metagenome | biome: cave system; feature: Ice Cave; material: Sediment; isolation source: sediment from deep within a dark volcanic ice cave with no known source of... ...
CGCGCCAATCGGAATTTAAGTTCCAAACAGAACGAAGCACTACACTAGCTTTGGGGCGGCATTCTATCGCGACGCGCCGAGCAAGGGTTATGATGGTCACCCTTCATTGGTTACGGAGCCACGGCCATGCTGCGCTTAGCTTTGCTGACCCTTGCTTTGACAACGCTTAGCCTGGGAACACTCGACGCCAAGACGCTTCGTTGGGCGGGGCGCGGCGACTTGCAGACCACCGATCCGCATTCGCAGAACGAGAACCTGACCAACAACATCAACATCCTGGTCTACGAGCCGCTGCTCTTGCGCAACAAGACGCTAGGGCTCGAACCCGCGCTGGCCACGTCCTGGCAGCAGCTCAACCCGACGACCTGGCGCTTCAAATTGCGGCCTGGCGTCAAGTTTCACGACGGCACTCCCTTTACCGCGGACGATGTCGTTTTCTCGTTCGAGCGTGCCCGTGCCGACACCTCGCAGCTCCGCGTATACGCCAACGCGTCGGGCATTCCGAAGAAAGTCGATGAGCTGACGGTCGATTTCACGACCACCGGCCCGAACCCGATCGAGCTCGAGCACATCAACACCATCAACATCATGAGCCGCGCGTGGTGCGAAAAGAATCGCGCGACCAAGCCGCAGAACTACACCCAGAAAGAGGACATGATCACGGCGCACCAGGCCAACGGCACCGGCCCCTACGCGCTCAAGTCGCGCGAGCCGGACATCAAGACGGTGCTTACCAAGAACCCGAACTGGTGGGGCATCAAGGAAGGCTGGTTCGAAGGCAACGCCGACGAGGTGGTCTACCTTCCGATCGTCTCCGATGCGACCCGGCTCGCGGCGTTGCTCTCGGGAGAAGTCGACCTCATCAACGATCCGCCGGTCCAGGACGTGCCGCGATTGAAGCAGGACCCGAACATCAAGGTGCTCGAGGGCGCCGAGAACCGCATCGTATTCATCGGCATGGATCAGAAGCGCGACGAGCTCCTGTATTCGAGCGTCAAGGGCAAGAACCCGTTCAAGGACAAGCGCGTGCGGCAGGCGCTGTATCAGGCGATCGACATCGACGCGATCAAGACCAACACCATGCGCGGTCTTTCGCAGCCGTCGGGCGCGCTGTTGTCGGCGCCGGCACAGACCACTCCGGAGCTCGAGAAGCGGCTTGCCTTCGATCGAGTCAAAGCCAAGCAGCTTATGACCGAAGCGGGATACGGCGACGGCTTCGAGGTGACGCTCGACTGCCCCAACAATCGCTACATCAACGACGAGAAGATCTGTCAGGCGCTGGCCGCGATGTGGGCGCAGATCGGGATCAAGGTCAGCGTCAATGCGATGCCGCGCGCGAACTATTTTCCCAAGCTGGAGAAGACCGATACCAGCATGTACATGCTCGGCTGGGGCGGCGGCTCGACCGACGGCATCTTCATCCTTCAGCCCGTGCTGTCGAGCTACAACGGAAAAGGCGATGGCGACTATAACTATGGCCGCTACACCAATCCCAAGCTCGACGAGCTGATCGCGAAAATCAAGGTTGACATGAATCCCGACGTCCGACTCAAGGAGATTCGCGAGGCGCTGGCAGCACACAACGCCGAGATCAACCATCTTCCGCTGCACCGGCAGGTCATTCCCTGGGCGGCGCGCAAAAACGTGACCGCGGTTCACCGCGCCGACAACCAGGTCATGCCGTACTGGGTGAAGGTGCAGTAGGAACAGTCGGCGAGGGGCAGGCCGCCGTCAATCGGCCGCAGCTAACACTGCGTTCGTCACGGCGGGACGCAAGAGATAGCGCGTCACGGCCCAGGCAAGCGCCAGGGCAGTTGCGCTGGCGATGAGCGCCAGGATCGCCGCCTGCGCAGTCCGTTTTTGCGCCGCGTCGCCCACGAATCCTACGACGAGGTAGACCGCGATCAACGCCGGCGCGATGCGAAGATCGAAGCGAAGGACCGTCGCGTAGATCAGCGTCGCCAGCGCGCCGCCCACCGCGCCCGCGGCGATGACCTCGATCCATTGATCGGCGTTGGCGGCAGCGACGGCGGCCTGCGCGAGCACCAGCACGACGACACCGAGCGCGCGCCGACGGGTCCAACCCTCGGTCAGTCGGTCCAGCCAGTAAAGCATGATCACCATGACCGTCATCACCAGCAGGCCCGAGGTTAACGTTCCCGAGATGCGACCGAGCCAGGGCATCCATAGCTCCTCGACCTTGTACGATGGCCAGTTCGGGGCCATGTCTGGCGCAAGACGGCCGAGCAGCGCCTGGATACCCAGCACGAAAAGTGCGGCGCCGGTGCCGCGAACCCAAAGCATTTTTTGCGTCAATCCCGGCTCGACGTGCGCGCGCGCCGCGAACGACGCGACTCCCGCAAGAAGTCCGCCGAGGAGGGCCGACATCACCGTAGTCAGAATGATGCCCGCGAGATACAGGCTCACCTGTGTCGTAACCGGCTCGGTGGTCGACAGCCGCATGCCAAGCAGCGGCCACTGATTGACGGTATTCACCGCTGCCGCCAGCAGCATGAGTGTGCCCGCCATCCAGAACGCGCGCCGGTCGAAACGTCCGCGGCTCCAGGCGACGATGGACGCGATCAGCGCGGCGATGACCACGGCGACGATCGCCATCGTGACGATGTTCTTGGCAACCGCGAGCCGTCCCGCGCGATCGGTCTCAGCGCGTTGCCACACTTCGGGAACGAAGACGTAGCGGCCCGAGCTCACGACTTCGTCACCGGCGATATCGACGCCGACGCGTGCCTCACCTCCCAGCCCCGCGTCGACGCGCGGATCGGCATAGGTAAATCTCCAGTCGTTGCGCGCCGGCTGCGAATCATCCTTGACCGAGACTTCGCGCAGCGCCTCCGGATCGAGCCCGAAGCGTTGCTTGATTTCCTTCCTGGCAATGATGCGGGCCTGATCGCGCGACAGCCTCGCTCCCGGCGCTCGCTCAGGCACCTGATGCCTTACCTGCCGTACCGCGCCGTCCCCCGAAACCGTCACGCGCCATTCCTCGGAGCGATCGACAACATCTCCGCCTTCGAAGCGCGCGTAGCGCACGTCCCATAGCGGCGGTGCGAGCCAGCTCCCGATCAAATGCGCGTACACATCCTGCCCACCTTCGCGCCAAACAAACTTGTGCCAGAGCCAGGTGCCGTCTTCCGTCGCAAGCTTAGTGGCGGCTGCCTGCTTCCATTCGGGCCCGAGCGTGATCCCGCGATTCTTGAGCGCGGCATCGGCAGCCGCTTCCGCGTTGGCGCGATCGATTTGCAGCGGCGGCGCGTCGCTGTGGAAGTCCGCACCGAACGCTATCGCCAGCAATCCCGCAATTCCAAGAAGCGGCAATGCACGCTGCACGAGAGCGGTCCAGCGCCCCGCCTGAGCGCGGATGCGTGCCGCGACGGCCTGTGCAACCGCCGCTCCGCTCTGCCACGCACCGTTGCGCAATATCGCGGGCAGCTCCAGCCACCTTCCTGCGCGTACTCGGTGCAAAGCGACGATTGCGAGGGGCACCAGCCCCGCGGCGAGAACGAGTGCCTGATTGAATCCGCTACCGGAGCCTTCGACGAGAAAAACGGGTATCGACATCAGGACAAGGTCGAAAACGGCGTGGAGGATCACCGTCGTCAGCAAACCGAAGCGCAAAAAGATGAGTCCCCAGATGAATGCCGGAATCACCAGCTCGACCAGCCGCGAGTACGCCGGAAACCCGGGATAGTTCGCGTGTGCGGCGCCGAAGACGATCGCCTGTAACACCAGCGCGAGGCCGATCAGCAGGTTGCGATGACCGAAACGGCGGCCGATCAGCGCGGCAATCGACAAGGGCACCGCGCGAAAAAGGCATTCCTCCATGAATCCCGCCTGCAATGCCATTCCTATGGGCGCGAGCGCGGGCAATGCGCTGCCAAGAATGTTGGGATCGGTAAGCGCCTCCGAAGGCTGCCACCATCCGAAGTAGCGGTTGGTCACGAAATAAAATGCCACGATCAGCGCCAGCTCGATCGGGACAAAGAGGTAACCGCCCAGGGTACGGCCAAGGATTGCCGGCGTCGGCGCCGCCTCCCGCGACCAGATGCGCCAAAGCTGGGGATGGTCGGGGAATGCCCGACGCGACAGACCCTCGGCGGCCATGAACACCAGCGCCAGGCCGAGCGAGCCGACAAGAAACACCAGCAACGCGATGCCGAATTGCGACCCCCAGAAAACCCACACCGGCTGCGCCGTGTCGTAGGAAAACCAGGCCTGCGGCGCGTTGGCGAGCATCGCCAACGCATTGATGCCGGCGACGATCGCGCCGGCAACGAGCGCCCACTTCCACAGCAGCGCGCGCCGGCGCACCAGCCACAAGGTGCCGAGGATGCAACCTCCGATTCCGTAGAGCGCCGCGGCGGCAAGCGAAGCCACTTTGGCGATCGTCTCGTTGTCGGAGCGCATTTCCTGGAAACGAAGCTTGAATGCTTCCGGAACGTAAACGTAGTGCGAGACCTCGGAGAGGCGGTTGCCGGCGACGCCAAGCCGCAGCCGGAAGCGGCCGTCACCGAGCGGTTCGTGCTCGCGCTCATACACAAATGCGTGATCGACGCGGCCGCCGGACCGCCGCACGTCAGACTGTTCGAGCAGCTTGTAGCGCGCGAAATCGACCGCCCAGTCGTCGCGAGCGCGCGCCTCGGCGATGGCGCGCGCTGCCTTCGCGTCGAGCGCAGCGCCGGGCTCCGCTTCGGGCACTTTCAACTGAAATCCATACGGCGAGCCGTCGGGCCTGAAGCGCACGCGCGCCTCGGCGGTCTCATTCGGTTTGAACAAGCGCACTTCCCACCAATACGGCGCGTAGATCTCTCCGGTAAGGAGCTCGGCAAACCTGGGCTTGCCGCCGGCATCGAGCTCGACGAAGTTCTGGGTCGCGCCGTCGTGGGTAAACAAGGCCGCGCGCCGCGCGCCGGGCGGCGCCAGATCGAGCTTGCCGGCGAGCGCGCTGGCGCGATCGAGCGCGTCTTCGCGCGTCATTTTGACGTCGAGCTTGATCAGCGGCAGGGCCTGCGGAAAAAAGCGCCACGCAAACGCCGCCGAGATGGCGGAGACGATCGCGAACGCGATCCAGAACGCAGGCTTGCGGGTGATTTCTGTCATCGCGGCGGGATCGCTATTGCATTCGATTGTGCGTCGCGAGAAACGGATGGGCGTCGCGCGGCAAAATCCGGCGGCCGCAGCCAGCGTACCGTCGGCCGGATACTGCCCGCCTCGACGTGGAGCGGCGAAACGCCTGGGACACCTGCGCCGGCAGCGTCAGTCAACCGCCTTGACCAGATCCTCGACAACCTTCTTGGCGTCGCCGAACACCATCATCGTCTTGTCCATGTAGAACAGCGGATTGTCGAGGCCGGCGTAGCCGGATGCCATCGAGCGCTTGTTGACGATGACCGATTTAGCCTTGTACGCCTCGATGATCGGCATGCCGTAGATCGCGCTGCCCTTCTGTTCGGCGAGCGGATTGACGACGTCGTTGGCGCCGAGGATCAGCGCCACGTCTGCTTGCGGGAACTCGCTGTTGATGTCTTCCATCTCGAACACCTGGTCGTACGGGACCTCGGCCTCGGCCAGGAGCACGTTCATGTGTCCGGGCATGCGGCCGGCGACCGGATGGATCGCGTACTTGACGGTCACTCCCTTGGCGGTCAGCTTCGCGGCGAGCTCCTTCACGGCATGCTGCGCGCGCGCCACCGCGAGGCCGTAGCCGGGAACGATGACCACCGTGTCGGCATTGGACAAAAGAAACGCGGCGTCCTCGGCGCTGCCGCTCTTGACCGGCTTTTTCTCTCCCTCCGCGGCGGCCTCGCTGACCTCGCCGCCGAAGCCGCCCAGGATCACGCTGAAGAACGAGCGATTCATCGCCTTGCACATGATGTAAGACAGAATCGCGCCGGAAGAGCCGACCAGCGACCCGGCGATGATCAGCATCGGGTTGTCGAGCGAGAAGCCGATGCCCGCCGCCGCCCATCCCGAGTAACTGTTCAACATGGAGATGACCACCGGCATGTCGGCGCCGCCGATGGGAATGATGAGCAGGAAGCCGAGCAGAAACGCCAGCGCGGTCATGATGATGAACGGCATCCAGTGCACGGAAGGCGGCGCCATGCAGAACCAGATGCCGAAGGCGATCATCGCCACGCCGATCCCAAGATTCACGAAATGCTGGCCCTTGAATGTCACCGGCGCGCTGCGGATGCGTCCCGACAGCTTGCCGAATGCGATGACCGAGCCCGAGAACGTGATGGCGCCGATGAAGGTGCCGATGAAGAGCTCCAGCTTGTGTCCGAAGGTGATCGGCACGTCGAGTCCCATAGCCGCGGGATTGTTGACCGCGGCGATCGCGATGAACACCGCGGCCAGGCCGACCAGCGAGTGCATGGCCGCGACCAGCTCCGGCATCTGCGTCATCTGCACCCGGCGCGCGACGATCGCGCCGATCGTCCCGCCTATCGCCATGCCGCCGAGAATGGGCAATACGTTCTTGCTGTGCGAATAGACCAGCGCCAGGGTCACCAGCAAGGCGATCGCCATGCCGACCATGCCGTAGAGATTGCCCCGGCGCGCCGTGTGCGGGCCGGACAGGCCCTTCAGCGCGAGGATGAAACTCACCGCGGCGACGAGATACCAGAGTGCGAGTTGGTTGGCGCTCATGGTCTCCCCTTACTCCTTGGCCGCGCCGGCTTTTGGTTCCTTCTTCTTGAACATATCGAGCATCCGTTGCGTCACCAGGAAGCCGCCGAACACGTTGATCGAAACCAGAGTCACCGCGACCACGCCAAGCCATCCGCCCCAGTCGAGATCGGCGGCGCCGGCGGCAAGCATGGCGCCGACCAGGATGATGCTGGAGATCGCGTTGGTGAGCGACATCAGCGGCGTGTGCAGCGCCGGCGTCACGCCCCAGACCACGTGATAGCCGACGAAAATCGCCAGCACGAACACGATGACGTTGATGACGATCGGATCAACACCTGAGGTCATTTTTCTCTCCCACTTGCTGCAATCGAGACTAAGACAATCGAAACCCGAACGACGGGAATTACGCTTTCGTGGTCACCTTGCCGCCCTCGCAGACCAGCGTCGCGGTGATGATCTCGTCATCTTTCGGGACGTTGAAATCGCCGGTCTTGGCGTTCAGCGAAAGCGCAAGAAAGTTGAGTACGTTGCGGGCATAGAGAGCGCTGGCGTCGGTCGCGACTCGCGCGGGAAGATTTGCAATGCCGACAATCCTGACGCCGTTCTTGGTGACGATCTGGTCGAACTCGGTGCCCTCGACGTTGCCTCCCTGCTCGGCGGCGAGATCGACGATCACCGCGCCGGGTTTCATGGCGGCGACGGTTTCCGCACGGATGAGCTTCGGCGCCGGGCGGCCTGGGATAAGCGCCGTCGTAATGAGCACGTCAATGGTCTTGCAGCGCTCGGCAATGATGCCGGCCTGGCGCGCCATCCATTCCGGCGGCATCGGACGCGCGTAGCCGCCCACACCCTCGGCGATCTTCTTCTCCTCGTCGTTGGCGTAGGGAACGTCGACCCACTTCGCACCGAGCGACTCGACCTGGTCCTTCACCGACGGCCTCACGTCCGACGCCTCGATCACCGCGCCGAGGCGTTTGGCCGTCGCGATCGCCTGAAGGCCGGCAACTCCGACGCCGAGGACCAGCACGCGCGCGGCCTTCACCGTTCCCGCCGCCGTCATCAGCATGGGCATGAAGCGCCCATACACATTGGCCGCGATCATCACGGCCTTGTAGCCCGCGATGTTTGCCTGCGAGGAGAGCACGTCCATCGATTGCGCGCGGCTGATTCGCGGCAGGCGTTCCAGCGCGAAGGCGGAAACGCCGGTTGCGGCGATCGACTCGATCGCCGCAACATCGAACGGATTGAGCAGGCCGATGAGTATTGCGCCGCGCTTGAGTTTGGGCAGCTCCTCGGCGGTCGGACCGCGTACCTTGAGGACGACGTCAGCGCCCAAAGTGTCCGCGGCGCTGCCCATTCGCGCACCGGCGGCCTGAAAGTCAGCGTCGGGAATGCTGGCGTGCGCTCCTGCGCCGGTTTCGACGACGATTTGATGCTTGCCGCTGGCGGCCAGCTTCTTGACGGTCTCGGGCGTGGCGGCGACGCGCGTCTCGCCGGGACGGGTCTCGCGTGGAATGCCGATGATCATTGCGATGGCTCCCTGCGTCGGTCTCGTTGTTCGGCGGCTATCTTGCCACAAAAGCGGACCGCAGCCCTCGACTACGAAGCTGCCGCTGCTATCGCCCCTTCCTTCGGACGTACCGCGACTCGCAATTCCCCGTGCCGGCTCCTTACCCTTTTCGTTTTTACGTTACATCCGTGTCGCCGGCCGCTCCGCCTCCGAGGTCGCATCCCCGCACTTCGTGCGGGGCCCCTGCTCTGCCCTCCGGCGTCCTATCCCCGCGCTTCGCGCAGGGCGACTGGCGACGTCGGGAGGCTCGCGCGATTACCCTATTGCCTCCGCGATCGCCTTGCCCAAGGCCGCGGTCGACGCCTTGCCGCCGAGGTCAGGGGTCCGCGGCGCGCTTTTGTCGGCAAGCACCCTTTCGATCGCGCGCACGATTGCCGCGCCGGCTTCGGAGTGTCCGAGGTGCTCGAGCATCAGCGCCGCCGACCAGATCTGTCCGATGGGATTGGCGATCCCCTTGCCTGCAATGTCCGGCGCCGAACCGTGAACCGGCTCGAAGGTCGACGGATAAATGCGCTCGGGGTTGATGTTCGCCGCCGGGGCGATGCCGATCGTGCCGCAGACCGCTGGCCCCAAGTCGGAGAGAATGTCGCCGAACAGGTTGGAGCCGACCACCACGTCGAACCAATCCGGGTGCTGCACGAATTGCGCGGTCAGGATGTCGATGTGGAATTGATCGGTTCGAATACCCGGATACTGGAGCGACATTGCGCGAAAGCGCTCGTCCCAATACGGCATGGTGATCGAGATGCCGTTCGATTTGGTGGCCGAGGTGACGTGTTTCCGCGGACGCGTCTCGCCAAGCTCGAAGGCGTACTTGAGGATGCGGTCGACGCCGGTGCGGGTGAAAATCGTCTGCTGAAACACCGTTTCCCGGTCGGTGCCGTCGAATACCCGACCGCCGACGGACGAGTATTCGCCCTCGGTATTTTCGCGGACGACCACGAAGTCGATATCGCCCGGCTTGCGGTTGGCCAGAGGTGACGGAATACCCGGCATCAAGCGGCATGGCCGCAGGTTGACGTACTGGTCGAATCGCCGCCGCCACTGGATCAGCGAGCCCCAAAGCGAGATGTGATCGGGCACCGTCGCAGGCCAGCCGACCGCACCGAAAAAAATAGCTTCGTGGCGATGGATCTGCTCGAACCAGTCTTCCGGCATCATGCGGCCGTATTTGACGTAATAGTCGCAGCTCCACGGCAACTCGTCCCATTGGAAAGCAATGTCGAACTTCTTGCCCGCGGCCTCGAGCGCGCGAATGCCCTCGGGGACGACTTCCTTGCCGATGCCGTCACCGGGGATGACGGCGATGCGATGCGCTTTTGCCATGGGAAATGCGGAATAAAATGCAGAAACGATCGATGCTGATTGCCGCATAGTGTAACTTAACGGGCCTTCAAACTCCGCGCACCTGACGCCGCACGATGTCCTCTGCAATCGCCTGGCACTGGCGTCAATTCGCCGACCTCACGCCGCACGCCCTGTACGCGGCGCTTCGAGCGCGCAGCGAAGTATTCGTCGTCGAACAGAACTGTGCCTTTCTCGACCTCGACGATGCGGACCAGGAAGCGTGGCATCTACTCGGCTGGGCGGAACGCGGCGGTACCAAGGCGCTGGCCGCCTATTTGCGTCTTCTCCAACCCGGCTGCAGGTTTACCGAAGCGTCGATCGGCCGCGTTCTCACGGCGGCGCATTTTCGGCGCATCGGCGCCGGCCGCGAACTGATGCGCGAAGGCGTGCGCAAATCCGTCGAGATCTATCCGGAGCACGGTATTCGAATCGGGGCGCAGCGCTATCTCGAGAGCTTCTACGCCGAATTCGGCTTTCGACCAGCGTCCGACTCGTACCTCGAAGACGGCATCGCGCACATTGAAATGCTTCGTCCGGCCGACACCGCTTGGATAGAGTGACGCGGGAACCGACATGAGATTGCGCTTTGCGACCTGGCGCAAGCTGATCTACGATGTGCTTGGGCGGCGCATCATGGCGGCAGTCCGCGCCCGTGCGCTATGATGCCGCCCTCGCCCTCCGCTGCCCCATCGACTGGCCAGATGAAACAGACCTTCCTCGATTTCGAGCAGCCCATTGCCGATCTGCAGGCCAAGATCGACGAGCTGCGCTATGTCCACGAAGACTCCGCGGTCGATATCTCCGACGAGATTAACCGGCTCACCAAGAAGAGCCAGCAGCTGACCAAGGAGATCTACAGCAAGCTCTCCTCGTGGCAGATCGCGCAAGTGGCGCGCCATCCGCAGCGGCCGTACACACTCGACTATATCGCCGGGATCTTCACCGATTTCCACGAGCTGCACGGCGACCGAAGCTACGGCGACGATCAGGCCATCGTCGGCGGCCTGGCGAGATTCAACGGCGCGCCTTGCATGGTGCTTGGCCACCAGAAGGGCCGCGACACCAAGGAAAAAATCCACCGCAACTTCGGCATGCCGCGGCCGGAAGGCTATCGCAAGGCGCTGCGCCTGATGAAGCTCGCGGAAAAATTCGGGCTGCCCTTGTTCACCATGGTGGACACGCCCGGAGCGTTCCCGGGCATCGGCGCCGAGGAGCGCGGACAATCCGAGGCCATCGGACGCAATCTCTACGAAATGGCCGGATTGAGGACGCCGGTTATCGTCACCGTGATCGGTGAAGGTGGTTCAGGCGGAGCGCTGGCCATCGCGATCGGCGACCTGACCCTGATGCTGCAATACGCCACGTACTCGGTGATTTCGCCGGAGGGATGTGCGTCGATCCTGTGGAAATCGGCGTCGCACGCCGAAGAAGCGGCCGAAACGCTCGGCATCACCGCGCCGCGGCTGAAGACGCTCGGCCTGATCGACAAAGTCGTCAATGAGCCGGTCGGAGGCGCGCATCGAGATCACGCCGCAATGATGGTGACGCTGAGAAAAGCCCTGACCGAGGCGCTGCGCCAGTCGCAGGAGCAGCAACTCGACGGCCTGGTGGAAGCACGAGAGGACAAGCTTCTCGGCTATGGCAAGTTCAAGGAACTCAGCGCCGGCTGACGACGCCGTTGCCGCGGTAACAACGGCCGTCGCGGATGCGTTGGACGGCTACGTTGCTTCGGACGCGCGGCTTGCAGTTGCGATCTCGGGAGGCATCGACTCGATGGTGCTGCTCGATGCCCTGACAAGCGTTTCGGCCGGCCGTTTACTTGAGGTATCGGCGGTCCACGTTCATCACGGACTTTCCCCTAACGCCGACCACTGGGCGCGCTTCTGCGCCGAGCAGTGCGCGTCGCGATCGGTGCCGCTGGCGGTGCATCGGCTGCACCTGGAGCGCAAGTCCGGTCAAAGCCTCGAAGCGCTGGCACGCGCGGGGCGATACGAGCATTTCATGTCATGCGACGTAGATGTGATCGCGCTCGCACACCACGCCGACGACCAGGCCGAAACCGTATTGCTGCAACTGTTGCGCGGCTCCGGCCCGCGAGGACTGTCCGCGATGCCGGCATTTCGGCGCGGCACTCCCGCCCTGCTGCGACCCCTGCTGTCGCAGACGCGCGACACGCTCGCGGCCTACGCGAGGACCCGCGGCCTCGACTGGATCGAGGATGAAAGCAACAGCGACACCACGCACCGCCGCAATTTTCTTCGGCACGAAATTGCGCCACACCTCGCCGCCGGCTTCAAAGGCTATCCGGCGACGCTCACGCGCGCCGCGTCGCATCAAGCCGAAGCAAGCGCATTGCTCGACGAGCTTGCCACGCTCGACGCCGAGGGCGCCATCGACAATGCCGGGTTGGATCGCGCACAACTCGCAGGTCTGTCGAACGCTCGAGCCGCCAATCTCCTGCGCTGGTTCCTGCGTCGCGAAGGCTTGCGCCCGCCGTCGGATGCGCGCCTCGCCGACGTGTTGCGGCAACTGCGCAGTGCTTCTGCCGACGCGCGCACGCGTATCGCGCACGACGGCGCCGAGATCGGGTGCTACCGTGGGCGCGTTGTCGTGCACGCTCCCATCACGGCTCCCTTTGCCTTCGCTTGGGACGGCGCACCCGAAGTTCATCTGCCGGGCGGTGTCCTGGCATTCGAGCCGGCCGACGGCGAAGGCATCGCTTTCGCCAAGCTTTCGATCGCACCGGTCACTGTCCGCTCGCGCACGGGCGGCGAGCGGATCCGGCTCGCGGCGAACCGTCCGCGGCATGCGGTCAAGAAGCTGTTGCAGCAGGCAAATCTTACGGTGTGGCAGCGCCAGGCATTGCCGCTCGTCTGGTGTGGCGATGCGCTCGCTGCGGTCCCCGGGGTTGGCGTGGATGTCGCGTTTCAGGCTGCCGCCGGCGAAAAGGGATTGCGCCTGATCTGGCATCCCACGCCATGACAGTACCCTTGCTCTTGCTTGAGTTGGACCGGGCGCGCTAGACCAACCGGCCCGCGCGCGTTAGTCCACTTCGTTCTCGCCGTCAGTCCGCGTACACGCCCGCCTTGCGGATGATGGGGGTCCACTTGTCGATCTCGGTCTTCAAACGGTCGCGCAAGCCTGCGGGTGTCGCCTTTGTCAGAGGCACAACCTGCGATCCCAGGTCGCTCATTCGCTGCACAAACGCGGGATCCTGAATGGCGCTTTGCAAGGCCACGATGAGCTTGTCGACCACTGGTTTAGGCGTTCCCTTCGGCGCATAGACGCCATGCCACACCACGACCTCGAACCCGGGCACGCCTGCTTCGGAGAGCGTCGGCAGGTCGCGCAGTGAATCGAGCCTGGCGCTCGCCGTCGTTCCGTAAGCCTTGACGCGACCGGCCTTGATGTACTGGGTGGTGTTGGTGGTCTGGTCGCACAGGATGTCGACCTGTCCGCCCAGGAGATCGTTGATCGCCGGCGCCGTACCTTTGTACGGGATCGTTGTCAGCTCGGTCTGGATCTGGCTCATGAACAGCAGGCCGCAAAGATGCGACGCCGAACCGACCCCGGCATTGGCGAAGGAAATCTTGTCCTTGTTTGCCTTGATGTAGGCGAGCAGCTCTCGCAGATCGTTCGGCGGGAGATCCTTCTTTCCTATCAGCGTCATCGGAACGTCCACGACCTGGCCGATGAGCTCGAAATCCTCGAGTGGCTTGAACGACAGTTGTCGATAGAGCGCCGGCGCGGTGGACATGCCGATATGGGCCAACATGATGGTATAGCCATCGGGCGCAGCCGCCTTGAGTTTCGCCGGCGCGATGATGCCGCCCGCGCCTACTGCGTTCTCGACTACCAGCGTCTGCTTCAACGCCTTGCCCATGCCCTGGGCCAGTGCACGGGCGACGGTATCGGTCGGACCGCCGGCCGCGAACGGCACCAGCATCACCACCGGCCTGGTGGGATAGTCCTGAGCGAACGTCGAAGCGACCACGAAGAAAAGTGCGGCTGCTGCGAATCGTAGTTGCGGCACGGGGTCTCGCTCCTCATCTGTTCAGGCGGCTACGTCGTACCCGTCCGGCGATTCTAGTCCAAAGCGAGTGCGGCAACACGCCGCATTGAGGTCGCCACTTCGGACACGTTGGCCAACGCTCTCAGTTGACAAGGTCTTTGGACCCGAGGCTAAATCTCGCCGACAAGACGAAGATAGAAACAGGGTTTCCTTTCCGAGGAGGTTCTAATGAAGTTGCGTGAATTCATTGCGCTGGCGGCGTGCATCGCCATCGCATGTACCGGCACCGTCGCGGCGCAGCAGCCGATCGTCATCAAATTCAGTCACGTGGTCGCCGTCGACACGCCCAAAGGCAAAGGCGCCGAATATTTCAAGAAGCTGGCCGAAGAGCGCAGCAAGGGGCGGGTCAAGGTCGAGGTCTATCCGAACAGCCAGTTGTACAAGGACGGCGAGGAGATGGAAGCTTTGCAACTCGGCTCGGTGCAGATGCTGGCACCGTCGGTCGCGAAATTCGGCCCGCTGGGTGTGCGCGAATTCGAAGTGTTCGATCTGCCGTACATCTTCGAAACCTTCGGCGAGCTGCACAAGGTGACCGAGGGCGCGGTCGGGAAGATGCTGTTCCAGAAGCTCGAAAGCAAGAGCATCGTGGGCCTGGCGTACTGGGACAACGGCTTCAAGGATTTCAGCGCGAACAAGGCGCTGAAGCTGCCCGCCGACGTCAAGGGGCTGAAGATGCGCATACAGTCATCGAACGTCCTCGAAGCGGAGATCCGCGCACTCGGTGGGATCCCGCAGAAGATGGCGTTCTCGGAGGTCTACCAGGGGCTCCAGACCGGCGTCGTCGACGGCACCGAGAATCCGCCGTCGAACTTCTACACCCAGAAGATGCACGAAGTGCAGAAGTACCTGACCATGACCGACCACGGCGTGATCGAGTACGCGGTGATCGTCAACAAGAAATTCTGGGACGGCCTTCCGGCGGACGTCCGCGGCGCACTCGAAAGCGCGATGAAGGACGCGACCAAGTACGCCAACGATATCGCCAAGAAGGAGAATGACGATGCGCTCGAGGGCGTGAAAAAGTCCGGCAAGACGCAAATCATCACGCTTTCGCCCGACGAAAAGGCAGCCTGGAAAAAAGCGCTGGTCGGTGTTCACCGCGACCAGGAAAGCCGCATCGGCAAGGACATCATTCAGGCGGTCTACAAGGAAACCGGCTTCAAACCCTAAGTTGCGCGGGTGGGTATGATCGCGACGCCACTGCCGGCATCGGGCCCGATAGTGGCGTTTTCATGTTCGGAAACGCTTCGCAGCGCGCAATGGGGAGGGGCGGGATGCTCAAGTTTCTTGATCACCTCGAGGAATGGCTGATCGCCTTCCTGATCGCGGCGGCGACGATCATCGTTTTCATCGCCGTCGTGCACCGCTACGCGGCTGGGCTGGCGATCCCGGTGCTGCAAGACTGGCTGCTCGCGATCAACCTTTCCTGGGCACAGGAGCTTTGCATCTACATGTTCATCTGGATGGCCAAGTTCGGCGCGGCGTACGGCGTGCGGACGGGGATTCACGTCGGCGTCGATGTGCTGATCAATCGCCTTCCCGACAACATGCGCCGCAAGTACGTGCTATTCGGCCTGCTGTCCGGGGCGCTGTTCACTATCATCGTCGGCACGCTGGGCGCCAACTACGTCTGGGCCATCGGCCATACCGATCAGGTTTCCGCCGACCTGGAGCTGCCGCTGTGGATCGTGTACCTGTGCATCCCCTTGGGCTCGTATCTGATGTGCTTCCGGTTCCTGCAGGCGGCCTGGACGTTTTACAAGACGGGTGAGCTGCCGCGCCACGACCACGGCCACGTCGAAGGGATCGAAGACATCAGTGCCATTGACCTCGTTCCCTACGCACTGAAAGACAACCTGCACCCGGCCGACGTCAAGCGCGGAGGCAAATCATGAAAGGCTCCATGGGCCTGGTCGCGGCACTGCCTGCGGCAATGGTGGTCCTGCCCATGCTGGGCTTCGCGGTTGGATTGAACATCCCGACGCCGCTGATCATTTTCCTGCTGCTGTTCGGGCTGATGCTGACCGGAATGCCGGTGTCGATCTCGCTCGGTCTCACCGTGCTCACTTTCCTGTTCACCATGACCACCGTGCCGATCACTTCGGTGGCCCTGAAGCTGTTCACCGGCATCGAGCGTTTCGAGATCATGGCCATCCCGTTCTTTATCCTCGCTGGCAATTTCCTGACTCACGGCGGCGTCGCGAGGCGAATGATCGCCTTCGCGTCGTCGATGGTCGGTCACTGGCACGGCGGATTGGCGCTCGCCGGAGTGATGGCGTGCGCACTGTTTGCCGCCGTGTCGGGCTCCTCGCCGGCGACGGTGGTGGCCATCGGCTCGATCATTCTCCCGGCGATGGTCAAGCAAGGCTTCCCCAAACAGTTCGGCGCAGGAGTGATCACGACCTCGGGCGCTTTAGGCATTCTCATTCCGCCGTCGATCGTGATGGTGATGTATTCGGTCGCCACCAACACCTCGGTCGGTCAGCTTTTCATGGCCGGTGTCATTCCCGGATTGACGCTGGCGACCATGCTCGGCCTCACCACCTGGTGGCGCGCGCGCAAGAACAATTATCCGCGGCTGCCGAAAGCATCGTGGGGCGAGCGCTTCCGGACCTTTCGCGAGAGCGTCTGGGGACTGCTGCTGATCGTGGTCGTCATCGGCGGCATCTACAGCGGCATCTTCACGCCGACCGAAGCTGCCGCGATGAGCGCGGTATACGCGTTTTTCGTCGCGGTCTTCGTTTACAAGGACCTGACGCTCAGGAAAGTGCCCAAGGTGCTGCTCGACTCGGCCAACATGAGTGCGATGCTGCTCTACATCATCACCAACGCGGTGATGTTCTCGTTCCTGATGACCTCCGAGCAGATTCCGCAGGTCATGGCGCAGTGGATGCTCGACAAAGGTCTTGGCACGGTTGCCTTCCTGCTGTTCGTCAACGTGCTGTTGCTGCTCGCGGGCAACGTGATGGAGCCGTCGTCGATCGTGCTGATCATGGCGCCGATCCTGTTCCCGGTGGCGATAAAGCTGGGCATCGATCCGGTGCACTTCGGCATCATCATGACCGTCAATATGGAAATCGGCATGTGCCACCCGCCTGTCGGACTGAATCTGTACGTCGCCAGCGGCATCACCAAAATGGGCATCACCGAGTTGACCATCGCCGTCTGGCCATGGCTGCTGACCATGCTGGTGTTCCTGGTCATCGTGACCTACTGGCCGGCGCTTTCGATCTGGCTACCCCAGACGCTGGGCATGATGCGCTGAACAGGACAGCCGGCGCTACCGACTGGGCTCGCATCGCGCCGCCGGGTCCAACAGCGCGGGGCCCGCTCAAAATCCATGTTTCCTTGCCAAGGCGGGCTTCGGTCGGCCTTGGCTTTTGGCGCCCTGCCCCCGAACGCGTTTTGTGCGCGCATGCCCCGCAGGCGGCCGCCCGGCTCATGATATAATCTTGAATTTCCTCGCATTTATTGCGTTTCTTGTTTGGAGCCCGGGAATGGCGGTAGAACGCACTCTTTCCATCATCAAGCCGGACGCAGTTGCCAAAAATGTCATCGGAGCGATCTATACTCGTTTCGAGAGCGCGGGGCTTAGAATCGTCGCCGCCAGGATGACACGGCTGTCCCGCGATGAAGCGGAAGGCTTTTATGCGGTTCACCGCGCACGGCCCTTTTTCAGCGGCCTGGTCGACTTCATGAGCTCGGGTCCGGTGATGATCCAGGTGCTCGAAGGCGAAAACGCGATCGCCTTGAATCGGGAGCTGATGGGCGCGACCGATCCACAAAAGGCTGCGTCCGGAACGATCCGCGCCGATTTTGCGGAATCGATCGACCACAACGCGGTCCACGGCTCGGATGCGCTGGAAACCGCAAAGCAGGAAATTACATACTTCTTCCCGGCGCTGACGATCGACGCCGGGAAGCGTTGGGACGCATCGGCGAGTATCGGATAAAAGCCATGCCTCTTTGCTCGACAATCGCGCTGCTGCGCTGAGCTTTCGTATGATCAACCTGCTCGACTTCGATCAATCGGCGATGTCTGCATTTTTCGCTGAGCGGGGCGACAAGCCGTTTCGTGCCAAGCAAGCGCTGCGCTGGATTCATCACGCGCTTGCCGACCGCGTCGAGTCGATGACCGATCTGGCCAGGACCACCCGCGATGCACTGATGATCGATGCCGAGATCCGCGCGCCTCTGGTCGTGCGCGACTCGATCGCCAGCGACGGCACGCGCAAGTGGCTGCTCGACGTCGGCGGCGGCAATGCCGTAGAGGCGGTGTATATCCCCGAGACTGATCGGGGCACCCTGTGCATCTCCTCGCAAGCCGGCTGCGCGCTCGACTGCTCCTTCTGCTCGACCGGCAAGCAGGGCTTCAATCGCAACCTGTCCGTTGCCGAAATCATCGGCCAGCTTTGGATCGCGAACCGCGCCCTGCTTGTCGGCGACACTAACGCGCCCTGGGTGCAACAGGGCCGGCACCCGATCACCAACGTGGTGATGATGGGCATGGGCGAGCCGTTGGCCAACTACGACAACGTGGTCACCGCCATGCGGATCATGCTCGACGACAACGCCTACGGCCTCTCTAGGCGCCGCGTGACACTCTCGACCTCGGGGCTCGTACCGGCGCTCGATCGCCTGCGCGAGGACTGCCCGGTCGCTCTCGCGGTCAGCCTGCACGCGCCGAACGACACGCTGCGCGACCTGCTGGTGCCGATCAACCGCAAGTATCCGATTGCTGAACTGCTCGCGGCGTGCCTGCGTTACATCCAGCGCGCGCCGCGCGACTTTGTCACCTTCGAGTACGTGATGCTCGACCACGTCAACGACGCAGCGGAGCAAGCCCGCGAGCTTGCGTCGCTGGTTCGCGACGTACCGTGCAAGTTCAATCTGATCCCCTTCAATCCGTTTCCGGACACCGAGTTCCGGACCAGCTCGCGCAACCGAATCGTCGCCTTTCAGCGAATCCTGCAAGACGCGGGTCTGGTCGCCACCATTCGCAAAACGCGAGGCGAAGATATCGACGCCGCGTGCGGTCAGCTTGCCGGCCAGGTCCAGGACAGGACCAAGCGGCGCCTGCACCGAATTCAACCGATTGCGAGGGCCTGACCCATGCCCATGAGCGATAGTTACCGTTCTCGCGCTTTAATTGCGATCGGTGCGTTGGCGATGCTGGCCGGGTGCAACTCCCCTCCGAAGGCACCCGAGCAGCAAGAGCGCGTTACGCCGCCGCAGCAGCAGCAGGCAAGCCCGGCGGAGCGGGCACGGATGCACACCGAGCTCGCCGGCGGCTATTACGAGCGCGCGCAGATGGACATCGCGATCGAGGAGCTCAATCTCGCGGTGGCGACCGACCCCGGGTACGCGCCGGCGTACAACGTCTACGGCCTGGTGTACGCGGTGCTCGGCGACGACCGCAAGGCGGTGCAGAACTTCGAGCGCGCGCTAGCGCTCGCGCCCAACGATTCCGACATTCACCACAATTGGGGCTGGTATTTGTGCGAGCACAAGCGCGAGCGCGAGGCCCTGGAGCAGTTCGAAATCGCGGTGCGCAATTCCTTGTACAGAACGCCGGAAATCGCGCTGGTCAATGCCGGGCGTTGTGCGCAGACGATCGGCGAGATCCGGGTCGCCGAATCCTATTTCCGCCGCGCGCTCGGCGCGCAGCCCGGCAATGCCTTGGCGAGCTATGGCGTCGCCTTGATAGCTTACAAAGAGGCGCGATACGAGGAAGCGCGCAGATGGATGAGAGCGGTGATGCAGACCACCACGCCGCCACCCGAGGCGATCTATCTCGGAGTTTGTGTCGAGCGCAAGCTGGGCGACAGGCAAGCGGAGCTATCGTACACATCGCAGCTGCGCAATCGCTTTCCGGATTCCGCCGAAACCAAAGCCCTTACCACCGAGGCCTGCGAGTGACGGCGACGCAAGAGCAAATGCCAAACGACGTCGATGGTCTCGCGCCAGTCGCCGCGTCGGCCGGCCCCGGCGCACGCCTGAGGGCGGCACGCGAGGCAGCCGGGCTTTCACTCGACCAGGTGGCACAGCAACTGAAACTCGCGCCGCGGCAGGTCAGAGCGCTGGAGGAGGAGAGCTTCGGCGAGTTGCCGGGGCGGACGTTCAGCCGCGGCTTCGTACGCAATTACGCGCGCCTGCTGCATCTCGACGCGCAGGACTTGCTGGCGCATCTGCCCGATGTTGCACAGGCGCCCGCGCTCGAGTCGCCGACGCTGCATTCGACTGGGTCGATGATCGCCGAGCTGCCCAGCGCAACCGCATCCAGGCCCGGCCTCGGCCGCTGGCTGATCCCGCTGATCCTGATCGCCTGCATCGTTGCCGCGGCGGCGTACGAGTGGTATCGCGGCGGGCTCTCGAACACCGCCGAACCCGCGCGAGCGGTCTCCGACGCGACAGACCGTCGCGCGCCGGCGGCGGCGCCGGTGGTCGCACTCCCCAATCCACTTGCCAGTTTTCCGCAAACCGCGGCCCCGCAAGGAACTGCGCCCCAAGGAACGGAACCGCAAGCTGCGCCGCCCGCCGCGTCGATGCGCGATTCGGTCGCCACTTCTGTCAGCGGAGCCGTGGTCCCGGCGAGTGCGGCGCTTGGCGATGCGACGCTGGTGCTTACGTATCAGGGTCCGTCGTGGACCGAGATCCGCGATCGGAGCGGGCAGATCATCGTCTCGCGGCTGGCGATGCCGGGATCGGTCGAACCGGTCAAAGGCGTGCCGCCATTCGACGTCATCCTCGGCAACGCGCACGTCGTTACGCTGGTTTTCCGCGGAAAATCGGTCGACCTCTCGCCGTATATCCGGCAAAACGTCGCGCGCCTCACGCTTCAATAGACGATGGCGGGGACGATCCAGGCCGTCCGCGGCATGAACGACGTCCTTCCTGACGAAGCGACGCTGTGGCGCGTCTTCGAGGACATCGCGCGCGATGTGTTCGAGCAGTACGGATATCGCAACATCCGCACACCCATCGTCGAGAAGACAGAATTGTTCGTGCGCGCGGTCGGCGAAGTGACCGACATCGTCGAAAAGGAGATGTATTCGTTCATCGACCACGACGAGCGCTTGTCGTTGCGCCCGGAGGGAACCGCGCCGACCGTTCGCGCCGCGCTCGAGCACAACATGCTCTACGACGGCCCCAAGCGTCTCTGGTACAGCGGGCCGCTCTTCCGGCACGAGCGTCCGCAAAAGGGACGCTACCGCCAATACCATACCTTCGGTGTCGAGGCGCTCGGGTTCGCCGGCCCCGATATCGATCTCGAGCAACTGACAATGGTCGGCCGGCTTTGGCGGCGTCTGAGCCTGTCTGGCATAACCCTCGAGCTCAATACCATCGGCTCGAGCGAGGAACGGCGCGCCTTTCGTCCGCAGCTCATCGCTCATTTCGAGCGCCACATGGAATCGCTCGACGAGGACTCGAGGCGGCGGCTGCACACCAATCCGCTGCGCATACTCGATTCCAAGAACCCGGCGATGCAGGCGCTGATCGAGGATGCGCCGAAGCTTATGGACGCGCTCGGCGAAGAGTCTTGCGCACTGTTCGAGAAGGTGCAGGCCGGCGTGCGCGACGCCGGCATCGACTTTCGCGTCAACCCGCGGCTCGTTCGCGGGCTCGACTACTACAATGCGACCGTGTACGAGTGGGTGACTGCGAGGCTCGGCTCACAAAGCGGTGTCTGCTCGGGTGGCCGCTACGACGGCCTGGTCGCGCAACTCGGCGGCAAGCCAACGCCCGGATGCGGTTTTGGCATCGGCACTGAACGCGTGCTGATGCTCATGCAGGACGCCGGGCGCACGGCGAGCGATGCACCGGACGCGTACGTGGTACACGTTGGCGGCCGCGCGACGCGTCTGGCAGTGTCGGTGGCTGAAAGTCTGCGCGACGCGGGGCTGGCGATCGTCGTTCACGCCGGTGGCGGAAATATCGGATCGCAAATGCGCCGAGCCGACGCGAGTGGCGCGCGGTTCGCGCTTATCGTCGGCGATGACGAAGTGGCCGCCAACGTGGTCGCGGTCAAGCCCTTACGCGATCCCGGCGAGCAGGTTGCGTTGCCTCCGGGAGAGCTAGCGATGCGAATTGCTCCCGCTCTACACGGCGCCAAGCATTTGTAATGAGCGTTGCCTCGCATCCGCCCCGCTTTTCGCGGGAGCTTCGTGAGACGCTCCGCGACACCCCAACTTAGGAACCAAGATGGCAGTCTACGATCTCGAAGAACAGGAAAAACTCGATGACCTGAAGGCGTGGTGGGAGCAGAACTCCAAATACGTCAGCGCCGCCGTGCTCGTGGTGGCATTGGTGGTCATCGGCGTGCAAGGCTGGCGCTGGTATCAGCGAACGCAGGCCGAGCAGGCAAGCGTGCTCTACCAGGCAGTGAGCCAGGCGGCGCGAGCCAACGACGTCTCCAAGGCAAAAGAGCCCGCGTCACAGATCGTCGACCGCTTCGCCCGCACCGCGTACGCACCGCGTGCCGCGTTGCTCTACGCCAAGATGCTCTACGACAGCGGCGACAAGGCGGGGGCTCGCGCCCAGTTGCAGTGGGTCGTCGATCACGCGTCCGGGGATGAGCTGAAGGCGATCGCGCGGTTTCGCCTCGCTCAGGCAATGCTCGATGAAAAACAATACGACGACGCTCTGAGGACGCTCGACGTCAAGACCGACGACGCGTTCGCGGGCCTCTTCGCCGATCTCAAGGGCGACATCCTGGCGGCTGCCGGAAAGAGCGCGGAGGCCAAGTCAGCGTACGAGACCGCGCTGGCCAAGATCGACCCGAAATCGCCCTACCGTGCTTTCGTGCAAGTCAAGTTCGACGCGCTGGGAGGCGCGCAATGACCCGCGCAGTCAGGTGCCGATGCACTTCGCTGATCGCGTTGGGTGCGCTGATGCTGGGCGGCTGCCAATCGATACCTTCGTGGCTGCCTTCGTGGATGACGTCGTTTCCTTCGATCCCGCCACCGTCGCTGTCCTGGCTGGGCATCGGCCGCAGTGCGCACAAACCCGGACCGCTGCCGACCTATGACGCCAAAGTAACGGCGCGGGTCGAGTGGCAGGTCCCGCTGGGTGCCAAGGGCGGCGAAAGCTTCGCCCCGGCGGTGCGTCCCGACGCCATTTACGCCGCCAGTCCTGACGGAACCATCGTCAGCGTCGATCCGGCGAGCGGCCGGCAGATCTGGCGGATCAAGGCCGAAAGGCCTTTGTCGGCCGGCGTGGGAGCGCAGTCCGGGGCGGTTGTCGTTGGCACCGCCAAAGGAGACGTGATCGCGTTCGACTCCACCGGCAAAACCCTGTGGCAGGTCAAGGTGTCGACCGAAGTTGCCGGTCCGCCCAAGGCCGCCGACGGGAAGGTCGTCGTGTGGGCGCTCGACGGTCGCATCTACGGCTTGTCCGACGCGGACGGCAGCCAGAAGTGGGTCTATCAGCGCACCAATCCACCGCTGACGGTGCGCCGCTTTGCCGGTGGTACCACCAGTCGTGGCGCCCTTTTCACCGGCACCGCCGGCGGCAAGCTGCTGGCGCTCGACATCGCCACCGGCGCGCTCGGCTGGGAGGCGAGCGTCGCCACGCCCAAAGGCGCGACCGAGCTCGAGCGTATCGCCGACGTCACCAGCGCCCCGATCGTCGAGGAGCGGCAGGCCTGCGCCGCCGCGTTTCAAGGGCGCGTCGCCTGCTTCGAGATTGTCCGCGGCACATTGATCTGGTCACGGGACTTCTCGAGCCTTGGCGGCATCGCCGTTGACGGCCGCTACCTCTACGTTACCGACGACAAGGGCTCCATACACGCGCTCGACAAGTCGACCGGCGCGTCGATCTGGAAGCAGGACAAGCTCGCTGCCCGCTTTCCCAGCGGACCGGTCATCGTCGGCGAGCATGTCGGTATCGTCGATGGCGAGGGCTATCTGCACTTGCTCGACCGCAATGACGGCAATCTGGTCGGGCGCGTCGCCACCGACGGCTCCGCCGCGCTGTCGCAGCCGGTGACGGTGGGCAACGCCGCCGTCTGGCAGTCGGCAGGCGGCACGCTGATCAGCGCCAGCGCGCGCTAAAGGCCGGCGCTCCGGCGCTCAAGGTCTCGCGCTCGATATCTTGTTGCACGACCCATGCTTCCCACGCTCGTCCTCGTCGGCCGTCCCAATGTCGGGAAATCAACGCTTTTCAATCGCCTGACACAATCGCGCGACGCGCTGGTCGCGGACTTTCCAGGCCTCACGCGCGATCGTCATTTTGGCCGCGGCCGCGGCGCAGATCGTCCCTATCTCGTGGTCGACACCGGCGGCTTCGAGCCCAAGGTCAAGAGCGGCATCATGCACGCCATGGCCCGGCAGACGCGGCAGGCGATTGCCGAGTCCGATGCGGTGATTTTCCTGGTGGACGGCCGCGAGGGCCTGACCGCGCAGGACAGCAATATCGCCGATCTCCTGCGGCGTTCCGGCCGCCCGGTGGTGCTCGCGGTGAACAAGGCGGAAGGCATCGCGCCGGAGCGCGTCACCGCGGAATTCCACGAACTCGCGCTGGGCACGCCGCTCCCCATCTCGTCGGCGCACGGTGAAAACGTGCGCGATCTGGTCGACATCGCCCTGGCGCTCTGCCCCGCGAAAAGCGCCGACGATTCAACCGACGCGGACGCTGGCCACGACGGATCGCGAATCAGGGTCGCCATCGTCGGCAGGCCCAACGTGGGCAAATCGACCTTGGTCAACACGCTGCTCGGCGAGGAACGGGTGATCGCATTCGACGAGCCCGGCACCACGCGCGATGCGCTGTATCTCGACTTCGATCGCGACGGCCGCCATTACACGCTCATCGACACCGCGGGCGTGCGCCGCCGCGGCAAGGTCTTCGAAGCGATCGAGAAATTTTCAGTGATCAAGACGCTGCAGGCGATCGAAGATGCCAACGTGGTCGTCCTCCTGCTCGATGCGCAAGCCGAGATATCGGAGCAGGACGCGCACATCGCGGGTCACATTCTCGACGCCGGAAGGGCCCTGGTGGTAGCGGTGAACAAGTGGGACGACATCGGCAGCGATGAACGCGCCGAAATAAAACGGGAGCTTGGACGCAAGCTGGGCTTCCTCGCTTTCGCCAAGATGCACACGATCTCGGCGCGCGACGGGAAAGGCATCGGGCCGCTGTTGCGCTCGGTCGACGGTGCGTACGCCGCCGCAATGTCCAAGCTGCCAACACCCAAGCTCACCCGCGCGCTGGCCGATGCCGTAGCCCTGCAGCCACCGCCGCGCGCAGGCTTGGTGCGGCCGAAGCTGCGCTATGCCCACCAGGGGGGAATGAATCCGCCGGTGATCGTGATTCACGGATCCGCGCTGGGCACCATCCCGCAAACCTATCGTCGCTTTCTGGAACATTTCTTCGTCGACGTGTTCAAATTGCAGGGAACGCCGCTTAGGATACAATTCAAGACCGGCGCCAACCCGTATGCGGGGTCTGCCGCCCGTCGCAAGCCCCGCCGTTCCAAATAGCACCTGGAGTCCGGCCAAACCGTTGCGCCACCGGCCATATTGCTGGCAAGCGGCCCTGCGGTGGCCAATTCGCGGCTGTCGCGAGCGATGCAGTACCGCAAGCGCAGCAGCTTTAAAGCTTCCAACCATAAGCGGAGCAACACCCATGAGCAATAAAGGGCAAATGCTACAAGACCCGTTCCTGAACACTCTCCGCAAGGAGCACGTACAGGTCTCGATCTACCTCGTCAACGGCATCAAACTGCAGGGTCAGATCGAGTCTTTCGATCAGTACGTCGTGCTTTTGAAGAATACGGTCACCCAGATGGTGTACAAGCACGCCATCTCGACCGTCGTTCCCGCACGCGCCGTTACCATGCCGCCGCACGAAAACGATCGCGAACCCTGACCCGCGTTTCTTGGCCGATCGGCCGGCCCCCGGTTTCGCGTGAGCGTGCCGGCGTTGGCGTCGGCCGGATGATCCCCGGCGTGCTGAAGTCCGGCGATGCTTGACCGTCCCGAACGTGGCGATCGCGCGCTGCTGGTCGAGATCGATTTCGGCGAAGGCGATCTCGCGGAGCGTCTTGACGAGCTGAAGGCGCTGGCGCTGTCGGCGGGGGCGACGGTGACGGAAGTCATCACCGCCCGCCGGGCAAGACCCGATCCGGCGCTTTTCGCCGGCAGCGGCAAGGTCGCCGAGATCGCCGCCCGGCGGATCGAAAGCGGCGCCGACATCGTGATCTTCGATCATTCCCTGTCCGGGGCTCAACAGCGCAACCTGGAGCGGGCGCTCGACTGCCGTGTCGTCGATCGAGTGAGCCTTATTCTGGATATTTTCGCGCAGCGGGCACAGAGCGCGGAAGGCAAGCTTCAGGTCGAGCTCGCGCAACTCGCCCATCTTTCGACCCGCCTGGTGCGCGGCTGGACCCACCTCGAACGGCAAACAGGCGGCATCGGGCTGCGCGGGCCTGGCGAGACGCAGCTCGAGAGCGACCGCCGCCTGATCGGTCAGCGCGTCAAGTTGCTCAAGGATCGGCTCCAGCATGTCGGCCGCCAGCGCGAGACGCAGCGGCGCGCGCGACGGCGCGCCGCGGTTCGCAACGTCGCGCTGGTGGGCTACACCAACGCCGGCAAATCGACTCTGTTCAACCGCCTGACCGGCGCCGAGAGCTTCGCCGCGGACCAGCTTTTCGCGACCCTCGACACCACGCTGCGCCGGCTGGCGCTGCCGGGCGCGGAAACCATCGTCGTCTCGGACACGGTGGGATTCATCAAGGATCTGCCGCACGATCTGGTCGCCGCCTTTCGAGGTACGCTGAAGGAAGCCGTCGACGCCGACCTTTTGCTGCACGTGATCGACACGAGTCATCCCGATCGTGTGCGGCAGATTGCCGCCGTCGACGCGGTGCTCTCCGAGATCGGCGCCGATGAGGTTCCGCGGATTCTGGTGCTGAACAAGTGCGATATCGCGGAACACGCGCCCGGAGTCGAGCGCGACGAATATGGTAAAATTGCCTCTGTTCGTCTGAGCGCGCTGACCGGCGCGGGCGTGCCCGAAATGCGCGCCGCGCTGGCCGAGCGGTTCCCCCGCCCCGCGATTCGGGCGGCGACCGCCTGACGCGGCGCCAGACCCACCCGACAAGACTCTCCACCCCGCCCAAGCCCGCCGCAAGGCATCTGCCATGTCCCTCAACGACCCGCAATGGGGTAAGCGCGGCCGCAGCGGGCCGCCGGATCTCGACGAGATCTGGCGCAACGTCAACCGTCGCCTCTCCGAGATGTTCGGCCGCACGACGCCGCCCGGCGACGGCGAGCCGCCCCGCCGTTC
>JRHI01001001.1_pt1 | contig 26912 bp, 17 predicted proteins | sample 215371 | NCBI WGS metagenome assembly JRHI01 (sample SAMN02929681, study PRJNA255918) | sediment metagenome | biome: cave system; feature: Ice Cave; material: Sediment; isolation source: sediment from deep within a dark volcanic ice cave with no known source of... ...
CGGCCGAAAAGTCCGCACGCACGGGGGGACACGCTTGTTTTGGGGCTAGGGGGTCCTCGTCGCCGACCCCCTTGATCCCTGATCCCTATCTCTTCTTCAGGATACCGAGTCGGACGAGATCGGCACCGGGTTGACGGGCCTGGAAGCGCGGAAGCGGCGGCAGAGCAAGACGTTCGAGTTGCGGCTTGTCGAAATCGAGCGTGGTCCTGAACGCCACGTCGGCGATCGGTTGGACATCTCCCAGCGGCCCCCAGAGACGTCCCCAGAGTGCATGGACCTGTGGCTGATCCAGCAACGGTCCGTCCGCCGCGGCTCCCTGGAAATAGAGACGCTTGTCGTACACGTCCCCTTCGCTCTGCCAGACGAGCATTCCGTGGCTGAGAGATTGTCCCGCCGCCAACAGGAGACCGGCTCGCGCGGGCGTCGTGCTGCGCGGTTCGCTGAACGGATTCAGGAACGCGCAGCTCTTCGTCTGTACGACCAGGGGCACCTGAGGCACGGCCACGCCCGGCACATCGCCAAGCAGCACCACCGCGCGCCGAGCCGCTATCGTGACGCCCTCCAGCGTGGCGTGGACGTTCAGGCGCGGCTCCGTCGTGGCACCAGGCTGCAATTGCAACGCCTCGGCGCCGCAGACCAGGACAGATTGCTGCACGCTGAGGCGAATGCCGCTCCCGGAAAGCTGAATGGCAGCGCGGCCGGACAGCAGCACGGAATCGCCGATCACACAGAGCGAGGCCTTTTCGGGATCACTCTTGCCGGAACCCACGACCTGGATCAGCGCCTGGAAAGCGTCGGGCGGCTGGGCCAGTGGTCCCTGCAAACGGCAGCCGTGCAGGCGGAGGTTGCCGCCGCGCACCTTCAGCAGATACGGCGGCAGCAGCGCCGTCTTGAAATCGGGACAGCGGAAGTTGCCGCCTATGATGTCGAGATCGCCGTCCTCCACCTCGATCAGGGCGTCGTGTCCCGGAGAGAAGGTGTCCGACGGTATCAGCGTCAACGTCTCCGTTTTCTCCGGTGATGGCTCGAAATAGAGGACGAGACTGTGTCCCTTCAACCGGATCGGGTGCGTGCGGCACTGGCCCCTGCCGGCCAGATGAAGCACGACCTGCGGCGCCAGCGGCTGCATCTTTGCCATCTGCTCCAGGAAGACGCCCGGATCGATCTGCGTCAGGTCGAGGCGGGTACCGCGGAAGACCTGCGGATCGGCCGGCGGAATTGGCGGGACGGAGCTGGTCAGCGGATCGAACGCTGGTCCGACGAAGCGTTCGTGCGTCAGTGCCAGCCAGCGATCGCGGGTCGGCGGCAGCGCGGCAAGATCGCAGCCGAGTAACCCCGGCCCGGCGGTGGCCGCGTAACCGACGAGCGGTCCCATCGTGTCGAACGAGGCCGGCGCGACCTCGGCCGGGTCGTGCATCTCGCCGAGCGGCCAGGTCTCCGCCAGCGCTTTGTCGCCCTCGGTCTGGGCCCAGCGGCGGTGCCAGGCGGGCAAGTCGGTTGCGGGAATCGTTTCGGGGCCGGTACAGAGATTCTGCCAGCCGGCATAAAGAGCATTGATCGGCCGCCAGTGCAGGGAATCGAGCCGAGCGCTGTCCGTCAGCGCAACCAGTTCGCCGCCGCGGTCGCGGTTGGAGCGGGCCAGCAAGCAGTCCCAGGCCAAGCAATCCACGGCGGGGCGGTCGTCGATGGTCACTGCCTGGCGAACCTGCAAGAGCGTTTGGCGTGCGACCAGGGTGGAACGGACCAGCTTTAGATGGGTCGTCGGCTGGCTGACGGCGGCGACTTGCAGGAGCGGTTCTTCGCCGCCGACCACCAGGCAGCCGTCCAGCAGGACGTTGGCCCCGAGAGCGAGTACGTCGAGCGCCACCAGACTGGCCCCGCGGGCCACGCAATTGCTGAGGCGGCAATGGCGCGCCGTCATCCGGTCGCCGTCGAGTCGGACCACGCGAAAGCCGTTGCGCTGTTTGCCGGCCACGGAGAAGGTGCAACCGCTTGCGCGGAAGTTGCCATCGGTAATGCGGAACAGCGCCGGCGGATCGGCCGAATCGGCCGCCTGGACAGCTACGTCCAGGTTTTCCAGCGTGAGGCTGCCCTGGTTCAGGGTGATGAATGCCGAACTGCGGACACCGTTGTCGGCGCGCAGGGCGTGGGTATTCCAGACAAGCAATGGTCGAAAGCCCTTGCCGGCGCGGAAGACGAAGTCCTTACCGGTGGCGATCAGCGGCGGCTGGAAGAAGGGGCCGTTGTCGTCGATCTCGAGGATGGTTGTCCGGCGGGTGGGTGCGGCGGCACAGGCGTCGGCAAGGGAGGCAAACTGCGGCCGGGCATCACTGGAGGCGGAGCCAAGGTCGATGCCCATCGGCGGGCCGGCCGCGGGGGAGCGGGGAGCGGCGAACAGGGCCAAACGGCCGATGCGGTAGACGTGGGCGTCGGCGGGTGGTGCCGGCTCCGCCGCCCAGGGTGCCTCGACCTCTTCGCGCAGCCGGCGTGCGTCCAGCGGAACGGCAGGCGTGTAGAGACGCGGCGGTCCCTCCGGTTTGGGCGGCGTAACGGGTTTCGGCAACTCAATCACCGGCCGGATCTCCGCCTCGGTCGTGCGCGGCGGCGGCTCGGTCTTGACGGGCTGCGGCGTGGTGGCGGCAATCTCGTGCTGGCCACCACTACGTACGAACACGATGCCGATCGCGACGACCAGGACAATGCCCACGATCACGGCGCCGCCAATGATCCATGAGGGTGGGATGGGCTGGCCGAACAAGGTCAGGAGCGCCGGCAGGGCGGCAGCGGGCTTGTCGTCGTCGTCGGTGTCGATCGGACGCCGGCGGCGTACGGACGCCGGCCGGCGGGCAGGAGTGGAAGGCGGGCGCGATACGGCCATGGAATCGGGGCGTTTGCGTGGTTTCTTCGGCGCTTGCTCGGCTTCCTCCTCGCCGGCCAGGGCTAGGAGCAGGTCGCGCGGGTTGAGTGGCGCCGGTTTGTCATCGACCCGTTCGAGGTCGGCGAGCAATTCGGCGGGTGTCTGGTAGCGGTCCTCGGGCTTCTTGGCCATCATGCGCCGGAGCAGGGCGCGCAGGGAATCGGGGACGCGGGGGTTGATGGTGCCGATGTCGGGCGGCTCGGCCTCGATGTGCTTGAAGATGCGTTCGGTCAGGCTACCGTCGGCGAAAGGGGCCTGGCCGGCCAGCATGTGGTAGAAGGTGCAGCCGAGAGAGTAGATATCGGAGCGGATGTCGGCGGCGCGGCTGTCGCGGGCCTGCTCGGGGGAGATGTAATCGATGGTGCCGACGGTGGTGCCGCTCTTGGTGACCCTGGCGTCCTCGTCTTCGGTCTGGGGAGCGAGGGCAAGTCCCAGGTCGGTCAGCTTGACCACGAGCCGTCCGTCCTGGCGCATCAGAAGGAAGTTGGAAGGTTTGATGTCGCGGTGGACGATGCCCTGCTGGTGGGCGTGATCGAGGGCGCGGGTCGCCTGGGTGAGGATCTCGGTGGCCTGCTTGGGATCGAGCTGCTTCTTCTTGTTGATATAGTCGTGCAGGTCGATGCCCTCGACGAATTCGAGGGCGAGGAAGAAGGTGCCTTTCTCCTCGCCGAACTCGTAGAGAGTGACGATGTTTTCGTGGCGGAGCCTGGCGGCGTGGCGAGCCTCCTGGTGGAAGCGCTCGATCATGCCCGGACGGCTGGCGAGTTCCGGGGGCAGGATCTTCAGGGCCACTTCTCGGTTCAGCTCGGTGTCCTTCGCCTTGTAAACCGCTCCCATTCCTCCGGTAGCAATATGGGCGAGGACCTGGTATTTACCCAGGCGGTGAGAGCGGTGCTTGCCCTTGGCGGAGGGTTCCGATGCCATGAGTCTCCCAGTCCTGCGGTGCAGGGGTACTCCGCAAGGCGTTACCGGACGCCGCGCCGGTTATAGGTCCGTGACCGTCCTGGTAAGGGCAACATAATTATAACGGGTAAGTCGGCAAGGCGTCAAATCGCCGCTGACAGCTGCAAGCGGCTTCGCCCGGTTGCCTTTCCGGCGTCCATCACTCATAATGGCCGCGGTCGTCTCGCCCTCCTTCCAGCAAACCCCGCGGGGGAGAACATTCATGGCCCGCCGCTCCGTCCCTTGCATGGTCGTGGCCGTGCTGCTCGTGGCGTCCACCGCCCGAGCCGGCACCTCAAACAGCCTCATGGACCTGACGCCGGACGGCGGCCGTCTCCTCGTCGCCAATCCCGACAATGGCACCGTCACCGTGGTGGACACGGCCACGCGCAAGGTTCTCCGCGAAATCCCCGTTGGCCACAAGCCCGAGGGCGTCACCTGGCTCGGCGCCGGTCCGCGTGCCGCTATCACCCTCTACCGCGACAATCGGGTGGTCCTCCTCGATACCCAGCAAGGCCGCGTCCTCCAGCGCTGGACCGTCCCCGACGAACCTTATGGCATCGTCGCCAACCGCGCCGGCACCCGGGTCTGGATCACGCACGACTATCCCGGACTCGTCGTCGAGTTGGACCCGGAGACGGGCAAGCTCGTTCGCCAGCTGAAGGCGGGGGCTTTCGTCCGCGGCCTGGCCCTGACGCCCGATGAGGGTCGGCTGTACGTCACCGAGTTTTACACGGCCGCGCTGCACGCCCTCGACCTCCAGCACTGGGCCATCGTCGATACCTGGCCGGGCCGCCCGACCGACAACCTCTGCCGCAACGTCGTCCTCCATCCGCGCCGGCCCAAGGCGTTCCTCACGCAGCTCCGCTCCCGGATCGAGGTCGCCCATGGCAACGGCTCGATCTTCCCGCAGCTGTCGATCTGCACACTGACCGCGCCGGCCGAGGGAGTGAAGCGGCGTGCCTGGATTTCGCTCGACTCCTTCAACGACTTCAATGTCGTCAACAATCCGTGGGAAGCCGCCGTGTCGCCGGACGGTACGCGGCTCTACACGCTCTACGCGGGCAGCAACGATCTCAACGTCAGTCGCATCCTCGACGACGATTACCAGGAAATCGAGCGCGTCGGCCAGGCCGTGCGCGTCGGCCAGAACCCAAAGGCGATCCGCCTTAGCCCCGATGGTCGAACGATCTATGTCTACAACGCCCTCGACTTCGCCGTCAGCATCCACCAGGCCGAGGACATGAAGCGTTTGGCCACGGTGACGGTGTGCGCGCCACCGAAGACGGCGGAGTGGGTGCGCGGCAAGATTCTCTTCAGCACCGCCGATCCACCGTTGACGGTGCGCCGCTGGATCTCATGCGCTTCGTGTCATCCGGATGGCCAGGGTGACGGCCGCGTCTGGCAGAATCCGGAGGGCCTGCGCAAGACGCCGGCGCTGTTCGGCCTGGCCCATACACACCCGCTGCACTGGTCGGCTGACCGCGACGAGGTGCAGGATTTCGAGTACACCATTCGCGGACCCTTGATGCAGGGAAGGGGCTTGCTGTCCGGTGCGCTCCTGGAAGGAAAGCCGTTCGCGCCGGTTGCCCTGCAGGAGCACCTGGCGGGCCGCTCGAAGGACCTCGACGCCCTGGCGATCTACACGAATTCCTTCGACTTCACTCTGTCCCCCCACATTCCAGCGCCCGGGAAGCTGGCGCCGGCCGCGGAGCGCGGCAAGCAGTTGTTCTTCAGCAAGAACGTTGGTTGTGCCAGCTGCCACAGCGGACCGTACTATACCGACAGCAGCTTGACGAAACCGTTCAACCTGCACGACGTTGGTACCGGCGGCGATGATCCGACGGAGAGGATGGGGCCGAAGTACGACACGCCGACGCTGCTTGGCGTCTACCGGACGGCGCCGTACCTGCATCACGGCAAGGCGAAAAGCTTGCTCGACGTGCTAACGACCTGCAATCAAGGAGACAGGCACGGCAAGACGAGCCACTTGAAGGCGGACGCGCTCGACGATCTGGTGGAGTTCTTGAAGTCGCTGCCCTACGAGATGCCGCCGAGCGAGACGCCGAACACGGTCAAGTATCGGGTGACGGGGTCCGAGCCTGGAGCATCCGCGACCGGGATCAAACAAGGTCGCTGACGCTCCGGGTCCTGAACTCTGCTCCTGCGAATGGGAGTATTGATGAATCCCGAATGGCGAGCGCGCTACGAGGTTGCTGTCGAGGCCGCACGCAAGGCCGGACAACTAGCCCTGCGCTACTTCGATAACAACGTGGCCGTCGAGTGGAAGCAGGACCAGAGCCCCGTTACTGTCGCCGACCGCGAGGCCGAGACGCTGCTGCGCGGCCTCCTCCTCGACAAGTTCCCCAACGACGGCTTCCTCGGCGAAGAGCACGGCGAACGTGCTGGCTCCTCCGGCTTTCGTTGGATCATCGACCCCATCGACGGCACGCGCAGTTTCGTGCGTGGCATTCCGCTCTGGGCGACGCTCGTCGGCCTGGAATACCGCGACGAACAGATCGCCGGCGTCGTCGAGGTGCCGACCCTGGGGCAGACGTTCCGGGCGCTGCGCGGCGAGGGCGCGTATCGCGGCGAGCGGCGCCTGCATGTCTCCGACGTGACGACGCTCGAGGAGTCGATGCTCTTTTACTCCAGTCTGTCGTGGTTCGTGAAGGCGGGCTGTCAGGACGCCTTCCTCGATTTGACGACGCGGACGCAGCGGCAGCGCGGCTTCGGCGATTTCTATGGCTTCGTGCTGGTGGCACAGGGCTCCGGCGAATTGATGGTGGAGCACGGCGTTCATGCCTGGGACGTGGCCGCGATTAAGCCGCTCGTCGAGGAGGCCGGCGGCCGGTTCAGCGACTGGGACGGCATGCCGACCATCCACCGGCCCGACGTCGTCGCCAGCAACGGCCGGTTGCATGACGTCACGCTGCGCATTCTGCGTGGGAAAGACGAACGCTAACCCGCGAGCGGCCCGAGGAACCATGTCCACACCGCGAACCATCGCCTGGATCGGCGACACGGACGGTTTCGTGCGTCTCATCGACCAGACTCTGCTGCCAACGCGGCTGGAGTACCGCGATTGCCGCACCGTCGAAGAAGTCTGGGAGGCGATTCGCATCCTGCGCGTGCGTGGAGCGCCGGCAATCGGCATTGCGGCGGCCATGGGCGTTGTCCTCGGCATGCAGCGCTTGCACGACCGCAGCCCCGGAGCATACGAGCGCCACTTGCAGGAGGTCTCCACCTATCTGCGCAGCAGCCGGCCGACGGCGGTCAACCTCTTCTGGGCACTCGACCGCATGGAGCGGCGCGCCCAGGGGCGCGCCGAACCGCTTTCCCACGAGGAACGGACGGGGCAGCTGCTCGAGGAGGCCCGAGCCATCGAGGAAGAGGACCGGCAGATGTGCCGGGCCATCGGTCTCAACGGCGCGGCGCTCATCGGCGACGGCCAGGGCGTACTCACGCACTGCAACGCCGGCGGTCTCGCCACCGCCGATTACGGCACCGCGTTGTCGGTAATGTTTGCCGCCGCGGAGCAGGGACGAACTTTCCGTGTGTTCGTGGACGAAACACGGCCCCTCCTCCAGGGCGCCCGGCTCACCGCCTGGGAACTGCTGCAGCACAACATCGACGCCACGCTGATTTGCGACAACATGGCCGCCCAGGTGATGAAGGAAGGCCGGGTGCAACTCGTGGTCGTCGGCGCCGACCGCATCACGGCCAACGGCGACACCGCGAACAAGATCGGCACCTATGGCGTCGCGGTCCTGGCGAAGGCGCACGGCATTCCATTCTACGTCGCCGCGCCGTCGAGCACCTTCGATCTGAGTCTGTCGAACGGCGACGCCATTCCGATCGAGCAACGGGCGGCGCGGGAAGTGACGCACGGCTTTGGCAAGCAAACGGCCCCGGACGGCGTCAAGGTCTACAACCCCGCGTTCGACGTGACCCCTGCCGCACTCATCGCCGGCATCATCACGGAGAAAACGCTCATCCAGCCGGTGACGGAAGCGAACATTCGGCGAGTCATCGAACGCTAACCCGCTAACGGGTCATTCCCACTTTTGGGAAGTACCGCCCGCCACCTTGCCAGTTCTGAGAAACCCGACTGCGGCTTTTCTGTTAATCCCGCAGTTTTTCAGCGGTTTCTTCCCTGGCACCGGCTTTGCTTTGGAGATGGATGCGCCTGAGCGTCATGGCTGGAATGCCCTTGTGGAAAAGAGTTGACAACCCAGCGGACCCGGCTACAAAGTTCCCCGTGGGTTCCAAAATCGATGTGCCCGGTTTCGCCCCGCGTCGTCGGCCGCCGGCCCCGATGTTGTATTCACCACACCAGCAAAGGTTGAACCATCCGCCATGTCGGACGTGACTCCCAAACTACCGGACCCCGCCACCCCGGCGGCCCCCCCACCCAAGCCGGCTGCCGCTCCGCCCAGGCCGGCCGCGCCCACCAAGGCCAAGACCCCGGGACGGCGTTTCTTCCTCTTCAGTTTCTTCGGCTTCTTCTTCGGCAGCTGGATTGCCATCGGCTGGCTGACGCTGACCGCCTCGCTCGGCGGCATGCTGCTCGGCACCGTGCGCTTCCTCTTCCCCAACGTGCTGTCGGAGCCGCCGAGCAAGTTCAAGGTCGGCTACCCGTACAACTACGAAGAGGACAAGGTCGTGGATCGCTTCAAGGACCAGAATGCCTGGGTCGTGCGCCACAAGGACGACAAGGGACGCGACACCATCTACGCCCTCAGTACCACCTGTACCCACCTCGGCTGCACGCCGAACTGGCTGGAGCGCGAACAGAAGTTCAAGTGCCCCTGCCACGGCAGCGGTTACTACATCACCGGCGTCAACTTTGAAGGCCCCGCTCCCCGGCCGCTGGAACGCTGGGGTATCCTGGTCGGCGACGACGGCCAGATCGTCGTGGACAAGAGCAAGAAGTTCCAGCAGGAACTGGGCCAGTGGGATAACGCCGATTCCTATATCCTCATGTAAAGGACCGCCATGGCCGTCGGCGATTTCATTCGCAATTCGCAGGTCTGGAAGAGCATTTTCCGCCACCCGGCGCCGCGCGATCGGCGTAACCGCGTGGTCGTGATGCTGACCAACGTGTTCCTCCACCTGCACCCGGTATCGGTGCGCAAGAGCGGCATCGCCCTCAGCTATACCTGGTGCATGGGCGGCATCACCTTCTTCCTCTTCCTCGTCGAGACGGTGACCGGCGTCCTGCTGATGTTCTACTACCGGCCGACGCTGGAACACGCCTATAACGACATCCTTGCCCTGCGCGACGTGGAAACGCTCGGCGTCCTCCGCGAACTGCACCGCTGGGGCGCGCACGCCATGGTCATCTCGATCTGGCTGCACATGTACCGTGTCTTCCTGACCGGCAGTTACAAGCCACCGCGCGAGTTCAACTGGGGGGTTGGCGTTCTCTTGCTCGTCATGACGCTGTTCCTCAGTTTCACCGGCTACCTGCTGCCATGGGACCAGCTGGCCATCTGGGCCATTACCGTCGGCAGCAACATGGCGCGCGCGCACCCCTTCGTCGGTCATGAAGGTCCCGGCTCAGCCCTCTTGCAAATTGGCGGCGTCCCGTTGATCCACTCCGGCAGCGATGCCCGCTTCCTGCTGCTGGGCGGTCGCTTCGTCAGCGGTGAGACGCTGCTGCGCTTCTACGTCCTGCATTGCGTGGCCGTGCCGCTGGCCGCGGCCCTGCTCATCGCCATCCATTTCTGGCGCGTGCGCAAGGACGGCGGCATCAGCGGCGCGTTGTGACACGCTTGGCCGCGGAGCGGCGCGCCCGGCGCGGTTGAACGGCGAGTTTTGAGATTCCGTATCCCGAAAAGGACTTATTGCCATGCACCACGGCGCCGAGCATTTGAGCGCAGCCGTGAAGACCGGTCTGGCCGTCTTCTATCTGTGTGCGGTCGTGCTCAACCTTGGTTTTGCGGCCTACTACTATTTCCAGCGGCGCAACGTCAAGCAGGCGGGTATCTGGGGCGGCGTCGCCGGCTTCTTCCTGCTCCACGCCTTGCTGTACCTGTTCGGCGCCGAGTTGCTCCTGCCGCACAGTTTTCGGGACTTCACCACCTGGCTCATGGGCCTCCTGGGCGGCCAGATGGGGCCAATCCTCTACGTCGGCCTTGCCCTCGTCGGCTTCGTCGTGGTGCTGCGCTTCCGCGCCTTCTTCACCCAGCCGAACGTCGCCTGGACCATCTTCAACCTGAGCCTGTTCGGCGCCGGCTGGAGCATGACCGATGAGAACTTCCGGCTCATCGTCACCAAGCCCGACAATGTGCCGATCGTGCTCCTCATCTATCTGGTCGGCTTCTTCACCTGGGTCGGCCTGCGCCAGGCCGTCGTCAACGACGACCGCATCGCCCGGGGCGAGCCGCCCCTGGAAAAGCTGGAAGACGAGAAGGTCCTCGTCTGGCCGGACCTGGTTTACACGGAACTGATCTGCATGGTGGTCATCACGTTCCTGCTGGTGATCTGGGCCACTGCCCTGAAGGCGCCGCTGGAACAACCCGCCACCAGCGCCAAGGCCCCCAACCCGTCGAAAGCACCATGGTACTTCCTCGGCCTCCAGGAAATGCTCGTCTATTACGATCCCTGGATGGCCGGCATCGTCCTGCCCATGATGATCATGATGGGCCTCATCGCCATCCCCTACATCGACTACAACCAGAAGGGCAACGGCTACTTCACCTACACGCAGCGGATGTTCGCCACCACCACGTTCCTCTTCGGCTTCATCGTGCTGTGGGTGGTCCTCATTGTGCTCGGCACGTTTTTGCGCGGGCCGAACTGGAACTTCTTCGGTCCGTTCGAGTACTGGGACCCGCACAAGGTGCTGCCGCTGAACAATGTCAACCTGTCGGAGATCTTCTGGCTGAAGTTGGGCACGAACCCCAAGGACCTGCCCATCCTGATCCGCGAGGGGCCGGGTATCCTCGTGGTCCTGGGCTACCTGGCCCTGCTGCCACCGATCCTGGCCCGGACGCTGATGCGGCCCTTCTTCATCCGCATGGGCTTCCTCCGCTTCTTCTTGCTGGTGACGCTGTTACAGTTCATGGCCTGCCTGCCCCTGAAGATGGTGCTGCGCTGGACCTTCAACCTGAAGTACATCGTGGCTATCCCGGAGTATTTCTTCAACATCTAACGACCCGGACGCACGAGCGCGGCAGGGACGGGTGCCCGGCCGCGCTTTCCGGTTAGATCGGCGAGTTACCAATGGCAGCCACCGACAAGTTGTATCGCAATCAGAAGATGCTCGACGTCACTTTCGCGGTGTCGGGCATCCTCATGTTGCTGTCCGTCATCGCGATGTTCTCCCAGGACTACTTCCGGGACTTCAAGGTCGAGCAGCGCCGCTTTCGCGACGTGGAATGGGCCATGGCCGAGCGCTCCCTGCTCGACCTGCTGCCGCAGCAACTTCTCACCGATCTCGTCGAGAACGACAACGACGCCGCGCTGGAGAAGCTGGGCAAGTACTTCGACGACTTCACCGGCGCCGAAACCACGGTCGCCGACGCCCGCGAGGCCGTCAAGGAGGCGAAGAAGACCAGCGCCGGCGAGATCCGCAAGAAGCAGGTGGCACAAGCGCTCAAGGACGCCGAGTACCGCAGCGTCAAGGCGACCTACGACTCCAAGGAGAGCCTGTACAACATCGCGGTGGATGAGCGCGACAACGCTTCCCCGGCGCAGAAGGACGCCCGGGCCAAGCACGCCGAGGAACTGAGGAAGGAACTCGAAGGCTATCGCCAAAAGCGCGACGACGCCCAGCGCGATCTCGACAAGGCGACCGAGGAATTGCATGAGGCCGAAGCGGCCGTTACCGCGAAGGAAATGGCGCTGACGCAGGCCGAGACGAAGCTGAAGAGGATTCGCGCCGATCTCGACCGCGCCGACAAGCTCCAGCAGCAGAAGCGCTGGAAGATCACCGACTGGGTGCTGTCGCTGCCGGTCATCGATGGCTTTGCCTCGCCGTACCGCATTCAGCAGTACACGCTCAGCGAGTACCCTATCGACTACAGCTTCAAGTACGTCACGCGCTACGACCGCTGCACGACCTGCCACCTCGGCATGGAGAAGGCCAGTTACGAACCTCAGGCACTGAAGGCGCTCGTCAAACCACCCGAGCAGCTGCAAAAGAACCTCGCGAAATTCCAGCAGATCCTCGCCGCGCCGCCGGAAGCGATCAAGGACAGCGTGCAGAAATTCAAGGCGGCGCTGGCCGCGCGCAAGAGCAGCGGCGGCAGCCAGGGCGGCTTCGACCTGGCCGACTTGCCGACGCAGGTGCCCACGGTGCCGGCCAGTCAGTTGACCGATGCCCACATCAAGCAGTTCGCTGCCCATCCGCGGCTCGACCTGTTCATCGATTCCAACAGCCCGCACCCCGCCGAGAAGTTCGGCTGCACCTCGTGCCACTCCGGCCAGGGCAGCGCCACCGACTTCTTCAACGCCGTCCACACGCCTGACAACGCGCAGCAGACAGAGCATTGGGAGGAGGCCCACGGCTGGGCGCACAGCCACGACTGGGATTACCAGATGCTGGCGAAGCGTTTCACCGAATCGACGTGCCTGAAGTGTCACCATCAGGTCACCGACCTGGTCCGTTATGGCAACCAGGTCGAGGCGCCCAAGGTGGTCGAGGGGTACAATCTGGTCCGCGAATACGGCTGCTTCGGCTGCCATGAAATCGCCGGCACAAAGCGCGCCCGGTCGATTGGTCCCGACCTGCGTTTGGAACCGTCGATCCCGCTCGACAAGCAAGACCCAATCGAGCGGGCCAAGGCGGAGGCCGACAAGGACAACCCGCCGGGTTGGATGCGGAAGGTTGGACCGAGTCTCTTCCGCGTCGTCGAGAAAACGAACGAAGAATGGATCGCCCGCTGGATCTGGAACCCGCGCGGTTTCCGGCCGGACACGCGCATGCCGCACTTCTACGGTTTGAGCAACAACACCGCGGACGCTCTACCCAACGAACAGAAGGACTTCCCCAGCGCCGAGGTGCAAGCGATCGCGCATTACCTTGTCTACGAGAGCCAGAATTATCTGAAGGGCAACGACGTTTATCGCCGCACGAACCTCGCCCTCCAGAAGGAGCTGGAAGCGGTCGCTAACCCGACCGACGCCGAGATGAAGGAGTTGAAGGAGGTCAAGCAAAAGCTCGATCCAGCCGCGGCGCCGTTGCTCGAACTGCGCTTGCAGCCGGGCGAGAAGCCGCACCACATTGAGGACGGGATTGTCGATGCGGACGGCAAGGCGGCGCAGGTGCCGGACGCGCCGAAAGACGCCGACGGCAAGAAGAAGGAGCAGGCCCGCGGTCGCAAGCTGTTCGCGGAGAGGGGTTGCCTGGCCTGCCACTCGCACGAGGGGACGGCCCGCAACGCCACTCCGGAATCGCCGAGCGTCGTCGGCGAGTCCGAATTTGGCCCCAATCTCAGTCACGTCGCCGCCAAACTTGGCGTCAAGCCGGGCGACGAGGCGTCGGCGCGGCGCTGGCTGGTGCAGTGGATCCTTAACCCGCAGGTCCACCATCCACGTACGCGCATGCCGTACACCCATCTGAAGGTGGACGAGGCCGCCGCCGTGGCCTCCTGGCTGCTGAGTGAAGGCAAGGACAACCCCGCCGAAGAAGTGCCGGCCGTGGCCAACCCGCTGGAGACCTATAAACGCCTCGCCCGTGTCTATCTGTCGAAGATTCGCAATCCGAAAGAAGTCGAAGAAGCGCTCGGCCAGGAAGGCGGCGTCCCTGCCTGGGTCAAGAATGTGCGACCCGATTCCGATGAAGCGGTCCTGGCCGGCGGCGCCAACGAAGACACGCTGAAGCTGTACGTCGGCCGCAAGGCGATCAACCGCATGGGCTGCTTTGGCTGCCACAACGTCCCCGGTTTCGAGACGGCCAAGCCGATCGGCACGCCCCTGAATGACTGGGGCAAGAAGGACCCCGAACGGCTGGCGTTCGAGGACATCGTCGCCTACGTCTACGATCGCCATTCGATCGTGGAACGGCGCGACGACAAGGACGATCCGGCGAAGCCGTCGAAGGAGTGGAGCGAGGCGAAGGAAGGCAAGCCGCCCTATGAGAAATACTTTTCGCATGCGCTGGAGCATCACCAGCGGGAAGGCTTCCTGAACCAGAAACTGCTGGAGCCGCGCAGCTACGACTACCATCGCGATCGCGCCTGGGACGATCGGCTGCGCATGCCTCAGTTCAAGTTCGCCCACGTTCACAAGGGCGGCGACGAGGACGAGCCGGAGTACGATGCTCGCAAGGAGAAGGTGGAGGCGGAAGCGCGCGAGGCGGTGATGACGTTTGTTCTCGGTCTGGTGGCCGAGCCGGTGCCCGCGCAGTACCTCTACAATCCGCCGCCCGACAAGTTGGCCGAGATCAAGGGCCGCAAGGTGCTGGAGCAGTTCAACTGCGTCGGCTGCCACCAGGTCCGCCCGGGCGTCTACACGTTCAAGCCGACGCCTGACGCTCTGGAGCGGCTGGAGAATTCGTACAAGCAGGCGGTCAAGACGTTCGCGTCGGACTACGGCTCCGGCGACGAGAAGAGCAAGGAATTCACCGCGCACAACGCCTGGAAGGGGTTGCCGCCGCCGTGGCCGGATCGGCTGCTGGCCCGCGGCGTCTTCTATCACAAGGTCAAGGACGACGAAAAGGAAATCCCGGTAACCGTTCTGGCCGAGGCACTCCGCTACGTCGGCCAGGACAGGGAGGAGCACGACATCCCGGCGGGCAGCGTTCTCCAGCTGCCCGACGACACGTTGACCCAGTCGCCTCCGCTCGGCGGTAACTTCGCGCACCTCATGGTGCCCTACCTGATGACGCGCAATAGTCAGGAGTTCAAGAAGAACCCAGTCACCGACGACAGCGACGATGCCCGAGCCGTGTTGCCGCCGCAGCTCTTCCGCCAGGGCGAGCGAACCCAGCCGGAATGGCTGTTCCGCTTCCTGCGGGACCCCAGCGTGATCCGACCGCAGACGCGCATGCTCCTGCGAATGCCGCGCTTCAACATGAGCGACGACGAGGCGCGGGCGCTGGTGAACTACTTCGGCGCCGCGAACCGCCTCGACAACCCCGGCATCGGCCTGGAGTACCCGTACCTCACGGTCAAGGAGCAGGGCGAGGATTACTGGCGTACCATGAGCCGGGATTACGCCAAACGGCTGGGCGCCGACCGGGTGAAGAAGAAGGCCGAGGAGTTCCGCCCGTTCTGGGAGCAGGCGCTGCGCGACCGGCTCACCGACGAGGAGCGAAAGCTGGCCGCCGCCGAGGAGCTGGTGAAGGCGGCCAAGGAAGCCGACGCCAAGAAGAAAGCGGAGCAGGACCGCGATGCCTTGCAGAAGGAAGTCGCGGACCTGAAGGGCCGCGTCGAGAAGAAGGACGTGACCGAGTTCCAGCGCGAGTGGGAAGACACCGGAATCTACCTGGCCGACGCTTATCGGTTGCTGGCCAACAGCGAGAAGAGCCCGTGTCTGGCCTGTCACCAGGTCGGCCACATCCCGGCCAAGGAAGACAAGGGGCCGCCCCTCTCCCAGGGGTTCGACCGCCTGCGGCCGGACTGGGTCGAGCGCTGGCTCGCCAACCCGTCGCGCATGATGCACCCGACGATCATGCCGGTGAACTTCCCGCGTGACAAGGATGACTTTAAGAATATATTTGACGGTACGTCGCTGGAACAGGCGCGAGCGGCCCGCGACGTGCTGCTAAACTATCCCAAGGTCTTTGAACGGCCCGAGAACCGGTATTACCAGGCCGTTCCGGGAGGAGGAAAATGATGCGTGTGCTCTCCGCGATCGTGGGGTGGGGAATCCTCGCTGGCGGGCTGCTGGCGTTGAGCCTGACGCCGGTCCGGGCCGACGAGGACGGCAAATGGGTCACCGTCAAGGGACATGTCGTCTTCGGCGGCGATACCTTGTCCCCCGTCAAACAAATCGATGTCAACAAGGACAAGGAACACTGCCTGTCCAGGGGGCCCATCGAGAGTGAGGAATGGGTCATCGACCCGAAGAACAAGGGCGTGCGCTGGGCCTTCGTCTGGCTCGCCCCGGTGCCGGACGCGGAGAACCCTGCCAAGAAGTTGAAGATGCCGATCCATCCGTCGCTGAAGGCGATCAAGAACAAGGAAGTGGTGCTTGACCAGCCGTGCTGCCGCTTTGAGCCGCACGCGCTGGCCCTCCGCGAAGGTCAGGTGCTGGTCGCCAAGAACAGTGCGCCGATCGTCCATAACGTTCACTGGATTGGCGGCCCCGACAATCCCGGTAATAACGTCATCATTCCGCCCGGTGCCAAGGTGGTAATCGATGACCTGAAGATGTCCCGCTACCCGGTCAGCTTCAAATGCGACATTCACGGTTGGATGCAGAGTTGGGTACGTGTCTTCGATCATCCTTACTATGCCGTGACGGACGAGAACGGCAACTTCGAGTTCAAGAACGCTCCTGTCGGCGATTATCAGCTGGTCGTCTGGCACGACGCCATTGGCTACCGGGACATCAAGCGCGTGGAATTCGATGGCAAGAAGATCGCCATCTACGGCACGAAGATCACCATCAAGCCCAGCGAGGTCAACGACGTTGGCGCGTTCGACCTGAAGCCGAAGAAGGATTAGAGGCTCGAATAGACCCCGATGGATTTCCTGGAGGTATGACTATGCGACGTTTGTCCTGGTGGAGAGTTCTCTGGCTAGCGCCGGTGCTGGCCTTGGCGACGATCGGCATGCTCGGTTGCAATAGCAGCGATACCAAGCCGGCGGACGGCGGCGGCGACAAGGCCGCGACCCACGTCAAGAAAGGCGAGGCGAAGGAACTGGAATCGAAGGGCTGGGGTACGCTCAAGGGCAAGGTGACGCTCAAGGGAGCGGCGCCGGACGCCGTCATCGCCAAACTGGACACCGACCTGAAAACGGCCATTAACAACAGCAAGGACAAGGCCCAATGCCTGGCCGGCGATGCAACAGAGGGCGAGAAATCGGAGCAAGCATGGAAGATCGGCAAGGACGGCGGCGTGGAAAACGTCGTGGTCTTCCTCCGCCCGCCCGAGGGGCATTACTTCAAAATCGACATGGCCAACAAGACCTGGCCCGATGAAGTCGTGCTCCATCAGCCTCACTGCGCCTTCTTGCCGCACGTCACGACACTGTTCCCGAAGTACCAGGACGGCAAGACCAAGGGCGGTAAGAGCACCGGCCAGAAGTTCGTCATCAAGAATGACGCCAAGATGAGCCACAATACGAACTGGAAAGGCAGCCCCACAAAGAACGCGGGCGATAACAAGATCCTGCCGGAGGGCGGCCACATCGACGTCACCCTGGAGCCGGACTACTCAGAACCGGTCGCGCTCAAGTGCGATATCCACACGTGGATGAACGGTTACATCTGGGTGCTCGACCATCCGTATGCCGCCGTCACGAAGGAAGACGGTACTTACGAGATCAAGAACGTCCCGGCCGGCGCGGAAGTACACATCTGCTGCTGGCAGGAGGAAGCGAAGTTCGTGAACCAGGGCGGCAGCAAAGGTGAGACGATCACTCTCAAGGAAGGTGACAACACCAAGGACTTCACGGTTACGCCGAAGTAACCAGGATGCCGTAAAGTCTTCCAGGCCGCTTGCGGCTTAGCGGATCCGCTAAGCCGCAAGCGGCCTTTTCGGTTCACGATGCGCCAACGGCCGCGGAGATGGTGCGGCCGCGCGCCGCCTCAACTTTTTTTTGTTCGCGCCGCGCCAGGCTGGCCTTGACGAATCCCTCGAACAGCGGATGCGCCTTCGTCGGCTTCGACTTGAACTCCGGATGGCATTGCACCGCGACGAACCACGGGTTCGCGGGCAATTCGATCACCTCGACCAGCTGCCCGTCCGGGCTCGTGCCGGAGAAGACCATGCCGTGTTCGCCGAATTGTGCACGGTACTGGTTATTGAACTCGTAGCGGTGCCGATGCCGTTCCTGGATCTCCGTGCTGCCGTAGGCCTGGTGGGCCCGGCTGCCCTCCTGGAGGATGCAGGGATACGACCCCAGCCGCATCGTGCCGCCCAGGTGCGTGATGTCGTACTGATCGTCGAGCATGCACACGACCGGATGCCGGCAGTTGCTCTCGATCTCCGTGGTGTTGGCGTCCTCCAGGCCAAGGACGTTGCGCGCGAACTCGATGACCGCGCACTGCAAGCCGAGGCAGATGCCGAAGAACGGGATGCCGCGTTCCCGGGCGAAGCGAATCGCCTCGATCTTGCCGGGGATGCCGCGATAGCCGAAGCCGCCCGGCACGAGGACGCCGTCGACGCCGCTCAGCGCGCGCTCGGCTCCTTCGCGCTCGATCTCCTCCGCTTCGAGTTTGCGCACGGCCACCCGGGTCGAGAGGGCGATGCCCGCGTGGTCGAGCGCCTCGTAGATTGATTTGTAGGCGTCGTTGTGCTTGATGTACTTGCCGACGACAGCGATCGTCACCTCGTGGGCGGGGTTGCGCATCCGTTGCAGCATCTGTCGCCAGTCGGACATATCGAGTTGCCTGGCCCGTTGCAGGTTGAGTTTTTCCACGATCAACTCGTCGAGGTGGTTCTCGACCAGGCTCGACGGCACCTCGTAGATGCTGAACTCCTTGTCGCGTTCCTCGATGACAGCTCGCTTCTCGACGTTGCAGAAGAGGGCGATCTTCTCGGCTTCCTCCTGGGCCAGTTCGCGCTCGGTACGGCAGATGAGGATGTCGGGCTGGATGCCGATCTGCCGCAGGCGCTCGACGCTGTGCTGCGTCGGCTTCGTCTTGGCCTCACCCGCCGCCTTGAGGTAGGGAATGAGCGTCAGGTGGATGTAGAGGCAGTTGTTCTTGCCGATGTCGAGGGCGAACTGGCGGATGGCTTCCAGGAACGGCAAACCCTCGATATCGCCGACGGTGCCGCCAATCTCGGTGATGACCACGTCCACCTCGTCGCTGACGAGTTTGCGGACGGCCCCCTTGATCTCGTCGGTGACGTGGGGGATGACCTGCACGGTCCGGCCGAGGAAGTGGCCCTGCCGTTCTTTCTCGATGACGGAAAGGTAGATTTTGCCGGTGGTGTAATTGCAATCGGAGGTCAGCGGGGCATTGGTGAAGCGCTCGTAGTGACCCAGGTCGAGGTCGGTTTCGGAGCCGTCGTCCAGCACGTAGACCTCGCCGTGCTGGTAGGGGCTCATGGTGCCGGGATCGACGTTGATGTAGGGGTCGAATTTCTGCAGGCGGACGCGCAGGCCGCGTCGCTCCAGGAGCATGCCGATGGAGGCACAGGTAAGCCCCTTGCCCAGAGAACTCACGACACCGCCGGTAACAAAGATATGTCGAGCCATGATGCGCAATCCAGTAGCCCGCGGAGCAGCGCTACGCGGACTGCGTGCGCGGATCGGCGCGGCCAGGAAGGAGGTTTCTCTTGCCGGGTGGGTCCGCGCACGCAGTCCGTTCACAAAGTCCGCGGGCCAATCTCCACCTACTATACCCAATCGCGACCCGGCCGCCAGGGAGGCTTGCCCACGGAGTCCACTCAGGCGGCGTGGGAACGGCCGCGCTGCCGGTACACCTGCACGAATCGCTCGTAATCCGCGTAGGTATCAACGCCAAGGGCCGCGTGCCGCACCAGGCCGACCTGAATGTGCCGGCCGGCGGCCAGGACGCGCAGCTGCTCCAATTTTTCCAGCTGCTCCAGCGGCGCCGGCGGCAGAGCGGCCAGGTGGAAGAGGAAGTCGCGGCGATAGGCGTACAGGCCGAGATGCTGCAAAAAGCGTGGCGGCTGCGCGGCGAAGTCCGGCTGCCCCTCGCGGACGAACGGAATGGGACTGCGGCTGAAGTAGAGCGCCCGGCCGGCGCCGTCGCAGACCACCTTGACGCAGTTGGGGTTCCGCCACTGTTCCGACGAGGCGATTGGTACCGCCAGTGTTGCCATGTCCGCGCCGGCGTCGCGCTCCAGCAATTCCGGCAGCAGATCGAGCGACGCGGGATCGACGAGCGGCTCATCGCCTTGCAGATTGATGAGGACGTCGGCGTCGAGGGTGCGAGCGACCTCGGCGACGCGGTCGCTGCCGCTGGGGTGATCGCGCCGGGTCAGGACGGCGCGGCCGCCGAAGCTTTCGACGGCGGCGCGGATGCGCGCGTCATCCGTGGCGACGACAACCGCGCTGGCCTTGCGGGCCTGGAGCGCCTGTTCGTAGACGTGCTGCACGAGGTACTTGCCGGTCTGTCGCAGCAGCGGTTTACCCGGCAGGCGGGTGGACGCATGGCGCGCGGGAATGACGATGGCACAGCGCACGGTGGACCTCCTTGTCCGAGAGCGACGCATTTACGTGGATTAGACAGTTTCCGGGGAAGAGGGACAAGGCGATTTCGCCGCTACCAGCCGGTAGCGCTGGCAAGGGTATTCTTCTACCCTTGCCGGCGCTGCCAGCTGCCAACCCGCAAGCGGGTCTCGAGGCACGAGCTTCACTTTCCCGACTCGGCCTTCTTCCTGGCGAGATACTTGTCGAACCAGTCGGCGAGTACGGTCATGTCCTTGTCGAGGTTCTTCCAGCCGTGGCCCTGGCCCTTTTTGACCACCAATTCGGCCGGCACGCCGACTTCCTTCAACTTGTTGATGAGGATCTCCGCCTGCTGAATCGGCACCAACTCATCGGCGTCGCCGTGCATGATGAGCGTCGGCGGATCGTCGGCCGACACGTGGTTGATCGGCGAAATGTTCTTGCCGATTTCCAGGATCTTTTCCTCATCCGTGATCGGCACGAAGCAGTGCGTCTTGGGGTCCTGTTCGTGGAAGTCGAACGGCGGCTTGAACCCGGCCAGCGTGCTCCTGCCAATCACGATCTTGCCTTTTTCACCGTAGTTGAGGAAGTCGGTCGGCGGAAAGAAACAGGCGACCGCCTGGACGCGGCTGGAGGTCTTGTTAACGGGGTCCTTGGCGTCAGCATCGCCCGTGTCGCCGGCGGTGCCCTGCATGAGGGACAGATGGCCGCCCGCGGAGCCGCCGGTGATGCCGATGCGGTCCGGGTCGATCTTGTAATCCTTGGCGTGATAGCGGATGAAGCGGACAGAACGGTTCATGTCCGCGATCGCCTCGGGGATGGTGAACTTGGGCTGGCTACCGTGGACGACGGCAAAGACGGTGTAACCGCGTTTGAGCAGTTCCGCAAAGAACCCGGGATTGATCGCTTCGTGGGCCGAGTACCAGCCGCCGCTGACGGTGAAGATAATGGCGGCGCCGTTGGCATTCTCCTTCGGCGTGAAGACGTCCATTGTCAGGGCCATGCCCCACTTACGGCCATAGACGACGTCTTCCTTGCGCGTGTACGAAGGTTCGTCGGCCGCCCGCACGGAAACGGCGGTACTGACCAGCACGACCCAGGCTAACAGCCCCAGCAGACCGGCGCGTCGCATGATGCACTCCTTGAGCAGGGATCCAAAAACAACCGCACCGGGGAATACCATAGGAGCAGCGGCCAGGTTTTGCCATTCTTATCCGCCTAGCTTCGCCCGCACGTCTGTTGCTAGAATCCCTGCCGAAGCGCCCAAGGAGAGAATGGCCGTGCTGTCGGTAGAAGAAGCCCAATCCCTGGTCCTGCAACAGGCCCGGCCGCTACCCGCCGAGCTGACGCCGCTTACCGCGACGGCGCTCGGGTTGGTGCTGGCTGAGGCCATCGTCAGCGATCTCGACATGCCGCCTTACGACAAAGCGATGATGGACGGTTACGCGGTGCGCAGCGCCGACTTGCCCGAAGGACGCGCAGTCCTGATCGTCAGCGAAGAGATCACCGCCGGCCGCACGCCACAACAGCCGGTCGGTCCGGGGCAGGCCGCGCGCATCATGACGGGAGCGCCGCTGCCGACCGGTGCCGATGCGGTCGTCATGGTGGAGCGGACCCGACTGCTGGCCGACGGTCGGGTAACTATCGAGGATCGGCCGCCGCGGGCCGGCCAGAACATCATGCCGCGCGGCCGGGAAATGCGCCACGGCGACACCGTGCTGCCGGCCGGGAGCGTGCTGCGGCCGCAGGAGTTCGGCGTCCTGGCGACCGTCGGTCGCACCACCGCTCGAGTAGTTCCCGCGCCCCAGGTCGCCATCCTCGCCACCGGCGACGAACTGGTCGAGGCGGACCAGGTGCCGGGACCGGGACAGATCCGCAACAGCAATGGCCCGATGCTCATGGCCCAGGCGAGCCGGGCCGGCGGGGTGCCGCATCCTCTCGGCATTGCCCGGGACCAGGTCGATCATCTCCGCGCTTGCGTGACTGAGGGATTGCGGGCGCCGATCCTGCTGTTGTCCGGCGGCGTCTCGGCGGGCAAGCTCGACCTGGTGCCGGACGTGCTGCGCGACCTGGGCGTACGGGACCACTTCCACAAGGTCGAGATGAAGCCGGGCAAGCCGGTTTACTTCGGCACGCGCGACGAGCACCTCATCTTCGGCCTACCGGGCAATCCGGTCAGTGCGCTCGTGTGCTTCGAACTCTTCGTCCGCCCTGCAATCCGCCGGTTGAGCGGCCACGCGGATGCCCTGCCGCACCTGCTGCGGGCAACGCTCGCCGAGGATTTCGCCTACCGCACCGATCGCCCGACGTATCATCCGGCGTGGCTGGAGGCGAGCGACAACGGCTTGCAGGTTCGCGCGGTGCCGTGGCTCGGTTCGCCCGACCTGCGCGGCCTGACGCGAGCCAACGCCTTCGTGGTGCTGCCACCCGGCGATCATCACCATCGAGCCGGCCGGCAGTTCCAGGTTTTAAGTTTTGAGTCTTGAGTTGGTAATGAGCGGAGGGATCGATGACTACCCTCAGTCCGGTGAACGTGATGCAGGATGGCTCGGAGGCGGCATCGTTGCCCCAGCATTCAGAACTCAGAACTCAAAGCTCAACACTTTCTTGCCTGGTCCCCGCCCTCCTGACGGGCGGCCTCCTCTGGATGTGCTACTTCCCGTTGGCGTGGGGCTGGCTCGGCTGGGTGGCCCTGGTGCCGCTGCTCTTCCTGGTGCGCAGCACAGCTCGACCGCGGCGCATCTATCTCTCGGCGTGGGCCGGCGGCCTGCTCTTCTTCGTACCGGTGCTGCAATGGATGCGCGTCGCCGACCCCGCCATGTATGCAACCTGGATCGCCCTGGCGGTGTACTGCTCGCTGTTCGTGCCTCTTGGACTGTGGCTGGTCCGCCTGCTCGAACGCCGTGCCGTGGTGCCGCTGGTCGTGGCGCTGCCCGTGGTCTGGACCGCGCTGGAATTCTTCCGCGGCCACTTCCTTGGCGGCTTCGCCTGGTATTTCCTCGGCCAGACGCAGCACGCTTTCTTACCGATTATCCAGATCGCCGACCTCGGTGGTGTCTGCACGGTGACGCTACTGGTCGCCGCCGTCAACGCCGTGGTTTTCGAGTGGCTCTGGACGGTCCTCGGCCCCCGGCCAGCGGTCCGTGGCAGAAAGTCGCTGCTAGTGCAAACCGCCGTCGTGCTGCTGCTCGTGGCGGGCAGCATGGTCTATGGCTGGTGGCGGCTCAACCAGGAGGCGGCGGTGCCGGGACCGCGCGTCGCTCTGCTGCAAGGAAACGTGCCGCAGAGCATCCGCAACCAGAACAGCAGCGAGCAGCCCGGGGATGCGCCCGAGGATATGGTGAAGCACTTCAGCCTGCTTTGCGACCTCGCCGCCTACGGACCGACGAAGCCGGACCTGATCGTTTGGCCAGAGACCTGTTTTCCCTACGACTGGTGGCTAACGCCGGAGGGAGAACCTGATGAACACAGCCGCGAATGGATGGACGTCATCAAGCGGCGCTGGCAGTGCAACCAACTCGTCGGCGTGAACACGCAGCTGCCGAACGGCGACGGGCACGTGCGGCGTTATAATTCGTCGGTGCTCGTCCTGGAGGATGGCCGGCCGGCCGGGCGCTACGACAAGATGCACCTGGTGCCGTTCGGCGAGTATCTGCCGCTGCGCGACCTGCTGCCGTGCATGAAATGGCTATCGCCCTACGATTTCGAGTACAGTGTCACGCCCGGCGAACGGCAGACGCGCTTCGAGTTGGGGAAATATCGCTTCGGCACTGTCATCTGTTACGAAGACAGCGACCTCGACCTGGCGCGGCAGTACGTGCGGCCGGGCCAGGAACCGCCGGTCGATTTCCTCGTGAACACGTCAAACGACGGCTGGTTCAATGGCACCAGCGAGCACGAGGAGCATCTGGCGGTGGCTCGCTTCCGCGCGATCGAGTGCCGTCGTTCCCTGCTACGCGCCGTGAACATGGGCATTTCCGCGGTGATCGACGGCAATGGCCGGGTGCTGAATGTGGAACGGGCACGAGAGATCATGACGGTGGCGATGTGGGAGGTACACGCCAAAGGCGACCCGACGCAATCGCTGCCGCTGTCGCGCTGGGCGGAGTTCAAGAAGGTGCGCGGCGTGCTGACGGCCGTGGTGCCGATCGACAGCCGGACGAGCTTGTATGCCGCATGGGGCGACTGGCTGCCGTGGAGCTGCTGGGCGGGATTGGGGCTCGGGCTAGTGTGGAGTGTCCTGGGGCGCCGGATCGTGCGGCGATAGAGCAGGATCACCTGCTCAGAGCCCGGAGCGTTGGCGTGGAGTCTCGCCTGTGCTGCTGTTCCTGGAAGACCGTTTCCTCTTCCGTCCTTTCCCGTACACCCGTGAATGGGACGCTCCGCCGAACGACCGGGTCCATGACGTCGAATGGCAACTCCCCGCTGGACCGCACATCCATGCCTGGTGGTGCCCCACCGAAAACGGGCAGTCGGCCCAAGGCGCTCTCCTCTACTTTCACGGCAACAGCGGCAACCTCAGTCTTTGCGGCGAAAGCATTACCCGCTGGCAGCGCGAACTGAATGCCAGCGTCCTCATCCTCGATTATCCCGGCTACGGCCGCAGCACGGGCCGACCGAGCGAGGCCGGCTGTTACGCCGCTGCCGACGCTGCCCACGACTGGCTGACGGGCATCCTCCACGTTCCCGCCCAGAACATTCTGCTCTACGGCGGTTCGCTTGGCTGCGCCGTCGCCCTGGACCTTGCCAGTCGTCGGGCCTGCCGCGCCGTCGTCCTCGTCAGCCCGTTCACTTCGGTCCGCGACATGGCCCAGCGCATCGTTCCCTGGCTGCCGCGCACTTGGGTCCGCAACCGTTTTGATAACCTGGCAAAGATAGGGCGATGTCACAGGCCCGTCTTCCTCGCGCACGGCACCGCGGATCGGCTGGTGCCCTTCGCGCAGGGCCAGCGACTCTTCGACGCGGCCAACGAACCGAAGGAAATGCTCGCCCTCGAAGGCTACGACCACCAGCACACGCCTGGCCCGGAGTTCTATCGGCGGGTGCGCGCCTTCGTCGAGCGGACCACTCCCCTGCCGGAAGCCCACGACCGCGCAAATTGACCTAGGCTGCGCGGATGGTCCCTGCTATAGCGCTGCCGTTTGTTCCGACCGGAGTGGAACAGAAGGAGGGTTTTATGATCCGCAATATGTCTCTGGCCGTTGTTGCCGGTCTGATGCTGGTCGCCACGGCCCCGGCCCAGACGGGGGCCTGGCGCTTCAACTGGCAGCGCGGCCAGGTGCTGACTTACCGCGTCGAGCAGTCCATGACCGCCTCGGAAACGATCGGCGGCAACAAGGCCGAGAGCAAGACGCGCCTCAACCTGACCAAGCGCTGGCAGGTGCTCGACGTGGACGCCGCCGGGGTCGCCACGCTGCAGCTGTCGGTCGCCGCCCTGCGCATGGAGTCCACCACGCCAAGCGGCGACGTGCTGTTCTTCGACTCGGCCAACCCGGAAAAGAGCGACGCCCAGATGAAGCAACAGATGGCCCAGTACGTCGGCCAACCGCTGGCCGTGCTGCGTCTCGACGGCAAGGGGCGCGTCCTCGAGGTGAAGGAATCGAAGTACGGCCCGGCGAGCAAGTATCAGAACGAGCTGCCGTTCGTCATCACGCTGCCGGACGGCGTCCCGCAGGCCGGGCAGACGTGGGAACGCGAATACAAGATCACGCTCGATCCGCCGAAAGGGACGGGCGAAAAGTACGACGCGGTGCAGAAGTGCGTTTGCAAGTCGATCAAGGACGCCGGCGCCGTGGTGAGCGTGGCGGCGGCGGTCAAGACGCTGCCGTCAGCGGTGGCCGACCAGACGCCATTGCTGCAGACGCAGCCGGAAGGCGAGGTCGTGTTCGACGTCGTGGCCGGCCGGCTGCACAGCGTCAGTCTGCAGATCGACAAGGAGCTGAAGAACCACCAGGGCGAGGGGAGCAGCTATCACTTTCAGAGCACCTACGTGGAGCAGTACGCGGGCGGGAATTGAGGTGGATCCCTTTGTCTAGACGAAAAAGTGCCTTCCTAAGCTACAGTCCCGGAGAACTCCGCTCTCCCACGTCGCTGACCTTCCACCCTGCTCCAGGGTATTCTTTTTCGCACCGTCCTCCCTTCACCGGGGCTGAGGGACGGCGGTGCGAAAAGGAATGCCTCCCCTTCACCCCGCCTACCTCCCTCCGGTCGTCAGTTAGACACGTGCGGGGGGTCGATTACGCCCAAGGAATCTAACTGGGTCTGGAAACCCTTCGCCGACCTCCTACCTCTTGGTATTGGCTGGCTGGCGCCCATGTGCCGCACTCCGTCATGTGGCATCGGGACGATTGCTTCGAGGATCCGCAGCAGGATTTCGGGCTGGAAATAGCGATAACGGTGAGCAGTGTTGGCTGCTGTCGACACCTGTCAGATTTGGAAACCGGCCGTTCGGTCGCTCAACCCTCTCGGCGGACCTGTCGCTGAGGTTGCTTTCGTGAGTGCATTAGATAGACGATCAGCCTCAGTGGCATGTCTTTGAATGTGGACTGGCGCGCGCGGGGCAGTCGCGGGTCGAATCACCGACGATGCGGGCAAGCCAATTGCGGACGTCGAGGTGCGGATTCAGGACGTAAGTGTGAACCCCGGGGGGCGCTACCAATCGGCACTCGGCTATTCGTACAAGACCGGCGCCGACGGTCGCTTCCGCGCGGATCAGGTTCCCATCTGCACAGGTGCATGGTGCTGGCGTGCAGGTCGATGCCGCAGTAGAATGCGTGTTATCCTTGGTAGAA
>JRHI01001002.1_pt1 | contig 26903 bp, 22 predicted proteins | sample 215371 | NCBI WGS metagenome assembly JRHI01 (sample SAMN02929681, study PRJNA255918) | sediment metagenome | biome: cave system; feature: Ice Cave; material: Sediment; isolation source: sediment from deep within a dark volcanic ice cave with no known source of... ...
CCACCTTTTCTTGAGTTATTGAGGATGTCAACAGAGCCATGGCGGTTCTATAAATTCTGCGGAACCTAGACCCAGGTTTATACTTCAACCGCAAACCTGGAGCGGCCTTCGTGTTTTGTATAAACGGGTGTTTTACTGCCCCAGCCGCTGTTCCATCGGCACATAGTGCCGGGTATCGTATCCCAGATAAATCTGGCGTGGCCGGGCAATTTTTTGTTCCGGGTCCAGAAGCATCTCTTCCCACTGCGCGATCCATCCGGAAGTTCGTGGGATGGCGAACAACACCGGAAACATGGTCATCGGGAAGCCCATCGACTGATAAATCAGCCCGGTGTAAAAATCCACGTTGGGATACAGCTTGCGCTTCACGAAGTATTCGTCTTCCAGCGCGATGCGCTCGCATTCCAGAGCAATTTCCAGCAGCGGATTTTTGCCCATCAGGTCGAATACTTCGTAAGCCACGCGCTTGATGATGCGCGCGCGCGGATCGTAATTCTTGTATACGCGATGTCCGAAGCCCATCAATTTCACTTCGCCGGCCTTTACGCGCTTGATGAATTCCGGCACCTTCTGCACGGAACCGATTTCCATCAGCATGCGCAACACTTCTTCGTTTGCGCCACCGTGCAGCGGGCCGTACAGTGCGGCTATCGCCGCCGCGGTTGCAGAGTAAGGATCGACCTGCGAACTGCCGACGCCGCGAATGGTATTCGTCGAACAGTTTTGCTCGTGATCCGCGTGCAGGATAAACAAAACTTCCAGCGCGCGTTCGAGGGTGGGATTCGGGTGGTAGCGCATCTCGGTAGTGCGGAAGAGCATGTTCAGGAAATTTCCCGGATAACTCAGCTCGTTGTCCGGATACACAAACGGCATGCCCAGCGAATGGCGGTAGGAAAACGCCGCAATCGTGGGCATCTTGCCGATCAGCCGGTAAGTTTGTTTCTTGCGAGACTCCGGGCTAAAAATATCTTTCGCGTCGTGGTAATAAGTTGAAAGCGCGGCGATGGTCGAAATCAACATGCCCATCGGGTGCGCGTCGTAATGAAAGCCGTCCAGAAATTTCTTGATGCTTTCGTGGATGAAGGTGTGATGCGTGACGTGATACGTCCAGTCTTTCAGTTGCGCTTCGGTAGGCAGCTCGCCGTTCAGCAGCAGGTAGGCCGTTTCCAGGTACGTGCTTTTTTCCGCGAGGTCTTCGATGGGATAGCCGCGATACCGCAGAATGCCCGCGTCGCCGTCGATGTACGTCACTTTACTGATGCATGAGGCGGTGTTGTTGAACGCCGGATCGTAGCTCAGCATCCCGAATTCGCTGGCTTCCACTTTAATCTGCCGCAGGTCCGCTGCGCGGATGCTGTCGTGGGTGATGGGAATTTCGTAACTCTTGCCGGTGCGGTTGTCGGTTATGGTCAGCGTTTCACGGGCCATAGTGGAACCCTCTGTTTTTTCTCTCGTCTGGGTTGCCGGCAGAGCGGATTCCATGCAAGAACCTCGGGAGGCATCTGGGCGATGCTCTATCCATCCTACTTTACACCAAAGCACGCCCTTCGGGAATCACGGGCGCATCAGGCGGAATCGCAACTGGGTCATTCCCTTTGCTTTGTAGCGGGAGGAATAGGTGCGTCCTGTAAGGCGGCCGATGGGCCAGAGCGGGTGCGCCTGGAATAATGTGCCTCTTGACAATAGTCGTTATAACGAGTATTGTACGTTCGTTGGAAAGTACACAAAGCAGCAGTACCGGAGACGTCCATGATCGATATTCGTAAAAGCAACGACCGTGGCCACGCCGACCTCGGCTGGCTCAATACCCGTTTCACCTTTTCATTTGCCGACTACTACGACCCCAAGCACAACCAGTTCCGCACCCTGCGCGTGCTGAACGATGATCGCGTCGCGGGCGGAGGCGGATTCCCCACGCACCCGCACCGCGACATGGAAATCGTCACCTATGTGCTGGAAGGCGCGCTGGAGCATCGCGACAGCATGGGCAACGGTTCCGTGATCAAGCCCGGCGACGTGCAGTACATGAGCGCGGGCACCGGCGTGACGCACAGCGAGTTCAATCCTTCTAAAACGGACACGCTGCACCTGCTGCAAATCTGGATGCTGCCGGAAAAGTCCGGGCTGAAGCCGGCCTACGACCAGAAAAATTTCACCAGATCCGAAAAGCAAGGCAAGCTGCGGCTGGTTGCTTCCCCGGATGGCAGCGATGGCTCCGTAAAGATCCGTCAGGACAATCGTTTGTACGCTACCGTTCTGGATAAAAATGAGACGGTTCGCCACGAATTGCAGCCCGGCCGTCACGCGTACGTGCAGGTGGCAAGAGGACAGGTCAAGCTGAACGACGTCCCGTTGCAAGAAGGAGACGGTGCGGCGATTTCAGCGGAGAAAGCGCTGCAATTGACGGGCGTGGATAACGCTGAGGTTCTTCTTTTCGACCTGGCGTAAATAATCTGCGCACGTCATCCGAACAAACAAAAAGGCGCGAACAAAGTTCTGTTCGCGCCTTTTTCATTTTGTGGAGCTATTTTTTTATCCGTTGGTGCGTTGAAATTCCCGCATGAAGGTGGTCAGCGCCTGCACCGCTTCAGGCGTAACCGCGTTATACAGGGAGACGCGCATGCCGCCCACGGAACGGTGACCGGGTGTTCCCACCAGTCCCGCCGCCGCAGCTCCATCCGCGAACCGCTTTTCAACGGCCTCGTCGCCGCCGGCCACGCGAAACACCACGTTCATCTTCGAACGTGAGCTTCGTTCCACCGGGCAGGAGTAAAAACCGCCGTCTTCAATGGTGTCGTAAAGCAGTTTTGCTTTCGCGTCGTTGCGCTTGCTCATCGCCGGAATCCCGCCCTCCGCCGCAATCCATTCCAGCACCAGTCCGACAATGTAAATCGCGAAGGTGGGCGGCGTGTGATACAGCGATTTTTCCTTGATGTGCGTGCGGTATTGCAACAAGGTGGGCAGATTTTTGTCCGCGCGCTCGGCCAGGTCCTTGCGCACGATCACAATCGTTACGCCCGAAGGTCCCAGGTTTTTCTGCGCGCCGGCGAAAATTACCCCGTATCTCTTCACCTCCACGGGACGCGAAGCGATATCCGACGACATGTCCGCAACCAGCGGCGCGCTTCCGGTATCGGGGATGGCGTGCCACTGCGTGCCTTCAATGGTGTTGTTCGTGCAGATGTGCGTGTACGAAGCTTCGTCGGAAAATTTCATTTCTTCCTGGCGTGGAAGCCGCGCGAACTTATCCGCTTCGGTCGAAGCGGCAATGTTGTGCAGTATTCCTTTTTTCAGCTCGCCGATCGCTTTCGCGGTCCACATGCCGGTATGCAACACGTCGACCGGTTTTCCCGGTAAGCACAGGTTCATCGGCGCCATGGTGAACTGCATGCTTCCGCCGCCCTGCAGAAAAACGATGGCGTAGTCGTCCGGAACTGCCAGCAATTTGCGCAATCCTTGTTCCGCCGCGCTGTTGATGCTCTCAAACTCCGGCGAGCGGTGGCTCATCTCCATCACCGACATGCCGCTGCCGCGCCAATCGAGAAGTTCCTCGCGAATGCGCTCCAGTACCGGCAGTGGTAAGGCTCCCGGCCCGGCATTAAAATTAAATTTGCGCTTGGCGGTTGCTGCAAAACTTATGGACGAAGTCACGATGGCTGATTTCCTCTCCAGCTTTGATATTTATAACGTCCGGGGAATAAGACGCCTCAAGCAAGCTTCCAGAATAACAGAATTAAACGGCGGGTTCGAAACGATAGGTCCGCCGTGTCCCCGGTCCGGGTGTACAAACGAGCAGTTCCACTCATGAGTTACTGAATTTTTAAGCAACTCGCGTTCGCGCTTCATTGACCGGGCCATTTCAAACCCGCATCCTGATCTGGCTATGCAGGAACGCCGAAAAAAGACCAAGAGAGTCCAGGGTGAACGCCGCAGAGGGGATGCCGAGCAGATTGCCGGCTCCCTCAAGATGCGTGGGCGCATTTCCTTGCACGTGCGCGGCACCGGAATGTTGCCGCTGCTGCATCCCGGCGATGTCGCCTTGATCCGCGGAGACAAGCTCGAGAATATGCGTTCGGGCGATGTGGTGTTGTTTCAGCGCGGCGCGCAACTCGTTGCGCAACGCATCGCCGAATCCAAAGACCTTGCTAAAGGCGCGTCCGCTGAAGTTCAAGGCGACGATTCAGCGAATTCCACTGAGGGGCAGGAATATCTGGGACGCGTCGTGCGATTGAAGCGCAAAAACGAAAAAATAAATTTAGAAGCGAAGCCAGCGAAAGCAGCAAAGCGCTGATCGTTTTGTTCGGCGCCAGGTGCGCTCGGTTACGGCAAACTTTTAATCCCACCCGAATCGCAGCAATCGCCACTACACGCTCACCAGCGCGAATTCAACGCGCTTGCGCATAGGATCGATTCGTTCCGCGCGCACGCGCACGCGATCACCCAGGCGCCATGTAAATTGTTTTTGCTTCGCACCGCGGCCCCGCCCGTATCCCGGAACATTTCCGCGTCCGCCACGCCGTCCATCTCCGCCGCCGCCCAACGACACGATGGCGTGATCGCTTTCGCGAAATGTGCAACGCCCGCCCGCCGCTTCCTCCAGCGCGTTGATGGGAAGCAATCCTTCCACGAAAATGTCAAACAGCTCCACGAAGCAACCGTACTTCTGCACGGAAATGATTAAGGCGTCGTATTCTTCGCCCAGATGCTGCTCCATGAACTGCGCGGTCTTCCAATCCATCAATTCGCGTTCCGCGCCACTGGCGCGCCGTTCCGCTTCGGAACTTTCGGTGGCAAATTCTTCCAGTTGATGATGCGAATAAAGCGCGGCCTCTTCGCCCCTTCGCGCTGTGCTGGTTGAACCCGCGGCCACCGTCGTTCCTGGCTTCCAATTTGCGTGCTCCAAAGACCATTTCAGCACGCGATGCACAATCAGATCCGGGTAGCGCCGAATCGGCGAGGTGAAATGCGTGTATTCATCGAAGCCCAGCGCGAAATGGCCCAGCGAATCCGCTTCGTAACGCGCCTGCTTCAGGGAACGCAGCATCAGGTACGACACGATGCGCTCCTCCGGTTTGCCGATCACTTTGCGGATCAGCCGCTGATAATGTTGCGGCGTGATGCGCACCTCCGCCGCGCCGGGCAGCGCGACCTTCATCCCGCGTTCTCGCCCGTGCCCGTAAGAATCCGCGCGTCCCGATCTCGCCGGTGCGGGCACGCGCCCATGCCGCACCGCAATTTCGCGCTGGTGCAAATCTTCAACGCCCAGCGAATACCCAAACGCGCGCGCCAGCTCTTCAAATTCCAGCACTTTGCGCGCGTCCGGTTTTTCGTGCACGCGATGCAGCGCTTCGATTCCACGCTGCAGCAGGTAACTCGCCACCGCGCGGTTGGCCGCCAGCATGAATTCTTCGATCAGCCGATGCGCGATATTCCGTTCGCTGCGCCCGATATTCACCATGCGTTGCTGATCGTCGAATTCAATCACCTGTTCGGGAAGATCGAAATCAATGGAGCCGTGTTCGCCGCGTCGAGCATTCAGCAGCAGGGCCAGCTCCTTCATATTTTTGAAATGTCCCGCAAGCGCGGCATACCGCGCGCTCATTTCCGGATCGCCTTCGATCACTTTGTTCACGTTGGTGTAGGTCATCCGCTCGGAGGAGCGAATCACTCCGGAGGTCATCCGCGCACTGGTCATATTTCCCGCGGCATCGAATTCCATCAGCGCGCTCATCACCAGCCGGTCTTCGCGCGGTTTCAGCGAGCACACATCATTCGACAGCGCTTCCGGCAGCATCGGCACCGCGCGATCCGGAAAATAAACGGAGGTTCCGCGCAGCCGTGCTTCCTGATCGAGCGCGCTGCCGGTTCGCACGTAGTGCGAAACGTCCGCAATGTGTACTTGCAACTTCCAGCCGCTATCCGTGCGGCGCTCCACGTACACGGCATCGTCGAAATCGCGCGCGGTTTCTCCGTCGATGGTGACGATCGGCAGATTGCGAAAGTCCTCGCGTCCTTGGCGATCAGCGTCGCTCACGGCCACCGCCCGCCGTTCCGCTTCGTTAATCACCGCTTCGGAAAACGCGTGGGGCAGATGATGCTTGCGAATAATTATTTCCGTGTCCACACCCAGGTCGCCCGGGCGGCCAAGTATTTCCACCACGCGCCCGGTAGGGGGAGCGCCGCCCCGCGAATAGCGCGTCAGCTCCACATTCACCACCGCGCCATCCAGTTCCGGAAGTTGCGGCAACCTTTTACCTCGAGCCCCCGGCTCGTTTGCGCCCGCCAATCCCAATTTTTCGCGCAGCGCGGCGGTCAGTTCATCGCCCGGGGGAATTTCCACTTCATGTTGAATGCGCGTGTCGTATGGCAGGACGACATTTCCGCGCGAACCGTAGCGGAACAATCCCACAACGCTCAGGTGCGCGCGTCCTAGGATCCGCACGATGCGTCCTTCCACGCGTCGTGCCCCGGTAACAAACCCGCCTGTCGGCTTTATTTTTACGACCACCTGATCGCCGTGCATCGCGCCCTCGATGGCATCGCGCGGAACGAACACGTCGCCATCCAGCTGCGGCATCGGCGTTGACGGCACCACGAACCCGTAGCCATCGTGGTGCAGCACCAGCCGCCCTTTGAGCTCGTCGCGTGTCAGCGCGGCGACGGCCGGAGCGGCGTTCCGGCCGCCGCCCTGCGCAGCATTTCCGGCAACGGCTCGTAAATCATTTCGTGAATTGTCGCGCGAGCCATCCCTTCGCGGTTGTCGCTGCAGCGTTTGCGCTTGCGCCTCACCCTCCGCCCCATCTCTTCCGGTCCTGCGTTTAGCTAACTGGTAACGCCCGCCGGGCAATTCTTCGATGGCGTTGCGCTTTTTCAGCTTGGCCAGCATTTTGAACAGCGGCCGGCGGTCCGATTTTCCCAGGTGCAAGCCGCGCACAATATCGTTCGTAGACGCCGGTTCGCTTTTAACCTGCAGAAAACGCAATAGATTTTCGGGACTAAGCTGTGAGGTGCGAGGCATGTAGTGGGCAGTGGATAGATCGTCGGCGCTCGATGGCCGCACGGGTATCCCGGGGTGGCCACCGCCAGTCAGCTCCACGAATGATTCTACTTAACTTTTTTCAAAGTACCTGAAACTTTTTCGTCGCGCCGGGGGTTTCATAGGCAGGCCAACACACGACCAGCCAGTCACCCTCCGTCAGATTGGCTGGTTCTTCCCCGAAAGGGGACGATCTGGCCCGCCTCCTTTTTTTTCTTGAGTCCATAACGTTTTGATCTCTCTGTCTCATCCAGTTGCAATCACGGTACATCGTCGCCCGGTTACCCGTTGTGGCTAAGCGTTAGAACTTACTTAGAGAGCAGGCCGAGATGGCTGGCAACGCAACTCCACTGGCCATTTTTCTTGATCCAGGTGTCAGTGAAACGACCGCGGTGCTCGTAGCGCTTTCCCTTGTTGGTGCCCTTTTCGTGGGTCGCGCCGGTTACGATCACGGTGTCGCCATGGCGGTGAAGCTTCATGCCCTCGGAGACTTCGACGGTGACTTGATCGGCCGGATCTCGAAGAGAAGCTAAAAATTGCGACTTGGAGAGGACCGCGCCGTCATAGTCAGTCAGTACAAAGTCGGCGTCCAGAATTGTTCCCATGGCGTCAGCGTCGCGTTTCAGTTGCATCTGATTCCAGAGATTTTCCAGCGCGATAATTTTGGATTCGTCACCGTTGTCCTGAGAAAATACAGGCGCCGGCAGAAAAAAAAGAGCTAAAAGGCAGGCGAGTATTTGGCGCATGAAACTATCTCCCTTTGCGTTGTGCGCAGGTCCCGCATGCAAGGGATGGTAGCCGATTGTTTAATAAGTGCATAGCCACGGCAGCAGAAATAGGTATTTGTAAGCGCTTGATTGCGACTGAGCTGTCGTCAAGACACCTTGTGAACCGTTGTGGCGGTAAAAATATATCCCACGAAGAAAGTTCCCGCGGATTCCGTGGTTATTGCCAGTTACGGGCTAGAGAGTGGCGCAACATCCAGAGCCGAGGCTATGACGACACTAAACAAATTGTCTCCCCACGTTCATTTTCTTCCTGAAACCGCGCGACACTCCGCCGCGATTTGTGTTTGATCTTTCAGGACGCTACCCCAGACTCCGGCCAGGGAACGCCCCAGGAGGTTGTATGTCTCTGAAGATGCAGGGTGCGAAACTTTGGTTCGCAAGGCTATTGCCCGGAGTGCTGCTGCTGGTGCTGGCGCTTTTTGCCGGCGCGCCCAGAGCGAAGGCCGATGATTGGGACGACTGCAACCGGCGGATTGCGCGCGCCAACTGGCAGTTGCATGAAGCCGTCGAGGACTACGGGTACGACAGCCGGCAAGCCAGGCACTGGCGGCACGAACTTCATGAAGCCTACGAGCGGCAAGAACACTTGCGCCGGAAATATCGCAAGCAGCAGTGGAGAGATCGCGAATGGCGCGACCGGCGGGATTACGACGGCGAGTATTACGGCGACCGTGATCGCGGGTACGACCGCGATGAGTATCGCTACCGGTATTATCGCCACGACCGCGATGACCAGTATTGATGGCGTCGCACGTTGACGCGCGAGCCAAACTCCGGAGCCGACCAGCGGGTGCTAGATAGGCGATTTCATTTGGATGTCCGAAACACCGGTTACCGGCCAGAATTCTTGTACATGTAAGAATTCTGTGCCGGCAACCGACTAACTTTCACTCCACGATAATTCGATCCGCCCATTCCACGAGCGATACGAAGATCGCCGGATTACCAAATTTTGCGCCCCACTGATTCAAGTCTGTTTCCGTGACCCCACGGGCCCGGGAGCAGGCTCCTCAAGCAAATACCGGAATATGTTTGGCCACAACTTTATCGAGGGTTTCGCTCAGCGGCGGCCAGCCCACCGGCATAATCGCATTCACCATGGACTTCCGCAGCAATGAAGTCGCCTCCGCCAGAAGAAAAATCTGCACTTCGTGCCCGGCTTCCGCTAGAACCAGTCCGTGCGCGAATGGAAATGCGGCTCGCGTAGGGTCATCGGGCCCCCACGCGCTTTTCATCATAATCTTTAGCGGTTTTTTTGCTTCCGGCGCCTTCATGCCCATTGCCAGAAAAGGCAAACCGGCAAGCTGTGCCAGGAATGTTCGTCTCGCCATAGCTTCCCCCTGAGTTAGATTTTTACCCACGGCAAACGCCGAAACTGTACTACGTCTTTTGTGGATGTCCCAGACGTAACTCGGATGTCAATACTGACCTTGAATACTTATAGGCCCATCGGGGCGAACCGGCTGGAAGGGTATTTTTGTAACGGTTTAATCGCGAAGACCCTTAAACCGGGCGTACTGAACGCCCAAGATAGGCACCCATGGTAAGAAAAAGACGATTAAGTTCTATGGAGTTCCCGTACGACTGGGCGTCCTACAACCGCTGTTGATAACCAATGACTTATTTTCCGATGCCGTGGCATCCCACTTGCCTTTCTACTCGATGCTCCTTCAGGAATCCTGATGCAGAGAGCGTAGGACATGCGGCTCGTAGCTAGACCGGGAGGTCTAAATGAAATCAGCCCTTACCTTTAAACGTGCGATCTGGTCCATTGTGGTTGCTGGATTATTTATGCCGGCATTTAGCTTCGCTGACGACATAAGCTGTAGCACTCAGGCAAACTCTGACGGATCCTTCACGGTGACCATCGTTGAGACTGCGGAGAAGCCGGGCTCGGCTGTCTGCAAAGTAAGCGATGTATTCTTGCCGAACGTGGACAACGATTCCGCCATTCTGGTGAACGTTGCAGAGCCAGGCGCCACTGGGCCACATGATTCCAGCGACAAACTCAACATCACCGCAGGCGGCACTATTACCGTTCTGGGTGATCCGGAAAAAAACATTGCTCCGTTTGACCACCCAGCCGATATCAACGTGACAGAGGGCGCGGAAGGTACTTTCACCCCGGTCACTTGGGATATCACCGGAACGATGGGCCACGGAGACGATGAAACCACGGGTACTACTCACTTCGTTTTTTACAGCGACGTTGCAGGCACTTCGCCAGTCCCGGAACCGGCAACTCTGCCGCTTCTCGGTATCGGAATGGCAGGCGTAATGTTTATCGCTCGTCGCAGAATGGCGTAATAAGAATCTCGCAATCATACTGCGCGGTGGCGGGTTTGATCGCTACCGCGTTTTTTTTGGTCACAGCAAGCCATTGAGTCAGCTGTAGCTATTGTTTCTGTCTCCGGGAGATTACCCTGGGGGTTGTTAGCTGAGCTAAATTTCCAACTTGGGAATTGTTCGTCCGGAGAGTTACGAAAATTCTTCGGATTTGCAGAAAGTCGTTCGCAGGAAATCTTTTGTGCCGGCGGGGCCGGTTATGCGAAGGATGAGTGGACCCATATTGGGCGTGGCGGCGAGCTCAAAAGTCAAAAACGGGCAACAGGCGCGCTCTGCGGCGATCAATTCGCCAACTAACGCAACCCACTTATCGTCTCCGGGCATGCGGAACGCGTACCCGTCGGGAACTTCCTCGGTTGCGATTACCGCGGATTTGAACTGGGCAAGGAGCGTGGCTTCACGTCTGCGAAATTCTGGGTCCGAAAGCGTGCATGCTATCGGGACGCCGTCAGAAAGTTCCTGAGCATTCTTGTGCGTTTTCTTCATATGGCATACGGCATCCCATTTCGTTTTCCTGGCCAAACGAAATAGCCGTCTATCCTAAAGCGCTTTGATCACTTCGATTGCGCCTTTTTTCCGCAGCACGTCCAATGCTACGCCGCCGGAATACCGGCGAACTAGCACGTCGCACTCGCCTCCGGCCACCTGCAAATTGGTAATTCTCACTTCGTCAATCGTCGGCGGCAAAATCGGATTCGCGAAACAAACTTTGCGCTCCAGCGCTTTTACGCTCAGTCCCAAAGACGCTTGCAACAAAAGATACGGTGCGCCAGCGGCCCACGCCTGCGGCGCGCACGCCACCGGATACAAAGTCGGCCCATTTGAATCCAAGCGTTTGTGGAAGCCGCAAAACAATTCCGGCAGGCGGTGCAGGTCCACGTGCAGGCTGGCTTCGTACAATCCGTTCAAGATAGACGCTACCGCATCCTGGAAACCGTACATCGACAGCCCCAGTCCGATCAGCGCGTTGTCGTGCGGCCAAACCGATCCGTTGTGATAGGACATCGGGTTATAGCGCACTTCTCCTGCGCCTATGGTCCGCACGCCCCATCCCGAAAAAAGATGCGTGGTCATTAACTCTTTGCAAAGCGAAGCCGCATGCTCACGTGAACTGATTTTGCTGAATAGTGTCTGCCCCGCATTGGAAGAGCGCACCTTGCATTGCTGTTTTTTGCCGTCCAGAGCCAGGGCGTACATTCCGATCTCTTCGCACCAGAAATCATTTTCAAAACGTTGCTGCAGCCGGTCGGCCTCGCTGTCGAGCTGCACCGCAAAACTGCTTTTGCCAAACTCTTTGGCCAGATGCGCCGCGGCCCGCTTGGCTGCGTACGTGTACGCTTGCACTTCGCACAACGCGATGGGTGCTTCGGCCAGTTGCCCATCAGCGTGAAAAACCGAATCGTTGGAATCTTTCCAACCCTGCTGAACCAATCCGGTGTTGGACCGCCGCGCATATTCGACGAATCCATCGCCGTCCATATCTCCATATCTGTCGATCCAGCGAAGCGCAGCCTGTATATTCAGCCAGATTTTTGCCAGAAACTCCCGATCTCCGGTGCGCAGAAAATATCCCGCCGCCAGAATGATAAACAGCGGCGTCGAATCCACGCTGCCGTAATAGCGCCCGAACGGAACTTCTTTCAGCGCCGCCATTTCGCCGCGCCGCATTTCGTGCAGAATTTTTCCCGGTTCCGCGTCCTGCTCGGGAATTTCTTCAGTGGCCTGCTGCTCCGCCAGGTATTGCAAAACGCTTTTAGCAATGTGCGGCGCGATCCATAAGCATTCCAACGCGGTGATAAGTCCGTCGCGGCCAAACACCGTCGCGAACCACGGGACTCCCGCGTATGGATAGGCTCCTTCCGGGTTTCCGTCGGTCAGCATCCGCAGGTCGGCTTCGGAGCGTTTCAGCCAGGAATTTACTCGCTTGTCGGAAGTAGAAATCTGGCACTCGTGCAACCGTCCTTCCTCGTAGCGCTTATGCAGCGTATCGAACGCGCCGTGGTAAGAAGCGGATGTAACCGGAACGGAATCCCGCTCGCAGGAAACGTTGATAAATACCGATTGTTCTTTTTTTGGTTCCAGCGTGAACTCGTATCGCGCATGGCGCGTGGTCAACGCGCGGGGCTTCGGCGTAAACGCAATGCGCGTTTTCCTGTTTACATCGTCCAGTCCCTGATACGAAAGCACGGCGCAGTCGCCGTCGAGCGAGTCCGGCAGGCGCGTGCCCTTTTTGCCGCGCTTGGTGCCGCGCACTTCAAAAATGTCCGCGAAATCCGCCTCAAATTGAAAGCTCAGGGAAATTTGCAGTGGCTGGAGTCCGTAATTGATTAAACGAATTTGTTCGTGGCAAGTCGCCTGATCCAGAAACTTTGACCGGAAAAGATGGATCGTCTCTCTCGGTAAGCCATTTTCGCTTCTCGTGGAGGTGTCCAGATTGGTCATATCCACGGCCAAGAAAGCATTGTCTTCGCGGATCGTGGAGCTCAGCAGCATGGGTGTCTGCTGATTTAATTGCATAGTCATGCGCGAAAGGTGTCGTGTTTCCGAATGAAACAGGCCGAACTGCCCAAAGCCCAGCGGCTCGATATCGCCATAGCGATTTAAAACAGCGAAGGTGTCGCCGTACTTGAGCACCCGAGTTCGATCATCGGCGAGCGCCGACGTTGCGCGCACGTAATACTGGTCTTTGACCCGGACGATGTCTGCCACAGACATATCCTCCCACGAAATACGATTTGTTATTGTGCGGTTACCTTCGAACGGTGAGGGACGGAAGCATCCAGCATGGACTGATAAAGGTCCAGGTACCCTTCAGCCATATGTGCTGCAGTGAATCTTTTTTCAAATACTTTCCGGCATTCCGCGCGCTCAACCGAAGCTATGTTTTTCACCGCAGCGACGGCTTCATTCATGTCCTTTACGATATATCCCGTGACTCCGTCCTGCATCACTTCCGGCACCGAGCCGCAATCAAACGCGATGGTCGGAGTGCCGCACGCCATCGCTTCAATCATCGTCAAACCGAAGGGTTCCGGCCAGTCAATGGGGAAAAGATATGCGTACGCGTTACCCAGAAATTCGGCTTTCTCGTGTTCCCCGATCTCGCCGATAAATTCCACGTTTGGATCCCCCAGCAATGGTTTGATCGTAGATTCGTAGTAATCGCGATCCGCGTTATCGATCTTGGCGGCAATCTTCAGCCGCATTCCCGCGCGCAGTGCGATCTCAATGGCGCGGTCCACGCGCTTTTCAGGGGAAATGCGGCCTAGAAAAGCCAAGTAGTCACCGGCTTTGGGATAAAACGCATGCAGATCCGCCGGCAAGCCGTGATACACGTTGCCAATCCAGTGGGCATTCGGCAGCGGCGTTCGCTGCGACAAAGAAATTGAAACCACCGGCGCGTCCGAAAAGTGTTTGTACACGGAGATTAGGTCGGGAAGATCCAAACGACCATGCAGGGTAGTCATGCTCGGCAGTGCGCAGTACCGCGACAATGGAAAATGCAGATAGTCGATATGGAAATGGATCACGTCGAACTCTGGAGCCATGTGCATCACATCGTCCAGCATCGCGATGTGATGCGCGATGTGATCAATACAATTTCCACTAAGACGCAGCGAGCTCTCGCTTCCAGGAATTAACCGCGCTGCCGTCTCCGAATCTCCGCTCGCGAAGAGCGTTACGTCATGCCCCTCCGCTACCAACTCTTCCGTGAGGTAGGAAACTACGCGCTCGGTTCCGCCATAAGTTTTCGGCGGCACGCTTTCATATAGCGGGGCTACCTGCGCGATCTTCACGCTGATTCTCTTTCCATTACTGAAATTTTTACGCTCATTTTTGTTTCTTCAACTCTACGCGCTTTATCCGGCCACGTGTATCCGGTAAATCTTGTAGAGTCTGCTAAGTGAATTGATTGGGTAATTCAATGCGACACAGTGGAATTTTGCTTCTTTCTCGCAGCGATACCTCCGCAACTCCCGTATATAATCTAATTGAGATATTAGAGAAACGGTTTGTCCGTCTCACTACTTTAATACTTGAGAATGCCGCACCCAAAATAAATAGTTTCTATGACTGCTCCAAAATCTCTTCTGCGCGTAATCATCGAAAACGTGGTCCCCGAAATTGATGGAGGCCGCTTTGCGATTACTCGCACGCCTGGGGAAGTTGTGGTCGTTACCGCCGATATTTTTTCCGATGGACACGACGTAGTCGACGCCGCACTGCAGGTCCGCAAAGAGGGCGATCCTGCCTGGCAGGAATTCCCGCTGCGTTTTGTCATCAACGATCGGTGGCAGGGGCAAGTCAGGTTCCCAGGCGAAGGAACATATTTCTATACGCTGCGTGGCTGGGTCGACAGTTTCAAAACCTGGAGCCGCGATCTGTCAAAGAAAGCCGACGCCTTTCAGGATTTGTCCCTGGACTTAGCCGCAGGTGCACAGTTCGTGCTGGCTGCTTCGAAACGTGCGAACAAAGCCGACGCCGAGACGTTAAAGACTTTGTCGGAGAAACTTCGCAACCTATCGGGTGCAGACAGAAAAGCTGCTGTCGAATTATCACAAAATGACAATCTCGTATCGCTGATGGCGCTTTACCGCGACCGCACTGGCGATACGATCTACCCTAAAGAACTCGCCGTTCGCGTCGATCGCGCCCGCGCGCGATTCAGCTCCTGGTATGAAATGTTTCCTCGCTCTTGCGCAACTGCGCCAGGCCGTCCGGGGACCTTGCGCGATTGCGCCGCACAAATCGACTATGTCGCGGAAATGGGCTTCGATGTTTTGTATCTGCCGCCGATCCATCCCATCGGCGTCACCGAACACAAGGGGAAAAATAATTCGACGACTCCGACGCCATCCGATCCCGGCAGCCCGTGGGCCATCGGGGGAGAAGAGGGCGGCCACAAAGCAATTCACCCGGAGCTCGGGACGCTTGCCGATCTAAAAGCACTCCGAGAAAAAGCGGAGAGCCATGGCATTGAGCTCGCGCTGGACCTGGCGTTTCAATGCTCCCCCGATCATCCCTACGTAAAAGAACATCGCGAATGGTTTCGCTCGCGTCCCGACGGCACCGTGCAGTATGCGGAAAATCCTCCCAAGAAATATCAGGATATTTATCCGCTGGATTTTGAGAACGCTCACTATCCCGAGCTCGCCGAAGAATTGAAAAGCGTGGTTTTATTCTGGATTGCCAACGGCATCCGCATTTTCCGCGTGGATAATCCGCACACCAAGCCATTCGCTTTCTGGGAGTGGCTTATTCGCGAAATAAATCAGGAGTATCCCGACGTTATTTTTCTTGCTGAAGCGTTTACACGCCCTAAAGTGATGTACCAGCTGGCAAAGCTTGGCTTCACTCAGTCTTACACTTATTTCGCGTGGAAAAATACCAAGGCAGAATTGACGGAATATTTCACGGAGATTACCCAGCCGCCGGTCAGCGAGTTTTTTCGTCCCAATATTTGGCCCAATACTCCGGACATTCTGAACGAATATTTACAACGCGGCGGGCGGCCTGCGTTCATGGCCCGACTGATTCTTGCCGCAACACTTGGCGCAAATTACGGGATATATGGACCACCTTTTGAGGTATGCGAAAATAAACCGGTCCGCGAAGGCAGTGAGGAGTACCTGGACTCGGAAAAATACCAGGTGCGTGTGTGGGACAGAAGTAATCCCGCGAGCCTGAAAGATTTAATTCGCCAGGTGAACGGCATCCGCCGCGATCATGTGGCGTTGCAGAGTGACCGGTCGTTGCTGTTTCACCCGACCGACAATCCACAGCTTATTGCCTACAGCAAAACGTCCGACGATCGCGCGGACAAGATCCTGGTAGTTGTGAATCTGGATTCCTTCAATCGGCAACTTGGATGGGTGGACGTCCAGCTAAAAAAGTTCCGCATGGCGCCGGACGAATCCTACGAGATGCACGATCTGCTCGCGGATAAAAAATATATCTGGAAAGGCAGCCGGAATTATGTCGAACTCAATCCTGCGGCATTGCCGGCGCATATTTTCCGCGTGCAGCCGTTGCGATAGTTGCGGCGATAGTCGCAGGGATCCAGTTCGACATTGAAAAGGAGTGTTACCCGTTGGTGCTGCAAGAAGACAATCTTTGGTACAAAGATCCGGTAATTTATCAGCTTCACGTACGCACCTTCTGCGACAGCAACGGTGACGGAATCGGCGATTTTGTAGGGCTCACGCAGCGCCTGGATTATCTGCAGGAACTTGGCACCACCGCCATTTGGCTGCTCCCTTTTTATCCTTCGCCGCTTCGCGACGATGGCTACGACATCGCGGACTACACTACGGTTCATCCTAGTTACGGCACGCTCGATGATTTCAAAGCTTTTTTAAACGCCGCGCACACTCGCGGCCTTCGCGTCATCATCGAAATGGTTTTGAATCACACGTCCGACCAACATCCATGGTTCCAGGAAGCGCGCAGCTCGCGGGACAATCCCAAGCGCGACTGGTACGTGTGGAGCGATACCGATACCCGGTACCAGGGCGTGCGCATCATTTTCCTCGATACGGAAATGTCCAACTGGAGTTGGGATCCCATCTCCAAATCGTATTACTGGCATAGATTTTTCAGTCACCAACCGGATTTGAATTTCGATAATCCCGCGGTCTTCGAAGCTACCTGGGATGTGATGAAATTCTGGCTGGACATGGGCGTGGAGGGTTTCCGGCTCGATGCCGTGCCTTACCTGGTCGAGCGCGAAGGCACTTCCTGCGAAAATCTCCCGGAAACGCACGCGGTAATTCGCGAGATTCGCAAACGCCTGGATCAATCCTATCCGGGCAAAATGCTTCTTGCGGAAGCCAATCAATGGCCCGCGGATGTGCGCGCGTACTTTGGCGAAGGCGACGAGTTTCACGCCGCGTTTCATTTTCCGTTGATGCCCAGAATGTTTATGGCCGTGAAGTTAGAGGACCGCAAGCCGATCATCGAAATTCTCGATCAGACGCCGCCCATTCCCGAAAATTGCCAGTGGTACATTTTTCTACGAAATCACGACGAGCTCACGCTGGAGATGGTCACCAACGTCGAGCGCGATTACATGTACGACGAGTACGCCACCGACAAGACCATGCGCATCAATCTCGGCATCCGGCGCCGTCTCGCTCCCATGATGGAGAACGACCGGCGACGCATCGAGTTGCTGAACGGATTGTTGATGTCCATGCCCGGGACGCCAATTATTTACTACGGCGATGAAATCGGCATGGGCGATAACATTTATCTCGGAGACCGTAATGGCGTGCGTACGCCGATGCAGTGGAACGGCGGAACTAATGCCGGCTTTTCGTTCGCGGATCCAGAACGCCTGTACTCGCCGGTGATTTCCAATTCCGTGTACGGCTATCAGGCAGTCAACGTCGATTCGCAAAAAAGATCCAATCATTCGCTGCTGTCGTGGATGAAGGCGTTGATCCGCGTGCGGAATTCTTCGCGCGTGTTCAGTCGCGGTACGATGGAGTTCTTGCGCCCATCAAACCACCGGGTGCTGGCGTATGTTCGGGAGTTCGGTCAGGAAAAAGTGCTGGTGGTGAACAACCTGTCCTCGTCGGCGCAGGCGGTCGAGCTGGATGTGCAGGGCTATAAAGGATACATACCGATTGAAATGTTTGGCCGGAATCTGTTTCCCAGGTTTGGCGAGCTTCCTTATTTATTGACGCTGGGCCCATATCAGTTTTACTGGTTCCGCCTCCGCCGCATCTGAAATCACAAAAGTTCACCCATGCAGTAATGCCGCCCCTGTATCTATCGCTGCTTGCTTTGTATGATGGTCTGGCCCGGTTGAAAGCGAGTTGAAGTCCTTGGCTGAAGAAACATTCCTTTCTGACGATTTACTTCGTCAATTGATGAGCGTGGGCGAAGTGGATCTGCTGGTGGGGATCACCTGCCACAGCAGCGCCAACGCCATGCGGCAGACGGCGCGCACGATTGAAAGCAGCCTGCAGCAGAATTTCGTGCGCCAGAGAGCGGCTATCATCAGCGTGGACGGCGGAGTTGTGGAGGACGGCGACACTGCGGGGTCCTCGGGCGCGCTGCCTCTGGACGGCCAGCAGGAAAATAAAGCGCCGCAGCACGGTTTAAGCGCTCTGCGCACGATCCATCGCATCAACGCCGGTTTCGCTTCCGAGCCCTCGCAGGGCATCGCCCTCCGGACAATACTTGCGTCCGCTGACTTATTGCGTGCCAGGGCTTGCGCGGTGGTTTCGCCCGCTACTTCCACCTTTACTCCGGATTGGATCGCGAATCTTTTGCGGCCGGCATTTCACGACAGCTTTGATTTCGTTGCGCCGCTTTACACTCGCCACAAATTTCACGGTTTGCTTGCGCGCAATCTTCTCTATCCCATGAGCCGCGCGCTTTTCGGACGCCGGATCCGCGAACTGTATTCCGACGAGTGGGGATTTTCCAGCCGCCTCGGTGCGCTTTGTCTGAATCAGGATGTGTGGCACGAGGAAGCGGTGCGGTCGCGACCCGAAGCGTGGATGGCAGTTTCCGCGATGGCTTCCGACTACCGTTGCTGCCAGGTTTTTCTTGGACAGAAGCCGCAACCTCCCGCGGGTTCAGGTCCCGACATCGTGGAAGCACTGCGCCAAACGGTGGGAACACTCTTCTGGTGCCTGGAGACGCAGCAATCTTCGTGGCTGGAACGTACCGGCTCCGAGCCGGTGGCCACGATGGGACCGGATCATTCCGTCACCATGGAACCGATGGATCTGAATCGCTCCAGAATGTTTGAGATGTTTCAAACCGGCGTGAAAGAGCTGGATCCGATCTTAATTTCCATCCTGAGCCCTGATACGCACGCGGAAATTCAGAGCCTCGCAGCGAGCGATCAGCAGACGTTCAAGTTTGGTTCGGAGCTGTGGGTAAAGATGTTGTATGACTTCGCTTCTTCGTATCATCACGCGGTGATGAATCGCGACCACCTGGTGCAGGCGCTGGTTCCGTTGTATCGCGGGAAAATTTATTCGTTCCTGGCGGAACATGCCGACTCATCTCCGTCGGCAATGGAAGCAGACAGCGAAAACCTTTGCCTGGAATTCGAGCGGCAAAAACCGTATTTGCGGCAGAAGTGGAAGGAAGGGGTTGAGGTGAAATCATGAAAGATACCATCGTGCAGGGTTTGGAACAGGCTTACTACAATCTGGTGCACATGATCGCCGAATTTCTTCCGCGATTCGTGGTCATGATGGTGATCATCGTCGCCGGCCTGCTGGTGGCGTTCATTTTCCGCCACATCGTCAGGGCGTTGCTAGGCCTAACGAAACTGGATCGCGTTTCGGAAGATGCCGGCGCGTCGCGCGTTCTGCGCATGGCGGACCTGCCTTCCATGACGGAGTTGTTGAGCCGCTCGATTTTTTGGATCACCTGGATCGCGTTTTTCCTGATCGGTATCAGCGTGCTGGGCGTGGCCGGGTTGCAGGAGCAAATTTCGCGGCTGTTCCGCTTCCTGCCGGAAGTTTTCATCGCCATCCTGATTTTATTTCTAGGATTGATCATCGCGAATTTTCTGTCGCGTACCGCGCTGCTGGCTTCCGTAAATGCCGGCTTGCGCTCTCCCAGGATTTTGAGTTGGTCGATTCGCTTTGTGATCTGGATACTCGCCATTTCCATGGCGCTCGAAGAGCTTGGCCTCGCGCGTCAAACGGTGATTGCGGCATTTTCCATCGTGTTTGGTGCTTCCATGCTGGGTCTGGCGATTGCCTTCGGTCTTGGCGGCCAGGACCTGGCGCGCCGCACGCTGGAGAGACACCTCGGCGATTCGCACAAGCCCAGGGACAACGAACCCCAGCCGCTGTAGTTGGAGAAACCATGGCCGCTCCCGGTTTCCACAAAGAAATATTTGCCGAAGTTAAAACTTCGCTGCCCGCGCAATTGCCCGCCTATTTGAAAAGCCAGCGCTGGTTTGGAGCCAAGGCGCGCGAGTTTAATTCCGTGGAAGTAATCGATGTTGTGCCGTTGCAACACGACGGATTTGAAGCATTGATTGTTTTCGCACGCATCGGATACCAGGGCGGCGAGAGCGATCTGTACTCCATTCCACTGGTGAGCTCGAGCGCGGCAACACCGGCCGGCGACGATGCAACTTTTCAACTCAGCATTTCCGGGAAAGACGGTGCCGGAAAAGTTGTTTTTGCCGACGCGCTTCAGAATGAAACGTTTCTTTCGGCAATTCTGGACGCGTTCCACGGAGGGCTGGTTTTTCGCGGAGAGGCAGGAGAAGTCCGCGCATCTCGCACGGAAGCCTTCTCGCTGCAGGAGACCGGCGCCGCAGGGAGCTTGCGGCCCAGAGCCATCAAAGCCGAACAGAGCAACAGCTCGATCGCGTACGGCGACCGCCTGATGCTGAAGTTTTTTCGGCGGCTGGAAGAAGGCGTCAATCCCGATCTGGAAGTCGGCGGATTTCTCACCGGGAAAGCCAATTATCAGCAGACGCCGCAACTGCTCGGCGCATTGGAATATCGCAGTGGCGACGGCAAGCGCATGACGCAAGGAATTCTTCAGGCCTACGTACCGAATCAAGGCGATGCCTGGCACTACACGCTGAAGTCGATTTCCAGTTTTTATGAGGCCGCGGCGAAGGTTGCGAATCAGCGTCCGCCCAGCGCGCCGGAAGACGTGCCGGAATCCATGCGCGAATCATTAATAAAGTTTTTGGATTCGGCTGGGCTTCTGGCAAAACGCACCGCGGAATTGCATCTGGCGCTTGCGTCCGATGCCGGCGATCCGGACTTCGCGCCGGAACCGTTCGACGCTAAATTTCAGCAGAGTTTTGAAACTTCCCTCCTGCAGCTTACGCAGCGCGCATTCGCGCAACTTCGCCAGGCACAAGATCGCCTGCCGGAAGGAGTCGCGGTGAAAGCGCAAGAGGTGTTGCGCCGGGAGCAGGAAATACTGCAACGATTTAAAGCTACATTGAGCCAACCGGTGCACGCGATGCGCACGCGCATCCATGGCGACTACCATCTTGGCCAGGTGCTGTACACCGGTTCGGATTTCGTCATCATCGATTTCGAGGGCGAGCCGGCACGGCCGCTTTCACAGCGCCGGTTGAAGCGTTCGCCGTTGCAGGATGTTGCCGGCATGCTGCGATCTTTCCACTATGCCGCGCATGCGCCGCTGCTGACCTCTGCGGGAACAGCGATTATCGCGCAGGAGAAAAAGCAGAGCTTGAATGCATGGGCGGAAGCCTGGACTGCCTGGGTTGGAGAGCGATTCTTACGGGAATATTTCGCAGTGGCCGAAGGCGCTTCGTATTTGCCGCCCACGCGAGAAGAAATCGATTCCCTGCTGCAACTCCACATACTCGAAAAAGCCGTTTACGAGCTTGGCTACGAATTGAATAACCGGCCTGCGTGGGTAGCGATACCGCTCGAAGGTATTTCCAAAGCGCTGGCCTCTTGAATATTTCCCGACGACTCGGAGGAGTAAAAACTGTGTGCCTGGGCGCGACGGCGGCGCAGGCGCTTCTGGGCAAAGAGGTTGTCACGCAGCATCGCGGAGAATTCCTGAAATCGTCGCTCGCACGGTACGTCACGACCACGGTACATCCATCTTCGATACTGCACGCTCCGGATGACGATACGCACCACGCGGAAAGGGCGCGCTTTGTTGCGGACCTGAAGAAAATCGCTGACGTGCTGTGATAACGCAATTAAACTAGCGTTGCTATGGCGGCCCCAGGAACAGTGCGGATCGGAATTTCCGGTTGGACGTACAAACCGTGGCGGGGAGTATTTTATCCCGAGGATTTGACGCAGAAGCGTGAACTGGAACACGCGTCGAACACTTTTAACTCCATTGAAATAAACGGCACGTTTTATTCCCTGCAGCGCCCGGCCAGCTTTGAGCGCTGGGCCGCGGAGACGCCCGACGAATTTGTTTTTTCGGTGAAGGCCCCGCGGTTCATCACGCACATCAAACGATTGAAGGATGCGCAAGCTCCGGTAGCGAATTTTCTAGCGTCTGGACTATTTCGTCTGGGCGCCAAGCTGGGGCCGATTCTCTGGCAACTTCCGCCGAACTTTCAATTCAAGCCGGAGTTGATCGAGGAGTTTTTTAAATTATTGCCCCACGATACGGAGCAAGCGGCAGCGCTGGCGCGGAAGCATGATAAGTGGGTAACCGGCCGATCGGTGCTGAAATCCGATGCGATGCGGCCGATGCGTCACGCCATGGAAATCCGGCACGCAAGCTTCGTCACTCCCGAGTTTGTAAATTTACTGAGGGCTTATGATGTGGCGCTGGTTTGCGCGGACACGGTGGAATGGCCGCGTTTGATGGATGTGACGTCGGATTTTGTATATTGCCGGCTGCACGGTTCGGAAGTGCTGTATGCGAGCGGCTACGACGAAGAGTCGCTGGATCAATGGGCCAAGCGGGTAGGCGTATGGGCGCGCGGCGGCGAACCTGAAGACGCGGAACGCGTGATCAAAGAGAGCGGACCGTTGCAGGCATCCCGGGATGTGTTCGTTTATTTTGACAACGACGCCAAGGTGCGCGCGCCCTTTGACGCCAAAAGTTTGACGCAACGCGTGAAGAAATTGCTGGCGCGGTAATCGGTTCGGTATGTGGTGTCTTTTGTTCAGCGAGCCGCGTCGGGCGTTCGAACGCAATGTCGGCACGCCGACAATTGCACAAGACGATCAAGCAAATTGTCGGCACACCGACTATTGCACTTAATGTCGGCACGCCGACACTTGAACAAGCCATAAAAAAATGTCGGCACGGCGACAATTGCACTTGGGAATATTCCTTCGTCAAAAACGAATGTTCCACGTGGAACGTTTTTTTGTTCGAACGTTGAATGTTGAAGATTCGAAGCGATGAAGTTTTGCCCATCCGTTCGAATACTCGGGCCATTCGAACGAAGAGCGCACATGGTTATTTTGTTTTCGCGTTTTAATCAGGCGCTAGCGTTTGCGGCCGGGGACGCGGCGCGCAATCTTTTTACAACGCGCTCTCTGCCGAGAACGACCATAGTATCGAATAGCGGAGGGGCGACCGCTTGTCCAACGATGGCCACGCGCGTGGCATTGATGAGCAATCCGGCCTTGACGGCTTCGGCCTCGGCTAGCGCGCGCAACGCGTGGTCGCAGGCATCGTGATTCCACTCCGGCAACGCAGCCAGCGCCTCCGCCAGTTTCGCGAGCAGATCAGGAACTTTCGGGTCCTTCCAGAATTTTGCTTCCGCCGCCGGATCAATCGTGAACTCGTCGCTGAAAAACGCCCGCGACCAGGCGGAAAAATCGGGCAGCAGGCGAACTCGCGGGCGCAATAGATCCACTGTGCGTGTGAACCATTGGAGTCCGGCGCCTGCGGACCATTCTTCTTTCCACAAACCGCTGCGGCGCAATTCCTGCTGCACCTGCGGCACGAGGTTTTCAATCGGCAATTTCTGCAGGTATTGCGTGTTGAACCATTCCAGCTTCGCTTTATCAAAAACGCCGTTGGTACGGCTGACGCCTTCAAGCTTGAACTTCTCCAACAAATCGGCGGTGCGCATGAATTCCACATCGCCGCCGGGCGCCCAACCTAGAAGCGCCAGGAAATTCTGAAACGCTTCGTGCAAGAAGCCTTCATCGCGGTACATGCTGACGCTGGTGGCGCCGTGGCGCTTTGACAAGCGTTTGCGATCGGGTCCGAGGATGAGAGGGAGGTGTGCGAAAATCGGCGGCTTGGCATCGAGCGCCCGGTATAGCAAGACCTGCTTCGGTGTGTTGGAAATGTGATCGGCGCCGCGAATCACGTGAGTGATGCGCATGTCGATGTCGTCCACGACGACGCTGAGCTGATACATGGGCTGGCCAAATTCTTCGTTATCCTGGCCGGAACGCAGCAGCATGAAATCTTCGATGTCCTCGTTAGAAAATTCCGTTTCGCCGAATACGAGATCGAGAAAGGTAGTCTTGCCGCTGGTGGGAACCTTAAAACGGATGGCCGGCTTGGTTCCGGGAGGGGATGGCTGGCCGTCGCGGCAAGTGCAGCGAACCACCCGGCGAACCTGTCCAGCTTCAGCGCCCTCTTCGGCGTGATCGCCGCCAGCATATTTTTCCGGAGGGCAGTAACACAAAAAGGCATTTCCGTTCGCGAGGCATTTTTTCGCGGCGGCGCGGTACAGTTCCGTGCGCTGCGATTGGAAAAACGGGCCTTCGTCCCAGGTCAAACCCAGCCATTTCAGGCCGTCGAGAATACCTTCCACCAGTTCCGGCTTATTGCGCTCGGCGTCGGTATCTTCGATGCGCAGAACCATGGTGCCGCGCTGTTGACGCGCGAAGAGCCAGTTGAACAGCGCGGTACGCGCACCGCCGACGTGGAGGTAGCCGGTAGGTGAGGGCGCGAAGCGAACGCGTACGGCTTCAGCAGAGTTGGACGAATCAGTCATGTATGCGGGATCTCTCAGTTATGGTGCAAACGATGAGTGTAACGAAATGGGAATTGTCAGTCCAACCGGGGTGTTATTTCAGACGGAAAGAACGAACAAAACTGCAGTGCGGCCCTTCATTCGCACGGATCGTCTCCTACACACCGAATAAAGGAGGTGTAATAGGAGTTGGTCCGTTTTCGATCGGATCACAGGTTGCGTGGCGCGGTAATTTTTTACTGCGATACGAAACGTCGCCCGACGTGTTTTGACTGCGTCGGTGAAACAGTGTTAAAAAGTGAAAAAAGGAAGGACGTAAAAATGAAAATCGGAATATTGGGAACCGGAATGGTAGGTAAAGCTCTGGGCACGAAGCTGGTGTCGCTGGGTCATGAAGTGAAGATGGGTTCGCGCGACGCGAATAATGCCGAAGGCGCAGGGTGGGCAAAGAGCGCCGGGAACGGGGCTTCGCACGGAACGTTCGCGGACGCCGCAACGTTTGGGGAGATGGTGTTTGTGTGCCTGCGCGGCGATGTGGCGCTGCCGGTGGTGAAAGGGTTGGCGCAGAATCCCGGTGCGGCAAAGTTACAGGGGAAAATCATCGTGGACGTGTCCAATCCATTGGACGTTTCGAAAGGCCTTCCCTTCCCGCTGTTGAACGATTTGACGAATACAAACTCTCTGGGCGAAGAAGTGCAGAGGGCGCTGCCGGAATGCCTGGTAGTGAAAACGCTGAACACGATTAATTGCGAAGTGATGGTGAAGCCGACGCTGGTTAAAGAAGAAAGCGATTTATTTACTTGCGGGAACGATGCTGGAGCGAAACGCAAGGTAAACGAAGTACTGCGGTCATTTGGATGGAAGAAGGATCCAATCGATCTGGGAGATATCAGCAATGCGCGCGGGACGGAATCGCTGATGCCCATCTGGATGCGGCTGTACGGATTGTTTGGCACGCCACACTTTAATTTCAAGATTGTGAAATAAATTTCAGGATTTCGATACCGGCATCGATGGCTGCGATGTCGCGGTAATGGATTGTGAAGGCCGCGAAGGCGAGCTTTGTTATGTTTGGTAAACTACTTTTACACAGGCACGCACAGGGTGGGTGCAAATAAATTATGGACCAGGGGTTGACGAATAAAGGGAAACTGGTATAAAGTTGCAAATGGTTCGGGGCACTGCGAAGTGCCAGGGGTCACCGTATCTGGTGAAACGAACCGAGTAGTAGCAGGGGCGTCACAGTCGGGTCGAAGTTGTGGTTCTTGTGCGATCGTATCAAGCGATCGTCCGGTAGTAGATCCTAAGTGAGGTTCTTTACGAGCACTGGCTAGAAAGTTGCCGAGCTTCGCGCAAAGCCGCCTAAGATAGGCGACTGTGCCCGGCGCTCGGCGCCGGGTTTTTTATTTTCCAGAGGCGGAAAACCGCAGTTCAAGGCTCGCAAGAGCCGAAGTGCGGCGGGACGAAGCAGCTGGAAACGCCAACAAATGATTGGCGGCCCTGACGGGATCAGGGATATTGCTCTTTGACAACAGAAAGGCTGGCAAGTTCACAGTAAGGGCTCTCTGTGATCTTCCGGAGGTGTGACCGCGCAAGCGGGCATGCCGAAGGGAGAAGACAGAGAATTACTGTGGACGATTACAAGTTTTGCTCGAGTTGAGCATAACTGTGGAAGAAAAGGCGGACTTTTCAATTGTCTGAGGATCGTAGAGACGAAAGCCTGTATCGCTGAAGCAGCCCAACCTGTGAAGGTCGGTGGCAACGGAGATACGAGGACGTATGGAGCTGCGAGAATCAGGACGTCGAGAGGGTTTTTAACTGGAGACGGATTGAGTAAGTTTTATGATTAAGCTACTAAGAGCGTACGGTGGATGCCTTGGCGCCAGAAGGCGATGAAGGACGTGGCAAGCTGCGATAAGCCTCGGGGAGCCGCAAGCAGGCTTTGATCCGAGGATCTCCGAATGGGGAAACCCGGCGAGATGAACTCTCGTTACAGCCCGCTGAATACATAGGCGGGTATGAGCTAACCCAGGGAAGTGAACCATCTCAGTACCTGGAGGAAAATAAATCACAGAGATTCCGAAAGTAGCGGCGAGCGAAATCGGAACAGCCCAAACCCAAGTGCTTGCATTTGGGGGTTGTAGGACCGCATAAGTAGAGTTACCAAACCGGACATTACGTGAATCCGCTGGAAAGCGGAGCCAAAGAGTGTGAGAGCCACGTAACGGAAAATGTACCGGACTCGAAGCGGCATCCTGAGTACCACGAGACACGTGTAATCTCGTGGGAAACTGGGGAGACCACTCTCCAAGGCTAAATACTCTCTGGCGACCGATAGTGA
>JRHI01001003.1_pt1 | contig 26895 bp, 25 predicted proteins | sample 215371 | NCBI WGS metagenome assembly JRHI01 (sample SAMN02929681, study PRJNA255918) | sediment metagenome | biome: cave system; feature: Ice Cave; material: Sediment; isolation source: sediment from deep within a dark volcanic ice cave with no known source of... ...
GGTGGGCACCGAGGGCAAGCTCGGTGGCCAGGCCCAGGTGCGCGGTGTCGCCGGCACCTGGAAGGACCTCACCGACAACGTGAACCTGATGGCGGCCAACCTCACCGAGCAGGTGCGGGGCGTCGCGCGGGTCGTGACGGCGGTCGCCAACGGCGACCTCAAGAAGAAGCTCTTCGTCGAGGCCAAGGGCGAGGTCGCTGAGCTCGGCGCGACCATCAACGAGATGACCGACACCCTCGCCATCTTCGCCGACCAGGTGACCACCGTGGCCCGCGAGGTCGGCGTGGAGGGAAGGCTGGGCGGCCAGGCCAGCGTGCCAGGCGCCTCCGGCACGTGGAAGGACCTCACCGACAACGTGAACCAGCTCGCCTCCAACCTGACGACCCAGCTCCGCGCAATCGCCGACGTGGCAACGTCGGTGACCGAGGGCGACCTGAGCCGGGAGATCGGAGTCTCAGCCTCCGGGGAGGTCGCCGTCGTCAAGGACAAGATCAACCAGATGATCGTCAACCTCAAGGAGACCACGCAGAAGAACGCCGAGCAGGACTGGCTGAAGACCAACCTGGCCGGCTTCACCAGCGTTCTCCAGGGCCAGCGCGACCTGATGACGGTCAGCAAGAAGATCCTCAGTGAGCTGGCGCCGCTGGTCAACGCCCAGCACGGTGTCTTCTACACGATGGACACATCTCAGCCCGAGAACCCACTTTTGAAGTTCCAAGCCGGCTACGCCTATCGCGAACGCAAGCACCTCGCAACCGTGTTCCGGGTCGGTGAGGGGCTGGTCGGCCAGTGTGCCCTCGAAAAGGAGCGAATCCTGCTGAGCGGCGTCCCGGATGACTACGTGAAGATCAACTCCGCCCTGGGAGAATCGAGCCCGCTGAACATCATCGTGCTCCCCGTGCTCTTCGAAGGGCAGGTCCGCGCTGTGATCGAGCTGGCCAGCTTTGAGCGCTTCTCCCCCATCCACCAGGACTTCCTGGATCAGCTCACCGAGTCGATCGGGATCGTGTTGAACACCATCGAGGCGAACATGACCACCGAAGCGCTGCTGAAGCAGTCGCAGTCGCTCGCGCAGGAGCTGCAGAGCCAGCAGGAGGAGTTGCAGAACACCAATGACGAGCTCGAGCAGAAGGCTCGTCTCCTCGCGGAGCAGAACACTGAAGTGGAGCGCAAGAACCTCGAGGTCGAGCAGGCCAAGCACTCATTGGAAGAGAAGGCGGATCAGCTGGAGATCACCTCGCGTTACAAGAGCGAGTTCCTCGCCAACATGAGTCACGAGCTGCGCACCCCGCTCAACAGCCTCCTGATCCTCGCGCAGCAGCTGGCGGAGAACCCCGAGCGCAACCTCACCGGGAAGCAGGTCGAGTTCGCCCAGATCATCCGCTCCAGCGGCCACGACCTGCTGAGCCTCATCAACGACATCCTCGACCTCTCCAAGATCGAGTCGGGAACGGTCGCCCTCGAGCTCCAGCCGGAGCCGGTGGCCGGCCTCTACGACTTCGTCGAGAAGACCTTCCGGCACGTGGCCGACGCCAGGGGCCTGCGCTTCCGGATCCAGACGAGCCCGGACCTGCCGAACGAGATCACAACTGACGCCAAGCGGCTTCAGCAGGTCCTCAAGAACCTGCTCAGCAACGCCTTCAAGTTCACCGAAAAGGGCTCCGTCGATCTCAAGATTTCCCGTCCGAAGGATGGCTGGAGCGCCGATCACCCAGCGCTCAAGCGGGCCGAGAGCGTCATCGCCTTCGAGGTCCGGGATACCGGCATCGGAATCCCCCGGGAGAAGCAGATGACCATCTTCGAGGCCTTCCAGCAGGCTGACGGGTCAACCGCTCGCAAGTACGGCGGCACCGGCCTCGGCCTCACCATCAGCCGCGAACTCGTGCGGCTGCTGGGCGGAGAGATCCAGCTCAAGAGCGAGGTGGGCAAGGGCACGAGCTTCACGGTCTACCTCCCGGCTACGTCGATCCAGTCTGCCGAGACGGTGGCCCCCACCCGCCCCCAGATCGACGAAACCCGAGATGGCAACGGCGCTGGCACCGCCTCTCGCAACACAGACATCTTCCGAATCCCGGTTCGAGCCGCCGGCTCCCTGCCGGCGGGCATGGAGGACGACCGCGACCGCCTGGAGCCGGGTGACAGGGTGGTCCTCATCCTTGAAGATGACCCGAACTTCGCCAAGGTTCTCCTCGGCCTCGCTCACCAAAACGGCTTCAAGGGCCTGATCGCGCTCCACGGTGAGGATGCGCTCCTGATGGCCCGCCAGTTCCGGCCCCAGGCTGTGACCCTCGACCTCGGCCTGCGCGACATGAGCGGCTGGGCCGTCCTGGATCGCCTGAAGCGGGACCCCGAAACGGCGAACATCCCAGTCCATATCATCTCCGTGTTCGAGGACGGCGCCGAACGCGGCCTCGGCCAGGGGGCCAGCACCTACCTCACCAAGCCCGTCGGCAAGGAGATGCTGGAGGGTCTCTTCGCGAGAATCGACGCTTTCATCTCCACCGGCGGCCGCCGCCTGCTGGTCGTGGAGGACGATCCGGTGCAGCGTCAGCACATCATCGAAACGATCGGCAAGGAGGACGTCAACCTCACCGCCGTAGGGACCGGCAAGGAGGCCCTCGAGGTGCTTCGCAAGGGGGAGGTCGACTGCGTCATCCTGGACCTGGGACTGCCCGACGTCGACGGCCACAAATTGATCGAACAGATCCGTAAGCTCCCCAACCTCAAGGAGCTGCCGATCATCGTCTACACGGCTGCGGAGCTCTCTGTGAACACCCAGGCACGGCTCAAGAAGTCGACCAAGTCGATCATCCAAAAGACTCCCGAGTCGAGCGCGCTGCTGATGGATGAGGTGAGCGGCTTCTTCAACCGGGTCATCACCGCCCGGCCCACCGCGACCACCACGGTGCTGCGGCCGCCGGAGGCTCCGAATACCGAGCTCAGTGGCCACCGGGTTCTGGTGGTGGATGACGACGTCCGCAACATCTTCGCGCTCACCGCTGTGCTGGAGCGGCAGGGGATGGCCGTGCTCCACGCGGAGAGCGGCCGCGAGGCGATTCAGGTGCTCCATGAGAATCCCTCGCTGGAGCTGATCCTGATGGACATCATGATGCCGGACATGGACGGCTACGAGACCATGACGGCGATCCGGCGCATCGCCGGTTTCGAGAAGCTGCCGATCATCGCGGTGACGGCCAAGGCGATGAAGGGCGACCGTGAAAAGTGCCTCGAAGCCGGTGCCTCCGACTACATGGCAAAGCCGGTTGACCCCGAACAGCTGCTGAGCCTTCTGCGCGCGTGGTTGAGCAGCCGATGAACACCCAGCGCCGGGCGAACATCCTGATCGTCGACGACACGCCGGCCAAGCTGGTCGCGGTGGAGGCGATCCTCGCGCCGCTCAACCAGACGGTGGTCAAGGCAACCTCCGGCCGGGACGCTCTCCGTCACCTCCTCGGCGACGAGTTCGCGCTGATCCTGCTCGACGTGCGCATGGGAGACATGGACGGCTTCGAAACCGCTGCCCTGATCCGACAACGCCAGCAGACCGAGGTCACCCCGATCATCTTTCTGACAGCCTTCGAGGAGGCCGAGCTGGACATGGCGCGCGGCTACTCGCTGGGGGCGGTCGACTACATCTTCTCCCCGATCGTCCCGGAGATCCTGCGCGCGAAGGCAGCCGTGTTCGTCGACCTGCACCAGAAGACCCGCGAGGTGCAAGAGCTCTATGCGGCGGCCCAGGAATCATCGCGCTCGAAGTCGGAATTCCTGAACATGGCCGCCCACGAGCTGCGGACGCCGCTGTCGGTGGTTGCCGGCTACCTGGCGATGCTCGCCGAAGGCGCCCTGGGCGCCGCGCCGGAAGGCTGGAAGATGCCGCTCGAGATGCTCAACAGCAAGACCTCCGAGCTCAACAAGATCGTCGACGACCTGCTCATGGCGTCCCGGATGGATGTCAATTCGCTTCCCGATCGGCGGGCGGTGTTCGATCTGCGAGAGGCTGTCGGCGCGGCTGTGAAACGGGCCGAGCCACGCTCCCTGCTGATCCACGCGGAGCTGGTGGTCGAGGCCAGCGATGAGCCCGTTCTGGTCGAGTCCGATCCCGACCACGTGGTCCGCATTCTCGACAATCTGATCAACAACGCAATGACCTACTGCGCCGAGAAGCCGCGGCTGAACCTGTCGGTGTCCGGTGGGGAGACCCCCACCGTGCTGGTCAGGGACAACGGAATCGGCATCGCGCCGGACAAGCGGGAGGCGGTCTTCGAGCGATTCGTCCGCCTCGACGACGACAAGGTCGGCCCGGTCCCGGGCACCGGGCTCGGACTGTACATCTCGCGTGAGCTGGCGCGCCGGCATGGCGGCTCGCTCGACCTGGTTGACTCGAGCCCGGGGACCGGCTCCACCTTCCACCTCCGGCTCCCGCCGGCTAACTCAGCCGCGCCACCACCGCCGGCCACCGACGCCGCTGGCGGCCGCCCGCGCCTGCGGGTCCATCGGGATGACTCCGCCCCGGAAAGTGGCGAGACGCCGGTGCCGCGGGTGATGGGCGGCCGGGCCGACTGACTGCCGGCGACCTTCGGTCAGGACTCGAACTCGCCGTTCAGCCCGAGCGTCAGGGCCAGCGCGGCGACCGCGGCGGTGTCGGCGCGCAGCACTCGTGGCCCGAGGCGAGCGAGGCGGCTCGCGGCCAGGCCTCGCTCCGCCGGCGACCAGCCACCTTCGGGGCCGATGGCCAGTGTCACCTCGTCCATCCTCCCGACCTCCGAAAGTGAACGCTCGGCCTGGCCGTCGAGGATGATGACGCCCTCTCCCGAGAGGAGCTCGTCGAGGCCAACCGGGCCCCGGACCGGGGGGACGGTGAGGCGGCCCGCCAGCATCGCCGCCTCCCGGCAGATCGTCGCCCAGCGCTCCGGTTTCTCGCCGCGAGCAACCGAGCGCTCTGCTCGAACGAGCGCGAACGCACAGGCGCCCAACTCGGTGCAGCGGGAGAGCACATGATCGAGGGAGGTGGCCGGCAGCATCGCGATCGCCATGGTCACGCGCACCCGCGGCTCCGGCTGATGGGGCCGGGATTCGACCACCCGCCCGGTCACCGCACGGGCTGACACCGAGACGAGCTCGACTGTCAGCAGGAAACCGGCCGGGTCGATGACGGCCACTCTCTCCCCCACTCGTCCACGCAGGGGCCCGGCCAGGTGACGGGCATCGACGCCGAGGATCTCCACCCTGTCGCCGGACCGGCCGCTCGCAAAGAAGTGAGGCACTTGCTGGATGGCTACGATAGGGCGGCCTTGCCAAAAGAAGTGCCACCGAGCGCGGGTCCGAGAGCGGGCCTGAGCAAATTGCCGGCCGTCCCTCGCGCTCAGCGGCACCGAAGCCAACGCCTGCGGCGTGGCCGGGGCCCGGGCAAAACCGCCCTCGTCCTGGCGGGCGGGGGCATTACCGGAGGCATCTACCAGCTTGGCGTGCTGCGGGGACTGGATGACCTGCTTCTGAACCGCTCGACGCTCGACTTCGACATCTACGTCGGCACCAGCGCCGGTGCCTTCGTGGCGACCCTGCTCGCCAACGGCATACCGCCCAAATCCCTCGTCGACATGGCTCGCAATCCCAGCCTGGCGCTGCAGTGGAGCCTGGTCAGCCACGTCTTCTCGCCAAACTTGGGCGAGGTTGGCCGTCGCCTCCGCCAGCTCCCCCGGCATGTGCCCCCCTTCGTTGCCGACCTCTTCCGGCACAAGGGTTCCTTCCTCATCAGCGACTTCCTCGGGTTCCTCAGCCTGGCCCTGCCGACGGGCCTGCTCGACAGCAGCCAGGTCGGCGTTTTCATGCGCGAGATTCTCGAGCTCGCCGACATGCCGACCGAGTTCGACCAACTCGACAAGGAGCTCTACGTCGTTGCCTGCCAGCTGGACACCTGGCAGCGGGCGGTCTTTGGCAGGGACTTCTCGCCCCGAGTCAGCATTCCCGAGGCGGTCGCCGCCAGCAGCGCCATCCCGATCGTGTTCCGGCCGGTCAGGATCGATGGCATCGACTACGTGGACGGCGGTGTGAAGGGAGCCGCGGCGATTGACGTGGCGATCGAGAAGGGCGCCGATCTCATCGTCGTCGTCAACGCGCTGGCCCCCCTCGATGTGCGCGGCATCAAGCAGTCGACAGTCCTGCACCGGTTCGGCAACACGATCAGTGACCTCGGGATCAAGGGCGTCGCCAACCAGGTCGCCCGGGGGATTCTCAAGGACACGCTGAGCGACCACGTGCGCCTGGTCCGCGAGCAGCACCCCGAGGTCGACATAGTGGTGATCGAGCCGCTCCCCAACGACGAGAAGATGTTCTTTCACGAGGTGATGAGCACCAGTGCGCGGCTCGTCGTCGCACAGCACGGCTACGAATCGGTGCTCGATGGCATGGCCCGCAACCATCGGCATTTCGCGACGGTCATGAACCGCCACGGCATCGAGATCAGCCCGACCATCCTGGACGCCAGGCCCTGGAGCGTCAGCGTCCGCTCCATCGAGACCGGAGAACTCCCCCGCAGGCTCTCCGAGACAGTCTTCGGCGGCCGCCGGACGAAGGAATCCCAGCGCGCGATCCAGCTTGCCCGGGCGATCGAGCGGGTTGAGGCTCAGGTGCAGACCAGTGGCCAGCCGTTTGTGCCCGCCGGCGAGCGGGAGGCGGCCAAGAAGAAGGTCCGCGCCAAACGACCGGCTCCGGCCGCCCCAGCCCGCAAACGCTCCCCCACCCGGCGCGCAAGTGCGCGGGCCTAGAGACGCGCCAAGAGACGCGCCAAAAGACGTCTAAGAAGCGGGCTTGGCCTTGGGCCTCTGCTTGGGCTTGACCTGTGCCAGCTCCCGCTTCAGGACCTTGCCCGTGATGTTGCGGGGGAGCTCGGCGAGAAACACAACCTCCCGGGGCACTTTGAACCGGGCCAGGTTGGAGCGGACGTGATCTTTGACCTCGCTCTCGCTCAGCTCGCCCTTCTTCACGATGAAGGCCTTGAGGGCCTGGCCGAACTGCTCGTCCGCCACCCCGATCACGGCCACCTCGGCGACCCGGGGATGCCGCGCGAGCAGGTCCTCCACCTCGCGCGGATAGACGTTCTCGCCACCGGACACGATCATCTCGTCCTCGCGGCCAACCACGAAGAGCCTGCCCTCGCCGTCGATGTGGCCGAGGTCACCCGTGCTGATCAGGCCGGCGATGGCAACCTTGCCGCCGCCGCCCGTGTAGCCGTCGAACGGGAAGTCGTTGCCGACGAAGATGCGCCCGGTTTGACCGGGGGCGACCTCGTGGTCGTGCTCGTCGTAGATCTTGAGGACGGTCCGGCGGGGAGCCTTGCCGGCGGTGCCGGGCGCCGCCCGGAGGTCCTCCGGAGTCGCGATCGAGGCCCAGGCCACCTCCGTCGAACCGTAGAGGTTGTAGAGGACATCACCGAACTCGTCCATGAAACGGGTGGCGAGGTCCCCGGGGAGCGCCGAGCCACTGACTGCGACCACGCGCAGCGATGAGGCGTCATAGCGGCGGCGGACCTCGGCCGGAAGCTCGAGGATCCTCTGGAGCATGACGGGAACGGCGATCAGGGTCGAGGGCCGGTGCTGGGCGATCGCCTTGAGCGTGTCCTCAGCGTCGAAGTGACGCTGGAGGATGTAGGTGGAGGAGAGCAGCAGGCCAAATGTGAAGTGGCTGAAACCCCACGAGTGAAAGAGGGGCGCCGCGATCAGGGTGCGCTCGTGCTGTCGGAGTGGGATGCGCGAGAGCAGGGCGAGGGCCGGGTTCATGCTCTTCGGCGCCATCCGGCCCGCTCCCTTCGGCGTTCCAGTGGTACCTGAGGTGAGGATCACGGTCCGGGCTCGGCTCGGCGGCGGCTCGAGCCGGGAGCGATCCTGGTCCCGAATCGCGTCTTCGATGGCGATGACCCCCTCGGGCGGAGCTGACTCATGCCACCCCCAGAACCGCTTGAGTCCGTCGCCGGCGCCGGCGACGAGCCCCTCGAATTCCTCGTCGTAGATCAGGCCCTCGGCCTTCTCACGCTTGACGGCCTCCGCCAGCTGGGGTCCCGCGAAGGCGGTGTTCAGGAGGATGCAGGTGGCCCCCACCTTCCAGAGCGCGATCACCGCCTCGACAAAGCGGCGGTGGTTCCGGCACATGACGGCAACCTGGGCGCCCGCGCCCAGCCCGCTGGCGATCAGCGCCCGGGCGAGCGCATTGGATTCGGCTTCGATCTCATTGAAGGTCGCCGAACCGAGCTCGTCGACCAGCGCGGTCTCGCCCGAGAAGGCGATCGAGCCAAGGGCGAAGCCGGCCGCAGGCGACATGCCCCAACGGCGAATCAACGATGCCATCCGGATCAATCGATCCGGGCCCTGGGGGCGGAACAGCCGAGCCTGAGCCAAAATGGAGATGGCCCCCAGCCCTTCGCGCGCACCGCCCAGCCGAGTTGGAATCGTCTCCCCGCCGTTGCCGGCGGGCCTGGCCGGCATTCAGCTGAGCCTGCGCAACCGAGGCGTCACGGTGACCCCGGGGATCCTGCCCCGCTTGGTCCGCGCCTCGCCGTCCACCTCTTTGATATCGGCGGTGATCCCGATCGGGGCGGCCGCCGCTATGGTCATGCCGACCCCGAAGGAATCGATCGGGGCGCCGGCGGCGACGAACTCCCTGATCCGCTCGACCGACAGCCCTCCCGAGACGAAAATTCCAACCTTGCCGTGGCCGGCCTGGTCGAGACGGGCGCGCACCTCCTTGACCAGCTCCACGGTGACCCGGCCGCGTTCCCACGGCGTGTCGAGCCGGACACCGCGCAGCCGCTCGCCAAGCGCCTGGGCAACCCGGAGCGACTCCTCCGCCTCATCCTTGAAGGTGTCCACCAGGACGATCCGCAGCACATCCTCCGGCATCTCCGCGTCAAACGCGCGGGCCGCTCGCACGGTGTCACCGAAGATGAGGATCATTGAATGCGGCATCGTGCCCGAGGGGCCGGCGAGGCCGGCGCGCTCCGCCCCCGCCGGCGTGGCCGCGCCGACACAGCCGCCAACCACCGCCGAATACTCCATCGTCGGTCCGATCAGAGGGTGGACGTGGCGGGCGCCGAAGGAGATGACTCGCGTCCCCGCGGCAGCCTCCACCACCTCCCGCGCCCGGGTCGCCCAGCCCGAGCCGGACGCGAGCATGCCGAGCAGGGCGGTCTCGAAGACACCAAACCTCGAATAGGACGCCTTCACCCGCAGGATCGTCTCCCGGCGTGTCATCTGATCGCCGTCCCGCAGGCCCCAGACCTCGTCCGGGTCGCGCAGGACGGCGTTGAGAAGATCGGCCGCCTCATTGATCCCGCAGACCACGCCGTCGCGGTCGGGAAAGAATTCCATCTGGACAACCGGGTCCAGGCCGGCTCCTCGCAACGTCTGCGCGGCCCGCTGGAGATAGACGTCGGAGGCCGCCCCGCCGTAGTACTCCACGAGTTCGGCCTTCACTTCCACGACTCAGCTTATTTCAACTGCCGCGTTGACAAAAACATCTAGACTCCGCACGTGGCCCTGCCCAGCGAAACCGAAGTCCTCGAGGCCCTCTCGAAGATCCAGGATCCCGATCTCCACAAGGATGTTGTGAGCCTCGGGATGATCAAGGACCTGCACATCGGCGATGACGGCGTGGTCGCCTTCACGTTCGAGCTGACGACCCCCGCCTGCCCCGTGCGAGACCAGTTCCAGACCCTCGCCCGGCAGTATGCCGGGGCGCTTCCCGGCGTCACCGACGTCCAGGTGAAGATGACTGCCAACGTCCGGCCGGCCTTCCTCCAGCGCGACTCCACGCAGCTCATCCCCGGCGTCAAGCAGACGATCGCGGTCGCCTCCGGAAAGGGTGGCGTGGGCAAATCGACGGTGGCTGTGAACCTGGCGGCCGGCCTCGCGGCCAGCGGTGCCAGCGTGGGCCTCCTCGATGCCGACATCTACGGACCATCGATTCCCGCCATGCTCGGCACGCACCAGCAGCCGCAGGTGGTTAACGAGAAACTGATCCCGATCGAAGCTCATGGTCTGAAGCTGATGTCGATCGGCTTCCTGGCCGGAGCCGACAAGGCCATGGTCTGGCGCGGGCCCATGGTCAGCCGCGCCATCCAGCAGATGCTCGGCGACGTCACCTGGGGCGAGCTCGATTACCTGATTGTGGACCTCCCGCCTGGCACCGGCGACTCCAGCCTGACCCTCGCGCAGACCATCGCCCTCTCGGGAGTGGTGATCGTCGCCACCCCCCAGGATGTGGCGCTTGACATCGCCGTCAAGGCCCTCCAGATGTTCCGCACTCTGAACGTGACCCCGCTCGGCCTGGTCGAGAACATGAGCTTCTACGTGTGTCAGAACTGCGGGCACGAGGCGCATATCTTCAGTCACGGAACCGGTGCCCGGGCGGCTGAGAAGCTGGGCGTGCCCTTCCTGGGTGCCGTCCCCCTCGAGGAGGGGATCCGTGAGGATGCTGACCTGGGGGCCCCGGTCGTCGTGACCCGCCCCGACTCCGCCGGAGCCAAGGCGTTTCGGGCAATCGCCAGCCAGGTCGCCGCGCAGACCTCGATTCGATCCTTCCGGCAGCTGCCGGTGATCAACGTCCGATAGCCGGCAGGGCGCCCTGGTCGACCCCTTTCCCGCCGCTGTCGACCTTGACCGGCAGACCCAGGTTCTCACCATCGACTGGGATGATGGCCACCGATCGGGCTACGCGGCGGGCGCACTGCGCTGGGCCTGCCCGTGCGCCGAGTGCCGCGGCGAGGGCTACGGTACCGTTGGCAGGTTGGAAAAGGTGACCGAGCTGCCCCAACCCGATCTTGAACTCGAAGCGGTGACTCTCACCGGTCGTTATGCGCTGCAGCTCGGTTTCCGGAGCGGCCACTCCACCGGCATCTATACCTTCCGATACCTTCGCAACATCTGCCCCTGCGCCGATTGCCGGCGCTCAGGCGCCACCCCCTAGAGCAGCAGCTCGCGTGAACCGATCCGAAACCAGGGCGCGGCCCGCCGTCCAGCCTGACGAGTGCCCCTATCAGCGGCCATTTCCGATTGACTTCGCGGATTGTCCGGCCTACCTCCAGACCGAGTACGTGGGTCTCAACCTGCAGTACCAGCCACTACCTCCCGTCTGGACCTGCCAGAACCTGGTCGTGGCTGAGCGGCTGGACCGCCGCGGCGCCCACTACGCCCGCTGCCGGCTGGGGAATGAGGAGGACCGGCTGGAGTGGCTGCGCAGGGTCGAGCGGGAGAGCCTGACGGCTGCGATTGAGATGCGCCGAGAATTCAACCGCGAGTTTCAGGACCTGACCATTCGGTTGTGGACCGCAAAGGGCAGGGTCCTCCAGGCGCCCGGCGACCAGACGGCGAAGCTGGCCCTCAGCGCGCAGGCAGAGGAGTTCAAGACGGCGTGTGATGCCTTCTTCGAGAGGCGGGCCGAAATTCTCCGCGGCGCGCAGGTGCCCCTCGAGCCGATGAAGCGGCTGGTGCACAGCCTGGTCGATCGACTCGTCGAGAGCCGGTCGACGGCTCCCACCCTGGGGATCTCGCCGGAGGAGCTGGCGGACTTTCCCCCTTCAGTGCGCTTCTTCCTGCAACCCGAGGCGACCGGCCCGGGCGCCGGTCACCTGTAACCCAGCCGCCGGGCGATCGGGGCGAGGATCGCAAACGCGATCTTCTGCACGAGTGCTGGGGGATGGGTGATCCGTATCTCGGGCGCGTATTCAGTCGCCAGAACTGATACCTGGAGGGGGTTGGGCACGCCCTTCGCGTTGACCTTGCCGGCCGCGGCGAGCCCAAAGATGCGAGTCATGAATTCCTCCGTGCGGAGGGCCGGCCGGAATTCGATGCGAAGGCGGATCGGTTCCTGGGTGGCGTTGGCCCAGGTGTGGCTGACGCCCGGCGCGATCACCCAGTCACCGCCCTCCTCGAGGTGGTCGGAGCGGCCCGAACCGAGGTCGCGGCGGATTCGGCCCTGCAAAAGAAACAGGTGCTCCTCCTGGATGGGGTGAATGTGCTCGGGATCGGCGGGCCGATTGGGTCCGACCAGCCATTCGGTCACCAGGACCTCCGGGGTGCTCATGACAAATGTCACCTGCTGACCGGTCACCGGATTCTCGATGCGGTCCACGTATGTGTTACGCGGCCCGCCGATCATCGGAAACTGGCGAGAGCAGGGTCCGAAGCATTGGAGTCCGTTGATCTTATACTGTCACTATCAACAAGGTAAGCAGCGGCGCCCTCGACGGCCTGCCCAACAACTCAGACGTAGCCACAACCACTGGTGCCGACGGCGGTCCACTCGGTGAAAAGCCCGGTCCACGCGGTGAAATCGAACGCGCCGTTAGCCTCGCCACCGGAACGTCACCCGCCCCACCTGAGGTGGCGGGTCAGGTGGAAGGCTTCTTCGAGACCCGGGCCGGCGCTCTGCGCGCCGCCGACCAGCTGCTCGCCGCCCTGCCGAACTGCGAGGTCTCCGTCCAGGAGTTACCCGCGGCGGCGAGGTCCCGTCGGCCCGGGCCACTGCGCGTGCGCGTCACCATCCCCCGCAAAATTCCCAGCCAGTCGGCTGAGCTCGTGCCCCTCCACGTAATCCGGGACAACGAGCCGGACCTCTAGGTCTAGGGCCTGGTTTCGGGCGCCGGCGCGGCGACGGGCGGCGCAGGGTTGGCCACCCCAGTTTTGCCGAGAGCCTGAAGCGCGGTGGGCAGGATCGTCAGCTCGGGAATGTGGGCGCGGCGAGGAAGCCTGAGCAGGAGCAGGCAGGCCTGCGCGACATCCTCGGGACGGAGCATCCCGGCGGCAACTTCAGGCGGTGGGGGCACCGGCCGTTTCAGCATCATCGGCGTATCAACGACGCCCGGATTGATCACGGAAAAGCGCACTCCGTTGGTGTGTTCCTCGAAACCGGCGGAGCGGGCAAGGGCGATCAAACCGGCCTTGCTCGCCTGGTAGGCCGGTCCGCTGACGTCCGGCCACTGACCCGAGACGCTGGCGATGAGAACGACGTCGCCAGGCCCCCGGCGGAGCTTGGCGAGTCCGGCATTGATGAAGTAGAACGCACCGCTGAGGTTGACCGCGATCAGGTGGTCCCACACCTGCGGCGTCAACTGTTCGAGCCTCCGCTGGGGCACGTTGTCGGCCGCGGCGCAGATGAGGATGTCAAGCTGGTCCAGCGAATCGACGAATCGCCGGACCGCGGCCTGGTCGGCGACATCAAGCTTGACCGGACCCCGCCGGCCGATCGCGTGACAGACCGCCCCACCCTCCTCGAGCCGCTCCACGATCGCCGCTCCGATCCCACTGCCACCCCCGGTGACCACGGCGACCTTGCCGGTGAAGGGGAGCGCCCCCTCAGGCACGCAGGAAGACCTTGATGTCCTCGGTGGGACCCTGGGCGAGCGTTGCGAAGGCCTGCGGGCCCTCCGTCAGGGGGAGGCTCTCCTTCAGCTCCCCGATCCCGGCCCGACCCGCGGCCAGCCAATCGAGAGCCTGCTGGAAGTCGGCATCCGAGTAGCCGAACACTCCCTTCACCGTGTGATTGCCTCGGATGATCCGGTGCCAGGGCAGCGGGGTCTGATCGTTGTGAAGCCCGATGAAGACAGCCGTGCCGGCCGGCGCGAGGAGATCGATGGCGAGGTTGCGGGTCGCATCAGCGCCGGCGGCGTCCACCACCAGGTCGACGCCCGGCTTCAACTCCTCGCCGCTCTCGTATGCCTCGTGCGCGCCGAGCCTCAGGGCGTGCCGGCGCCGCGTCGGATGGCGCTCCAGCACGGCCACCACCTCGATCCCATGGAGCAGCGCGGCCTGCATGCAGCCCAGCCCGATGGTGCCGGCTCCGATCACCACCGCCGAGGTCGCGCCGGCCGGGGCTCCCTTGCGGATCGCGTGAACTCCGTTGGCGAGCGGCTCCACCAGGGCGCCAAGACGCGAGTCCATCTGTGTCGGCATCTCGAACAGGCACTGCTCGGGAACCGCCACCGAGCCGGCGAAGCCGCCCGGCACCGCGATGCCGATGAGGTATCGGTCCGGGCAGAGATTGCGGTCGCCACGCATGCAGTAGGGGCAGCGGCCGCAGCCGACGATCGGGTTGACCGCCACTCGCTTGCCGAGCCAGGCCCGGTCCACCCCCTCGCCCACCTCCTGCACGGGGCCCGCGAATTCATGGCCCATCACCAGTGGTGGCTTTCGATTCGACATCTTGCCGAGGTAGCCCTCGATCTCGGACCCGCAGATCCCGGCTGCCTCGCTGGTCAGGAGGACCTCGCCGGGGCGGACGCCTGGATCGGGCACATCGTCGACCGACATCTGGCTCGGACCGTGCCACACGAGCGCCTTCACAGGCGGGCTTCCATCTCGCTATTTGCCACCGCGCACACCTCCATCCACGTACAGGCCGGAACCCATAACGAACTTGGACTCATCGCTGGCCAGGTAGAGGGCGGCCCAGGCGACATCCTCAGGCCGACCGAGATCGCCTCCCAGCTGGCGCTTGCGGATCACCGCCAATCCCTCCTCGCGGGAGGCATAGGACTCCTTCAGGTATTTCTCGACAAAGGGAGTGCCGATGGTGCCCGGCAGGAGGGCGTTGACCCGGATGTCATATGGCGCGTAGTCCACCTGCATGCAGCGGGTGAGCGCGAGCACCGCCCCCTTCGAGGCGCCGTAGCAGGCGCGGTTGGCAAGCCCGATCTCGGCAATCGTCGAGCTCATGTTGATGATGGACCCGGACCGGGCCCGCATCATGTGCGGGACGACAGCCCGGGAGACCAAAAAGACGCCGCGCACGTTGACCGCGAAGACCCTCTCCCAGAGCTCGAGCGAAGTCTCATGGAGCAGGCCAACCCCCGGGATGCCGGCATTGTTGAAGAGCACGTCGATCCGGCCGTGGCCCGCGTTGACGGTCTCCGCCAGGCGCTCGCACGAAGCGGGGTCGGTGACGTCAACATGGGCGGCCGTCACCTCGCCCTCCGCCAGGCTCACGGTCTCGGCTGCCGCCGCGTCGTCAACCTCCCCCACGATCACCCGCGCCCCTTCACGAGCGAAGAGGAGGGCGGTGGCGCGGCCGATGCCGGAACCGGCGCCCGTCACGATGCAGACCTTGTCTTTGAGCCGTTCTCCCATGGCACCTATATTGGACTGCGCATGCCGATCTTCACCGAGGTGGGCGGCCACCGCCGCGGAATGAATCGTGGATAATTTCGACCTCAGCGCATTCCGCTCGAGCGACATGGTGCTGCTCGGTTCTGGCATCCGCCGCGCCACCGTCGGCGCCGGGACCCTGGAGGACGCCTGCCGGCGGATCGTCCACTACCTGCACGAGAGCCTGCGCAATCCCGATGACCAGCGGCCGGACTGCGTCCTCGTCCGCTTCTACCGGACGATCAACCACGATCGCCTGCCGGCGGAGCTGCAGGAATATACCGCCGCCGCGCTCCGGCCGGACCGGCCCCGGCCGGACATGAAGTGCCTCACCCTCATGGCGACGGCGGGCGACCGGCCGGATTGGAATTCGCGCCACACCTCGGCCGGCCACCGCGCAATACCGCTGCCCAGTCCCGAGGCGGTCGAGCGCCTCCCGATGGTCTCGCGGCTGGTCAACCAGCTCGGTCTCAAGGTCAGCGATCTGCTGGCTGGGGACCTGGGCCCGGTCCTGCCGGGGCACCGGCCGACGAGTGTCTTCCACGTTGCCTGGGCAGCCGGCAGCCGGTACATCCCGGAGCAGGAGAATTTCGTCAAACCCTTCGGCGTCTGTTCAGCGGTCGGCTTCGGCGGTCCCCTGACCAGCGGGGATCTTTTCGCGATTGTCCTCTTCTCACGGACGGCGGTTCCGGCACAGACCGCTGAGCTGCTCGGCTATCTCACCAGCGATGTGAAGATCGCGATGGGCCGGCACGCCAACGGCGAACTGTTCGACGCGCCCCTGCCAGCGCCGCAAGCCAAACGGGGGTCCGAAGCGGCCAGCCGCCCGTTCAAGAACCGGCCTTGAACACAATGGAGCGTTAGCCTTCGCAAACATGCGCCAAGCTTTGAGCAGACGGCCGGCCCCGCGATTGGTGCTGACCGCACTGGCGGTCGCGATCCCACTCTCCCAGCTCGGACATTCGCTCGCCTATCTCGTCCGGTATGGCGGCGTTGCGGTCGTACGCCAGGGCTCGGGTGCACACGCCTATTTTCCGGCGGCACTCGAGGCGGCGGGCTCAGTGCTCGGCTTCGCACTCTTGGCAGCACTTTTCCTCATTGCGGCCGGGAGGCTGATGACCAGCCTGCGAAGCGAGCGCCCCCTGGTCGGGGGGTGGCCGCTGTGGCCGCTTGTGGCGGTTCTCTTTGCTGTTCAGGCAGGAATCTTCCTGGGCCAGGAGTTGCTTGAGGCCAACCTCAACGGCCTCCGACCGGATGCGCCTGGCGGGCTGGCCGCGGGCCTGCTGTCGGGTCATCTCCCGGTCGCTCTGGCCGCAGCGGTTGGGCTGCGCTGGCTGTCGAGTGGTGTCGCCGAAGCCGTCAACGCTCTACGTGAGGCCGGCTCCAAACTCCGGCTTCGGCGGGGTCGAACAGTGTCGCTTGCGTCGTGGCCGGCAGGCGGCCAACAGTCGCCGGCCGGCGGGCGCGCCACCACCTGTCACGAGAGAGGACCACCCCGCCTTCCCATCGTCTGAGCAATGTTTGCATCGAGGTCTGCTTCGGCCTCGTATTCAATTGACAAGGGAAAGGCAACAAAATTGACACGCAATCGAAATCTCATCATTGTCGGCGTCGTTCTTCTGTTCCTTTTGATCGGAGGCTTCCTGGCCTTCAGAGGCGCCGGAGGAGGCGGCCAGGCGGTGGCCATCGACATCACCGTCAAGGGCGACTCGATGGACCCCGGCGCACCCTCGGCAAAGCAGGGTGACCGGGTGACCATGACCATCACCGCCGACGCGAAGGAGGAGATCCACCTGCACGGCTACGACCTGAAGTTCGAGGTCGACAAGCCGGGCGGCAAGGTCACCCGAACCTTCACAGCCGACAAGACCGGCGTCTTTGAAATCGAAATCGAGGGCAAGGGGAAGCATTTGGGCGACTTCACGGTCAGCCCATGACCCTCGGCGGCGTACTGCTCCACGGGTTTGGGCAGCGTTACGACCTGCCCATCTCGCTCGCCATCTACCTCTTCGCGGCGGGAGGAGTGGTCGTCCTTTCGTTCGTGATGGTCGTGCTGCTGGCGGGAGAGCGGTTGGGGGCGGCGGCGGTCGCCTACCCCACCCGCCACCTGGCCATCTTCGACCGTATGGCCAGCTCGGGACTGCCTCGGCTCGTCGGCGGCACGATCGGTGTGGCTGCCCTGACCGCGGTGATCAGCACCGGCATCTTCGGCCGCCAGCAGCCCTTCCTCAATCCAGCCGAGTACCTCGTCTGGGTCTATTTCTGGGCCGCGGCGGTCATTCTCAGCGGGCTGGTTGGCAACTTATGGTCACTGCTCAACCCGTTCGCCGCGCTCCACTCGATCCTCGCCCGGCTGCTGACCCTGCCCCCGGCCCGCCAGCTGCCGGCACGGCTCGGGATCTGGCCGGCGATCGTGGGGTATTTCCTCTTCGCCTGCCTGGAATTGACCTCAGGGGTGGCCAGCCGGCCGGCCCTGCTCGGCGGCATCGCCCTGGCCTACACCGTGGTGACGCTGGCGGGCATGCTGACTTTCGGCCGCGACGAATACCTGGAGCGAGCGGAGGGGTTCACGGTCCTTTTCGGGATCGTTGCCCGTTTTGCGCCGATCGAGGTGACCGCCGATCGAAGCTTCCCGCGACAGGTCTGGCTGCGCCCCCCGGGCGCGGGCCTCCTCCGCAACGAAGCCGCCGGTTGGGACCGGGTGGTCTTCATCGTGCTGATGCTCTCGACGCTGGCGTTCGACGGCATCCTGGCGACCCCGGTCTACCGGACTTTCCAGGGGGTCGCCGGACCCACGCTGGCGGTGGCCGGCGGGCTCGCCACCCCGCTGCTCAAAACGATCGGCCTCCTCCTGCTCACCGTGCTGTTCCTGGCCGCCTTCACGCTGGTGATGCGATTCGTGATGTGGTTCGGCTGGCCACAGCTGGGCTCGCCATTCGCGCGCTTCCAGGGAGTCCCCAGCGGCCAGGCGCTGAGCGCCTTCGCGCTGACGCTGGTGCCGATCGCCCTCGTTTACAACGCCGCTCACAACTACACCTATATCGTCCTCCAGTCCCAGGGCCTGATCCCACTCCTCGCCGACCCCTTCGGCTTCGGCTGGCACCTGCTGCCAACAGCCGGGGTGCGGCCCAACTTCGCCCTCGCCGGGGCCGCGGTCGTCTGGTACGTCCAGGTCGTCCTCATCGTGCTCGGCCACGTGATCGCGGTGTACCTCGCCCACCTGCGCGCCGGGGAACGGTTCAAATCGGCCTCCCACGTCCTGCTCAGCCAGTACCCGATGCTGCTGCTGATGGTGCTCTACACGATGACCAGCCTGTGGATCCTCGCCCAGCCGATAACCAGGGAGGTCTGAGCTCCGCCAGGCGACAATCCAACTCACACTTGCGAGCGGTTCCCATTAGCTGCTAGCGTCACTCTTCCAGCGTCGGACATCGGGAACGGTCTTGGGCACGGTTTTGGGGAGGTTGGGTTTGGCATCGATAACGGAGACATTGAGCCGGTCTTTCGACCACGGCGAACGACGCCGGCTGGGCGGCTTCTTCGGAGCCATCGCCCTTCTTCACATCGTTGGCTGGGGTCTCCTGCTGACCTACGGGGCCGGCCATCCCGCCTTCATCGCGCTGGGCGGCCTGGCCTACACCTTCGGACTGCGCCACGCCTTCGACGCTGACCACATCTCGGCCATCGACAACACCACCCGCAAGCTGCTGCAGGAGCACAAGAAGCCGGTCGGCGTCGGTTTCTTCTTCTCCCTGGGACATTCCACCGTGGTCCTGTTGATCGCCGTTGCTCTCGGCTTCGCGGTCAAGGCGATCGTCAGTGGTGTTGTCGGGGAGGGCGGGCAGCTGAAGAGCATCGGCGGCATCCTCGGCACCAGCGTCTCGGGCTTCTTCCTGATTGTGATCGGGATCCTCAACCTGATCATCCTCATCGACATCGTCCGGGTCTATCGGAAGATGCAGCGGGGCCAGTACGACCGGCAGTCGTTGGAGGGCGAGCTGGTTGCGGGCGGCCTCATGACGCGGGTCTTCGGGCGGCTGTTCAAGGTGATCGGCCAGAGCTGGCACATGTACCCGATCGGCTTCCTCTTCGGCCTCGGCTTCGACACCGCCTCCGAGGTCGCCCTGCTCGCCATCTCCGCCGGCGCGGCCGCGCGGCAGATCCCCTTTCAAGCTGTGATCTCCCTGCCCCTGATCTTCGCTGCCGGAATGAGCCTGATGGACACGGCCGACGGCGCATTCATGTCGAAGGCCTACTCCTGGGCTTTTTCCAACCCGATCCGAAAGATCTTCTACAACCTCACCGTCACCAGCCTCTCGGTTGTCGTCGCCCTGGTCGTGGGAGTCATCGAGCTAACCCAGATCCTCATCCAGGTGACCAAAGCCAAGGGGCCGGTCTTCGACGCCATCGCGGGCTTCGATTTCATCGGCAAGGCCGGCTTCCTGATCGTGGGCCTCTTCGTGCTGACCTGGGTCGCCGCCTTCGGGATCTTTAAATTCCGACGCGTCGAGGAGCGCTGGAACGCCAAGCTCGCCGAATAAAGCTCACCTCGCCCCTGTTTCCAATTCCTTGACCAGCGGCGGCTAAGCTGGCTGGCACTCGTCCGGCGGTTCGTGAGAGGAGTTGAAGCTTGAGGGAGATTTTTTCCAACCTGTTCCGGCGCAAGCTGCGAACCGGCCTGACGATCCTGGGCATCGTCATCGGCGTGCTCGCCCTCACGACGATGGGATCGCTGGCCGAGAAATCCAACAACCTGATCGACGGCGGTGTCAGGTACTTCCAGGACCACGTCACTGTCGCGGCCGCCTCCAACGGCGGCTTCGGCGGGATCCTCACGGTCGACAAGAGCAGGGAGATCGCCAGCCTCGATGGAGTGCAGGCCGCCTGCGCCGCGACGAGCGCAGCCGTCAAGACCGACCTCGAGCTCTCCATCTCCTTCGGCCCACAGGACACCATCACGGCGCAACAGCCGGGCTGCACTCAGTACTCAACTTTCCAATTCGGCTATGCCAGCGGCCACGCCATCGACGAGAGCGGGACCGGCCAGGTCGCCCTCGGCGCCGACATCGCAACGAAGTTCAACAAGAAGGTCGGCGACACCATCCAGCTCCCCCAACCGCCAAAGAAGTTCAACCCCGACTTCACCGGCCACCAGTTCACGGTGGTCGGGATCCTGGGCAAGACGCTGACCGCGCCGGACAACTTCGCTGTTGTCAGCTTCACCGACGGGCAGACGATCTTCGGCGATGGCCTGCCGGCTGCCCTCAAGGGCCGCGTTGACCCCCGGCAGATCGCGACCGGCATCAACGTTTACGGCAAGCCCGGGGTCAACCTCGACAAGCTGGCAAACCTGATCAACGACCGGGTGACCGGGGTCAGGGCGATTCCTCCCAGCCAGCTGGTCAACGCCTTCAAGTCCGCCTCGATCATCCTCACTGGAGTGACCACCGGGTCGGCTCTCCTGGCGCTGGTGATCGGTGGCCTCTCCGTGATCAACACGATGCTGATGGCGGTCAGTGAGCGGGTGCGCGAGATCGGGCTGAAGAAGGCGGTCGGCGCCCGGACGCGGCACATCCTCCAGGAGTTCATCACCGAGGCAACGATCATCGGGACCATCGGCGGCCTGGTCGGCCTCGCCCTCGGCTTCGCCCTGACCACCGGCTTCAACGCCCTCATGGCCAGCAACCACCAGGCGGAGCTGTTCCAGCTGACCGGCCGACTCGTCATCGTCGCCCTCGCCTTCGCAATCGGGCTGGGCGCGCTGGCCGGCATCATCCCGGCGCTGCGCGCGGCGCGCCTCGATCCCGTCACCGCATTGCGCTCGCAGTAGGGGCAGGGACCGTAATGGCAGGTATCAAGCTCACACAGCTGACCAAGCACTACCGGCAGGGCAGGAGTGTCGTCAAGGCCCTCGACGGCGTCAGCCTCGACATCGCCAGCGGCGAGTTCGTCGCCGTCGTCGGCCGGTCGGGCAGCGGCAAGACCACCATGCTCGACCTTCTCGGGCTCCTGCTCCGGCCCACGGCCGGCCAGATACTGATCGATGGAGTCGACACCGGAACCCTCAAGGACGGCGCCCGGGCGACCATGCGGGGGGAGAAGATCGGCTTCATCTTCCAGGAGTTCAACCTCCTCACCAGCCTCAATGCGCTGGAGAACGTGATGCTGCCGCTCCGCTACCTCCGGACGAGGCCCGTCGACGGCCGCCAGCGCGCCGAGCAGCTGCTCGAAGAGGTCGGCCTCGGCGACCGGATGACCCACCGACCCACCGAGCTGTCCGGCGGCCAGTCCCAGCGGGTGGCGATCGCCCGCTCGCTGATGAACCGCCCGGCGCTGGTGCTTGGTGACGAGCCGACCGGAGAGGTGGACAGCGAGACCTCGATGCAGCTCATCGACCTGATGCGGAAGATGAACCGGGAGACCGGTACGACCTTCGTCATCGTCACGCATGACATGGAGGTCGCCAACCGAGCCGACCGGATCATCAGGCTCAGGGACGGGACGGTCGCCTCGGACGAGTCGGTGGCGAGCCCGGCCGGCGCCGCGGCTCAGTAGAGCAGCCGGGTCAGGAACCTGCGGAGCGGTTTACGACCCGGCGGTTCGGTGTAGGCCGGGAGCAGCGCCGCCAGCTGACGCCGGCTCCGGGCGACGAGCACGTCGACGTCCCGGCCCGGGTGCAGCGGAGCGCCGATGATCACACGGATCGGCTTGCGCAGCCAGAGATCGTGGGTCCCGCTGAGGGCGACCGGCAGGACGGGCAGCTGGTTGTCCACCGCGAAATGGGCGAACCCCGATTTGAAGGTCGGCTGGAGCTCGCCCTCGCGCGGTCCGTAGTCCGCCTCGGGAAAGATGCCGACCACGCCGCCGACCTGCAGGCAGCGATCGACGTGCCGGAACAGCTCGGGCCCAGCACCATGCTCGAGGTCGACAGGGATGTAGCCGCCAACCCCGCGTATGAACGCCCAGTGCAGCCGGTGCCCGATCAGGATCGCCGGGTTGGCCAAAAAATGAATGCGTGGCTCGGGTGGAAAGACCAGGAGCAGCGTCCAGGGATCGATCCAATTGAGGTGGTTGGCGATCAGCACGAAGGGCCCGGTCGGGATGTTCTCTCGGCCCTCGACGTGGTAGTCGAAGGTGAGCTGGAGGAGTCCGCCAAGGACCAGCCGGGCGACTCGGAAGAGAGGAGTTGCGGCCCGTTGAACCGGGAGGAGGTCAGCCCTCGGGAGAGCCGGCGCCATCTTGTTCGAGCGGCACGCGCAGTGCATCGAGGACCCGGGGAACCATGCAGTAGAGACCCGCCGTCATGACCAGCTCGACACGTTCCTGTGGGCTGAAATGACGCTCCAGCTCCGCGTTGACGCTGTCAGGGACCGAGCCGCCCACCATCGCCTCCATCAGGTCGAGCGCCGCCCGTTCCGAAGGACTGAATGCGGGCGAGGACCGCCAGCCCGAGATCGTGTCGAGCTCACCCTGGCTGATGCCATGACGCAGCGCCATGTGCCGGTGGTGGGAGAGCTCGTATTCGCAGCCCATGAGCTCGGCGCCGCGGACGATCATCAGCTCGCGCAGGCGCCGGGAGGTGCCCGGCCGCTGGCGCACCGCCCAGGCGAATTCGATCCAGGCGGCGACCATGTCCGGGCTGTTGGCGAGGGCCCGGTAGAGGTTGACCGGACGCCCACCCAGCTCCGCCAGCCGGCTCTCGACCGCCGCCGCGAGGGGGACGAGCGGTACGCGCGCCTTGCTCAAATCGGGACCCGGCGGATCGTCCAGAAGTCGGCCGCGAGCATGGGATCGGTGAGGTACTGGAACGGCATGGTGAAGTAGCCTGCCATGCCCCAGCGCGTACCCCACGAATTGCGGACCAGGAAGCGGCCCTCGGCCTGGTCGTAACCGACCGCCACCACCGCATGACCGCCCACGATCCGCTCCCCTCCGCCGGGCAGATGGGCGATGCCGGTCTGGGCCACCTGGATGGACTCGAAACTCTCGTAGACACTGAACCCGAAGATGAAGGGGAAGCCGCTTGCCAGGCAGGTCAGCAGGGGAATCGTGGCCGGGGCCAACCGCAGGTACTGGCTGACCCGCTCGCGCAGCGCGTCTGCGTAGCAGTTGGGGGGCGGCTGCTCGGCGAACCTGGCGATCTCGTATGGCCACTCGGCCTCCGGACAGAACCCCTCCGCCGCAACCGTCTTGATCCCATCGCGGATCTGGGCTCCCGAATCGGAGTAGGTGCTCCCCTCCAACCGGCGCTCGTTGTAGTAGATGAACAGACGCGAGGGCATGACCGGCTCGGCGGCTCCCTCCTTTCCCTCCAGGAACTGGAGTGCCCCGGCGATCGCGTTCGCGGTGCAGGAGCCGAGCATGCCCTGGTCGTAGGGGGGCGGGAATTGCTCACGCAGGTCCACCTTCGGGGGCAGAGCCTGGCTGAGATCTGGCGGCGGCGCGTAGAGATGGTCCCGTTGGTCCGGGATGTCACGCACCCAACCGAAGCGAGCCACCTCCATACCTGGCCAAATGTCTCAAGATTCGGGCGTGAGCGCAATGCCGCAGGTCAGGATCCTGCGCGCGCCCGAGCTGGGCAACTCGAGCTTCCTGATCGCGGACACTGACGCCGGCGACGCGGTGGTGGTTGACCCCTTCCGCGACATCGAGCAATACCTGCAGGCCGCGGAGGGATTGGGGGTGCGCATCACTCGGGCGATCGACACCCACCTCCACAACGATTTCGTCTCCGGCTGCCGAGAGCTGGCCGCCGAGACCGGCGCGGACATCGCGGCGTTGCCGCAGGGCGACAGCGTGCAGCTGGGGAGGTGGACGCTGCGGGCGCTTCACACGCCGGGCCACACCCCATCTCACCTGAGCTATGTCCTGGCGGAGGGCAGCCGCGAGCGGGCCCTCTTCTCGGGCGGCGCCCTGATGGTCGGCGCCATCGCCCGGACTGACCTCTTCGGCCCGCACCTGGCCGTGCAGCTGGCCCTCGAAGCCTTCCGGACGGTGAAGGTGCGCCTGCGCTCCCTGCCCGACGACGTCGCCGTTTACCCCACCCACGGGGCGGGCTCATTCTGCGGTTCGGGCGGCAGCTCGGAAGCCGAGACCACGCTGGGCCGGGAGCGGCTGACCAATCCCTACCTGATCACCAATGAGGTGATGCCATTCATCGCCCGAGCCATGCACCAGAGCCGCTATCCCGACTACTACCGCGACATGGCGGCGGTGAACGAGGCCGGCGCGCCGCTGCTGGGGCGCCATCTACCCCGCCTCCGCCGGCTCAAGCCATTCCAGGTCGAGACGCTCATGCGCGAGCGCCGCGTGGCCGTTGTCGATATGCGACCCGCTCGGGAATATGACCGGGTTCACATCCCGGGCAGCTACAACGTCGGCATCGATGGCCCGTTCAGCGCCTGGGTGGGTTGGGTCGTCGAGCGCGGCCGCGGCATCGTCCTGGTCGGGGGCAGCGACTCCCAACAAAAGGAGGCGCTTCGCCAGCTGCTGCGGATCGGCTACGACACCGTTCTCGGCGCCCTCGAGGGCGGCGTCGAGGCCTGGCAGGAGGCCGGACTGCCGGTCTCTGCATTCGAGACTGCGGAGATCGAGGACATGGCGACCTGGATCCTGAGTGCCGAGCCGGTCACCGTCATCGACGCCCGGGCGGACGAGGAGTGGGTCCACGGCCACGTCCCGGGAGCCGTTCACCTATATGTCCCTGACGTCGCCCACCATGCTCACGAGCTGCCCCGCGATGCTCCCGTGGCGGTGCACTGCGGCGCCGGTTATCGGGCCGGGATCGCCGCCAGCATCCTGGAGCAGGCGGGCTTCAGCCGCATCATCCATGTCGCGGGGCCATATTCGGACTGGGACCGGCTTCATCTCGCTGAGACGATCCCGGGGTGAGAGCGCCACCGAGGCTTGACGAGACGGGTCGTATCATTTAGTCTCACGGCGTGACTGCGGCGGTCCAGGTCGAGGCGGTCGGCAAGAGTTTTGGAAACCTGCGCGCTCTCGATTCCGTCTCCCTCTCGGTTGCCGAGGGCGAGGTCTACGGATTGCTCGGACCGAACGGTTCTGGCAAGACCACCCTCCTGCGCATGCTCGTCGGCCTGGTCAAACCTGACGGCGGCCGCGTAGACGTTCTCGGGGCCCGGATGCCCAACCTCGCCGTGCTGGGTGGCATCGGCTACATGACACAGCAGGCCGCGCTCTACCCGGACCTCTCCGTGCTGGAGAACCTCAGCTTCTTTGCCGCCGTCTACGGCGCGGCGGGGGGCGTTGAGTCCGCGCTCCGATTCGTTGAGCTCTGGGATCGCCGTGACAGCGTGGTGGCGACCCTCTCGGGGGGAATGCGCCAGCGCGCCTCGCTCGCCTGCGCGGTGGTCCACCAGCCCCGGCTGCTCCTGCTCGACGAACCCACCGTTGGGGTCGACCCGGCGCTGCGGCGGCAATTCTGGGACAGCTTCCGGGAGATGACGCGCAGGGGGACCGCGATCATCGTCAGCAGTCACGTGATGGATGAAGCCGAACGCTGCGACAGGCTCGGCTTGATCCGAAATGGCAGGCTGCTCGCCGAGGGGTCGGTCGCCGAGCTCAAGCAGCGCGCCGGCGTGAGCGACCTGGAGTCCGCCTTCCTGCGCCTTTCCGAGGCAGAGAAGTGAACGGTCAGCGCGTCCTGGCGGTGACGCGTCGCCTGCTCCAGCAGTTCCACCGTGACCGGCGCACGCTCGCCCTCCTCTTCGTCGCACCGCTGGTGATCCTCGGGCTGATCGGATACCTGCTGCGGGGCGGCGGTGACCACCCCGCGCTGGCGGTGGTCGACCAGGACCGCGGCCCGGTTGCGGTCGTCGTGGCAGATCGACTGCTTGCCTCCGACCGCGTCGCCGCGTCGGCCCTGACCCTCGGCGAGGCGCGTGACCGATTGGCGCGGGGCGAGCTGGCCGGGTACGTCGTCCTCCCCGCCGGTTTCGGCCAGGGGACGGCTGGCCCGGGCCTCGAGATTCATCTCGAGGGCACCCAACCCGGTCCGTCGGCGGCGGTGCTCCAGGCGGTGAACCAGGCGCTCGCCGCGGCGGCCGGCCAGGGCCGTTCCCGCCCGGCGATCAGCATCAGCTACCTGCACGGCGGCTCCTCGCTCGACACCCTCGACTATTTCGGGGCCGCCTTCATCGGATTGATCGTCTTCCTGCTCGTTTTCGTCGTCACATCGGTCTCTTTCCTGCGTGAGCGCAGCCAGGGCACCCTCGAGCGGCTGATGGCGAGCCCGGTTCGGCGCGCCGAGATCGTGCTCGGCTACATGCTCGGGTTCGGACTGGTGGCGTTGGTGCAGGGACTGATCGTGCTCCTCTTCTCCCTGTACGTCCTGCGCATTCACAACGAGGGCAATGTCGCCCTCGTCTTCCTGCTCGAGACGCTGCTCGCGATCGGCGCCGTCAATCTCGGCATATTCCTCAGCATGTTCGCCCGGACCGAGTTCCAGGCGGTGCAATTCATACCCCTGGTCCTGGTGCCGCAGATCCTGCTGAGCGGCGTCCTCTTCCCCATCTCGAGCGAGCCGCGGCCGCTCCAGTACGTCTCCGACGTCCTGCCCCTGACCTATGCCATCTACGGCATCCGTGACGTGATGCTGAAGGGCGCCGACCTCTCGTCAACCGGCCTGTTGATTGACATCGGCGTCGGCGTTCTCTTCGCGGTCGTCACGGTGACACTGTCGGCGGCCACCCTGCGGCGACGGATCGCCTAGTGGACTGTAACGGTCAAATGAGGTCCATCCGCC
>JRHI01001004.1_pt1 | contig 26843 bp, 23 predicted proteins | sample 215371 | NCBI WGS metagenome assembly JRHI01 (sample SAMN02929681, study PRJNA255918) | sediment metagenome | biome: cave system; feature: Ice Cave; material: Sediment; isolation source: sediment from deep within a dark volcanic ice cave with no known source of... ...
GCCCAGTCGAGCCAGTACGTCTCCGTCTCGGCAAGGGCGATCTCGGTGTCGACCGGCTGAGGAGGCGATTCATGTGACGGGAACCAGGTCAGGACAAACGGTATCCGCATGCCCGGTTCGACGGTGAACGCCGAGACGGTGGTCAGCTCCTCGCCACGGACATCGACCGGGGTGCGCAGACAGAGGGCGTCCGGGCCGGCGATGGCGAGCCAGGTCTCGTCGAGGCGGCGCACCCAGGGGACGATGCGGCCGTAGTCGAAGCGGATGATGAGCTCGGAGCGTATGGGGACGCGCCCGTGGAGTCCCTCGACGATGCGAACAATGTCGGGGGCCCGGCCGCGGGGCGGCATGAAGTCGATGACCCGAACGCCGCCCTCCGCCGTTTCGTAGACCGACTCGAGAATCAGGGTGTCCGTGCGGTAGCGACGCCCGGTCCGACGGAGCTCCGTCGCGGGCGCGAGGAGCCAGCGCCCATGCTCCGGTTCGCCAAGCAGCGCGGCGAAACAGGCGCCGGAATCGAAGCGGGGGAAGCAGCACCAGTCGATCGACCCCGTCCGGCTGACGAGCGCCGCCGCTTGCAGATCGCCCAGGAGCGCGTAGTCCTCGATCCGCCTCATGGTCCGTGTTCCCCATTCCATGATGTGCCTGCCGAAGGCGACGCGCGCCCTCCCATCGGAGGGCGCGATCGGCGCTCCTCGGAAAGCGCCTGGTGCGCAGCCCTCGGCCCCCCCTCCTCCCGATTATCGAGCATCGGTGGAACTGCGCCTGGCGAATTGACCGCGCGAGGGCCGTGGACGTCACCACCAACAGGAGATCGACGGCCGTTGCGACCGGCCAGGCGGACGACCAATGCGCGACGCGCGACACCACCATCAACGGTCGCCGCACCGCACGCGGCGTGGTGGCGCGCGTCCTGGCCGCCATCCTCGCCGCCGCGGTCTGGTCGGGGCTCGCAGGCACCGTTCGCCCGGCGGCGGGAGCTTGTCGAACTGCTGGTCGATCGGATCCTGGTCGCCCCCCGGATGTGGAGATCCGCGACATCTTCCCGTTCGGCGGCACGGCGCAGCGAAAGGTGGCATTGCGAGTAAGCCATCGAGAGCCCGGATGTCATGACGAGGTTTGGTCGTAGCTGCCAGATATGAGCCAGGCGAGGAGACCGGCGACGACCGCACCGGCCACGATCACGGCAGCGACCGCCAGCCTACCGCAAGGGCCATCGGCCCTTATTCCCCCCCCAACCGCACCCAGAACCGCCACCGCGCGCCGGTCGCTGGGGATTCTACCCAGGGGTGGGGAGGTCAGCGACGGCAGGGTCTGGCGCGTCCGACGGGTCGCGGAAGGAACCGGGTTGTCCGAGGGCGGTGAGACGAACGCGGGAAGCATCAAGGGAGGTCCCTCGATGCTTCCCGACCCGTCGCCAGCTCGTTACGCCGCCGGCGAAGCCGAGGGTGGCGCGGTCGTGCCGGGGATCGGCGCGCAGTGCGTCGGCGCGGCCGCCGGCGTGCCGGTGCCCATCCCGGCCATCTGGAGGATCACCCCCTGGCCCTGGTTCGCCCCGATCGCCGGAATCGAGACATACAGCCCGCCGTCCGCCCCGCGCCCGAGGGCGATCGGCAGCATCAGGCCGGTGGCGACCGCCTCGCTCGTGCCCGGTCCGGTCTGCCGGACCACCTTGCCGCTGCCCGGCACCAGGAACGGCGGCTGCGCCAGGTTGCCGGTGCTCATCTCGGCGGCGTACAGGGTCCCGTCCGGCCCGACGGCCAGCCCGGTCACCACTGTCAACCCGGTCCAGGTGTCGGTCACCGTGCCGTCGGCGGCGACCTTGATCACCTTGGCCGCCCCGTCGGGGAACGGCACCGCGGTCAGGTTGCCGACGTAGACCCCGCCGCCCGGGGCCGGCGCGATCGCGCTCGGCACGGGGTGCCCGTTGGAGAGGTCGACGACCCGCGTCACCATGCCGTCCGCCGTCACCTTCAGCACGCCGCTGCTGTTCGGCTCCAGCACCCACAGCGCCTTGGCCGCCTCGTCGGCCACCATCCGGTAGCCGTCAGCGTCGGGGTCGAGGTCCTGCGGCACGTTGGCCACCGGGTGCGCCCGCAGCCAGGCCGACAGGTCGGCCACGATCGTCGCCGTCCCGTCGGCGTTCGCGCGGTAGATCCCGGACGGGTGGCCGGGGTTGCCATGGGTCGGCCCGCCGTCGTCGTCGGCCACGTAGAGCTGGCCGCTCAGAAACGCCACGTCTTCGGCCCCCAGGACCTCGCCCATCGCGTCGACGGTCGACGGCAGGCCGGTGACGACGGCGACTGGGCAGCCGTTCGTGATCTTGACCACCGCGCCGGAGGAGCCGCCCAGGAACGGGCCGAGGATCTTGGCAGCGGGCGAGTCCTCGGTGGCCTTGGTCGCGCCGCCGGAGCCGGCCATGGCGACGTAGAGGGTGCCGTCCGGCCCCCAGACGAAGCCGCGCGGGTTGGTCAGGCCCGCGGCGACCGGCACCCCGGCCGCGCCGGGCGGGGTCGTCCCCGGCGTCGCCTGCTGGGCGCGGCCGCCGAGCGGCGCCAGCCCCAGTAGGGCGAGCGCGAGGGCAAACGGGACGGAGAGCACGCGTCGATGCAGCATTACCTTCTCCTCCTCCGTGGCGTCACGCACGCACGGCCGCCGACCTGGTGCGGGGCCGCGTCGACAGATGCTACACCGCCGCGCCGCGCCGTCAAGCTCCGTCGCCGGCGCTCGGAGTAGCGCTGGCATCGCGGCCAGCGGATTCGCCGCCCCACGCCGTGCCGGTGGCGAGGGTGTGCGTCAACGTTTTGGGCGGACTGTACGGACGGAGYTGGTCGGCGCTCGTGGTGCCGACCARCTCCGCCCTCCKGCGCGGCCCGAGCCGGGYCTGATCGCCATCGCGCGGCGCGGCGCCCAGCGCGCGGCCTGCCGGCAGCCGCGGCGGCGTGCCCGACCAGCCATGCGAGCGGCGTACCGAACGGGGTGAGGCCCTCCCCCAAAACTCTGACGGGCACCCCTGCCGGCACAGGCCCTGTACGTCGTCATGGCGGCGAGGCAATGCACCACCCCGTGCCCACCCAGCGGAGAGCGCGGTCCGACACGCTCGCCTGCCCATCCCTGGTTGGCGCGCCTGTGCCCTACGGTGAATGAGGACGGCCGCCCGGCGCATCTGGTCATTTCAATCAATACCGGCGTCTCGCCGCCGCCTACGAGCAGGCGGTTCGGCGCCGCGGAATGCTCGTGGGTCAGTTGACCTGTCTTTCGCCAGTGCTCGGCGCGTGCCCGACCCGCGTTCGGCCCGTGGATCGCGGGCGGCTCCGTCCGGGTGCGCTCGCCGTTGCCGGCCAGCGCCAAGTGGTGCATCCGTTCAGTTCGTGTGGCATCCCCGCGCTCGGTGCTCAGCCGGTCTTTAGCCGGCTTTGTCGGGTGAGCGCGGGGTCTTTCGCCTCGCGCCGGTCCCGGTGCCGCCGGACACCGATCTGTGATGGACTTACCGAATGCACCGCAACGGCCGAACGGCCAGATCTATGACATTGGACCCATGAGCACGGCACGTCGCCCGGTCGTTTGTCACTCCCCCGTTGGCAGGTGGAAGTACATCGACTGGATGCCGACGCGGCCGGGGCCGGTGAAGCGGTTGAAGACCAGGGCACCGCCCCCGCCGAAGATGCCCGTCTTCAACCCGAATGTCTTGATCTCCATGCGCACGCTCTCGTCGCGGTAGATCCAACCGCCCGGCTCGATGTCGATCGTCTCGCCAGGCGCCAGCACCTTGTCAAAGACGTTGCCGTAGCCGTGCAGCCAGACGACGCCCTCTTCTCGCGGTGCGAAGAAGCGGTCGACGAAAAAGCCGCTCGACCCGAAGAGCATGCTGCCGACGCCCTTGATCCGCGAGAACGTGTACTCCACATGCCCGGTCGCGGCGAGAAACTGGTGCTCCCGAACCTCGATCGCCTGACCGGGACTGAGGTGGATCGGGAAGACGTGCCCTGTGCCATCGCGCGAGAAGGCGATCTCACCCGGACCCTGCGCCTCGGTCATGAAGATCGACATCCCCGCAACCATCCGTTTGAAGACACCTTTCATCGGCCGAATCCCGATGTCGACCGCCGGCTCCTTCCAAAGGACGACGTGGTGCTCGAAGAAAACAGGAATGCTCCCGTCCAGGTAGAGGTGCAGCACCGGGACGACCTCACCCTGGATGCGATACTGCACGCCGGGCGCCTGGCCGCCCGGTATCTCGGTCGGCAGAAGCTGCGGAGGATCTTGCATTCCCGGCTCCTCTCCCTTCAACTCGCGTCTGCCTGCTGCCCGCCGTTCTCCGCGTCAGGCGACTGCGCGAAGTAGCTTCCGAATCGTGTCGGTCGCCTTCAGACCGCTGCCGGTCAGCATGATGACCGTCGCCTCCTCGGGCCCGATGGCGCCGGTCGCGAGCAGCCGGCGCGCTCCCGCGACGGCCACCGCCGACGTCGGCTCGACGTAGATCCCCTGCCGCGCCAGCTCGCACAGGGCAACGGCGATCTCCGCCTCGCTCACGGCAGCCGTGCCACCCCGGGATTCGCGCAGAGCGGACAGCAACTCGCGACCGCGGACCGGTCGCGCAATCGCGGTCCCTTCGGCGATGGTCGGCCTGCACACGGCGGGCGCAACGTCGGCGAGACCGGCCGCGAACGCCGCATGGAGCGGGGCGCAGGCTTCCGGCTGCGCCGCGAAGAGTCGGGGGAGCCCTGCGATCTCCCGGCCGTTTTTGAGCTGCGTGAACGCGAGGTGGGCGCCGAGGAGCATGCTCCCGCTGCCGACGGGCACGACGACGTTGGTTGGCGCGCGGCAGCCGAGCTGTTCCCAAACCTCGAGCGCCCAGGTCTTGACGCCCTCGATGAAGAAGGGGTGCCAGTTGTGGCTGGCATAGGTCGCGCTCGGGTCGGCCGCGGCGGCGGCGATCGCGGCATTGGCGACGTCGTCGCGGGCTCCGGCGACGCGCTCGACCGTCGCTCCGTAGGCGGCGGTCTGCACGAGTTTGCCGGGTGAGGCAGCGGCTGGGGCGAAGACGCTGCAGGCGATCCCGGCGCGCGCGGCGTACCCCGCGATCGCGGCGGCGGCGTTGCCGGACGAGTCCTCAACGGCGCGGCGCGCGCCGACCGCCCGGAGGTGGGAGACGAGCACGGCGGCGCCGCGGTCCTTGTAGGAGCCGGTCGGCAACAGGAAATCGAGCTTGAACCAGACCGCCACCCCGTCGACAGTCCCGGCGACCAGCGGCGTCATCGTTTCGCCCAGCGTGACCGCGTCGTCGCCGGCCACGGGCAGTACCGAGGCGTAGCGCCAGAGCGACGGGACGTCGGCCGCTATCTGCGATCGGTTCAACCCCGTCGGGCCGTCCCAGGCGAGCGGGCCGTGGCAAGCGGCGCAGCGCCAGATGCCGGCGACCGCCGGCGTCGCCACGCCGCAGCGCTGGCAGCGGAGCGTCAAGGGACGTGGCGCCTCGCGCTCAGCGTCCATCGGCCGTTCCCGCATAGATCTCGACGTCGATCGGGGTCGGGTTGAAGCCGTTGCAGGCCGACTGGTCGACCGAGCAGGCGGAGACGGCCACGAGCAGGTCGCGCTCGGCGCGGAGGAGGATCGCGGCGCCCGGAGTCGAGAGCGGCGGGCGGACTTCCATCCGGCCGTCGGGGTGGACGACGGTGTGCTGGAAGATGTTGAAGGGCATCGGCACCGCAGACTGCGTCACGCCGTAGGGCGCGAGGGCACCGGCCAGGTTTCCCAGACAGTTCGGGTGGTTCTCCTGGCCGTAGATGCGCCGGTACATCTCCGGCCGGCAGGGCGGGAAGAGAAGGTCGTGGCGGCCGACGTCGTCGGCGACGATCGTCAGGAGCGGCGCCCCCGAGACGGCAAAGAGGGTGTGTCCCGTCGTGACGAAGAGCGTGCGGGCCACCTCGCGCGTCTGCGCCGCCGAAAAGACCTCCGACTGCTCGGGGTAGCTGAAGGCGACGAAGTCGGCGACCTGCTCTCCCGCCGGATCGATTACGCGCAGGAGCTCGCCCCTGGCGAGCGTGACGGCCCAGCCCGACTGCTTCGGGATGTGGATCGTTTGGCGCGGCGCTTGTCCGCGGACGATGGCCTGGTTCACGTTGGCATCTCCTCATCCTTGCCGGCGAGGTCCTTGTCCCGGCGCCAACGACGCCGGTGATTTTAGTGTGCCGGATTCGCGGCTGGGGCACCACGTCCCGCCTGCGCCGCCGCTGCCGGACGATTGGAACAACTCGACCGCGCGATGATTGTGCCCCGCATTCCGTTCGAGGACCGAAGCGCCGCTGCTATACTAGTGCCCGTCCGCAAGTTCGTCGCCGACGAGCGCCATTTGCGTATCAGCGGACCCAGCGCACTGCCAATCCACAGCGCTTCCCCCTGGCGGGAAGGAGGTCATGAGCGATGACGTACGTCATCACGCAGCCGTGCATTGGGACGAAGGACGCGTCCTGCGTCGAGGTCTGTCCGGTTGACTGCATCCATTCGGACGACAACGCCGAGCAGTACTTTATCAACCCCGACGAGTGTATCGACTGCGGCGTCTGCGCCGAGGTCTGCCCCGTCGAGGCGATCTTCTTCGAGGACGACGTGCCCGAGCAGTGGACCGAGTTCATCCTCACGAACAAGAGCTACTTCGCGAAGTAGGTCGCCGGCTCCCAAAGCGTCGATCGGGTCAGAATCGGGCGCGGGATTCCTCCCGCGCCCGGTTCGCGTTCGTGCGTGCCGGCCCCGCTCAGCTTCGGCTGGCGACGGTGACGTCGGGGAACGATGCGCTCCAGACAGCATCATCGCTCACGAACGAGATGACGCCGGCAGTCTCGTCGACCGCGAAGTCCCGCAACTGGGCCAAACTCTCGTTCGCGCCCACCTCCGAGCCGACGGTCCCCGCCGCCGGCAGGAGATATTGGCGCACGGCACCGCCGGTTCGGTCGAAGCGGATGAGCCGTCCCTCAACCCCGTTCGTCTCCGCGAGATACAGGAAGTTGGTGTCCGGCCCGCCGTCGAGGGCGATCGAGTTCGCGAGCGGCGGGGTGACGGCCGGGGCCAACGTCGCCCGCGTTTCGCCCCGAAAGAGGGCATGAATCCGGCCGTCACCGGCGAGCACGTAGATGCTGCCGTCGACGACCATGTCGCGCGCGTGCTTGAGGTTGGACTGCGCGTTCGCCGCCACCCATGCCTGCGGCCGCGACGCGGTGTGCCCCACGGGGAACTTCAGGATTTGCCCGACGTCGCCTTCCAGCTGATAGAAGCTGCCTTGAAATGCGCTGCACGCCGTGATCGTTCCTCCGCCGTCGCCGCGGACCGACCCGAGCCGTTGCGAGGTCCAGCCACCGGATTCGTAGCGGTAGAGACGCTCACCGTCGGAGACGGTCAAGACCCCACCATCGACCGCAACGTCCCGCAGCGCGCCGACCGGGCGGCCGGCGACGACGCGCCCGGGAGCAAGGAGCACGGTGAGGGCATGAGCGCGTCCATCAACCTGAAAGACGGCGCCCGCGATCAGGTAGAGCTCGCCGCCGGCGCGAACGAGGTGGAGGGCGGAGCGCTCGATACCCGGCGGCAGTGTCCCGAGCTTGCTGACCTTGACGAACCGGACGATGCCCCGCGCGTGGTCTCGTGCGTCGGCGACGGCCTGCCGCCGCGATCGAAGGAGCGAAACCGGGGCGCCATGCTGAGCGGCCCCGGCCAGCGCCTCCTCGGCTCTGCTCAACTCGGCGTCGACGACCGCCGGGTCGCCGACCTGGGCGACGGCTTTGACGTGCGCGTCGGCCGCCGCGAGGAACGACTCGACGCGCGACGCGTGCGCTTGATACCGATCATACCCGGCGTAGACCAGGCCGAGCACCAGCGCGAGGGTGAGGACGGTGGCCGTGGCCCAGCTGGAGAGCGGAATCCTCGGACCGCGCGGGAGCCGCGACCGCACCGATGGGGCCAGCTCAAACCGGGAGCCCCCCTTGTAGCAGCGAACAGTGCCGGCCCCGGGCGGTCTCAGGGCCCGGCCCCGCGCATCGAGTGGGAGCGACAGCGGGCGACCGGCCGGCACGAGCCTTTCAAAACTATCGATGAGCGCATCGTGGATTCGGTCGAGCAGCATGACCCCTCTGGGGTGCGGCTGGCTCCAGTAGCCACCGGCATCCACCATCCGGCCTGCCCGAGGTTGCTGTCGACGCATCGGACGCCGCACCGTTGCCTCCGGCCCCAGAGCGGTGGGGTCGTTCTCCTCGACCGGGGTTGATCGCGCGACCGCAGGCGCCACGTCGGTCACGGCACCGTCGATGAGGACGCACGCGGCAAAGGCGTTGTCGAGGTCGAACGCGGCGGCGAGCTCGGCGAGTCGGGCCGGCACCACGGCCACGTCGCATCCGAGGAACCCGTCGTCGTCGCACCGCGCGAGGCAGCGGCCGATCGCACTCGACGTGAGGATCACGACGTCGCCCGGAGCGAGGGTGGTCGCGACAAGCACGGGATGCGGGGCGCTGAGGCAACCGAGCGGTGCTGGGTTCGGATCGTCGGGTTCGGGCACGAACTGGTCGTCCCACGAGCACAAATCGGGAAAAGCGTGAAGGCGGCGCTCCTGGAGGACCAGGGCCTGCCCCGGCGGAATCTGGGCGAGCACCATCTCGCGCCCCGCGATCGCGACGGCGGTCGCCCCTACGTGGGCTGACCGGCGATCGTGGCGGAGCACGGCCAGGTTGGCAGCCACGAAGGCCCGATCAAGCGCTTCAGCCAGCGGCGCGTCCGCGGCCGTCTCGAACGCCGCGGCCAAGGCCGCCAGCCCGAACCGCGCGGTTGCGGCGGCGTGCCGGGTCAACGTCAGCGGTTCAGCCGTCGCCAGCAGACGCCGGCGTCCGGAGGCGACGCGGACATCAACGAAAAGCGCATCGCAGGCATCTTCGGGCGCTGCGCCAGCGTCTTCCCAACAGGGACCGGTGGAGGCGGACGGGGTCGGGGTGCGCTCTTCCATTGCAATGTGACCGGGAGCACCTCGGGCGGTCCGGACGCAACGGTCCCCGAACGCCCTCCAAACGGGGAGGCGCTCCGACACGGCCGAAGCTCCGCTGGATTCGCATCATGAGACGCAGAGATTGGGGAACGACTGGTACGGAAGTATATCAGGCGGGCGTACGTACGTCTACGCCCTTGGCCACCATTCTTGTCGCACGGCGTAGCATGGCACACCGGCCCGCGCAACGGAGCGTCGGTCCGCTGGCGCGGCCGAGACCGGGATCAGTGCGGCGGCAGCGTGGCCTCGGCGTACATCGCGTCGTCTCCATGGGGTTTGTTGTTGCGGGCGACAACTTCCTCCGCGTCGTCCCCGCTCGCTGTCGCCGCGCCGTACCAGGCGGTACGCGTTCCGGCGGCGCCGCCGGCGGCGGCGATCCCCGTCTCGATCCGGTCGGCGAGCTCGGTCGCTGCGGGGCCAAGCTCGTGGGCGAGCGCGGCGGCGCGATAGAGGTGGTCGAGCCCCTCGTTGCGGTGACCGTTGGTGCTCAGCAAGAGGCCGAGGTTGAGACGGATCAGAGTCTCGCGTTGGACATCGCCGAGCTGCTGGGCGATCGTCAGCGCGCGGCGGTAGGTCCCCGTCGCGCCGGGATCGGCGACGGCATGCTGCGCGGTCGCCAGGTGGAGCAGAGCCGGGCTGAGGAGCGCCGGCTCGTCGAGCGCCTCGGCGAGGTCGAGCGACCGCCGGTAATGGTCGAGCGCGGAATGCAGGTCGCGCTGGGTCTGCGCGATGCGACCGAGACGGCCGTGCAGGCGCGCCGCCGTCGGGCGATCGCTCGACTCGGTTGCAATCTGGAGCGCCTGTTCGTAGAGCGCGGTCGCATGGCCGAACTGGCGCGTCCGCATCGCCAGCCCCGCCAGGGAGGACAGCAGGTGGATCTGCTCACCGGGCTGGCCGAGCCGCCGGTTGAGGTCGAGCGCGCGGTGGTAGCACTCGCGGGCGCGCGGAACCTGGCCGTTGCCGGCGTGAATCTGCCCAAGGAGCGCGAGCAAGCTGGCCTGGAGCTCGACGTCGTCGATGCGGCGGGCGATGGCCAGCCCTTCGGTGACGGCGCGGAGGGCGTCGTCCGGCTGATCGAAGCGATAGAGCGCCTGCCCGATGCTGGCCAGCCATTGCGCCTCGTGGACGAGGTCGCCGGTCTGCCGCGCGATGTCGAGCGCCTCCATCAGGTGTTCGAGCGCGTCGGCCGGTTTGCCGAGCGATGTGTAGGCGACGCCTAGACCGCCGAGGGCGCGTTGCTCCATTTTGGTGTCGTTGATCGCGGCGGCGATCGTGTGAGCCCGCGCGAACGCCTCGGCGGCACGGTTGGGTTTGCCGAGATCGAGGTAGGTCATACCCAGCCGCGTCGCCCAGGAGGCCGCGGCCGGGCGATTGCCGAGTCGCTCTTCCAGGTGCAAGAGCTCGTCCTGGTAGACCGCCACGCCCTCCCGGTTGCCCAGGCGCTTCTCGGCTTCGACGAGGGCGTTGAGGCAGCGGCTCTCGACGGAGAGGTCGCCAATCTGGCGGGCGATCTCGACGCCCGTTTCGAGTTGGCCGACGACGTCGTCGATGCGGCCGGTGCGGGCCAGGGTCTCGGCCAGCGCGAGGACAATGCGGGACTGGAGGCTCAGGTCGGAGGTCCGCTGTGCGGCGTCGAGCGCCTGGCGCTGCAGGGCGGCGACCGTCTCCAGGCTCGTCCCGTCGTCCATCAGCTCGATCTGCCGAACAAGCGCCTCGGAGACGCCGCGGTAGTGGTCGAGCCGCTGGCCGGAGCGGCCGGCGCGGCGGTAGAAGGATTGGGCGCCGATCGTGTCCCCTTCGCGGCGGAGGATGTCGCCGAGCATGATCGCGGAGTCGACCTCGATGGAGGTGTCGGTCGACTCATCGCCGATGTCGAGCTGTTGCTGAAGGAGGATGCGGGCGCGGTCGGTGTCGTCGGCCTCGACCGAGCGCTGGCCCAGGCGGGCCAGCGTCAAGCGGCCGCCGCGGACGTAGCCGGCGCGTTGGGCGATGACGTAGGCGTCACGCAGGAGCTGTTCGCGCTCGCGGCTGGGGTCGTCCTTCGGCAGGAGACCGTCGAGCCGGAGCGCGGCGTCGACGATCTGGCGATCGAAACCCTTGGCGCGAGCGGCGGCGTGGGTCAAGCGGGCGAGCACGATGGCGTATTCGCGGTAGGCCGGTGCGCTCTCGGCGATCTCCTCGTCAAGGACGCGGAAATCCTCGTCGGCGAGGGCGTCGAGGACGGCAGGATGTCGGACCTCGTTGAGGGCACCCTGGACCGAGCGCCGGCGCTCGACCACCTCGCGGGCGATCTGAATGATGACGCCGTTGTTGCCGTCCTGCCGGCCGCGCGCTCCGAGCCAGTTAAACAACCTCGTCACCAGGGCTGCTCCTCCTCCATCGCCTGCGCAAGCGCGTCAAGCGTCAGGTTACCACCGCTGAGAATCGCGGCAACCTTTTTGCCGGCGAGCGCTTCCTTCATCTGGTAGGCGGCAGCCACGGCCGCGGCGCCGGCCCCCTCCGCGAGGAGGCGGGTCGTCTCCAGGATCGTCAGGATGGCACGACGCAGCTCGCGATCCGTGACCAGGCGGATGTCGTCGACGCGCTCCCAGAGGATCGTTGAGGGGAGCTCGAAGGCGACGCGCGTGGCGATGCCTTCCGCGAAGGTGTCGGCGCGGTCCAGCGAGAGCAGCTGGCGGCGGCGCCACGACTCGTAGACGACCGGGGCCCCGACCGTCTGAACGCCGATCACGGTCAGGTTTGGGTTGATCCCCTTGCCGGCGATGCAGGCGCCGCACAGCCCGCTGCCGCCACCGACCGGAACGATCATCGCCTCGAGATCGGGGACCGCTTCGAGGATTTCGAGGGTGTAGGTGGCGACGCCGGCGATCAGACGAGCCTCGTTGGCCGGGTGGACAAGGTACAGCCCCTCGCGCTCGGCCCGCGCCTCGGCGACGAGGCGACAGCTGTCGAAGTCGGGGCCTGCCCAGACGACCTCGGCGCCCAGGCGCTGCATCGAGGCGACCTTGACCGGGTTCGCGCCCTCGGGCACATAGATGATCGCCCGGGCGCCGAACTCGCGCGCGGCGAAGGCGATCGACTGACCGTGGTTGCCGGTCGAGGCGGTGACAACACCCCGGGCGCGCTCCTCGGGCGTGAGCTGGCTGAGTAGGTAGACGCCGCCGCGAACCTTGAAGGCACCGATCGGCTGGAGGTTTTCGCACTTGAGGTAGAGATCGCAGCCGAGCCGCTCGGCGAGGGCGGCGGGACGGAACAGCGGGGTCGGCTTGAGGACGCGATCGACAACCCGGCGGGCCAGGTACACGTCGTGGAGGGTCGGCACCCGGAGGCGCCGATCGTCTGCCGGCAGCGGCGGGAGCGGACGCGCGGCGCGCTCGGTCACCGTCAAAGCCATCGTGCATCCTCCGGGCGGCCGGACGGCCACAAGCAGCAGCGGGAGCGCGGGGCGTGACGCCTTGCGGGATCCAGAGCGCGCAGGGGACGCAACTCCTTGTGCCCAGCGGCCGCGTGTCTTTAGGTGGGGTCGCCGCGGATCGGTTCGCAGTCGCCCACAACGCGACACCCCGTTCGGGCCGAGCCTTGGGGTAGCTATCGACAGTCTATCACGTCCAGCCGTATTGCAAGCCCCCAGATGGTTGTGGTTTCTGAGATAACGGGCGCGGCAGAGGAGTGGCGGGTCCCTTCAGATGGCACGGGCACACGGGTCGTGGTGGCGGGCGGCGGTTTGCGGGTTGGAGCGACAGACACCCAGACCACCCGCCGCCGGCCGAAAGGTGGCTGGCGCTTCAGTCCCGGGGACATTCGACGCCGGGCGTCTCCTCACTGCCAGCCTACCCGACCGTCGTTGAGATGCCGCCGCTGCAGGTCGCCCCCGGTTCCGGTGTGTCCTTGCCCTGCTTGAAGACCTTGATGAACTGCTTCAGGTCCGGATCGGTCACCGCCTTGAGCTGCAGCTGGTGATTCCAGGACGTGGCAACGACCGGGGCCGGCAAGTTCGGGAACGGGCTGACGAGGAGATAGCTCTGGCCCTCCGCGAGCTTCTTGAGCTGGTCGATCTGATCCTGCGGCAGGTCCGGCCGATAGGTGATCCAGGCGGCACCGTGCTCCAGGGAATGGACCGCGTTCTCACTTCTCACCGGTTTCGCGTAGAACCCGCAGTTCTGCCAGGCGCCGTTGTGCGTCCCACCCACCGGCGGCACCTCCGTGTACTGGAGGTCGCCTTCTTTATGGTCGCCGCCCTTGTAGGCGTAATTCTTCACCCCGGCTGGGGCGTCGTTCGAGCCGCGGTTGCGGACGTAGTTGGCGACGCCGACGCCGACCGCCACGACGAGGAGGGTAGCGATGACGCCCAGCCCGATCTTGGTCAACATCGCCTGCCGCCGCTGACGCTCTTCGCGCTTCAGGCGTTCCTCGCGGCGCTTCTTGATCAGGTCTGGTCGCCGCTCGCCGCGCGCGGCCTGCAGGCGACCGCCCGGCGCGACGTTCGGCGATTCGCCAGGTTTGCCCTTGCCCTTGACGGCCGCGCCCGGTTGTGGGTCATGCGGCCCCTTCCGACTGTTGGTTCTTGCCCCGTTCGGGTTCGGCCGCGCGGTTTTCGCCCCGCGCTCCGAGGCTGGTTCGTTCGCCATGGCGCCCTCTTCGTAGGGATCGATGCGCGGCACACCGGTAGCGGCGGGCACGCGCGGGTTGCGGAGCGTCTTCGATTCAGGTGAGGATGATACCATTCGCGGCCACCCACCCGGACAGCGTTCCGACGGGCGGGCCTCAGTTCGCCACGGTACCGCCGGACGAGATGCATGTCGCGCCCAGGAAGCCTCCGATCGCGCCTCGGCTGCTTCGTCGGCCCGGTGCCCAACCCGATCAGCCGGAGCACGCGTGACGCCCACGCGCGCACCAGGGGTGCCGACGTCACCGTCAGCGTCTGCCCCTACTGCGCCGTCGGCTGCTCACAGCTCGTCTACACCAAAGCCGGCAAGATCATCGACATCGAGGGGAACGACGACAGCCCGATCAACGGCGGCACGCTGTGCCCCAAGGGCGCCGCGACTTACGGCCTGATCGACAACCCGCTCCGCCTGACTACGGTCAAGTACCGCCCGCCCTACGGCACGCGCTGGGAGGACCGTCCGCTCGACTGGGCGATCGACCGCATCGCCCGGCTCGCGAAGCAGACGCGTGACCAGACCTATGAGGAGCGCGACGCCGACGGCAAGACCGTCAACCGGACCCTCGGCATCGGCCACCTTGGCGGCGCCACGCTCGACAACGAAGAGAACTATCTGATCAAGAAGCTCTTCACGGCCGGCCTCGGCATCGTCGCCGTCGAGAACCAGGCACGGATATGACACTCCTCGACGGTGCCCGGTCTGGGCGCCCGACTCGGCCGCGGCGGCGCGACGACCTTCCTCCAGGACCTCGCCCAGAGCGACTGCGTCGTCATTATGGGCGCCAACATGGCGGAGAACCACCCGGTCGGCTTCCGGTTCGTCGTCAAGGCGAAGGAGCGCGGCGCCACCGTCATCCACGTCGATCCGCGCTTCACCCGCACCTCGGCGCTCGCCGACGTCCACGTCCCGCTGCGCGCCGGCTCCGACATCGTCTTCCTCGGCGGGCTGATCAACTACGTGCTGGAGCATGACCTCTACTTCAGGGAGTATGTCGTCCACTACACCAACGCGCCGGTTATCATCAATCCGGACTTTCGCGACACCGAGGACCTGGCCGGGCTCTTCTCCGGCTACGTCCCGGACGAGCGGCGGTACAAAACAGACACCTGGCAGCCCGCCGGCCAGACCATCGCACCGACATCGCCTGACGACCCGCACCAGGACGCCGAAGCCTACGACCACCGCGTCGGCCGCCAAGATGCCCAGCCCCCGGCTGACCCGACGCTCCAGCACCCGGCCTGCGTTTTCCAGATCGTGAAGCGCCACTACCGGCGCTACACGCCCGAGATGGTCGAGCAGCTCTGCGGCGTGCCCCGGCAGCTCTTCCTGCGGGTCGCGGAGGCGGTCACGCACAACTCCGGTCCCGACAGGACGACGGCGTTCGCCTATGCCGTCGCCTGGACGCAGCACACGACCGGTACCCAGATGATTAGCTGCTGCGCGCTGTTACAGCTCCTCCTGGGCAACATCGGTCGCCCCGGCGGCGGCATCATGGCCCTGCGCGGCCACGCCACGATCCAGGGCAGCACCGACATTCCGACGCTCTACAACCTCCTCCCCGGCTACCTCCCGATGCCGAGCACCGCCCAGCCGCACGGCACGCTGCGCGCCTACCTCGACAACGTCACCGCGCCGACCGGCTGGTGGAACAACGCCCCGCGCTACATGGTCAGCCTCCTGAAGGCGTATTACGGCGAGTCTGCCACGATCGAGAACGACTTCGGCTACGACCTGCTGCCGAAGATCGGCGGCGACTACTCGTTCCAGCCCATGCTCCTCATGATGAAGGACGGCGCGATGAAGGGGCTCTTCTGCATGGGGCAGAACCCGGCGGTCGGTGGCCAGAACGCGATCCTCGCCCGCCGGGCGCTCGCGAATCTCGACTGGCTGGTCGTCCGCGATCTCTTCGAGATCGAGACCGCTGCCTTTTGGCACGACGCGCCCGAGGTCAACAACGGCGAAGTCCGCCCCGGCGAGATTAAAACCGAGATCTTCCTCCTCCCCGCCGCCGTCGCGGCCGAGAAGGAAGGCTCCTACACCAACACCCAGCGCCTCGTGCAGTGGCACGACAAGGCCGTTGAGCCGCCCGGCGACGCCCGCTCCGAGGCCTGGTTCGTCGACCAGCTCCACCGACGCCTGGTCGCGCTCTACGACGGCGATGACTCGATCCGCGGCCGGCAACTGCGCTCGTTGGCCTGGGATTACACCCACCGGCCCCGCCGTTCGAAGTGTGCGCTGCCTCTCTCTCCGCCTTCGGCCGAATCCCCTGAGCAGCGCGCTCAAGCCACTCAGGAAGACCCCGACCTCGATGCCGTCGTCCGCGAGATCAACGGCTACACCGTCGCCGACCGCAAGCTCGTCGGCGGCTACAGCGATCTCGAGGACGACGGGACGACCGCCTGCGGCTGCTGGATCTACTCCGGCATCATGCCCGAGGAAGGCAAGAATCTGGCGAAAAACCGCGTCGGTGATGAGCAGGCCGCGCTCGGCTGGGGTTTCGCCTGGCCCGCCAACCGGCGGATGCTCTACAACCGCGCTTCGGCCAAGCCCGACGGCACGCCCTGGTCGGAGCGCAAGCGCTGGGTGTGGTGGGACGAGGAGCAGGGCCGATGGACCGGCTACGACCTCCCCGACTTCCCATTGACCAAGCGACCCGACCACCGGGCGCCGGAGGGAGCGCGCGGCATCGACGCCCATTCCGGTGACGCGCCCTTCATCATGCTGGCCGACGGCAAGGGTCAGCTCTTCGTGGCGACCGGTCTGCGCGACGGTCCCCTGCCCACGCACTACGAGCCCTGGGAAACGCCGGTCGGCAACCTGCTCTACCCCGCACACCCGCGCAGCCCGGCCGCGAAGCTGCACGAGCGGCCCGATAATCCGTACCACGCGATCGGCGATCCGCGCTTCCCGTATGTCATCACGACCTACCGCCTGACCGAGCACCATACGGCCGGCGCGATGTCGCGCTTCGTGCCGTGGCTGGCGGAGCTGCAACCGGAGGGCTTCGTCGAGATCGACCCGACGCTCGCGGCGACACATCTAATCGCGAACGGCGACTGGGTCGTCGTCAGCACGCTGCGGGGGTCGATCGAGGCGCGGGCGCTCGTCACCGAGCGCCTGACACCGCTCCGCGTGGCCGGGCAGCTCCTCCACCAGGTCGGCATCCCCTGGCACTTCGGCTACAGCGGCATCGCTAAGGGCGGCATCGCCAACGACCTGAGTGCCCTCGTTGAGGACCCGAACTCGCTCATCCACGAGGGGAAGGCGTTCACCTGCGCGCTCCGCAAGGGGCGCCTGCGGGACGACGCGCCGACCTCACCGGCGCAGCCGCGTGGAGAGAACCCATCGTGAGCGACCAGACCGACCGCACCGCAACGACCGCCGCCCGCCCGGGGGCCGTCGGATTCCTGACGGACGCGAGCCTCTGCATCGGCTGCAAAGCCTGCGAGGTTGCCTGCAAGCAATGGAACCAGCTACCCTCGGACGGGTTCGATCTGACCGGCTTCAGCTATGACAACACGGTCGACCTGTCCGCGACGACCTGGCGTCACGTCGCGTTCATCGAGCAGGGTCGCGACGCTGCCGCGGGCGCGGTCGATCTCCTGGGCGGGCTGCTCGGCTCCGCACATGAGCGTCAGTTCGCCTGGCTGATGCTGAGCGACGTCTGCAAGCACTGCGTCCGCGCTGGCTGCCTCGAAGCCTGTCCGACCGGCGCCATCATCCGGACCGAGTTCGACACCGTCGTCATCCAGCAGGACATCTGCAATGGCTGCGGCTACTGCATTCCTGCCTGCCCCTTCGGCGTGCCGCAGTTGAGCGCCGCGGACCACCAAGCGCACAAATGCACCCTCTGTTACGACCGCCTCGTCGACGGGATGGAACCCGCCTGCGCCAAAGCCTGCCCGACCGACTCGATCCAGTTCGGCCTCGTCGCGGAGCTGATGCCGCGCGCCCGCGCCCGCGTCGACGAGCTCAAGGAACGCGGCCTCGCGGGCGCCCACATCTACGGCGACCGCGCCGTCGGCGGCACGGGCGGCATCGACGGCCTCAACGCCTTCTTCGTGCTGACCGCGCCACCGGAGACGTACAACCTCCCGGCACGGCCGAGCCTACCGCAGGACAGCGTGCTGCCAGCCTTCCTGACGACGGCAGTGGCGGCGATTGGTCTAGGATTGGCGGTCGTGGCGGCGTTGCGCGGGCTCGACCGGCAGGGGCGGTAGGTGAACCCGCATCGTATACTCGTGAAGGCGATCAACGGCTTAGGAATATCCGATTCGAGGAGTTGACCGCGCTTGCCGAGGCCTTGGGCTTTCGATTGTCGCGGATCAATGGCAGCCACCATATCTACGCTCACCCTGACTGCCCGGCTCGGCTGAATCTGCAGCCGCTGGACGGCAAGGCGAAGCCCTACCAAGTCCGGCAGCTGCTCGCATTCGTCGAGGAATGCCACCTAACATTGGGAGGCGACAGTGAATGATTACCACATTAACATCTTTCTCAGCAAAGAGGACGAGTGCTATGTAGCCGACATTCCCGACCTCAAGTACTGCTCGGCATTTGGGCACACGGCCCGGGAAGCGCTGGCGGAGGTCGAGTTGGCAAAGGCTGCCTGGATCGACAGCGCCAGGTCAGATGGCAAGCCGATTCCGGAGCCCAAGTACAAGCCGGTGATCGATCAGGCCGCCTACTGAGATGGCCGACGAGTCGTTCCGGCGTCACTGGGAAACCGGCCGCGGTGGCAAGAAGGGCGCACGCAGCGCCTCCGCCGCCAGCTCGACCTACTACGACGTGCCCGTCATTCATAAGCCGCACTGGAAGTGGCTGATCGTCGTCTACTTCTTCCTGGGCGGCATCTCCGGCGCCAGCTACGTGATCGCGACGATCTCCCAGCTTGTCGGTCCAACGCAGGATCGACGCATCGTTCAAGTCGGCCGCTACCTCTCGCTCGCCGCCCTCATCCCGAGTCCCGTCCTGCTCATCCTCGATCTGGGCCGCCCAGAGCGCTTCCACCACATGCTGCGTGTCGTCAAGCTGCGCTCGCCGATGTCGATCGGCACCTGGGGACTGACGATCTTCGGAGCGTTCTCAACCACTTCGGCCGCGATCCAAGCCGCGGAGGACGGTCTGCTCGGCCGCACCGTCCTCGCTCAGACGCTGAGCCGGATGCCGGGACGCGCGATCGGCGCCGCCGGTCTACTGCCGGCGTTCTTCGTCGGCGGCTACACCGGCGTTCTGCTCGCGGCAACGGCCGTCCCCCTCTGGGCGAAGAACGCGCTTCTGATGGGTCCGCTCTTCCTGAGCTCGGCCGTGTCCACCGCTGCCTCTGCGATCTCGCTGGTCTTGGCCGGGCGCAGCGACACGCCACCGGCGACGCTGGCCCGTCTGGAGCGCGTCGAGCGGGCCGCGATGCTCTCGGAGATCGGTCTGCTCGCCGCGTCCGGCGCCCGACTCGGCTCGACCGCCAAACCGGTCGTCGCGGGCCGCAACGGCCGGCTCCTCGCGTTCGGCACGGTCTGCTCCGGTCTGCTCGCGCCCCTGGCGATCAACGTCGCCAACCGCAGCCACACTCGCCGCCGGACCGCGCTCGCCGCGCTCTTGACCCTGGTCGGCGGCTTCATTCTGCGCTACGTCGCCGTCGTCGGCGGCGTCGCGTCCGCCGACGACCCACGCGCCACCTTCGACTTCACCCGCGCCACCCGCTCAGGGTCGCCCCGCCGTTAGCCCCGGCGGGGCTTGGTCGGTTCAGCCCGCCGGTGCCATGCCGGGTCTTGTTCCCCCCGCGTGGCCGGCCGGCCCGCACCCCGCTCCATCGCCACCGTCCGCATCCGTGCGACCGCGATGTGACGGGTCCCGATAAAATCCGGCTATCGACCAATCCTGAGCGCGCTGGCTGTCGCGCCGGGCGCTGGGCGGCCGTCCGCTATCCGACGCGCTCGCGCAGGTACGCCGGAACGTCGGCGAGCTGCAGGCGCTCCTGCGCCGTCGTGTCCCGATCGCGCACCGTCACCGCCCGATCCTCGAGCGTGTCGTAGTCGATCGTGAAGCAGCAGGGCGTGCCAATCTCGTCCTGGCGGCGGTAGCGCTTGCCGATGTTGCCCGTCTCGTCATAGTCGACGAGGTAGCTCGTCTCCGCCTGCACGCGCTCGAACAGCCCGCGCGCGACCTCGGCCAGCTCCGGCTTCTTCATCAGCGGCAGCACCGCCGCCTTGTACGGCGCGATACGTGGGTGCAGCCGGAGGACGATCCGCGTGTCAGGCTTGCCGTTGACGTCGACCGTCGCCTCCTCGTCGTAGGCGTCCAGGAGCAGGATCAGCACCGTCCGATCGACGCCGAAGGTCGGCTCGATCACATGCGGCAGGTAGCGCGCTCCCGTCTCCTGGTCGAAGTACGTCAGATCCTCGCCGCTGTACTCCTGGTGCCGCGAGAGGTCGAAATCGGTCCGGTTCGCCAGCCCATAGAGCTCCTTCCAGCCCATGCCGGGGAAGTCGTACTCGAAGTCGAGCGTCCGACTCGAGTAGTGGGACAGCTCTTCTTTGGCGTGCTCGCGAATCCGGACGCGCTCCTCGCGAACGCCGATCGACTCCAGCCAGCCGCGCATCGCCGCGACCCAACGCTCGAACGCCGCCGCACCCTGGTCCGGCTTGACGAAGTATTCGATCTCCATCTGCTCGAACTCGATGTCGCGGAAAATGAAATTGCCCGGCGTGATCTCGTTGCGGAAGGCCTTGCCGATCTGCGCGATCCCGAACGGCAGCTTGACACGCGCCGTGGCGAGGACGTTCTTGTACTGGACGAACATCGCCTGCGCCGTCTCGGGCCGCAGGTAGACCGGCACGCCCGTCTCCGAGACGGGGCCGATCGTGGTCCGGAACATCATGTTGAACTGGCGAGCGTCGGTCAGCGTCCGGTTGCCGCAATGCGGGCAGGGCAGATTCGCCTCGCGCAGGATCGCGCTCATCTCGTCGGGGGTCTTGCCTTCGGCGCGCAGACCGAGCTTGTCTTCGATCAGGTGATCGGCGCGAAAGCGACTCTGGCAGGTCTTGCAGTCCACGAGGGGATCGTTGAAGTTGACGACGTGCCCGGACGCCTCCCAGACCTTCGGGTGCATCAGGATGCCGGCGTCGAGCCCGACCACGTCGCGCCGGCGGTGGACGAAGGTGCGCCACCAGAGCTGCTTGACGTTGTTTTTCAGCTCGACGCCGAGCGGGCCGTAATCCCAGGTGTTGGCCAGCCCGCCATAGATCTCGGAGCCGGGAAAGACGAACCCGCGGCGCTTGCTCAGCGCGACGATCTTGTCCATCGTGGCAACGCGCAGCGTCTGTCTCATGTCGTTCGACCCGTGCTCCATCTCGGCCTTCAGCAGCCATAGAGGCGACCGCCCCCGGCAGAGTGCCCGCCTGGGGACGAGGTTCAGAACCGACGCCACGCCGACCGCCGGGAATGCCCTTCGACCACGCGCACCTTCCCGAGCTCTACCCCGCCACTCCAGCCGGGTTCGTCAGGAGACAGCGCGGGGGTTTGCCCCGCGCGGGGCCGGCGCATCGTGCGCAGCGCCAGGCTCAGGCCTCGGTCCCACTCCCGGCTGCAACCGGCTCCGGCGGAACCAACTCTCCGATTGGCACGGCGGTGCCGCCGGCGAGCCGTCGGTAGACCTGCGTCGTTGAGATGCTGACGTGGCCGAGCCGGTGCTGGACGTCGCTCAGCTCCGCCCCCTGCTTCAGGGCGTGCGTGGCGAACGAATGGCGCAACGTGTGCGGCGTGATGTCGCCGATCTCCGCGCGCTCCGCGTACGACTTCAGGATCAGCCAGAACCCCTGGCGGGTTAGCCGGTTGCCACGATGGTTGAGGAAGAGCGCCCGCTCAATCGAAGGCGCCAGCGGCGACCTCGCCTCGTGGAGGTAGCGATCGAGGGCGTCGACCGCACTCGCCCGCAACGGCACCGTCCGTTGCCGACCCGCCTTGCCGATGCACCGGACGCAGCCCCGGGTCAGATCGACGTCGTCGACGTCTAGTGAGACCAGCTCGCTCACCCGCATCCCGGTTGCGTAGAGCGTTTCCAGCATCGCCTGGTCACGCAGGGCTTCCGGTCGATTGACGATCTGGTCCTTGCACGGCTGCGCGAGCAGCCGAGCGACTTCCGAGGGGGAAATGGCGCGCGGTACGTACTTGTCCACCTTCGGCGAGGCCATCTTCGCCGCCGGGTCCGCCCGGGTCACGCCATCCGTGAGCAGAAAATGGCAAAACGACTTGATCGCCGCCGTCTTGCGCGCCACCGTCGACGAGGCGTAATCCCGTCCCCGCAGGTAGAGCAGGTAGACGGTCAGGTGGTCGTCCGTCAGCTCCACCCACGTCGAGACGGGTGCCTGATGGTCCTCGGCGGGAGGTTGCTCGAGGTACCCGATGAACTGGACCAGATCGTTCCGATAAGCGGAGATCGTGTTACCGGAGAACCCGCGCTCCGTTTCGAGGACCTGGAGAAAACGCTCCACCGATTCGTGCATGCGATCCCCCGGCAAAGGCCAACGGAGAATGACCGGCGGCCGGCCCCTCATGTCCAACGAAGAGACCGCGTGCTCAGGCGACCGACTCCCAGGGCGCGTCGGGCAGCCCGAACGCCTCGGCGACCGCCTGGTAGGTGACATGGCCATTCAACACGTTAATGCCCTTCGCCAGCGCCGCGTCGCGCCGGGCCGCCTCATACAGTCCGAGATCGGCGAGCTCCAACGCGTAGGGCAGCGTGACGTTCGAGAGGGCCAACGTGCTCGTGCGGGGCACGGCACCGGGCATGTTGGTCACGCAGTAGTGGATCACGCCGTCGACGAGGTAAATCGGGTCGCTGTGCGAGGTCGGTTGCGCCGTCGCAATGCAGCCGCCCTGGTCGATTGCGACGTCGACGACGACCGAGCCCGGCCGCATCGAAGCAATCATCTCGGCGGTGACCAGCTTCGGTGCCTTGGCACCGGCGATCAGCACGCCGCCGATCAGGAGATCGGCCTCGCGGACCGCCGCCGCGAGGTTGTGCTTGTTTGAGGCCAGCGTGTGGATCCGCTCGTGGAGGATGTCATCGAGGTAGCGCAGACGGTCGACGTTCTTATCGACAACCGTGACGTTCGCACCCATGCCGAGCGCGATCTGGGCCGAGTTGGTCCCCACCACGCCGCCACCGATGACGACGACGTTGGCCCCCGGCACACCCGGCACGCCACCGAGGAGTATACCCCGCCCGCCGTATGTGCGCTCCAGATAGTGGGCGCCGACCTGCACCGCCATCCGCCCCGCCACCTCGCTCATCGGCGTCAGCAGCGGCAGCGAGCCGTTGCCCAGCTGGACCGTCTCGTAGGCAACGGCCTGGACGCGGTTACGCATCAGCGCCCGCGTCTGCTTCTCGTCGGCGGCCAGGTGCAGGTAGGTGAAGAGGAGCTGGTTCGGGCGGAGCAGTTCGTATTCTGCGGGGACCGGTTCCTTGACCTTGACGATCATGTCGGCCGCGAAGATGTCGGCGTGGGTCTCGCCGAGGCATGCGCCCGCCCGCGCGTACTCGTCGTCGGCGAAGCCGCTGCCCGCGCCCGCCGACCGCTCGACGAGCACCTGATGGCCCCGCGCGACATACTCGGCGACCCCCCCCGGCGTGGTCGAGACCCGGTTCTCCCGGTCCTTGACCTCCTTCGGCACACCCACGATCATCGGTCGGAACCCCTCTGCCGATGCACGAGCGCGGGCCGAATGGCGCGGATCGTCCGCGTGAATGCCCTTCCCTGACGGGAGGTCGCCTCGCGTTCGGCCGCCGCATTCTAACATAACGCGCTCATCCGGCCCTGACCGTGGTGTCCGTGCAAACGCCTCGCCTCGGCATCCGGACGCGGCCGCCGAGTTGGTGCAGACGACCGGCAATCATTGACCTGTCGGTGAGACCGCGCCAATCCTGTGGGGTTCCCGGTTCGGCTTCAACGAAACCGCCAACGCGCTCGATTGGTTGAACCACTGGTTGAACCACGTCTGGCACCAGGTCGGCACGGACCGCGGACGGTGCTCCGAGCGACACCCGGCACTCGGCGGAACCGGCCACGCCGACGATTAGGCGATCTCTTCAGTCTGCGCGGGTTGGTTGCGAACAAGCCAGGTGATGCGGCGGACTTCAGCGCTCCCCTTGGCAAGGTTGCGCGCGTTGAACTCCTGCACGAACCGCCGCGTTTCCTCGCGGAAGGCCTCCTCGTCCCAGGGCTGACTGTAGCGCTGATTGGGCTGGCGAATTGCCGTCACCCGCTTCCCAGCCGCGTCCAGGAGATTGGCCGCCGTCGAGGTCGTCCACTCGCCGAAACGTAGGAGCACGATCTCTTGGTGGTCCGAGAATTTCATGACACGGAACGGCACGGCCACTCGGCTGTCTCCTCTCCGCGAACGTGTATGAACCCGGTCTTCGGGTCCGCGTTAATCTGGCCACGCCCCCCCTCGCGGCCGGCCGACCCACCGCCATGAGTGCGGCCGCGTGGGCGCGCCCGCGGCGAAGGAATGCCCGTCGGAAAGCCGACTATCCTCGGCGCAGCTCGCGGCCGCCGGCGAGGGCGCGCTGGTAGAGGTGCAACGCCTCCGCCACCCGGCCCGTCCCCCGCGCCACGCAGGTCAGCGGGTCCTCCGCCCGCCGCACCGGCATCCGCAACTCCTGCGCCAGCCGCCGGTCGATCCCCAACAGCAGCGCCCCTCCCCCCGCCAGCGTGATCCCCTGCTCCATCACGTCCGCCACCAACTCCGGCGGCGTCTCCTCGATCGCCGTCTTGACCAACTCGACCAGCGTGTTGACCGGCGCCGCGATCGCATCCCGCAACTCCACCGAACTGACCTCGACCGCCTTGGGCAACCCCGTCAACAGGTCCCGCCCCCGCAGCACCACCCGCACCTCCTCCTCCAACGGGTAGGCCGACCCCGCCGCGATCTTGGCGTTCTCCGCCGTCCGCTCCCCAATCACCAGATTGTGGTCGCGCCGCGCATACTGGATGATCGCGTCGTCGATCTCGTCCCCCGCCACCCGGATCGAGTGGTTGACCACGATCCCGCCCAGCGAGATCACCGCCACCTCGGTCGTGCCCCCCCCAATATCGACCACCATGCTCCCCACCGGCTCGTTGATCGGCAGCCCGGCCCCGATCGCCGCCGCCATCGGCTCCTCGATCGTGTAGGCCGCCCGCGCCCCCGCCGAGAGCGCGGCGTCCTTGGCCGCCCGCTTCTCGACCTCGGTCACCCCCGACGGAATCCCGATCACCACCCGCGGGTGGGGCGCCATCAGCCGCTGCATGTGGACCTTGCGGATGAAGTAGTGCAGCATCATCTCGACCGTGTCAAAGTCGGCGATCACCCCGTCCTTGAGGGGCCGCACCGCCACGATGCTCTCCGGCGTCTTGCCCACCATCGCCTTCGCCTCGGCGCCCACCGCCACCGCCCGCTTGGTCTTGGTGTCGATCGCGACCACGCTGGGCTCGGAGATCACGATCCCCTTGCCCCGCACGTAGACCAGCGTGTTGGCCGTCCCCAGGTCGATCCCCAGGTCCCGACTGACCAACCCGAACAGCGCCGAGAGCGGGCCGATCAACCTCGGGGACCTCCGGATTGATCTGGGTGGAAGGACGCGAGCGCCATGCGCCGGCTCAGATCCCGTGCCTCACGCCAGTGCTGCCCCCATCCTGCAGGCGATGCCTTATTGACCGGCAGTCGGCGGGAGTATAGTACAGGCTTCCGACCCCTCCGGCGAGACACCGAACCCATCCCCCTGACAAACTCAATCAGCGGACCACCGACGCCCGAGACTTTCCGCTGATCCTGCGCGAATCCCCTGACTCCAACGCGGCCAGCCGCAGCGCTGCCCACAGCAGCACCTCCGCCCCCGCTTTGACACTCTCCGTGGCCTTACTCCGCGTCCTCGGGTGGCGCGGACGTCGCCTTCTTCCGGCTCCGTCTGGTTCGTGAGGGCGAGGCCGCCGGCACCCGGGACGCCGGCGGGGCGGGCGCCGCGCGTCGGACGCTCGGTGTCCCGCGCTTGAGGGTCGGCAGCGTAATCGGCAACCAGCCCATACGTGCCACCGTGGTGAAGACAAATTCCCTGAGGAAGGGCCAGCTATTGACCGGCAGGTTGTACCCGGCGAAAACCGAAAAGATGGCCTCGGTCATCGGCGCCCGCGACTCGAAATCGAGCGCGAACGTCACCTCGATCTCGATCGCCTCAAGATCGCCGCTTTCGGCCCGGAGTGTGTAGGTGTGCCGAACACGGAATCCGCTCGGCAATGCGTCGTAGCCCGCGCTGTCCTCGAGCGCGATGCCGACCTGCTCCGGGATCGAGGGTCCGTGGTGGTTGATCAGCCGCGCCGACTGCAGCCAGACCGCGCGCAGCTCAATCTGGCCGATGAATGCCGCGTAGGCGTCCGTGGTCAACTCGCCGGTTTCGAACGGCGACGGATTCGGGTCCGTCATCAGGCAGCGACCGGATCGCCCAGCAGCACCTGCAGGCTCGGCTTCGTCAACGAGCGAGAGACGCCGCCGAAGTCATAGCGCAGTCGCTCGTTGATCGCGGCGAGCTGGTCGTCCAGGTCATTCAACCGTCGTTCAACACGAGCCAGGGCGTCACCGCGGGAAAGCAGGGCGACGGCGTACTGATTGAGGCTCACGTCCTCCCGTTGCGCCGCCTCCGCGAGCGTCCGGTGCAACGAGCGGGGCATCCGAAGGACGAACTTGCCACTGTACTCCTCCGGGTACGACGGCGCGGGGATCTCGGCCCCGCGCTCGTACTCCGTCTCGATCCAGAGGGTGCGGATCTCCTCTGCCATCGGACCGACGTCGTCCAGAGTCTCGACTTGCGTCAGACACCCGGGCAGATCCGGGAAGCGGATGACGTACCCCCCGTCTGGATCGGCGATGACCTGGAACGGGTACTCCAGGGTAAGGTAGGACTCCAGAGAACGGTTCATGGCTCATCTTCTCCCAGGTCGAGGCCAAGGCGCTCGCAGATTTCGACCAGGTACGTTCGCTTGACACGGCGACCGCCATCCTTGGCGATCGTGAGCGAACGTTCCCCATCCTTGATAAACGTGACGTGGCTCCCGCGCTCGCGGGCCCAGATCCAGCCGTAAGGACTCGTCAAGAAACAAGGTGGTCAAGCTGAGCGA
>JRHI01001005.1_pt1 | contig 26843 bp, 29 predicted proteins | sample 215371 | NCBI WGS metagenome assembly JRHI01 (sample SAMN02929681, study PRJNA255918) | sediment metagenome | biome: cave system; feature: Ice Cave; material: Sediment; isolation source: sediment from deep within a dark volcanic ice cave with no known source of... ...
CCGTCTCGATCAGCGMCCTGCCGAACGGGCGTTTCTCAACAATTTCCTAGAGGACGTAGCGGCGCACGTCCTCGTTGCGGACCAGATCGCGAAGTCGCATGCGGACGAAGTCGGCGTCGATGCGGATGGTCGAGCCGGCATGGTCCTCGGCGCTGAAGCTGACCTCTTCGAGGACCTTCTCGAGGATGGTGAACAGGCGCCGGGCGCCGATGTTCTCGTCCTCCTCGTTGATCCGCGCGGCGTTCTCGGCGAGGGCGCTGATGCCGTCCGGGGTGAAGTCCAGGACCACATCCTCGGTGCCGAGCAGCGCCGTGTACTGCTTGGTCAGCGCGTTGCTCGGCTCCACCAGGATGCGCTCCAGATCGGCCTCGGTCAGCGCCTTGAGCTCGACCCGGATGGGGAAGCGCCCCTGCATCTCGGGGATCAGGTCGCTGGGCCGTGCCATGGTGAAGGCGCCGGCGGCGATGAAGAGGACGTGATCGGTGTGCACGGGGCCGTAGCGGGTGTGGACCGTGGAGCCCTCGAGCAGCGGCAGCAGGTCGCGCTGCACCCCCTGGCCACTGATGTCGGGGCCGGTCTCGCTCCCCGGCCCGGCGATCTTGTCGATCTCGTCGACGAAGACGATGCCGCGCTCCTCCACGTCGGCGATGGCATCGTCGTAGACCTTGTCCATGTCGACGAGCTTGTCGGTCTCCTCCTGCGCCAGGACGGTGCGCGCCTCCCCGACGGTCATCTTCTTGACCCGCTTGCGAGGCGGCGCCATCTGGCTGAAGAAGTCGGAGAGGCCGCTGGCGAAGTCCTCGAAGCCGGAGCCGCCGAAGCCCTCGATAGCGGGCTGCCAGGGCTCCTCGACCTCGATCTCGACGGTGCGCTCCTCCAGCTGCTTCCTCTCCAGCCGGCGCTCCAGGCGACGGCGCAGCACCCGGCGCCGCCGGCGGGCGGCCTCCTCGGGAGTGCGCTCGGGCTCCCCGGCGGGGGTCGCGTCCGCGGCGGCGGGCGCGGCGGCCGCCTCGGCCGAAGCCTCCGCGCTGGGTGCGGCCGGCTCCGGTGCCCCCCTGGGCGCCCGCAGCTCGGCATCGACGAGGGCGTCGAGGATGCGTTCCTCGGCCGCGCCGGCGGCGCGCTCCTCGACCTCGGCGATGCGGTCGTTCTGCACCTCGGTGATGGTCTGCTCCAGCAGGTCGCGAACGATCGACTCGACGTCGCGACCGACGTAGCCCACCTCGGTGAACTTGGTCGCCTCCACTTTGATGAAGGGAGAATGAGTCATCCGTGCCAGCCGCCGTGCGATCTCGGTCTTCCCCACCCCGGTGGGCCCGATCATCAGGATGTTCTTGGGCAGGACCTCGGCGCGCATCTCGTCGGGAAGCCGCTGCCGCCGGAAGCGGTTGCGCAGCGCCACGGCGACGGCGCGCTTGGCCGCCGTCTGCCCGACGATGTAGTCGTCGAGGCGGCGGACGATCTCGGCCGGCCGCAGGTCGTCGATGTCGGCGCGCTCTGCCGGGGCCGGCGCGGCCACGCCGGCGGCGGGCTCGACGGCGACCTGGTCCGGCGCCTCGGACGCCACCACCGAGTCCCCGCCCGCGGCCGCCGCCCGATGGCCGTTGGAGGCGGCCGGCGTCTCCACGTCCGGGGCCTGCTCGTTCGCCTCCGGCGCCGCGTCGCGCGGATCGGTCACTGCTCGACCCTCACCTTTGCCTCACCCTGGGCCTCCTCGGGCGCGGCCATCACCTCGACGGTGATGTGCTCGTTGGTGTAGATGCAGAGGTCGGCGGCGATCTGCAGCGAGCGCCGCGCGATCTCCTCCGCGCTCAGCTCGGTGTTGTGGAGCAGAGCCTTGGCGGCGGCGTGGGCGTAGGGACCGCCGCTGCCGATGGCGGTGACGTCGTCGTCGGGCTCGATGATCTCCCCGTCGCCGCTGAGCAGAAGGATCTGCCGGCCGTTGGCCGCCACCAGCATGGCGTCGAGGTGGCGCAGGAACTTGTCGGTGCGCCACTCCTTGGCCAGCCCCACAGCGGACCGGAGCAGGTTGCCCTGGTGCTTCTCCAGTTGTGCCTCGAACTTGTCGAACAGCGTGAAGGCGTCGGCCACGGCTCCGGCAAAACCCACCACGATCTGCTCACGGTGGATGCGCCGCACCTTGCTGGCGTGATGCTTCATGACCACGTCGCCGACGGTCACCTGGCCGTCGCCGGCGACGGCGATCTGACCACCCCGCTTCACGGCCACGATGGTGGTTGCGTGGGGGCGGCGGTCGGCGGTCGGCATCAGCCGGTGTCGCCCCCGTCCACAACCGCTGCCGCCGGGGCCCGCGGCGTCCGCTTCCTGGTCGCCGCCGGGGCGGCCCGGGCCGGCGCGGGCTTGCCGTTGGCGGCGGACGCGGCGGTGACGGTGCCGACGCCCTTGGGCGGGCGGTACTTGCACCCCGGGTAGCCGGCACAGCTCACGAAGGGACCGAAGCGGCCCTGGCGGCGCACCAGCTCCTTGCCGCAGTCGGGGCAGGGGCCGAGCTCGGGGAGTGGCTCGGGGGCGGTGCGCGCCGGCGCCGGCGCGGGGGTGGCCCCGCCGGCCGGGGTCCCGCCGCCCGGGACGGCCACGACGACGGTGGCCAGCTCGGGCGCGTCGCCCTCGGTGTGACGGCAGCGAGGGTAGCCCGAGCAGCCCACGAACGGGCCTCGCCGCCCGGTCCGGATGAGCAGCGGCTTGCCGCACTCCGGGCAGGGCCGCTCTAGCTGCTGCGGCTGCGGCCGGGAGCCGGTGGCGGCGGCGCCGGCCCGCGGCTGGATGTACTTGCAGCCGGGGTAGCCGGTGCAGCTGATGAACGGTCCGCGCCTGCTCATCTTCTGGCCCAGCGGCTTGCCGCAGTCGGGGCAGATGCCGAGGTCCTGCGGCTGCCCGTCCGCGGTCGTCGGGGTCTCGCGCTTGATGTAGTCGCACTCCGGATAGCCGGAGCAGCCCACGAAGGGACCGCGCTTGCTCTGCCGCGTGACCAGTTCGCGCCCGCACTGAGGGCAGGGCTCCCCGGTGGCGGTGGACTGATCGGCGGCTTCCTTCTTGATGTACTTGCAGTCGGGATATCGCGAGCACCCGGTGAACTCGCCGTAGCGGCTCTCGCGGATCACCAGCTCGCCGACGCCGCACTCGGGGCAGACCTCACCCGTGGGCTTGGCGGGCACCTTGACCCGCTCCATCCCCTCCTCGGCCCTGGTCAGGTCGCGGCTGAACCCCTCGTACCACTCGCGCACGGTGGGCTCGAAGCCGCGGCTGCCGTCCTCGATGCTGTCGAGCTTCTTCTCCAGCGCCGCGGTGAAGTCGATGTCGACGACGTCGGCGAAGTGCAGGCGCAGGACGCCGTCGACGGTCTCGCCGAGGGCGGTGGGCTGCAGCCGGCGCTCCTCCTGGATGACGTACTGGCGCTCCTGGATGGTGTCCACGATGGAGGCGTACGTCGAGGGCCGGCCGATGCCCCGCTCCTCGAGCTCCTTGATCAACGACGCCTCGGTGTAGCGGGGCGGCGGCTGGGTGAAGTGCTGCTCGCGCTTGAGCTCGGCCAGCGCCAGCGTCTGGCCCGCGGTCAGGGCCGGCAGGCTGCGGTCGTCGCGGTCCTCGTCCCTGCGCAGCACGCGCAGGTAGCCGTCGAAGCGCAGCACCGAGCCGTTGGCGCGGAAGATGAAGTCGGCCGCGTCGATGTCGACACGGGTCACGTCGAAGCGCGCCGGCGCCATCTGACCGGCCACGAAGCGCCGCCAGATGAGGTCGTAGAGCCGGCGCTGCTCGTCGGTCAGGTAGGGTGCGACCATCTCCGGGGTGCGCGCCGGGTCGGTGGGCCGGATGGCCTCGTGGGCGTCCTGCGCCTCGACCGCCACCGCCTTTCTGGCTCCGCGGGCGGCCCCGCTGCCGACGTACTGCTTGCCGTAGGCGGACTCGATGTGCTGCACCGCCAGGTCGCGGGCCGTCGGGCTGATCCGCGTGGAGTCGGTTCGCATGTAGGTGATCAGGCCTGCCGGGCCCTCCGCGCCCAGGTCCACGCCCTCGTAGAGCTGCTGGGCGATCTGCATGGTCCGTTTGGGCGCATAGCGCAGCCGGGTGCTGGCGTCCTGCTGGAGGGTCGAGGTGGTGAAGGGTGGCGGCGGGTTGCTCGTCCGCTGCCTGGCGGCGATGCCGGCGACGGTGAAGGGGGTCGTCCCGGGCGTGGGGGCGCCGTCGGCGTCGAGGCCGAGCGCCGCGATGACCTCCAGCGCCGCGGCCTCGTCGGCGAGGACCAGCCGGGTGCCGTCGCGGGCGTCCCTGGCGCCGTCGGCCTTCTCGTCCTCCTCCTCGAGCGCCTGGCCGCGGCGGGCGTAGAGCCGCGCGCTGAACTCCTCGCCCGCCACCGTGCGCAGGAGCGCGTCGAGGGTCCACGACTCCTCGGTGACGAAGGTGCCGATCTCGCGCTCGCGGTCCACCACCAGGCGAACGGCCACCGACTGGACGCGCCCGGCGCTGAGCTTGCGCCGGCCACCGCCGCTGACCTTCTTCCAGAGCAGCGGGCTCAGCTGGTACCCGACCAGCCGGTCGATGACCCGCCGGGCCTCCTGCGCGTAGACGAGGTCGCGGTCGATCTTGCGCGGATGGTCGAGCGCGGCGGCCACGGCGCCGCGGGTGATCTCGTGGAAGACAATCCGGTCGGGGTCGCGCAGGGACAGCGCCTGGGCAAGATGCCAGGCGATGGCCTCTCCCTCGCGGTCGGGGTCGGAGGCCAGCAGCACCTCGTCCGCCTTGCGGGCCGCGGCCTTGAGCTCGGTCACCTGCTTCTTCCTGGTGACCTCGTACTCGGGAGCGAAGGCGTGCTCGACGTCCACTCCCAGCCCACGCTCGGGCAGGTCGCGGACGTGCCCCATCGAGGCCTTGATGGTGTAGCCGCTGCCGAGGAACTTGCCGAGCGTCCTTGCCTTGCTCGGCGACTCGACGATGATCAGGCGGTTGGGCATGCGGGACTGTCTCCGAGGGCAAAGCGACCTCGGGTGTCAGCCCGTGGGGTCGGCGGGATCATAGCAACGGTTCCAAACAGCCTCGGCCAGGGCCGCCGCGGCATTTCCACCGGTATACCCCCTCAGCGCTGGATTGCAGCATCGCCCGGCGTATCGAGGGCGCCGATCGACACTCCGACCAGGCCGCCGGGCCGCCGGGACGCGAGGCCGGCACGCTCCAGTCGGGTCAGCTCCACCGCCAGGGTCCTGGCGTCCACCCCCAGGCCCACCAGCAGCTCGTCCGGGTGCGCCGGGCTCAGCGCCAGGCGGTTGAGGATGCGGGCCGAGAGGGGGCCGGGTGGCGCGGGCCGGAGGTCCGTCGTGCCGGCGGCGGCGTGCCGTTCGGCGGCGGCGGCAAGGCGCGGGCTGGCGGCGAAGAGGTCGTCGAGCTCGGTGCAGACCGCCGCCCCGTCGCGAAGCAGCCGGTTGCTGCCGACGGAGTGAGAACCGCGATTGGCCGGGCAGACGAAGAGATCGCGGTCAAGACGCACCGCCAGGTCGGCGGTGATCAGCGCACCACTGCGCTCGGCCGCCTCCACGATCACCACCGTGTCGGCGAGGGCGGCGATCAGCCGGTTGCGCTTGGGGAACAGCCAGGGGGCGGGCGCCGTCCCCGGTGGCTCCTCGGAGAGCAGGCAGCCGGCCCGGACGACGCGGCGCCGGAGGTCGGCGTGGGGCCGTGGGTAGGCAACGTCGATGCCGCAGCCGAGGACGCCCACAGTGCTGCCGCCGGCGGCCAGCGCCCCCTCGTGCGCGGCCCCGTCGACCCCGATCGCCATGCCGCTGATCACCTGGAGGCCGCGGCGGGCCAGCCCGGCGGACAGCACGGTGGCCCACTCGACGGCGTGGCGGGTCGCCCGGCGGGCGCCGACGACGGCCACCGCGGGACGCTGCGGGTCCACGGCGCCGGCCACCCACAGGCCGGCCGGCTCCTCGCCCTCGAGATCGCGCAGGCCGGCCCACCACGCTGCCGCGCCGCGCTCGACGAAGCGGGCCCGACACCCGGCGACGCTCACCGCCCCAGCGCCGGTCACGGGTCGCCCTCGCCGCGCAGCTGGATGGCCTCCTCCACCGCCGCGAGGTCGACGCGGTCGGCGCTGTCGAGGTCGGCGATGGTCCGCGCCACGCGCAGCACCCGGTGGTAGGCACGCCCGCTGAGACGCAGCCGCTCCCCACGGTCGGCGAGCAGGCGGAGAGCGCCGTCGGTGGCCCGGCAGGCGGCCAGGAGCTCCCGTCCCTCGAGGACGCCGTTGAGCCGGCCCCCTCCCGCGGCGGCCCGGCTGCGCCGCCGCTGACGCTCGCGGGCCGCGGTGACCCGAGCCCTGACGGTGGCGCTCGTCTCGGCGGGGGGTCCGGAGGCGAAGAGCGCGGCGAAGTCCTGGCGGCGGAGGTGGATGGCGAGGTCGATGCGGTCGCGCATGGGGCCGCGCAGGCGGGCGGCGTGGCGGTCGACCTCGGACGCCGAGCAGCGGCAGCCGCCGTCGGGCTCGCCCAGCCGGCCGCAGGGGCAGGGGTTGGCGGCGGCGACGAGGCTGAAGTCGGCGGGAAGGCGGACGCTGCCGCGAGCCCGGGTGACCGTGACCGCGCGCTCCTCGAGCGGCTGGCGCAGGGCCGCGACCAGCGAGCGCGGGAACTCCGTCAGCTCGTCCAGGAAAAGGACACCCCGGTGCGCCAGGCTGAGTTCTCCGGGCTGCGCCAGTCCCGAGCCGCCGCCGACCAGGCCCGCCCGGCTGATGGAGTGGTGCGGCGCGCGGAAGGGAGGACGCAGCGCCGTGGGGGCGCGGCCGGCGAAGGCGCCGCGGAGTGAGTAGACGGCGGCGACGTCGAGCGCCTCGTCGCCGGTGAGGTCGGGCAGGACGCCCGCCAGGGAGCGTGCCAGCATGGTCTTGCCGGCTCCCGGCGGGCCGAGCATCAGGAGGTTGTGGCCACCCGCGGCGGCCACCTCGACCGCGCGCTTGGCAGTCTGCTGGCCGCGCACGGCAGCCAGATCGAGCCCGGCAGGCGCGGAGGCAGACCTCTCGAACCCACCCGGGGCCGTCGGAGCCAGCGGCGCGGTGCCCTCGAGGTGGGCGATGACCGCCGCCAGTGTGGGCGCGCCGACCACCTCGAGGCCCTCGACCAGTGCCGCCTCGACAGCGTTGGCGCTGGGGACGATCAGGCGAGCGAGGCCGGCCGCGCGCAGGGAGCGGGCCATCGGCAGGACCCCGGCGACCGGCCGCAGCGTGGCGTCAAGGGCCAGCTCGCCGAGGTACGCCCACCCGCTCAGGTCCAGGTCACGGCCGTTCGCCTTCAGAACGCTGAGGGCGATGGCGAGATCGAAGCCGGTGCCTTCCTTGGGCATCTCCGCCGGCGCCAGATTGACCACCACCCGCCGCCGCGGGAACGCCTTGTGGGGCGGTACGGCCAACCCGGCGTTGTCCACCGCCGCCTTGACCCGCTCCCGCGCCTCCTGGATGGCCCGGTCGGTCAGGCCGACGACCGCGAAGTTCGGCAGCCCGTCCGCCACGTCGGCCTCGACCGTGACCGGCACCCCCGTGATGCCACGCAGCGCGCAGCTGATCGCCGCTCCCAACATACACATGTCAGTGTATCACCACGGGCTGGTATGACCTCACCGTCCGGGCCGCCGTGGCCGGCCGCCGCTCAGACGGTGGAGCCGGTCCGGGCGCGCGCCGCGTTGAGGGCGATGGCGTCGAGGATCCGGGGCCAGAGGGCGCGCGGCAGGTCGTGCCCCATGCCCTCGATGACGACATGCTCGGCACCGGGGATGGCGGCGGCGGCGGCGGCGCCGCCGCTGGGGGCCACCAGGGGGTCGGCGTCTCCGTGGATGACCACGGTCGGCGCCGTCACCGAACGCAGGGTTTCGGTGCGGTCGCCGGAGGCGAGGATGGCGACGAGCTGGCGGCCCATGGCCAGCGGATCGTGATTGCGGTCGAAGGCCAGCTCGGCGCGATGCCGGACGCTCTCCTCCTCGAACAGCTCACCCCGGGAGCCGATGACGCGGAAGGTGTCGACGGCCGAGGCCACGACGGCGGCGCGCTCCGGGGGTGGAGCCGGTTTGAGCAGCGCCATGGTGGCCTCGGGCGTGGGCTCGCCGACCGCCGGCGAGCCGGTCGTGGACATGATCGACGCCAGCGACCGGACCCGCTCCGGGTGCCGGATCACCAGCGTCTGCGCGATCATCCCGCCCATCGAGACGCCGATGACGTGGACGCTGTCGAGATGGAGGGCGTCGAGAAGGGCGGCGGTGTCGTCGGCCATGTCGTCGAGGGTGTAGCTCGCCGACGAGTGGTCGCCCGTCAGCGCGGCGAGGACGTCGGGCTCGGGCGCCGTCGACTGGTGCGTCGACAGCCCGGCGTCGCGGTTGTCGAAGCGGACCACGCGGAACCCCCGCGCCCCCAGCTGGGCGCAGAAGTCGTCATCCCAGGCCACCAGCTGCATGCCCAGGCCCATGATCAGCAGGGCCGGCTCGCCGCTCGGGTCGCCGAGCTCCTCGTATTCGATCTCGACGCCGTTGGCCGGGACTCGGGGCATGGTGATCCTCCGCGGCGGGGTGCGCGCCATCAACGGACGGCCTGGTCGGGACCCGATGGCCGGCGTCAGCTCCGCGGCCCGCGACCCCAGAGCGTCTGGACGATGCGCCGGAGCATCCGGGTGCGCCCGCTGCGGTACGGGAACATGTGCATCTCCTTGCGCATCGCCACCCTGGTGACCAGGATCGACTGCTGGCGGCAGTACTTGCGGATGCCCTCGGCACCGTGCCGGCGGCCCAGCCCCGACTCCTTCCAGCCGCCCATGGGCATCTCCAGCGCCAGGTAGTTGATGACGGCGTCGTTGACGCTGACCGTCCCCGACTGCAGGCGCCGGGCGATCTCCTCACCTTTCCTGATGTCCTTCGTCCAGACCGAGGCCTGCAGGCCGTAGGGGGAGTCGTTGGCCAGCCGCACCGCCTCGTCGGCGTCAGCGACGCGCATGACGGGGAGGGTCGGGCCGAAGGTCTCCTCGGTCATGCACTCCATGGAGTGGTCGACGTCGAGGAGGACGGTGGGCTCGAAATAGCGGCCCGGCCCCTGGCCCATGCGACCGCCGGCGGCGACGCGGGCGCCTCTGCCGACGGCGTCGGCGACATGGCGCCGGATGATCTCGAGCTGCGGCGGGAATGTGATCGCGCCCACGTCCACCTGGCCGGGACCGGACCCCGGCCCACTGCGCAGGGCGCCGACCTTCTCGGTGACGCGGGCGGCGAAGTCGTCGTAGACGGCATCCTCGACGTAGACCCGCTCGACGCTGATGCAGGTCTGACCCGCGTTCTGCATCGAGTAGAAGACCGCGCAGTTGGCGGCCCGCTCCAGGTCGGCGTCGGCGAGGACCAGCATCGGGTCCTTGCCGCCGAGCTCGAGGCCGCAGGGCACCAGCCGCCGCCCGCAGCGCTCGGCGACCCGGCGCCCGGTCCGGGTCGAGCCGGTGAACATGACGTAGTCGACGTTGTCGATGAGCGCCTCCCCGGTGGCCGCGGCGCCGGTGACGACGCTGAACACGCCCTCGGGCAGCCCGGCGTCGCGCAGGAGATCGCGCATCAGGAGCGAGGTGAACGGGGTCACCTCGCTCGGCTTGAGGACCACGGCGTTGCCGGCGGCCAGGGCGGCGATGCAGTCGCCGAAGGAGTTGGTCAGCGGGTAGTTCCACGGTCCGATGACCCCGACCACGCCGATCGCCGAGTAGCGCACCACCCCGCTGCGTCCCAGGAGGAACGGGTTGGCGGGGCGAACCTTCTCGTCGGCCAGGTACCTGGGCGCGTGCTTCGCCCAGAAGCCGAAGGCATAGGAGGTATAGCCGATCTCGGCGATCAGCGCGTCCTCGTAGGTCTTGCCCGTCTCGGCGACGATCGTCGAGATCACCCGCTCGACGTTGTCGAGCAGTCGCCGGCGCGCCGCCAGCAGGACGTGCGCGCGGCCCTCGAAGCCCATGGCCTCCCACGCGGGTTGCGCCGCCCGGGCTCGCGCGACGGCGGCGGCCACCTCGGCGGCAGCCATGGCAGGCACCTCACCGACCAGGACACCGGTGGCGGGGTTCTCGACGCGGATTCCGGTCGCGGCCGTGGGGCCGCCGACCGCGGGGGTCTCGGCGGTGCTCGTCATCTGTCAACTCCGGCTACGCGCAGCGGTGAGCGGCGCTCGATGGTAGCGTCGGGCGCCCGCCAGGGCAGGTCTGCGCGCCTCCCGACCGAGACTCATCCGTCTCCGCTGACGGCGTTCTCGAGGTGGGTGGCATCGACGACGCGCAGCCGGCCGTCCAGCAGGAGCCCGACCACGTCGATGCGCAGCGCGGCGTCGGCTCGGCCGGCCGCGGCCGCGTAGGTCTGGGCCAGGAGGCGCAGCTTGCGGCGCTTGCGCGCATCCACGGCCTCCACCGGCAGCCCGAACGACACCCCCCGCCGGGCCTTGACCTCGACGATCACCAGAGTCTCGCCGTCGGTGGCGACGATGTCCACCTGGCCGAGCCGGCAGCGCCAGTCGCTGGCCACGATGGTCAGCCCGCGGCGGCGCAGCAACTCGACGGCCGCCGCCTCACCGGCCGCCCCGACGCGGTCCTTGAGCGGACGCGTGGGACGGCTCGGGGGCGTGGCCGGGCCCGGCCCCTCAGGCCTTGGCGTCGGCGGTCTCCTTCTCGATCTCCTCGGCGTCGGCGCCCCCGGCACCCTCGGCCTCGACCTGGGCCTCCCCAGCGACCTCGGCGGCCTCGCCGACCGAGGCACTCACCTCCTCCTCGGGCGTGGCGTCGACGAGCGCCTGCGGCGTGTCGTCGTCCAGATCCGTCTGGGCCGCGATCTCGGCGGGCATCTCCCGCCGCGAACGGGTCGTGGCGCTGCCGCCGATCGGCTCGCGGCGCTCGCGGATCCGGGCGCGCTTGCCCACCTTGTCGCGCAGGTAGAAGAGCTTGGCCCGGCGCACGTCGCCGTGGCGCATCACCTCGATGCGATCGATGCGGGGGGAGTTCAGCAGGAAGCGCCGCTCCACGCCGACCCCGTGGGAGGCCATGCGGCGGACGACGAAACTGGTCCGCGGCCCGTGGGTGCCGTTGACGGCGATGACCACGCCCTCGAACACCTGGATGCGCTCGCGCGTGCCCTCGACGACCTTGACATGGACGCGGACGGTGTCACCGCTCCGCAGGACCGGGACCTCGGGCTTCTCCTGCTCTCGCTCGAGCAGGTCGATGACATTCATGGGTTCCTCCTTGGGCACATGCGGCCTGGGCCGCCTCAGATGTCCTGTGCGTTGCTGCCGGCCATGGCCAGGTCGGGACGCCGGCGACGGCGCGCCGCCTCCGCCACCTCGCGCCTCCAGCGCTCGATGGCCGCGTGGTTGCCGTTGCGCAGCACTTCGGGGACCACGCGCCCCTCGAAGTCCGCGGGTCGGGTGTAGAGCGGCGGCTCGAAGCCGCCCTGGTCGTCGAAGGTCTCGCCCTGGAGCGACTCCGGGGAGCCGAGCGTGCCGGGCAGGAGCCGCGCCACCGCCTCGACCACCACCAGCGCCGCCACCTCTCCCCCGCTCAGCACGTAGTCGCCCACGCTGAGCTCGTCGCCGATCTCCTCGCGGGCGCGCTCGTCAACGCCCTGGTAGCGCCCACAGACGAGCAGCAGGTGCTCCTCGGCGGCCAGCTCGCGGGCCACGGCCTGGGTCAGACGGCGGCCCTGGGGTCCGAGCAGGATGGCATGGACGCCGGGATCGGCCTCCCGGAAGGACCGCACGGCGCGGACCAGGGGCTCGGGCTTGAGCACCATGCCGGCATGGCCGCCGAACTGCATGTCGTCCACCTGGCGGTGGTGGCCGCCGGCGAAGTCGCGCAGGTCGTGAGCGGCAAGCTGGAGATGGCCGGCCTCCAGCGCCCGGCCGACGACACCCACGCCCAGGGTCGCCGGAAAGACCTGGGGGAAGATGGTGAGGACGTCGACGCGCATCACGCCGGCTCCTCGGGCCACGGGGTCACGGTGATGGTGCCGCCGACGACGTCCACCTCGCGGACGAAGTCGGCCACCATGGGCAGGCGAAGGTCGCCCCCTGGCGCGCTGACCACCAGCACCTCGTGCGCCGGGTAGTGCTCGACGTCACTGACGACGCCGACCGGCTCGCCCTCCAGGGTGCGGGCCTGAAGCCCGACCAGCTGGTAGACGAACCACTCCAGGTCTCCCAGCGGACGCCGAGCCCCCTCGGGGACGCACAGGTAGGCGCCTCGCAGGGCGGCCGCGGCGTCCCAGCCGTCCACGCCTTCGAGCTCGAGGAGCATGTCGCCGTCGGGGAGCGCCCGAGCGGCGCGAACCACCAGCGGGCGCGAGTCGCGCTCGGCGAGCAGCAACAGTCCCGCGGCAAAGCGCGAGGCGTCACCACCGAGGGGCGAGACGCGGAGCGCACCACGGACGCCGTGGGGACGGCGGACGAAGGCGGCGCGCAGGCGAATGCCGGCCTCGGAGGAGGGCGGTGTCGGCTCGGTCACGCTGCTGGTGCTCATGTTCTTGAAGAGAAGGGTCCGGCTGGGCCGGAGCTCAGCTGACGTCCACCTGGACGCGATGGCGGCCGGTGCGCAGCGCGGCAGCGCGGACCACGGTGCGGATGGCCTCGATGTTGCGGCCGTTCTTGCCGATGAGCTTGCCCATGTCGGCGGGCGCGCACTTGATCTCCACCACCGTCTGGCGGCCGCCGGGCTTGACCTTCACGGCCACGGCGTCCTTGTCATCGGCGATGGTCCTGGCGATGTACAGCGTCAGGTCGGCGAAGTCGGCCACGGTCTAGGCGTCCGGGGTGGCGTCGCCCGCGGCAGCTGCCGGCTCGGCGACGACCGGTGCCGCCTCGGGCTCGGCCATGCCGGCGGCGGTGCCGGGCTCGGCGGCCTGCGGGCGGGAGCGCGGGGTGCGGGTCAGGATGGCCTCGCGCTCGAGAAGCTTGCGGGCCGTGTCGGTGGGCTGGGCGCCCTTTCGCATCCACTCGCGGACCCGGTCGGCGTCAATGTGCACGCGCGCCGGCTGGGCGATCGGGTCGTAGGTGCCGATCTCCTCGATGAAGCGGCCGTCGCGCGGGCTGCGCGCGTCGGCCACCACCAGCCGGTAGAAGGGGCGCTTCTTGGCCCCCATCCTCTTCAGGCGGATCTTGACCACGTTGACTCCTCTGTCAATCGCCGGGCGCTGGGCGCCGGGTTCATCTCTTCTTCTTCTTCTTGGCGTGCCGTGTGGGCGGCCGCGCCGGGGCCTGGGGTCGCGGCACGGCTGCCGCGGCCTGGTCGAAGGCCGCGTCGAGCCCCAGCGCTGCCGGGTCGAGGCCCTTGAGGTTCTTCAGCATGCGGACCTTGCCGCGCATGCCCTTGCTGCCCTGGCCGCCGAGCGCCTTCATCATCGACTGCATCTGGTCGAAGCTCTTGATCATCCGGTTGACGTCGACCACCGAGGTGCCGCTGCCCATGGCGATGCGGCGACGCCGCGCGGCCTTGATGATCTCCGGCCGCCGGCGCTCGGTGGTGGTCATGCTCAGGACGATGGCCTCCATGCGGTCGAGGTCACTCTCCTGAGGCATCACCCCGCCCATCTGACGGAGCTGGCGGCCCATGCCCGGGATCATCCCCAGGAGGGACTCCAGGGAGCCCATCTTGCGGATGCTGCGCAGCTGCTGGAGGAAGTCCTCCATCGACATGCGGCCGGCCAGGAGCTTGTCCTGCATCTCGGCCGCCTGCTTCTCGTCGACGTGGGCCTGGGCCTTCTCCACCAGGGAGAGGACGTCGCCCATGCCCAGGATGCGGTTGGCCATACGGTCCGGGAAGAAGGGCTCGAGGTCGCCGACCTTCTCGCCGACTCCGCAGTAGACGATGGGGACGCCGATGGCCTCGCGCATCGACAGGGCCGCCCCGCCGCGGGCGTCGCCGTCGAGCTTGGTGAGCACCACGCCATCGACCCCCACCTGGTCGGCGAAGGCCCTGCCGACATTGACGGCCTCCTGGCCGGTCATGGCGTCGACCACCAGCAGCGAGTCGTGCACCGTGACCTTGCGGCGGATCTCCTTGACCTCGTCGAGCATGCGCTGGTCGATCTGGAGCCGGCCGGCGGTGTCGAGGATGACCACGTCGCAGTTCTGGCGGGCCGCCTCCTCGACGCCGCGGCGGCACAGGTCGGGCGGCTGCATGCCCGCCACCGGCATCACCACCGGGATCTGGGTGTCCTTGCCGAGCTTCTCCAGCTGCTGGGCGGCGGCGGGGCGGTAGGTGTCCGCCGCCACCATCAGCGGACGGTGGCCCTCCTTGCGGATGGCCAGTGCCAGCTTGGCGCAGGTGGTGGTCTTGCCCGATCCCTGCAGGCCGACCATCATCACCACGGTCGGGGGATGCGGCTGGTAGCGCAGACGGCGCTGCTCGCTGCCCAGGAGCGCCACCAGCTCGTCGTACACGATCTTGACGATCTGCTGGCCGGGGGTCAGTGACTCCAGCACCTCGGCGCCGACGGCCCGCTCACGAATGCGGTCGACGACGGCGCGGGCGACCTTGAAGTTGACGTCCGCCTCGAGCAGCGCCATGCGCACCTCGCGCAGACCGGTCTCGACGTCCTCCTTGGTCAGCTTGCCCCGACCGGTGAAGCGGCTGAAGACCTGGGTGAGCCGGTCGGTGAGGGAATCGAACATGGTTAGACGTCTTCCACCCCGGCCGCGGCCAGGCGTCCGCGCAGGCGATCCTCGACCGCCTGGCGGTGGGCGAGCTCGGCGGCGTGGCCGAGGCGGTCCTCGAAGTGGGCGAGCTGGGCCAGGGCGCGCCGGACCAGGTCATGGGCGCCGCTGCGGCTGACACCGAAGGCCTCGGCAAGCTCGGCGTACGACCAGTCCTCGTCGAGCCGCAGGCGGCACGCCTCGCGCTGGTGGTCGGTCAGGAGCGCGCCGTAGACGTCGAGCAGCCGCTGGCGGCGGACCACCTCGGCCGTCGGGTCGGCGAGGTCGGCCTCGGCGACACGCGGGTGGGCAGGCGTCGATGGTGTCAAGGGCAAAGCCTGGACACAGTAGCAGGAGCCCGCGGTGGCGGCGCCTCAGCGGACCCGTTCCGCGAGGTGCTGCCGTCTCAGCCGTCGGCGCTGAACGCCACCGTGGCGGCCGCCGGTGCGCGGCGCCGGGACCGGCCGCCGGCGAGGGCCGCGGCGGCGACCCGCTCGACCACCGCCTCGACAACGGGGTCGGCAACCGGCGGCGGCTCGGGCTCGGGCGCCGGCCGCCGGTAGCGGGTCTCGAAGGCGGTGAGGACGCGGGAGAGCCGGCCCAGCTCCTCCGACCAGGCGTCGAGCCGCCGGTCGCCCGCGCAGGTCATGCGGTAGCGGCGGCGGGCCGGCCCGGAGCCGGAGCGCTCCCAGCCAGAGGTGACCAGGCCCTCGTCCTCCATGTGATTGAGGACGCGATACACGGTCCCATGGTCAGAGCTGATCCCCGAGAGCTCGGCCAGGCGGTTGCGCAACTCGTACCCATAGTCGCCACGCTCATGGAGGAGCAGCAGGAGGGCGGCACGGAGAAGGTCCGGGGCGCGGAAGCACACAGCCCCCCCCTCGCCCGAAGTCACTCGACGGTTTACCGGATCGTTGGGCACGGACCCCTCATTCTCCAACCTCCAACCGTCGCAGCCAGGGACGGCGTGAGCAGCCTAGCGCCTGCCCCCCACCGTACGCGAATCTGAACCGATCTGGAACCCCCCTGCCCGGACGGCGCATCCCCAGGCCGCCGCCGCGATCGGCGCCGCCTCGCCGGAGCCGGCCACCCCGACCGTCGCCTGGCGCTCGCGGAATTTTGCGATCGCACTAGGAGCAGGCTGCACATACGTGCACGACGCCGGTATTGACCCCGATGACACCCCTCGGTCAGCATGCCGCCCGTTCGCACAGGGCAGACCTCTGTTGAGGTGTGCTCAGGTGTCGGCTGGTTGGGCTCCGAGGTCCACTCGAGGAGGACGGCGCGTGACGCAAACCGAGGCGGTTCCGTACGGTCGCAAGACACAGCGCGATCCGGCGGTATCCGATGTCCACATCATCTGGTGCACCGCGGGCGGAGGCTGCGACGGAGACACCATCTCGATCACTGCGGCGACGCAGCCCAGTATCGAGGACGTGCTCCTCGGCGCCATCCCAGGCCTTCCCAGGGTGCATCTCTACAACCCTGATCTCGCCTACGAGGTCGGCAGCGAGTACCTGGAGTCCTGGTACAAGGCCGAGCGCGGCGAGCTGGAGCCCTTCGTCTTCGTCATTGAGGGATCGATCCCCAACGAGAAGATCAAGAAGGAAGGCTACTGGGCGGCGTGCGGGACCGACCCGTCGACCGGCCAGCCCATCACCACCTGCGAGTGGATCGACCGCCTCGCCCCCAAGGCCACCGCGGTCATCGCCATCGGCACCTGCGCGACCTATGGCGGCATCCACGCCATGCAGGGCAACCCCACCGGCGCCATGGGCCTCTGCGACTACCTCGGCTGGGACTTCAAGACCAAGGCCGGGCTGCCGATCATCAACGTCCCGGGTTGCCCGGTCCAGCCGGACAACTTCATGGAGACGGTCCTCTACCTGCTCTACATGGTGGCCGGCCTGGCGCCGATCATCCCGCTCGACGACCAGCTCCGTCCGACCTGGCTGTTCGGCAACACCGTCCACGAGGGCTGTGACCGCGCCGGGTACTACGAGCAGGGCGACTTCGCAGCGGACTACAACTCGCCCAAGTGCCTGGTCAAGCTGGGCTGCTGGGGACCCGTTGTCAACTGCAACGTGCCCAAGCGCGGCTGGATGATGGGCATCGGCGGCTGCCCCAACGTCGGTGGCATCTGTATCGGCTGCACCATGCCGGGCTTCCCGGACAAGTTCATGCCCTTCATGGATGAGCCGCCGGGAGGTAAGTTCTCGTCGACGGTGAGCGGCGCCTACGGCAACGTCATCCGCGGCCTCCGGAAGATCACGAACGACACCGTGAACAAAGAGCCGAAGTGGCGTCACCCCGGATCCAAGCTCACCACCGGCTACCGCGCGAAGAACTACTAGGAGGATCGGATATGGCCCTGCTCGAGCGCACTCCGACCAAGGGCAAGCAGCTCACCGAAATGTCCTGGGATCCGATCACCCGGATCGTCGGTAGCCTGGGGATCTACACGAAGATCGACTTCGACGCGCGCAAGGTCGTGGAGTGTCACAGCACCTCGTCGATCTTCCGTGGCTACAGCATCTTCATGAAGGGGAAGGACCCGCGGGACTCCCACTTCATCACCAGCCGGATCTGCGGCATCTGCGGCGACAACCACGCCACCTGCTCGGTCTACGCCCAGAACATGGCCTACGGGATCCGCCCACCGGCCATCGCCGAGTGGATCATCAACCTCGGCGAGGCGGCCGAGTACATGTTCGACCACAACATCTTCCAGGGGAACCTGGTCGGCGTGGACTTCTGCGAGCAGATGGTGAAGGAGACGAACCCGAGCCTGCTCGAGCGGGCCGAGCGCACGAACGCCCCGCATTCGGCGGACCACGGCTACAAGACGATCGCCGACATCATGCGCGCGCTCAACCCGTTCACCGGCGAGATGTACAAGGAGACCCTGCACGTCAGCCGGTACACCCGCGAGATGTTCTGCCTCATGGAAGGGCGGCACGTGCACCCCTCCACCCTGTACCCGGGTGGCGTCGGCACGGTCCCGACCCAGCAGCTCTTCACCGACTACCTGGTCCGCCTGGCGCGGTACGCGGAGTTCATGAAGAAGTGCCTGCCGCTGCACGACGACCTGTTCGACTTCTTCCTCGAGGCCCTCCCGGGCTACGAGCACGTCGGCGAGCGGCGCACGCTCCTCGCCTGCTGGGGCTCGTTCAACGACCCCGACCACTGCGACTACACGTACAAGAACATGAGCGCCTGGGGCAACAAGATGTTCGTCACCCCGGGCATGGTCATCGACGGGAAGCTCGTCACGACCGACCTCGTGGACATCAACCTGAACATCCGGATCCTCCTCGGCAGCTCCTACTACGACGACTGGGACCAGGGCGAGCGCTTCGTGACCAAGGACCCGCTCGGGAACCCGGTCGACATGAAGCACCCGTGGAACCAGACCACCATCCCGCACCCCCAAAAGCGCGACATGAGCGCCGGCGGCAAGTACACCTGGGTCATGTCGCCCCGCTGGCTCGACCAGCGCACCGGCGAGCACCTCGCGATGGACACCGGGGGCGGCGCGCTCGCGCGCCTCTGGGCGACCGCCCTCGCCGGAAAGGTCGACATCGGCTACGTGAAGGCGACCGGCCAGAGCGTGAAGATGTACCTCCCGAAGACCGCGACCAAGCCCGAGGCCGAGTTCGAGTGGAAGGTCCCGAAGATCAGCAACGCCATCGAGCGCGACCGCGCCCGCACCTACTTCCAGGTCTACGCCGCCTCCGCGGCGTACCACTTCCTGGACAAGGCGTTCGAGGAGCTCCACGCCGGCCGGACGAAGACCTTCACCCCGTTCGAGGTGCCGGACGAGGCGATCGGCTGCGGCTTCCACGAGGCCGTCCGCGGCGTGCTCTCGCACCACCTCGTCATCAAGGACAAGAAGATCGCGAACTACCACCCCTACCCGCCGACGCCGTGGAACGCGAACCCGCGGGACATCTACGGCACGCCCGGCCCGTACGAGGACGCGGTCCAGGACTGCCCGATCTTCGAAGAGAACACCAAGGAGAACTTCAAGGGCATCGACATCATGCGCACCGTCCGCAGCTTCGACCCCTGCCTGCCCTGCGGCGTGCACATGTACCTCGGGGACGGCAAGGTCATCGAGACCAAGCACTCGCCGATGTTCGGCGGGGATCAGTGACCCGGGATGTCCCCGGTCGCTGAGCGGGATGACCTCGCCGATCGCCTGAACCGCCTCGATCGCCTGATCGCGGGGATCGAGGAGCTCGAAGACGGCACCGCGCGCGATCGCGCGCGGGAGGCCGTGGGGGAGCTCCTCGATCTGCACGGCGCGGGCCTCGCGCGCATCGTCGAGCTCGTCGGCGCGAACGCGCCGGCGACGCTCGACGGACTCGTCGCCGACCCGCTCACCCGCGGGCTCCTGCTGCTGCACGGCGTCCACCCGGTCCCGCTCGAGACCCGCGTCCAGGAGGCGCTCGAGACCGTCCGGCCGTACATGAAGTCCCACGGCGGCGGGGTCGAGGTCATCGGCCTCGACGACGGCGTCCTGCACCTTCGGCTCGAGGGGAGCTGCCACGGCTGCGGCTCCTCCGCCGCCACTCTCCGGACCGCGGTCGAGGCCGCGCTCCTCGAGGGCGCTCCCGACCTGCTCGGCCTCGAGGTCGACGGCGTCGCCGAGCCGCCATCCAGCGGCGCGTTCATCCCGCTCAGCGCGATCGGCGGACTCCCGGCCCCGGCGCCGAGCGCCTGGGAGATCGTCTCCGGCCTCGACGCGGTCGAGCCCGGATCGCTCGAGCACCGCCTGGTCTCCGGCACCACGATCGTCCTGTCGCGGCTGGGCGACGACTACTACGCCTACGCGAGCACCTGCCCCGGCTGCGGCGCGACGCTCTCCGCCGCGGTCACCGACGGGCACCTTGGCTGCAGCGCCTGCGACCGGCGATTCGACATCGTCGGCGCCGGGCGGTGCGTCGCCGAGCCGGCCCTCCGCCTTTCGCCATTCCCCCTCGTCCTCCAGGGCGCGGGCACCGCGCGCGTCGCCGTTCCCGCGACCGCGCGATGATCTCCGGCCGCCCGGGTCTCCCGCCGCTCACGGCGATCGAGCGGCTGCGCCGCACCCGCGCCGACAAGCAGCCACGCGAGCGCTGCGATCTCTGCGCCGACGAGGTCCGCGCCGACCACGCGCACCTCTACGAGGGGCCCGCCCGGCGGATCGTGTGCGCCTGCGGGCCCTGCGCGATCCTGTTCGCCGGCAACGCCGCGGCGACCTACCGGCCGATCCCCAAGACCGTCCGCGCGCTCCCGTCGTTCACGATGACCGACGAGCAATGGCAGGATCTGCTCATCCCGGTCGACATCGCCTTCTTCCAGCGCAGCAGCGCCGCCGGCCGGGTCGTCGCCTTCTATCCGAGCCCGGCCGGTGCCACCGAATCGCTCCTCGAGCTCGATTCCTGGAAGGCCCTTCTCGCGGTGAACCCGCTGCTCGGGACCCTCGCCCCGGACGTCGAGGCGCTGCTCGTCTACCGCGTCGCCGGCGCCCGGACCTGCTACATCGTCCCGATCGACCGCTGCTACGAGCTCATCGGCCGCATCCGGCTCGCCTGGCGCGGGCTCACCGGCGGCACCGAGGTGTGGAAAGAGGTGACCACGTTCTTCGAGGCGCTGGGCGCGGTCGCCGTCGATGCCTGAGCTCGGGATCACCGTGGCCGGCGTGGCCGCCGAGCCGTACGCGGCGGTGCCCACCCTCGCGGTGCAGCTCGCGGTGACCGAGACGACCGGGGAAGCGGTCGAGGGCATCTCGCTGCACTGCCAGATCCGCATCGAGGCGACCAAGCGCCGCTACTCGCCGACCGAGAAGGAGGACCTGAAGGATCTGTTCGGGGAGCCCGAGCGGTGGAGCCAGACGGTGCGCAGCCTGCTCTGGACCCACGCCGACGCGAACGTCGCGCCGTTCAGCGGGACCGCCACCGCGACCCTGCTCGTTCCGTGCACCTACGACTTCGAGGTCGTCGCGACGAAATATCTGGGCGCCCTCGACGGCGGCACGATCCCGCTGGTCCTCCTGTTCAGCGGCACGATCTTCTATCGCGATGCCGAGGGCCGGGTGCAGATCACCCAGATGTCGTGGAACACCGAGGCCGCCTACGCCCTGCCGGTCGCGGTCTGGCGCGATCTCATGGAGCTGTATTTCCCCAGCTCGGCCTGGCTCCGCCTCACCCGGGAGAGCTTCGATGACCTGCATCGCTACAAGATCGAGCGGGGCATCCCGACCTGGGAGGGCGTGGTCGAGCGTCTGCTCCGCGCCGCGAGCGAGCCGAGCCCGGCATGAGCGCGGACGTGGTGGACGTGATCGCGAAGGCGGTCCTCTATGAGGGCTACATCCTCTACCCCTACCGGCCCTCCGCGACGAAGAACCAGCGCCGCTGGAACTTCGGTGGGGTCTACCCGCGGGCCTACAGCGAGCGGCAGACCGGCACGGACCGCTGGACGATGCAGACCCAGTGCCTGGCCGAGGGCGACGCCGCCGCGTCGATCGCGGTCACGATCCGCTTCCTCCGGGTCGTCGAGCGCACGCTCCGGGACGCGACCGGTCCGGTTCCCGTCCTCCGGGTGGACGATCGCGAGATCCGGGCCTGGCAGGAAGCGGTCGAGGAGCGCGTCGCGCTCGGGCCGGCCACCCTCGCGGCGCTCGCCGCCGGCGCGGTGCGCCTGCCGATCGCGCTCGCCGCGGTGCGCGAGGTCGAGCCGGTGAACGACGCCGCCGGCCGGCACGCCGGGGACATCATCCGCGAGCGCCGGCCGCTCGACGGGGCGGCGGAGCTGGCGGTGGCCCGGCTGCGCGACGGCATCGCGCGGGTCACCGTGCGGGTCACCAACACCACCGCGCTCGACCCCGCCGTGGCCGCGGACCGCGAGCAGGCCCTCCGCCACACGATGGCCTCGACCCATGCGGTCCTGCGGATCACCGGTGGCCGGTTCCTGTCGCTCGCCGATCCGCCGGAGAACGCCCTGGACCTTGCGGCGCAGTGCGTGAACGACGGCGTGTGGCCGGTCCTGGTCGGCGCGGCGGGGCAGAACGACACCGTCCTCGCGTCGCCGATCATCCTCGACGACCATCCCGAGGTCGCGCCCGAGAGCCCCGGCGATCTGTTCGATTCGAGCGAGATCGACGAGATCCTCACCCTCCGGATCCTCGCGCTCTCCGACGCCGAGAAGGCCGAGATGCGCGAGGCCGACGAGCGCGCCCGGGCGCTGCTCGAGCGCACCGAGGCGCTCGCCCCCGGCGATCTCCTGCGGATGCACGGCGCGATGCGCCGGCCCACCGTGCATGGGCTGGACGGCGAATGATCGAGCCGGAGGGCTGGGACAAGCTCGCGGGGCTGAACGGCCTGAGCCTCGAGGCGGTCGACGTCGGCGGGGTGCGCCTGGGCGTCGGCGGGAAGGTGCGCCTCTGCCCGCCGTCAACGGGGACCGACATCATGGACCGCGCCCTTGCCGGGAAGTCCGGGGTCATCGAGTCGATCGAGCAGAGCTACGAGGGCGAGGTGTATCTCGCGGTCGTCCTCGACGACGACCCGGGCCGCGAGCTGGGCTTCCTCCGCCAGCCGGGCCACCGGTTCTTCTTCCGCCCGTCCGAGGTCGAGCCGCAGACGCCGGCGCACGACACGGCCGGCGAGGCGTCATGAGCGTGCTCGTGGCCGGGATCGGGAACATCTTCCTCGGCGACGACGGCTTCGGCGTGGAGGTCGCGCGCCGGCTGCTCGAGCGCCCGGCAACGGACGGGATCACGGTCGCCGATTTCGGCATCCGGGGCTTCGATCTGGCCTACGCGCTCATGGATGGCCACGCCCACGCGATCCTGGTGGACGCGGTCGCCGGGGGCGAGCCGCCGGGGACGCTGTACCTGATCGAGCCCGAGGCCCCGAACGCGGCGCGGGGCGGCCCGGAGCCGCACTCGATGGACCCCCGCCGGGTGCTCGACATGGTCGAGCGCTTCGGCGGAACGACCACGAAGATCCGGATCGTCGCGTGTGAGCCGGAGCGGATCTCCGAAGATGACGGCATCGGCCTGTCCCCGGTCGTCGCAGCGGCGGTCGACGGGGCGATCCTGCTCATCGACGAGATCCTCGGGCGGCTCGACACGACTGTTCGCACTGCGGGGACCCCCCGCGCACCAGAGATGGAGGTTCGGACGTGATTCGGCGAAAGGAGGCGGACAACGCTATGGAGGCTCCTGCGATCATTGGCATCGCGATCCTGGTCGTTCTCGCTCTGCTCATCGCGATCAGCGCCGGCGACATCGCGCGGTACCTGAAGATGCGGAACATGTGATCTCGCCGGCGAGCGGGAAGGGGAGCAGCTCTTGCACGAGCAGGCGATCGTCGACGCCGTTCTGGGCGTGGTGCTGGAGGCCGCGGGAACGCGGCCGGTCCAGCGTGTCCGCGTGCGTGTCGGGCGGAGCCTCGCGGTGAAGCCCGACAGCTTCGATCAGTGGTTCGAGATGCTCGCGACCGAGACGCCGGCCGCGGGCGCGCTGATCGAGCAGACGGTGACCGACGGCGAGGAGCTCGCGGTCGAGGAGATCGGGTTGCGCGACGGCGAGGTCCTCCGCAACCCGGACCTCGTCCACGTCGACGAGGGCGAAGACCATGTGCATGAAGACCGGTTCCCCAAGGAGCTGGGGTAGATGTGCGTCGGAGTGCCCGGCAAGGTCCTCTCCATCGACGAGCCGACCGACCTCGCCCAGGTCGACGTGGCCGGCGTCACGCGCAAGGTGCTGCTCTCGCTCCTCCAAGGTGACGAGCGGCCGGTCGTGGGGGACTATGTCCTCGTGTACACCGGCATGGCCCTGGCGAAGGTCGACGAGCAGGAGGCGCTCGAGCTGCAACGGATGCTCGAGGGCGAGGAAGGCGCCTACGACGACTTCTCGACCTCGCTCCGGCCGCGGCACGACGAGGAGCGCGAGCGGTCCTCCGCGGCGGTCCCCGCGCCGGAGGCGCCCTGAACCTCGCCCCGGCGCAGCCGCTCGGCGGGACGACCCGGTTCGTCCGCTATGCCTTCATGCCCAACCGGCTGCAGTACTGCGGCGGCGACGACAACCGCACGATCCTGGAGTACGCCGTCGCCGATGTCCGCGAGCCGCCGCTCGTGGGGATGCTGAAGAAGTTCACCGGCGCGCTCCCGTACCTCTCGCTCATCGCCCGCGGGAACGGCATCGCCGATCCGTTCGATGAGCGGGTCGTCGAGGCGTACTGGATCGGCAACGAGCTCCTCGAGCGGGTCGAGGCCCGGTCGCTCTACGACGACCTGCGGGCCCGCTACGGCACGCAGCTCTCGCCGAAGGTCATGGAGCGGGTCGCGGCGAAGGCGCCGGCCGGCGCGCGCCCGCACCACAGCTTCCACGTCCTGGACGTGTGGCGTCAGGCCGAGCGCGGGAAGGCCGATGTGCTCGCGATGGTCGATTCCTGCCGGATCAGCTGGGGCACCGTGACCGGGATCGACGGCGGCGAGCTCATCGTGCGGCGCCCGCCGGTCGTGTTCCGTGACGGCGCGCTCGAGCTCGATCCGCCGCGCTCCGAGCGGGTGACCCGGATGCTCGAAGGCCAGGGCTTCGTGGCCGACGCGAAGGTCGGCGACATCGTCTCGCTCCACTGGAGCTGGGCCTGCGAGGTCCTCACCCCGGCGCAGCAACGGACCCTCGAGCGCTACACCCGCTTCCACTTGGGGCTGGCGAGCCAGACTCTCTAGCGGCGGCGGTCCCGGAGGAAACGGCAATGGAGCCAGTGATGCGCGGCCTCATCGTCCATGGCGGCGGGGCGGCCCACGACGAGCTCGCGTCGCACCTCGAGACGTTCCACGTCGTGCCCCTCTCGTCGCTCGCGGCATTCGATCTTGAGCGATACGACGTTGTCGTCGTTCCGCGGTCGTCCGACCAGGACGCGCTGCTTGCGCGCCGCCACCAGTTCGCGCGCTTCCTGGGTCGTGGCGGGATCGTCGTGGCCTTTGGTGAGAGCCCGCAGGCGTGGCTCCCCGGCGTGGACTGGTCGCCCGAGTCGCCCGACGACGTGTCCGGCCTGCCGCGTGTGCACCCTCACCCGATCGTCGATGGCCTCTCGGCCGAGGACCTCTGGTGGCATCGCGACGCGCAATGGTGCTGCCACGGTCATCTGCGCGCGCCGGCCGGCGCGGAGCCGCTCGTCTCGAATGCCGCCGGCCTGGCCTGGGCGTATGTCGACCGCGTGAGCACGCCCGGCACGATGCTCCTCATGGCGAACGTCGACGTCGACACGCACCTGTTCCACGGCAACGCAACGGCGCGGCAGCTCATGGAGCGGATCCTGGCCTGGCTTGAGGAGGAGGCCGCGCGGAATGCCGCGCGCCGCGCGCGCCCCAGCGAGAAGCTGGCCTACCTCGTGTCCGGCGCGCCGTTCCAGACCCGCTTCGTCGACACGCGCCCCGCGCTCGTCGCGACGCTTCCCGCCGTGGAGCTGGGGTCGCTGGACCTGAACGGCTACCGCGGTCTTTGGGTGCCGCGCGAGAGCGATCAGGTCGCGCTCGAAGCGGCGGCTGACCGGATCGAAGCCTACGTCCGCGGGGGCGGCACGCTCATCGCGTTCGAGGAGCTGAGGCGGCCCTGGCTCCCCGGCGCGCGCTGGCAACGGGCGAAGATCGACGTCGCCGGGCTCGAGCGCGCGGACCACCCGCTCGCGCGCGCCGTTCCGGAGCTCCGACGTCCGTGGCACGCCCATGGCCTGCTCGAGGTCCCCCCTGACAGCACGGTGCTGCTGCGCGATCCGGCGAGCGGCCTCGCGGCCCTTGCGACCTGGTCCTTCGGCGCCGGCCGGGTGCTCGCCGGGACGCTGGATCCCGATTCGCATGCGGGCTACGGCTCGCGGCTCGGTGACGACTTGTTGGCTGCGATCATGGCCTGGATCGCGGAACCGGTGGCTGCGGCAACGGTCGGATGACCGCGCGGGTGACCCGCCGGTCGCTCCTCGCCGGAGCGGCCGTCCTCGCGGTGGGCGCCTGCGCCCCCGCGGTGCTCACCGCTCCGGCCTCGCCGTCGCCCGTGCGGCGGGGGACGCAGCGGCTCCTCCTGTCGTGGTGGACCGACACCGGCTACCCGTCGCCATTCACCTTCAGTGGCGTCGGGCCAGGCGGGATCGTGAAGCTCATGCTCCTGTTCGACACGCTGACCTGGAAGGACGAGCGGGGGATCATTCCCTGGCTGGCGCGCTCGTGGACCGTGGAAGAGGGGGGCACCGCATATCGCTTCGAGCTGCGTGACGATGCGACGTTCAGCGACGGAAAGCCGCTCACCGCGCGGGATGTCGCGTTCACGTTCGAATACTTCGCCCGCTTCCCGTTCAAGTGGTCCCCCGCCAGCGTCGTCGCGGGGGTGGAGCTGCTGGGGGAGCGCGCGGTACGGATCCGGCTCCGCCAGCCCTTCGCGCCGTTCCTCGAGGATGTCGCCGGGGCGATCCCGATCCTTCCGGCGCACATCTGGTCCGCGGTGAGCGACCCGCTGAAGTTCACGGACCCGGCGGCGGTCATYGGCAGCGGTCCGTACACGCTCGCGTCCTACGCCGGCGAGAAGGGGGAGTATCTCTTCCGGGCGCGCGACCGCCATTTCGCCGGCACGCCGCTCGTGCGCGAGCTGGCGTATGTCCTCATCCCACCGGCGCAGCGCGCGGTCGCGCTGCAGAAACGTGAGGCCGACACCTTCCTGTCGAGCGACTACGACGTCGTCCCGGCATTCGGGAACGGTGATCCGTATCGCATCTTCACGACCCAGGCGTTCTCGATCGCGCGGCTCATCCTCAATGTCGACCGCCCGCCGTTCACCGACAAGCGCGTCCGGCAGGCGATCGCCTACGCCCTCGACCGTAAGGACATCGCCGAACGGGTGACCCACGCGCCCGACGTCATCGTCGGCAGCCCGGGCGTCATCCCGCCCGAGAGCCCCTGGTTCGCGCCCGGTCTGCCGCAGTACGGATACGATCCCGAACGGGCCAAGCGCCTGCTCGACAACGCCGGGGTCGTCGCCCGGAACGGCGAAGCGGTGCGTGGGCTGCCGGATGGGAAGCCGCTGGTCATCGACCTGCTCGCCGATCCCGCCTCCGCGGACGCGCCGATCGTCGTCGCCCAGCTCAAGGCCGTCGGCCTCGCGGTGCGGCTC